>Ga0364900_10010_pt1 | contig 75910 bp, 72 predicted proteins | sample ExccelJu500002D3_FD_206974 | JGI IMG/M metagenome (GOLD analysis project Ga0364900, IMG submission 206974) | Enriched cells from Trout Bog Lake Hypolimnion, Wisconsin, USA - BchlTB.July09.5000.02.D3 | ecosystem: Environmental > Aquatic > Freshwater > Lake > Hypolimnion/Profundal zone | place: USA...
ATATCAAAGCAGCGCTTGAGGGTGCTCGCCAAATCTTGATGGAGCGTTTTGCTGAAGATGCTGCGCTAGTACAGTCATTGCGTACTTACTTACAAGATCATGGTGTGGTTGAATCAAAGGTGATTGCAGGCAAAGAGCAAGAGGGTGAGAAGTTTGCGGATTACTTTGATTATTCTGAACCCATTAAAGCAATTCCATCACATCGTGCTCTGGCTTTATTTAGAGGGCGTCGCGAACAAATATTGATGGTCAATTTGCGCCTGGATACCGAAGAAGAAAAGCCAAGATGGGATGCGCCTCACAACCCCTGCGAATCTCGTATTGCTAATCACTTTAAGATTAAAAATGAAGGGCGACCAGCTGATCAATGGTTGGCTGATACCGTGCGCTGGACGTGGCGTATTAAATGTTCCTTGCATCTTGAGTCTGAGCTGATGAGTGCTTTGCGTGAGCGCTCAGAAACCGAAGCCATTCATGTATTCGCGCGTAACTTAAAAGATTTATTGCTCGCAGCGCCCGCGGGGCCGCGCGTGACGATTGGCTTGGATCCTGGGATGCGTACTGGCGTGAAGGTAGCTGTGGTCGATACCACTGGTAAGGTGGTCGATACAGATGTCATTTACCCACATCAACCCAAAAATGATTGGGCAGGATCGTTGCATACGCTTGCTAAGTTAGCGGAAAAACACCAAGCTACTTTAATTTCCATCGGAAATGGAACGGCATCAAGAGAGACTGATAAGTTGGCACAAGACTTAATCATGGCCAAGCCTGAATTAAAGCTCACCAAAATTGTTGTATCAGAAGCGGGGGCATCGGTTTACTCTGCCTCCGAATATGCCTCTAAAGAGTTACCCGGAATGGATGTTTCTCTACGTGGCGCAGTATCCATTGCCCGTCGTTTGCAAGATCCCTTGGCTGAACTTGTGAAGATTGATCCTAAATCAATTGGCGTAGGCCAATATCAGCACGATGTGATGCAAACTCAATTGGCGAAATCATTGGTAGCGGTGGTGGAGGATTGTGTAAACGCAGTGGGTGTGGACGTGAATACTGCTTCCGCACCTTTGCTCGCAAGAGTCTCGGGGCTGAGCGCCACAGTGGCCGAGGGTATTGTGGCCTATAGAGATAGCAATGGGGCGTTTCAGAGTAGAGCGGATTTACGCAGCGTTCCTCGCTTAGGCGATAAGACTTTTGAGCAAGCTGCGGGATTTTTGCGCATTATGAATGGTAGCAATCCATTGGATGCCTCCGCTGTTCACCCTGAGTCTTATCCTTTAGTTGAAAAAATTCTGAGTGATATTAAAAAAGGTGTCAAAGAGGTGATTGGGGATGCTTCGATCCTTAAAAACTTAGCCCCTGAAAAATATGCTGATGAGAAATTCGGCATTCCGACGGTAAGCGATATCCTTAAAGAATTGGAAAAGCCAGGTAGAGATCCACGTCCAGAATTTACTACCGCCACTTTCAAGGATGGCATCGAGAAAGTAAGTGACCTCAAGCCAGAGATGATTTTGGAAGGTGTAGTTACGAACGTAGCTGCCTTTGGTGCCTTTGTTGATATTGGCGTGCATCAAGATGGATTGGTGCATATTTCTGCATTAGCCAATACTTTTGTGAAAGATCCTCACTCGGTAGTTAAGGCGGGGCAGGTTGTAAAAGTAAAGGTGCTTGAGGTTGATGAGAAACGCAAGCGTATTGCATTAACTATGCGCTTAAGCGATGAGGCACCCAAAGCTGGCATGCCGAAGCTACCACAAAAAAACTTTGATAGGTCTACCCCAAGGAATAATGAGCGGGGACAGTCGAATGCCAATAGAGGTAGTTCGCCGCCAATAAATAATGCGATGGCTGCTGCTTTTGGAAAGCTCAAGAAATAGTCTGATTAGGGTCGATAGCGCCTAAGTAACTCCTCCAGTCCAAACGCATCATTCTGCTTGCGGAGCTGGTTAATGGATGCTCTCAGAGCGCGAATATCTTGTTTGCTTAGGGATTCCAATTTTTTGGAGTCCAATCCATAGCTATCGATAAGATAGCGCTGGACAGACTTGCTGAGCAAATGCTTGATCATGGTATAGATCAACACCAGGAAGATAGTTGCAATTGAAATGAGCATGATTTATTGGATGTAGGCGTCGTAAAAAGTTTTTAGTATCAAGGCGCTCACAGTAATAAAAAAAGCTTTACGAATAAATACATTGCCGTGTTTTATGGCCATTTTGCTACCAATTTGGCCGCCAATTAAATTGGCAATTGCCATTAAAAAAGCGAGTTTTAAATTCATATAGCCCAGTGATAAAAAAACGCATAGCGCTCCAAGATTCGAGGCAACGTTTAGAAATTTAGATGGAGCGGCAGAGCGTAAAAAATCAAAACCCAGAACGCGGGCATACCAAAGCTTATAGAAGGCCCCAGCACCAGGCCCTAGAAAGCCATCATAAAAGCCAATTAACGCACCCCCCAAGGAGGCAAGGCCAGTTTGCTTGTGGTGTTTGTGACGAGGAGCATGCACTAAACCGGCGGTTGAGCGAATGTTAAAGACTAATAAGGCCAATAGGAAAAATGGTAAAGCGCCCCTTAACCATTGATTAGGAACTTGAGTCAGTAAGTAAGCGCCTCCAACAGAGGCTAAAAATGCTGCTGAGCAGGAAATGAACACTAGCTTCCATGGGGTTTTATTGGCCTTGGCGTATTGAAATGCTGATCCACTAGTGCCCACCAAAGAGGCAATTTTATTTACTGACATCAGCGTCGCTGGTGGATACCCAGGAAGAAAAGAGAATAGTGCAGGCACTTGAATCATGCCGCCCCCGCCCATAATGGAATCAATTAGCCCAGCCATCAGGGCACATAAAAGCAGCAAGCAAATATCAATCAAAGAAAGATCAAATATGGTCATTATTGAGGCTCTTTATTCAGAATGATAAGTATAGTGATCCCCCTCTGATCTCGAATATAGGTATGATTTGCTAATGAAGAGGTTCAACAAGTCTGTTTTTATGGGGTTGATATGGGTTGTGATTGCCCAAATGCCTCTTTTGGCCGCTGCAGATGAGGGGTCGCCACCGATTGATACCGCTAGACTATTCCAACCCCAACGTAATCCTTATGCGCCGCGCCCCAAAGTACCGGTGTCGACTGATGAAGAGGGTGTCCAGGCTGGCAGCAACCCTAGCAAACCAGCCCCAAAAGATACGAGCATTACGGTGAATGGCCATGGCAATAGCAGCAATGCCACCTCTGGTGGAAATAACGCCACCATGCGCCATCGCTTCACCTTTGATTGATCTAAATCAAAAGAAATGTTCAAAATCTTGATTTGTGACCAATTATTCATCTGATTGCAGGCATACTGAAGCTGTAATTGAATTTAATTAATAAGGAATCACATGTCATTTAATCATTCGGTAGTTTGGATTGACCATAAAGAAGCACATGTCATGTTTCTAAGCGAAACCGCTGATGAAGTCGAAGTAATTAAAACCAAATCAACCCATCCACATTTGCACCATAAGGGTGGTGAGATTGGTAGCGGCAGGGTTGCCTTGGATGATAAGTACCTGCATTCTGTTCTACAGGCTGTTAAAGAATCAAAAGAGATTTTGATTATTGGCCCAGGTTCTGCAAAGTTAGAATTAATTAAGCATGCGCATCAACATGACCAAGATATTGCGAATCGCATTGTTGGTGTAGAAACAGTCGATCATCCAACGGATAGAGAAATTTTTGCTTACGCCAATAGGTTCTTTTATAAAGCGGATCAACTTCGATGAAAATTCACTTCATAGGCCCCGTTAGCTTGGGTAAAGACAAGTCCATTCACTTTCCGGCATCATTAGATGGACACCCCTTGGATTGCGTTTTTAGTTATGAGGCCCTAGAGGATATTGATCCAGATAGTGTGTTGGGCGACCCTCTAGAGCATTTTGCAAAGCATCAGCTCAAGCTTCTCTCAATAGCAGAGCAGAAGATTTTGAATGGGCACGCGCATAACGGTAAGATTGAAATCTACAGCAGCGATTTGGTAGCCGATTAGTTTGCTTGCTGAAACATATTAGCCATTAGGAGGTAGCACATGGGTACTCAGCCATTAGGTCCGGATGGACTTCCGGGGCATGATTATTTCTTGGATGCGGTAAATCATATCGACGCTGCGGTAGAGCAGAATTCAATTGCAGCGGGTGCAGCCAAGGGCCTGGTGTACAGCCTAGTTGAAACTTTAGGTTCTATGATTGGCGACCCTGATTTACCGGCACACCTTCGCTCAGGTTATCAGGGTGCTCTAGATCTCGCCAAGGACCTACAAGTAAAAATTGATGGCTCTCTATAGATATTAGATGAGCATTCAAATATAAAAGAGTGGCAATGTCACTCTTTTATATTCATAAGCCTTAGCAAATCAAAATTCAGGGTTTCCCCGGTTCTCTTGCGGCTCTATGCATTCAACTTTATTTTAAAACTTGAGGCACGGGTATAAGATGAAAGTAAGATTCTCGCGATTAAAGGCCTAGACTAGCTTGATCAATTCTGTGAAGTACCCATTTCGTACTCGTGAAATTAGCAATCATATCGAAGTGCTCTCACGTATCGCTGAGGGCGTCATGCTTGTACGTGGTTTGGAACCTGAGTTCTCTCCCGCGGTTCATGAACAGTTAGAGAAAATCCAGAATCCCGCCAGAGAAAATGATTCCTCGATAGTGGACTTAAGGAATTTGCCTTGGTGCTCGATAGATAACGATGACTCAAGAGATTTAGATCAGCTCACTGTAATGCGTAAAGATAGTGGTCATGACTATCACTTACTGGTTGCCATTGCTGATGTGGATGCGCTCATTAAAAAAGGAACACCGATTGATGAGCATGCCTTTATTAATACGCGCTCTGTCTACACTTCTGCACGCATCTTTCCGATGCTACCCCTAAAGCTATCGACCAATCTTAGCTCTTTAAATCCTGGCGAGGATCGTTTAGCCATCGTTTGTGAAATGCATTTTTCTAAAGAGGCTGATCTCAAAAAATCTACTATTTACAGAGCTTTGGTACGTAACCAGATTCAGTTGGCCTATGATGCCAGCTCAGAATGGTTGGAGGGACACGGGCAGTTACCTGAAAAAGCGGCAGTAGTTCCAGATCTGGTATGGCAATTAAAGATTCAAGATGAGTTAGCTCAAAAACTGCGGGTCAAGCGCCATGAAAACGGCTCATTAGAGTTTGATATTTTTCAGCCAAGAGCGAACTTTGTTGGCAACACCATTGCTGAGATTAAGCAGCAAGATCATAATCGCGCTCGTCAGCTCATTGAAGAGTTCATGATTGCCACTAATGGATGTACTTCGCGCTTCCTAGGTCGCGCTGGAATTTATTCTATGCGAAGGGTGGTGCGCTCACCTGAGCGCTGGTTGCGGATCGTGAAAGTAGCATTGGAACATGGATATACATTGCCAAATGATCCGGATGCACAAGCACTAGAAGCATTTTTGGCAAAGCAGCATAGAGAGGACCCATTACGCTTTCCAGATCTATCGCTGCTGATTGTCAAATTGATGGGCTCTGGCGAATATATTGTTGAGAAGCCTACCAGTCATCCAATCGGTCACTTTGGTTTGGCCGTTAGTGACTATATGCACTCGACTGCCCCAAATCGCCGTTACCCAGACATCGTTACCTTGCGCCTGATTAAGTCCGTTCTAGCAGGGCAGGAGCCTCCGTACTCTGTCGGAGAACTCAAGGCTATGGCTCTGCATTGCACTATTCAGGAAGACGTTACTAAGAAGGTGGAGCGCCAATTACGTAAATCTGAAGCGGCACTTCTATTGCATGACCGCATAGGTCAATATTTCAATGGCATTGTGTCTGGTGTAAACGAAAAGGGTACCTGGGTGCGAATCTTTAATCCACCTGTAGAAGGGCGCTTAATTAGTCCTAAGGATGATTTCCCGGTTGGACACCTGCTTAGGGTTAAGTTAATTTCAACTCATGTAGAGCGTGGTTTTATCGATTTTGTATCAAGCGATTAAGAGTTCATTTGGCAATTATGAAAGTAAATTCAGAGGGCATCTCTTCGTCACGCGTATATTTACCTGCGAATCCAGTCTATAAAAATCTACTTGATTTTTTTACCGTCACTTTTCCTCATGTTGATAAAAATGAATGGATAGCCCGCTTTAATGAAGGCTTAATAATGACTATCGACGGTCAAGCGGTTGCTTATGATGATCAATATCGGGCTAATTCTCACCTGATTTACTTTAGAAGGTTGGCAAGGGAGCCTCAAATCCCATTTCAGGAGAAGATCCTTTTTCAGGACGAGCATATTTTGGTTGCAGATAAGCCTCATTACTTGCCGGTAACCCCAAGTGGCTTGTATTTACATGAAACATTACTCAATCGCCTAAAGAAAAAAACGGGCATTCAGACCCTCAGTCCAATACACCGCATTGATCGAGATACTGCGGGTATAGTTGTTTTCTCGATCCATCCTCACGAGAGGGCTCAATATCAAAATCTTTTTCGCGATCGCTTGGTTACTAAAGTATATGAGGCTATTGCACCATACTCCGATCATGTGGTCGCTCGATTGCCATTAACTTATCGCAGTCGTATTGAGGAATCTCAGCACTTTTTGCAAATGATGGAGATTGAGGGTGAGGCTAATGCAGATACCTATATTGAGCTAATAGAGTCAATGGGGTCATGGGCCAGATACCGTTTAACACCGGGAAGCGGCAAGAAACATCAATTGCGTTGCCATCTCAATGCTTTGGGGATACCAATTAGAAACGATCAGATTTATCCAATTCTGACACCCTACCAAGAATACGATCTTGATTTTGCAAACCCCTTGCAATTACTTGCAAAAGAAATTGCGTTTGAAGATCCGGTAACAAGCCAATCTCGGAACTTCACCAGCTTAAGAAGGTTGGAATGGAAGTAATCAATCGGCTGTCTTTGACAGTGCAACTTTCGATCTTTTTGTCAGTTCCTTAGAAAAGAAACAAACTAAAATAGATGCTCATTAATAATCGATTAAAAAATCGCCAGTAGCTCGTGGATCAATCCAATAAAAAACGTCTAGCAGTAGCACCTATGATGGAGTGGACTGACCGTCACTGCCGGTCATTTCATCGCACTCTCACAAAAGAGGCAGTTTTATATACCGAGATGGTCACTACTGGCGCTCTGATTCATGGTGATGTTCCGCGTCATTTGGATTATTCGCAAGACCAGCATCCAGTTGTTTTGCAATTGGGGGGTAGTGAGCCATCCGACTTAGCAAGGGCTGCTCAATTGGCGCAACAGTGGGGCTACGACGAAATTGATCTCAATTGCGGCTGTCCTTCTGAGCGCGTTCAACGTGGTGCCTTTGGTGCTTGCCTGATGTCTGAGCCACGACTGGTTGCAGATTGCGTGCGAGCCATGAAATCTGTTGTTGATATTCCGATTACCGTAAAGCATCGTTTGGGTCTAGACAGTATGGATGCTGCTGATTCAGAGGAGGATTATCAGTTTGCTTTGAACTTTATCCTCGCAGTAGCTGATGCTGGCGCAAGCCAAGTCACTATCCATGCTCGTAATGCAGTGCTCAAGGGTTTGTCACCAAAAGAGAATCGCACTAAGCCGCCATTACGCTATGACGTTGCAGCAAGCTTGCGTCTGGATGCTAAAAAGGAATTCCCGAATTTGCAGGTGCTGCTAAATGGGGGCTTAGAGAGCAATGAACAAATTGCAGCCCATTGGGATGACTTCGATGGCTTCATGGTGGGTAGGGCGGCATATCATTTTCCTGCCATGCTGTTGGGATGGGATGATCTCATTCATAGCAACGGAGAGGCCGCCGGATATCTTTTTAGCGAAACCGAGTGGCACCGTATTCAAATTGCCCTGGTTAAACAGGTCCAAGCGTGGTTTGATGAATGCCTGGCCAAAGGGAAACCATTTTATATTGGTGCTTTTTCTAGGCATATTTTGGGGCTTGCCCATGGCAGGGCCGGTTCACGCTACTGGCGTCAACGCCTCTCAGACCACCATGCCCTAGCTAAGGTGCAGAGCAAAGCGGCTATTGCCGATTTTTTCCTGGATGCCAGCTTATGCCTAGGTGATTGGGCTGCTTTTGAGTTTGAGTCTGCCTAAAAAGGTCTTTTTGACAGGTTTTTGCGACAAAAGCTATAATCTTGGATCTTCAGTGGCGGACGTAGCTCAGTTGGTAGAGTCCCAGATTGTGATTCTGGTTGTCGCGGGTTCGAGCCCCGTCGTTCGCCCCATTGAATACCAAAAGGCGCCTCTTTGAGGTGCCTTTTTCATTCTAGGCTAGCTATTTCATTTTAAGTAGAGGGATAGACCTTGGAAGGTCTTAAGTGGGCTATATGATGGAATCATCATTAATTCAATAAATTGACCAAGGCATGTCTAAAACTTTAAACCTCAACTTACCAACGCATTCAAGTCCCCTGGATCAGCGGCTGGACAATCCACGTCAATTAAACGCCTTGGTACTCAATATTGCCAATCATATTGAAACCAAACAGCTTAAGTCATTGCCGTTAATTTCATTAGCGCCTCTGACAGTGCGTTTGCCGTCATCAGGCGCTGCAGTTATTTTCCGTTTTGGCTGTGTAGTGCTTTTTGCCTCCACTGAGGATGATAGAAAGTGGTTACTAGAATTATTAACACCCGCCTGCTCCGGAATGATTGAGGGTTTTGCAGAAGAGTCTTTGCTGATTGTTATTGATCCTGAACATGAAGAGGGTCCGGATGGGGATGACATCTATCTCCATTCTCCCGATTTAGACCGTATTAAGATCGTTGCAGAAATTTTGGCTAAGTCTAATCAGATTGATTTCTTAGAGAGTCGTATCAGTAGTGAGTTCGATAAGATTGAGCCGCTTGCGCTCGATTTGGCGGATGATGGCGCTTTCTCAATCAATACGCGCAATCTCATGAAAACCGTTGGTACCATGCTTCTAGCAGAGCAGCGCATGGCCAATCGAGGTGATGTGACCGATCGCTTTAATTCTCTTCTAACCAACCCTGAGTTGCAATTACTGCATGCACGTTTAGAGGATGAATACGAGTTAACCGAGCGATCTTTGCAGATTGAAGCAAAACTTGCGGCAATTGGCAGAACCGCCAGCACACTGCTAGAAACGATACGTTACACCAGCTCTCATAAAGTAGAGATCTATATTTTGGTACTTATTTTTATTGAGCTCTTACTCTCGGTCTATGGCTACTTCTTTCACTAGCAATGACCATGCTAGGAATCTGACTTTCATGAAACAATAGGGCTATGAGCAGTCCTGCAGCCCTCGATTCTTCCGAAATAGAAATCACCCCCGACTATCAGGCGGTGATTGATGCAATTGAGCGGGGCGACCCCTATATCTTTGTGAGTGGCAAAGCGGGAACTGGTAAAACCACCTTAATTGGCTATCTTCGGGAAAATATTCCAGGTAATGTGGTTGTAGTTGCGCCTACTGGGGTGGCTGCTTTGCAGGTTAAGGGGGTCACTATTCATTCCTTCTTTCGCCTGCCGCCGCGCCTCATTTTCCCGGAAGAAGATATTAAGCCCCTCAAAGACAAGCGGCTCTATAAAGATATCCGCTTATTGATCATCGATGAAGTATCGATGGTCCGCACCGATGTAGTCGATGCGATTGATTTATTTTTACGTGCTAATGGACCCCACAAAAACCAGCCCTTTGGTGGCATTCAGGTCATGTTTGTGGGTGACCTTTTTCAGTTGCCCCCAGTTGTATCGGGCGCCGATATGGAGGTGCTAGCAGGTCGAGGTTACGAAGGACCTTATTTTTTTTGTTCGATGGCTTTGCATCGTAAGGATGTGACCATGGTGGAGCTCTCAAAAATATTCCGTCAAAAAGACGAGCACTTTGCTGGATTACTTAATCGCATTCGGATTAATCATGATATTGATGAGGCGCTTGAGACCCTCAATACCCAATGCTTTCGACCGGATCAAGAGCAAGATGAGCAAACGATTACCCTAACAACAACCAATGCAAGGGCTGATCAAATTAATGGCGCAGGACTCCGCGCTTTAACTGTGGATGCCAAAGTCTATCTTGGCAAGACAACAGGGAAGTTCAATATTGATGAACGCAATTTGCCATCTCCAAACAATCTTGCCCTGAAGGTTGGGGCACGTGTCATGTTCACTGCAACGGATAGTGGTTTTCCAAAGCGCTGGGTCAATGGCACTATTGGTATTGTGCGCGAGTTATTGCCCGATACTGTTAAGGTGACGGTGCAAAACGGACCTTACTCCAATACCGTAGAGGTAAAAGGCCATCAGTGGGAATCCTATCGCTACGACCATGACATGATGAGTGGCAAGATATCACCACAAATTATTGGTACGTATGTGCAGATTCCTTTGATGTTGGCTTGGGCTGTCACTATTCATAAGAGTCAGGGCAAAACCCTCAATAAAGTCAAAGTTGATCTTTCATCGGGTGCTTTTGCATCTGGGCAGGTTTATGTGGCCTTGAGCCGTTGCACCTCGATTGAAGGAATCAGCTTACAACGGCCGATAGAAGCCAAAGATGTTAGTTGCGATCTCGAAATTAAGCGCTTCTACCTCAATTGCTTGCCCTCAAATAGTGCAAATAAGCTATAAATATAGTATTGCGCCTATTCAAGTTCGGGCTAGTACAATTTAATAGGTCAAACTTTTTTATATCGAATTACTAAACAGCATTTAAGCCAATCATGAAAATTCAATTATCTAAAGCTTTATTCTCCATTCTTGCCCTTGCTGGGCTTGCAAGCGTTCAGGCGCAGTCTGTCACTGTCAACCCTATACCAGTTGTGAATGATGATTGGCGTTTTTCTGCTTCTATAAATGGTTGGGGTAGTGCCTCCTCTGCGACTCTGACTGAGGGTCATCGTTCAGTGACTAGTACTAGTTCTATTAGTCAAAATCTGAGTGATGCCACTGCTGGTGCGCTCTTTAGTGCCGAAGCTCACAAGGGCGATTGGGGCATGATGGCTGACTTGGTGTATTGGTCGGTTAAAGATGGAAGCGGCAGTCGTACAGCTTATCTTCCTGACGGTGCTGGCAACATTTACGCTGGCTATAACGCCAACACCACGCAAACTGCTGTTACTGGTGCGGCCACCTATACTGTGTATAAATCCAATAATCTCTATCTAGATAGCTTGGCTGGCTTGCGTTACATTAGCTCGACAACTACTTTAAATACCCAGCTTATTTTTAGTAACCTCAATGGCTCTATTCCGGTAAATGGTAGTCGCAGTTCCGATCTTCATACAACTGACGCCATTGTGGGTTTCAAAGGCCGTTACCGCATCGCCGATACATCCTGGTTCGTACCGTTCTATGCCGATGGCGGCAAGGGGCCTGGCTCTAACGACACAACCTGGCAATTACAGGCTGGTGTTGGTGATGCATTCTCGTGGGGTGATGTGACTTTGACCTATCGTGCGTTGGGCTTTATATTGCCTGATAACCATGGTGGAACCAATTACACTAGCTCGGGCCCTCAGTTGGCGGCTACCATCAATTTCTAATACTGTCGTTGGATTAAGATAGATAAAGCCACCTAGGTGGCTTTATTATTTTGTGGTTTCAGAACCCAGCGGCAAGACCATCGCGTCGGTGATCACTTCCGGCGATATAGCCATCAGCAGGATCATTGCCTAAGCAAGCAATAGCCTGTGAACTACCAAAATCCAAGCTATTGGCTGGCATCACTAAAACATCATGACCCATTTGGCGCAATCCCTCAACCACTGCATTGGGCATCGACGTCTCAACGGTCAGTTTACCTGCATCGTCAATCCGCCAACGTGGCGCATCTGAGCAGGCTTGCGGGTTGAGGTATTCATCTACAAAGCGCATCACAAATTGTAGATGTCCTTGTGGTTGCATATTGCCGCCCATGACGCCAAATGCCATACTGGGTTTACTGTCCTTAGTGAGAAAGGCTGGCAAGATGGTATGGAAAGGGCGCTTACCAGGGGCGACTTGATTAGGGTGACCATCTACTAAACTAAAGCTCATGCCGCGATTATGGAAAGCAATACCACCAGGAGCGACAACTCCCGAGCCAAAGCCCTTGAAGTTCGATTGAATATAAGAAATCATCATGCCCGCTTCATCAGCGGCGCACAGATATACGGTGCCACCAGAGTGTGGGTCACCTGCAGCATAGTCACCCGCTTGCTCGTGATTGATTAAGGCGGCGCGACTAGCTAGGTAATCTCGGTTAAGCAATTGAGAAGGGGAAAGGCCCATTGTTGCTGGCTCAGAGATAAACGCATATGCATCAGCAAAGGCCATTCTCATTGCTTCAACTTGTAAATGAATACGCTTGGCAGAGTTTGCGGGGTATTGCTTTACATTGGCCGCCTGCAAAATACCCAAGGCCATTTGCGCAACAATGCCAGAGCCATTGGGTGGAATTTCATGTAGGGTGTATTCACCATAATCAAATGCGAGTGGTTCAACCCACTGCGCTTGGTAATTAGCAAAGTCTTCCAGAGTAAATGTGCCACCCGTTTTTTGGGCAAAATCGACCATGTTTTTAGCAAGAGAGCCTCTATAGAAAGCTTCACCTTCAGTGTTTGCAATCTCTTTTAGGGTTCTAGCTTGCTCTGGATAGCGCCAAATTTGCCCGGCAGCGGGTGCCTTGCCATCAATTAAAAATGATTCGGTAAAGCCGGGCTGATTTTTTAATATCGGAATTGCCTCGCGCCATTGACGTGCAATGACGGGCGAAACCGGAAAGCCATTTTCTGCATAAGCTATTGCGCGCTTAAATAATTGCGCAAATGGCAACTTGCCAAATTTGCGCGAAAGTTCAATCCATCCAGCGATCATGCCGGGGACTGTGACTGTATTCCAGCCAATCAATGGCATAGCAGATTGACCAGCAAAATACTCTGGGGTCCAAGCTGCAGGAGCACAACCAGAAGCATTGAGGCCGTGTAGCTTTTTGCCATCCCAAATAATGGCAAAGCCATCGCCACCGAGGCCATTCATGGTGGGTTCAACTACGGTGAGTGTGATGGCCGTTGCTAGAGCAGCATCAACCGCATTACCACCATTTTGCAAAGCTTCTATGCCGGCCTGAGTTGCTAGTGGTTGTGAGCTCGCTACAGTGTTACGAGCCAAAACTGGGGCGCGACCACCACCAAAGGGAGGAGAAATAATCATCACGGCTTCCGTTACTTTTTAATCAATCTTCAAATTAGCCGACTTCACTATCTTGGCCCATTTTTCGAATTCAGTATTTGTAATCACTGCTAAGTGCTCGGCATTTTCATAGTGCACACGAATACCTTGGGAAGCTAGGCGAGCCTGATTGTTTTTGTTGGCTGCAATCTTTGCAAGTGCATTGTCTAAACGGTCAATGATTGCTGGTGGAGTGCCCTTGGGTACATACACGGCATAGAGGTTTTCAACATCAAAGTTTTTCATGCCCTCTTGACTTAGTGTTGGCACCTTAGGCAACAATGGTGAACGCTCAGCCGATGCCATTGCAATCGCCCTCAGTTTGCCGCTTTGGATGTGTGGCAGTGAAGCAGTCACGCTATCAAACATCATGAGGGTATTGCCAGCAATCAGATCAGGCAAAGCAAAGCTACTGCCTTTATAGGGAACATGCGTGCCGGTTGCGCCAATGCGCTGCATAAATAGAGTGGCCTCGATATGGGATAGGCTGCCATTGCCTTGTGATGCGTAATTGAAATTACCGTTTTTTGATTTTATATAGGCAATTAATTCGGTTAAATTTTTGGCAGGAACAGAAGGGTTCACTACCAGTAAATGCGGGATAGTTCCCATCAGCGCTACCGGTGTTAAATCCTTGCGCATATCTACTGCTGCATTGGCAAAAAGACTATGTGAGATTGCTTGATTGGTCAGCGCCCCAAAAAAGATCGTATAACCATCTGGGGCAGCTTTTGCAGCAGCCTGTAAGCCAATCATGCCACCAGCACCGGGCCTATTGTCAACCATGACTGATTGCCCAAGTGCTTCACCCAAGTTAGAGGCAATATTTCTTGCAAAACTATCAGTAGAACCTCCGGCTGGAAAAGCAACAATTGCCACGATGGGTTTTTTGGGCCAATCTACATCAGCTCCAATAGCAATACGATAAAAACTAAAGAGTAGGGCGCAGCCTATGAGGGCTGATTTGAGGATTTTCATAGGACTTACTTATTAAATAGGTGATAAAGGATGGGAATAGCAACCGCACTCAAGATACCATTCATGCCCATCGCCAGACTGGCATAGGTACCAGCTTCAGGGTGAATGCTAAATGCTCTGGAAGTGCCGATACCATGTGCACCAATGCCGATGGCAAAGCCACGCTGCCACCAGGCTTTCATGCCTAGGGCATTGAGTACAAAGGGCGCCAAGATGGCTCCAAGAATTCCAGTAGCCACTGCAAAGATTGCCGTTAATGTAGGTGATACACCAATCCGCTCTGCAATGCCCATGGCAATAGGCGCAGTAACTGATTTAGGGTACATACCACCAATAATGCTGTTATCAGCACCTAATAATTTGGCGATATTAACTGCGCTAAAAATGGACATCAGTCCGCCAGTGACCAGAGCAGCGAGCAATGGCAAAGATCTGCCTTTTAAACTGCTCAAACCTCGATAAATCGGAATAGCCAAAGAGACGGTAGCTGAACCCAGCAGAAAGTGAATAAATTGCGCGCCTTCAAAATAGGTTGAATACGGCATATCAATGAATTGAATGGTGCATGCAACCAAAATGATGGCGATGGCTACTGGATTGGCTAATGGATTTTGTTTGAAGTGACGATAGATGATTAAGCCGATTTGGTAGGCGGTCAAGGTTAGGAAGAGTGCAAAGAGTGGGCTACCTGATAGATAAACCCAGATCTCAAAAATGGTGTGTTCTTTACTCATCTCGATTCAATTTCGCATGGAGAAAACGAACCACTACAGCGCTGGAACCAATCGTCAATATGACACTACCAACTAGGGCGCATATGATGGCCAGGGCATTTTCTCGAAGCTGAGGCAGGTACAGAACCACACCTACTGCCGCCGGAACAAATAGGAGGCCAAGATATTGGCTGAATCCATCAGCGACGATTGCTAAGTCAGAGTTAATCCCCCTACGCAAGACCAGCCAGCCCAACAGAAGAATCAAGCCAATCACTGGGCCTGGGAGCGTGGGTAGAACCGACTTTGAAACGAGCTCCCCCAAGCTTTGAAAGAAGAGTATTTGTACAAGTCCGGAGATCATGTATGGATCTTACTTCGGCTCATAATTTGTTGCAACGCAATAAAATAATTCTTAGTTAAGATAAGCACATGAAAAACAGGGTTTTTTGGTTTCATTGACCATAAACTCAAATTATTAAACCCTCAGGAGATCACTCATGACCGAATTAAATGTCAATGGCAAAAAGTACAAGGTAGACGTCGACCCGGACACCCCATTGTTATGGGCTATTCGCGAGCAAGTTGGCTTGACCGGGACCAAATATGGTTGCGGCGTCGGTCAATGTGGTGCTTGTACAGTCTTGTTTGAAGGCGTTGCCATGCGCAGTTGCTCTTTGCCGGTATCGGCCGCCGAGGGCAAGAAAATTGAAACCATTGAGAGCTTGGAAAAAAATGGTCAATTGTCTAAGATTCAAAAGGCGTGGGTAGATAACCAAGTTCCGCAGTGTGGCTACTGCCAATCTGGCATGGTGATGGCTACAACAGCCCTGTTGCGCGCCAACCCAAAACCTACCGATGCTCAGATCGATGAGGCTATTACGAATATCTGTCGTTGCGGTACTTTCCAGCAAGTGCGTCAAGCGATCCATGCTGTCACCAAGGCTTAAGGAAAAATCATGACAACATCAATCAAGAATATTGAAAAAAACGCTATGACAAATACCTCACGTAGAAGTTTTATTGTTGGAAGTACTGCTATTGCAACCGGTCTTGCCATTGGATTTGATTTCTCCATCATGTCTGAAGCCCATGCAGCGATGGGGACTGGGACAACTTCTATGGCATCCCTCTCAACACCAGAGATTGGTGTGTGGGTTGTGGTCAAGCCAAATGATGATGTAGTAGTGCGCATCGTGCGCTCTGAGATGGGTCAGGGAACGATTACTGGTTTAGCGCAAATGGTTGCTGAAGAGCTGGAGTGCGATTGGAGCAAAGTCAGTTATGAGTATCCAAGCCCAGAAGAGAGTCTCAAGCGCAAGCAAGTTTGGGGTAGCTTCTCAACTGGCGGTAGTCGTGGTATTCGTACGTCGGAGCAGTATGTGCGCAAAGGCGGTGCTGCTGCACGCATGATGCTCATTCAGGCGGCTGCAAATGTTTGGGGTGTACCTGTTTCTGAGTGTGTGGTATCCAAGGGTCTCATTACGCACACTCCTACTGGACGCAAAACCACATTTGGTAAGGTGTCTGTTGCAGCCTCTCAGTTGCCTGTGCCAACCGAGGTGCCATTGAAGGATCCGAAGCAGTGGAAATTAATTGGTAAACCAGTAGATCGTATTGATGGTGTCGCCGATAAGGTGACGGGCCGCCAAATCTACGCCATCGATTTGAAATTCCCTGGCATGCTAGTAGCAAATATTCGTCAATGCCCAGTATTTGGTGGCAAAGTCAAAAGCTACGATGCCACTGCTGCATTAGGTATGAAGGGTGTTAAAAAAGTAGTGCCCGTTGGTGAAAATGCGGTCGCAGTAGTTGCTGATACTTTTTGGCATGCAAAAACTGCCATGGATGCCGTCAATATTCAATGGGATAACGGCCCAAATGCAAATGCCTCCAGTGCGGGTTTCTTGAAATCCATGCAAGAAGGGCTTACAGCCAACGACACCTTCGTTGGTAATTCCAATGGTGACATCAAGTCAGCGATTGCAAATGCAAGTAAAAAGGTTGAGTCAACTTACCTTTTCCCGTTTCTATCGCATGCCACACTGGAGCCCCAAACTGCTACTGCTAAATGGACTCCTGAGCTCTGCGAAGTATGGGCGCCAACTCAAGACGGTGAGGCAACCTTTGCAGCAGTGATTGCTGCCTCTGGCTTGCCTGCAGAAAATTGCAATGTTTATAAAGTCAATTTAGGCGGTGGTTTTGGGCGTCGTGGTGCGTTTCAGGATTACGCTACCCAAGCCGTGCAAATTGCTAAGCAAATGCCAGGAACGCACATCAAGTTGATCTGGACACGCGAAGAGGATATGACGCATGATCATTATCACCCTGTGATGATGTGTAAATTGACTGGATCCTTTGACGATAAGAAAAATCTAACTGGTCTTGATATGCGCCTATCCGGCCAGTCGATTTTATCGGCTGTACGCCCTTGGATCGTGGATCAAAATAAAGGTAAAGATCCGGCTGTATTTCAGGGTTTAGATGCAAGTGGCGAAGCGGCCATCAATTACACCTTCCCTAATTTGATGGTTGATCATGCCATGCGTAATACCTCGGTTCCTCCGGGTTTTTGGCGTGGCGTAAATGCCAACCAGAATGCTTTGTTCTTAGAGGCATTTATGGATGAGTTGGCAGAAGCCGCTGGCGCTGACCCACTCGATTTCCGCCGTAAATATCTCACTAATCCGCGCGCATTGGCTGTATTAAATGCTGTCGCTGATGGTATTGGCTGGTCCAAACCAGCAGCGCCTGGTATTTTCCGTGGATTAGCGCAAGTAAAGGCCTATGGTAGTTATGTTGCTGCCGCATGCGAAATTTCAGTAAAGAATGGTACTGATGTCAAAATTCATCGTATGGTTGCTGCAACTGATCCTGGATTTGTTGTTAATCCAGCGCAAGTGGAAAGACAGATTGCAGGTTCATTTGTGTATGGTTTATCTGCTCTTTTTGAGGAAGAGATCACCATTGAAAATGGCGCTGTAGTACAAAAGAATTTCGATACCTTTAATTCGATTCGTTTGTCGCAGATGCCTAAGGTTGAGACTATCTTGATCGAGGGTGGCGGACCCGAATGGGGCGGCGTCGGAGAACCAACCATTTGCGTGGCTGCACCTGCTGTACTTAATGCAATTGCTAAAGCAACTGGCAAGCGCTACCGTACAGTGCCATTGAAAAACAGTGGTATCAAATTGGTTTAACTTCGATATATATTCAGTATCTCGAAATAGTTGTGATGAGAATGAGGCGTGTATTAGCAATTGGTTTGCTAATCGCGCCTTATTTTTTTCAAGTAGTCACAGCTCAAGAGGTCAATTCCCAGATCGTGGGGGATTCGATCTCCCATCCCCTCACTAGCGCACCTGCAGATGTTGAGCGGGGGCGAGCCATTGTGACCAGTAGGCATGTGGGATTATGTCTTTTATGTCATAACGGCCCATTTCCAGAAGAGCCTTTTCAGGGAAACCTAGCGCCTGACTTAGGCTTAAGCGTTGCCACAATGAATTCAGGTCAATTGCGGGCGCGTTTGGTGAACCCTGCCCACTTTAATCCCAATACGATCATGCCCGCGTATTACCAAACCGCTGGACTGACTCAAGTTGCACCGAAATTTGTTGGGCAGACTATTTTGAGTGCCCAAGAAATAGAAGATGTCATTGCTTTTTTAGTTACCATGAACAATCAAACCAAGTGAAAATAAAAGGATTACTCTTATGAAGATCAGTCGAAGAGGCTGGTTACAAAAAGTAAGCTTACTAGCCTCGAGCTTACTGTTTAATCCAAGCCTAGTTTTTGCCAAAAAACAGGATGCGGAAAAAGCCATTGATTTAATTGTCGGATCTAATTCAGTACAAGAAGGACGAGTACAACTGACTATTCCCCCGCTGGTAGAGAATGGCAACCTGGTTCCTCTGAAGGTGAGCGTACAAAGCCCAATGACGCAAGATGATTATGTAAAGTCAATCTACGTGATTGCAGAAGGTAATCCCTTGCCTAATATCTTTAGCGCTTACTTATCACCACGTTCAGGCCGTGCCACCGTTTCAACTCGCGTTCGCTTGTCAGATAGTCAGCGGGTCTGGGCGATTGCACAGATGAGTGATGGTAGTTTTTGGCGCGCTTATGCCGATACACGAGTCACTCTATCGGCTTGTACGGAGAATTTATGAGTAAAACTTCGCGTACCTCCATAACAATGCCTACTGAGGCAAAAAAAGGTGCCATCATTGAAATTCGAGCGATTGTTCAACATGACATGGAAACGGGATTTAGATACAACGAGGCGGGTAAATTAATTCCTAGGGATATCATCCGTAAATTTACGTGTACCTATAACGGGGTTGAAGTATTTAAGGCTGATCTTTACCCTGGAGTGGGTGCCAATCCATTAATTACCTTTACAACCATTGCCACTGAAACTGGTACGCTTGAATTTAAATGGACTGGCGATGATGGCTATGAAGCGCTTAATCAGACGCATCTGCAAGTGAGCTAATTGAAGCTAAAAACATTAGCCTCTCTATCTTGGATTTTGCTTTGTAGTTTCCCACTTGCAAGCTGGGCGGCTAAGGATATTCCTGCGCCTGATAGGCAATCTGGCTACAGCATGATGTCTGCGGAAATACAGGCAATGCAGGATGATCCGAGCTTGAATCCAGCCACGTTCTCGGTTGAAGATGGTCGGAGTATTTGGAGCAAGAGGGTGGGGCCTCACAATAAAGCGTGCGCCGCTTGTCATGGTCAGTCTGGAAAATCAATGCAGGGCGTGGCCACCCAATTTCCTAAAGTGATACATGGAAAATTACAGACATTAGAGAGTCAAATCAACCAATGCCGTATATCCAATCAAGGCTTACCGCCCTTTGAATATGAGAGCAAGGAGTTGCTTGCCTTGAGTGCTTTTGTGGCCACCCAATCCAAAGGTATGCCAATTCGCATTCAGTTGAATAAATCAAATCAAGCTGACTTTGATGCTGGCAAGCATTGGTTTTATCAGCGCATGGGGCAGCTCAATTTATCGTGCGCGCAGTGTCATGAAGACAGGGCTGGATTAAGGCTGGGGGGTAGCGTGATTCCCCAGGCCCATCCAACAGCTTATCCAATTTATCGTTTGGAGTGGCAGAGTCTAGGTTCTTTAGAGAGACGCTTGCGGAACTGCATGAGTGGCGTACGGGCAAAACCATTTGAATATGGCTCGCAAGAAATGGCGCAGCTTGAACTTTATTTAATGTGGCGCGCTAGAGGGATGCCCCTGGAGACTCCAGGGGTGAGGCCTTAATCCGAGAAAACGACTGAAGTAGCGCCATTAATCAATACACGATCATGCAGGTAATAACGCAAGGCGCGCGACAGAACGGTGCGCTCTAAATCACGACCTTTGCGCACCAAATCATCCGGTGTATCACCATGGGTAACGCGAGTGACATCTTGTTCAATAATCGGACCCTCATCTAGATCGCTCGTAACAAAGTGAGCAGTGGCGCCGATAAGCTTAATCCCGCGAGCATGTGCCTGATGATATGGTTTAGCGCCCTTAAAGCTAGGCAAGAAGGAGTGATGGACGTTGATGCAACGACCCGATAGCTTGGTAGATAGATCATCAGACAGAATCTGCATGTAGCGAGCCAAAATCACCATATCTGCTTTCGATTCAGCAATGATCTCGAGCAACTTCGCTTCTTGAGCAGGTTTGGTTTCTGGAGTAACGGGCAAATGATAAAAGGGGATATCAGCAAAATCGATGCTCGCGTATACCTCGCGTGGGTGATTGGACACAATGCCACAAATAATCATAGGCAACTCACCAATGCGCCAACGATAAAGTAGATCAACCAAGCAGTGATCTAGTTTGGAGGCCATGATGACAACGCGCTTGAGATCCTTAACGGCACGTAATTGCCAGGTTAACTCGAAGCGTTTAGCGATTTCTACAAAACCCTCCCGTAAGGTTTGTGCGCTCACGCCACAGCTAAAGCTAACCCGCATAAAAAAGCGTTTAGACGCTTTATCGTCAAATTGCTGAGCCTCTTCAATATCGCCGCCCGCTTGATAAATATAAGTGGATACCGCAGCCACAATTCCAGGGCGGTTAGGGCAGGTTAGAGTGAGGTAGTAATTTTCGATAGTCATAGGATAAAAACTCAGTTTTACTAATAATGTTCAATTTTAGACTGTCATGGGCGGACCCAGCCTTTACTGAGCCTCAATCTTGTAATCAGGAGCATCTGCAGGCCCCAAATAGAGCTCGCTCTTGTCGGTAATCGATGGCATCAAGATGTCCTGACAAATTGGTTGAGAGCTTAGGGCATTAAAAAAACTGCAATCCTTTTTAGTGGCTGCTGAGGTGGCATGCTCCAGGGGGGATTTTCCGGTTGCAGCAGTTGTCGCCAGGCTAGCTGCTGTAGCGGGGTATGCGGCTGCAGCCGAGCCTACGGCAGTACCGGCTGAGCTGACGGCAGCAGTACCGCTGGTGCCCAGGGCTGCAATCGGTGCAAAACAGCCATTTAAAAAGAAACTGCCAGAGAAAAGCAAAAGCCAAGCACGTAAGCTTGGCTTTTCTATTGAAAGGGGAGTGTTATTTCTTGGGGCAGACAACGTTAAATACTCCAGCCGTCCAAGAACCGTTGGGGACTGGTTCAAAAGGACTGTCCGGTATTTTGTTATCACTTACAACCTTGCCGTTCCCTTTATTGCCAGCAAATTCTTTAAATTCGATTGGGCGATATGTGGCATTGCTGCAGTCGTATTGGTTCAGACCGACTAAGGAATTAACCGCCTCTTTGGTTTGAGGATTCTTACCTGGTTTTTTTAAATCCAACATCGACATGACCTGTGCCTTATTTCCTTCTGCGGTTGCCGTATCCATGTCCACATAGACTGTCATCGCATCATTAGCGCCAAGTTCCTGCCACTTAGCAAAACTATTGGCTGTAGGGATGAGGCAAAGTGAACTGGTAATGAGGGAAATTGTGAGAAATTTTTTCATGGGGCTTCTTATCAATCTAAATAAATGTTGTGTCACTTAAATGCATCCGAAAGCAAAGGCATCTAGTATCTATTCTAAACGCCATTTTTGGACCTCACTTGGGGTTAAGCTCCAATTTGCGGTTGATGGTTTCAGGCTTCATTTGTAAGGGTAGGTATTCATTATTGGCCCAAAGTGGGCTCATATTTCGATAAAGCTTACTTTGCACCCAGCCGGATTGTCCAGATTGGTAAATGAAAACGGAGTTTTCTAGATTGGATAAGTCGTAGATGGTTCGCAGGCTTGGCGCTTGTTTTGTCTCATAGGGATTTTCTGCCTTTAAATGCTCAAGGCGTCCAACATTGATCGTAAAACCATCCCCGGGAAAGGGTTGGGAAAGGTTAAAGAAAGTTCCCAGAAAGGGTATTTTGCTAAATGGCCGATGCTCCGATACGGCAATATGGGCTTTCCCCCATTCCCAATTTTTAGGCTTATCGCCGAACTGCTCACTTAGTTGGGTAAGTGCTAGGTCATATGCTTGATTGGAAGCGTCTAGGCAGCTCTCGATTTTTTCTGTGATTGGGTTGTCGCACCAGGGACTATTTGGATTTTGAATCAATCTAGTCAACGGGATGGTGAAATTTCGAGGCCCGTAGTTTTCTGTAAACAGATAACCCAAGCGCGAGAAAAGTAATTGAGTTAGTTGATCTTCCCAGGCATTAAAGATTAAGGCTGCCTGGCTATCCATCTTCATATTGCCATCAAAATTGGCAGTGATCTCCCTTGCTTGAGGCCCGAGTTGATGAGTCGCCGTACTGGCTTTAAATAGATCCATCAAAGGCATCACCCCTAGGGATAGGGTATCTGCTTGCATTGTTTTCATGAATGCAAAATCATGTACTGATTTTGATTTAATCAACTGCACAATCCGATCATAACGAGCAGGAGATTCCCAGTCTCCAGTCAGTGGATTGGGGTCGTTATCAGCAACGATCTTTTGGTTGGCCGTAGCCAGCCACCCTTGTTCGGGATTGGTGCTTGAGGGTAGCTGCTCAAAGGGGATATAGGCAGTCCAGTCATATTGCCGGTCCCAGCCTGGCGCAGGGGCCACACCATAAAGACCTTGGTGTAAAACTCGTTTGGGCGCAACACCTGCAGCCTGATAAAGAATATTGCCTTCGCTATCAGCCATGACTACGTTTTGCATCGGGGCATAGTTTTTGCGTAAGGCTTTCTTAAAAGATTCCGTATCGTTGGCTTGATTCATTTCAATCAAACCCACAATCGATTGATTCTGAACATCCACTGCCGTCCAGCGTAAGGCTAGAGCAAAATGTTCGGTATCAATTGCTCGATGGGCTCGCGCATAAGCATCTGAGATCACTGGACCATGACGGGTTTCTTTAACCAAAAAACGTAAGGATGGAGCCCCCTTAATATCAATAGTCTCTTGACGAACTTGAAATGGGAGAGGGCCATCTGGTCCGCGATACATTCCTGGATGTTTCGGATCAAGCTGCTCAATATATAAATCCTGAACATCTGGTCCTGTATTGGTAAAGCTCCAAGCCAACTTAGCTGTATGACCAAGAATGATTGCCGGAACTCCAGGCAAGCTTGCCCCAATCACATTGAGGCCAGGTGCGTCCAAGTGGGCCATATACCAAGCGGCTGGAACAGAAAGTCCTAGATGAGGATCGTTAGCCAATAGAGGTTTTCCACTTTCAGTTAGCTTTCCTGCAATCGCCCAATTATTTGAGCCAAGGCCGTCCTTGCCGCCGGGGGCATCAAAGTTGGCCAGCTCAGTGGAGGGGAGCTTCTTTTTAAAGCTGCTTTCTGTTGGACCAGGATTGGGGTTAAAAACGCCCAGATCGCGATACATTTTTGAAAAATCGACATTGCTGACAGGATCGTCTTGGGTGTATGGCTCAACCACTTCCCAAACTTGTTTGGTGCTTAGAAATTGCGAAAGCTCAAGGCGTTGCAATTCTTTATGCCAATTGCCCCCAAGGTCGAAGGCCATCATCAACATCCAGGCAACACTATCGCTAGCGGACCAATACCCTGGCTTTGAACCCGTCAGCAGATATTCCACTGGAAGCGCCCAACCCAATTGCGCATTACCGGCATTGACGCCATCTGCATATGCTTGTAATAAGCGCTTTGTTCCAACAGGGTAGCGATCAAACTGTTTTTCGGCAGCATGCTTGATGCCAAGGGTGCGAATAAAGCGATCAATGGGAACGGTATCTTTACCAAGAATTTCGGAGAGGCGGCCGCTTGCTAGGCGTCGATTGATCTCCATTTGCCATGAGCGTTCGGTTGCATGTACATAGCCCAAGGCAAAAATAGCATCAGTAGCTGAATTTGCTTTGATATGAGGCACATCGCTGGCATCAAACCTAATAACAACCGAGTCTCCCAAGGTTTTAATCGTACGCTTGCCTGATGCACTTGATTGGGCTGAATATAGGTAAAAAAGAGTTCCAGCAATGGCAATACCCAGTCCACTCAAACAAATCCAAAGAATAGTCGGCAGGACTTTCTTCATGAAGGGCAAGCGTATTGGAAATTTCATGGAGGCTAGTTTAGCGGTTTTGGAGCTGTTCAAGGCCGTCATGCAGCTTGCGTGCTAAAATTTTGCTTGTCTTGATTTAAATAGCGCGGCAGTTACTGTTTGTGCGGGCCCGAGTGGTGAAATCGGTAGACACAGCAGATTTAAAATCTGCCGACTCAAAAAAGTCGTGCCGGTTCGATTCCGGCCTCGGGCACCAATCGATTGTTTTTATTCATCATCAAGATGTTGATAAAACGCTTATACCTCCCACTTTGTTTATTTTTTGCTCTGCTGCCTTTACTGGCTCAGGGCGCTGAACCACTTCAGTTTGATTGTCATCGTACTGAGCGTGGCTATTCTGAAGATTATGTTCTAGTCGTTGTGCCTGTGTCCAAGACGCAGTTAAAGCCTAAAGTGTATGTAGATGGTCGCGACTTAGATCAATCCGATGCCGGAGGTCATCAAGAGGTCAAAAGTGTAGTGATTACTTCACCTTCGATTCTCATCGCAATTGATGCGAAATTTGATCCTGAAACAGTGGAGGGTGTGTTTTATTCCGCTGGAACTGCAGCGACTCAAATCACCCTTAATCGCACTACTGGAGTGCTTAAAAAAATAGAAACGATTAAAGGCGGAATATTGGGTGCCACGGTAGGTGAGGGTACCAAGACTTACGAAGAGCAGTGCTCACCTAGCAAGCTCAATTAATCTGGTTCAGTTACAAATCCCAGTTTGGTTAATCCGGCCCTACGTGATGCCGCTAGTACTTTGGCAACATATTCATACTTGACGGATTTATCAGCGCGTAGATTGATTTCTGGTTGCGGATCCTTTTTGGCAGCCTCTTCTGCATCTTTATCAAAGGTTGCTAAATCAATCGCGGTGCTATTCCAGTAAATTTGCCCCTTGGCATCAATCGATAGCTGTACTGACTCCGGTTTGACCTCGTTGCGCACACTATTGGCTTTGGGCAACTCGACCTTGACTGCCTGTTGAATGACGGGCAGGGTAATCATGAAAATGATTAGGAGAACCAACATGACGTCGACCATCGGCGTCATGTTGATTTCAGCCATGATGCGGTCTTGGGTCGAATCGTCTTGAATATGAAATGACATATTTATTCTCCGGACTGAACGCGGGCACCAGTTACAAAGTAGGCTAATAAATCATTGCCAAAGCGATTGAGATCGGCAACCAATAATTTATTGGCGCGATTCAGGGCGTTAAAGCCCAGTACTGCAGGAATAGCTACCGCTAAGCCTAACGCAGTCATGATGAGTGCTTCACCAATCGGACCGGCAACTTGATCAATCTGGGCGCTACCTGAACTACTGATAGAGATCAGCGCATGGTAGATACCCCATACGGTTCCAAATAAGCCAATAAATGGCGCGGTTGCTCCGGTAGAGCCCAAAAAGGTCAACCCTTTTTGTAATTTAGCTGCAACCCCGTCAATACTATTCTTTAAGCTTCTCGCCATCCACTCTGAATAGTTTAGGGTTTGCAATAGCTCTCGATGATTGGTTGATTGACTTTGGTGATGGGCGGATGCTGTGGCTGCTGATTTGGCGATTTGATAGTAGGGATTGCCGGCATGATCGCTAAATACATTAAGCCCCTGATCATATGAAGTGGCGCGCCAGAATTGATCTAGTTGGGGGCTTAATTTGCGTAGATTGCGTAGATCCCAGAAGCGACTGAGCAAAATCACCCAAGTAATGATGGAGCAAGTTAATAATGCCAAGGCAACAAAGCGAGTAATAAAGTCGCCTTCAAGCCATAAATTGGCTATACCAAATGGTGTGTTCATAATTAATTGTTCTTTAAGTTAAATTTAATTAAAAGGTTGGTTGAAATTCGGTTTGCTGAGCCATTTACTACAAAAGGTTTAAAGCGATAACGTTGCCCAATTTCCATGGCAGCACGATCTAATCTGGGGTAATTGCTCGACCTCAATAAGGCAACGTCTTCCACGTTGCCGGCTTGGTCAATGATGAGTCTGACCACCACTTCACCTTGTTCGCCTGAGCGTTTTGAGAAAGAGGGGTAGTACGCATCCGCATCTGGTTGGTACACCACGATCAATTTACCGATATCCGTTTGAATAGGTGTGCCACTTGAACCACCGCTACTTGCTGGGGCCACTGCGGCATTTGGCATGGGGGTGCTACTGCTTGATTGTTGGCTCTGTTGTGCAGGAGCCTTTTGACTGGGCTGCTGATTCTTTTCAGTAGGTTGTTGCTCTACCTTCTTCTGTTCTTGCTTTTTGGGCTCAGGCTTTTTTTGTTCTTCTTGTTTTGGCTTGGGTGGTGGTGCAGCAGGTGGCTGTTGTTGGGCCGATTTGGCAGCATCTGGGCTAACTAAGTTGGCCATTACACGCTCATCATCGGGTTTGGGTGCAGATGGGTTCCAATGCAGCAGCTCAATGATGGCAGGCAGTGCATGGAGCAACACCACAATGGCAATGATGATCCGCTCAGTTTTAGAAAATGGCAGGGATGCGTCAAGACGATGAATAAGATTACTCACTCAAGATCTCGCAATAATTTTGCATCAATGGCGTGTGCGTTTAAATCGCTACGCATCAATTCTTTAGCCATTTTTAATAAGGTCTTTTCATCTTTGCTGCTTAAAAAAGTAATCGAACCTGCTTTTATGGTTTGAGCTTTTTTTTCTGGATTGTTGAGTTGGCGTTTTAGTTGACGAACAACGGCTTCGCTGGTGTCTATTAGTGTAATAGATCCACCCAAAATTTGATGAATCGCCTTATTGAGGAAGGGGTAGTGGGTACAGCCCAAGACTAGGGTATCGGCTCCCGCTCTCTGTATCGGCTCTAGGTGCTTAGCCAAGAGAGCTAGGGTCTCGTCGGCGTTGGCCTGGCCTGCCTCGATCAAAGGAACTAGACCGGCACCAGCCTGCTTGATTACAGTGCAGTTTGGTGAGATTGCATGCAATAGGGCATTGAACTTATCACTATTAAGGGTTGCTTCAGTAGCCAACACCCCTACAACACCATTTTGAGATTGCTGGATACCCGGCTTGATCCCTGGTTCAACTCCTACAATGGGGATGGTGTTCAGTTCGATGCGTATTTGCGCAATCGCTTCTGCTGTAGCGGTATTGCAGGCCACTACGATGGCATCGCATCCTTGAGAGGCCAAATAGGTGCATAGGGCAAGGCTGCGACTGGCAATCCATGCGCCCGATCTCTCTCCGTAGGGCGCATGAGCGGAGTCGGCTAAATAAATAAAGTCGTGCTCAGGGAGCTGGCGCAGAGCTTCATCCAAAATGGATAAGCCTCCAACGCCAGAATCAAAAACTCCGATGAGTGCCAAGTATTAAGCCGGTAAGTTGGTCGTTAAACGTTTAAGCAATGTGGACTGGAATATTGCCAATCTTTGCTTGCCATTCCTTTGGACCCGTTTCATGCATTGAGACGCCTGTTGAGCTGACAGCAACCGTCACCGGCATATCTTTCACATCAAACTCATAGATCGCTTCCATGCCGAGATCAGCAAAACCAACTACTTTTGCGGACTGGATGGCTTTGGATACGAGGTAAGCAGCGCCTCCTACCGCCATTAAATAGGCGGATTTGTGCTTCTTGATGGCTTCGATGGCCACCGGACCGCGTTCGGCCTTACCAATCATGGAGATTAAGCCGGTTTTAGCAAGCATCATTTCAGTGAACTTGTCCATTCTTGTCGCGGTGGTCGGGCCTGCAGGTCCTACGACCTCATTGCCAACTGGGTCAACTGGACCGACGTAGTAGATCACGCGATTTTTAAAGCTTACTGGTAGCTCTTCACCTTTTGCCAGCATATCTTGGATGCGTTTATGTGCAGCATCACGACCAGTCAAGATTTTGCCATTGAGCAAGAGGGTTTCACCTTCCTTCCAGCCGGCTACCTCCTCGGCAGTTAAGGTATCCAAATTAACGCGTTTGGATTTTTTAGTATCTGGTGTCCAAGTCACATCCGGCCAGTCTGAGAGGGAAGGGATTTCTAATTCGGCAGGACCATCACCATGTAAGTGGAAGTGCACATGACGCGTAGCTGCGCAGTTTGGAATCATCGCCACTGGCAAGGATGCTGCATGGGTTGGGTAGTCCATGATTTTGATATCGAGAACAGTCGTTAGACCGCCTAAACCTTGGGCGCCAATCCCGAGTTTGTTGACCTTGTCGTAAATTTCCAGGCGTAATTCTTCGATGCGGTTTTGTGGACCACGAGCAATGAGCTCCTGAATATCTACGGGACCCATTAAAGACTCTTTGGCCATGAGCATGGCTTTTTCTGGGGTGCCGCCAATACCTATACCAAGAATTCCAGGGGGGCACCAACCGGCACCCATCGTAGGCACTGTTTTTAATACCCAATCGACGATCGAATCCGATGGGTTGAGCATCGTCATCTTGGCCTTGTTTTCAGAGCCGCCACCTTTGGCCGCGCAAATCACCTCAACATCATCACCTGGAACGATTTCGTAATGAATGACTGCTGGGGTGTTATCGCCCGTATTTTTGCGTTTACCAGCGGGATCACTCAGAACTGAGGCGCGCAACATATTATCGGGATTGAGATAGGCGCGTCGTACACCTTCATTCACCATGTCGCTCACACTCATGGTTGCGTCTGGCCACTGCACATTCATGCCAATTTTTAAAAAGACAACTGCAATACCGGTGTCCTGGCAAAGTGGACGGTGGCCTTCAGCGCACATTCGACTATTTGTCAGAATTTGGGCGATCGCATCCTTCGCAGCGGGTCCTTGCTCGAGCTCATAAGCCTTACCCATTGCAGAAATAAAGTCCTTCGGGTGGTAGTAAGAGATAAATTGGAAGGCATCTGCAACACTTTGAATGAGGTCGTTTTGTTTGATATTTGTCATGGTTTGGACTTTATTAGTAAAGGTTTCCCCTATTTTAAGGGTTTGCCATAGAGCAAATCCCCAGTGTTTTCACTTATCTTCATAACTCTTGAGGGAGCAATCTCGCTATTCTGCTGCAATTTTGCAGAAATAGACCACTGATTATTAGAAAGAGGGCTGTATAGCATGGAACCATCAATGCAAGAAAATCGCGTTTTTAACCCACCAGCAGACTTTGTAAAGAATGCCGCAATTCCCGGCATGGAAGCCTATAAGCAACTTTGCGCCGAAGCTGAAAGAGATTTTGATGGGTTTTGGGGGCGTCTTGCACGTGAAAACATCTACTGGAAAAAGCCATTTACAAAGGTCCTAGATGAATCCAAAGCGCCTTTCTATAAATGGTTTGAAGACGGCACCACCAATGCTTCTTATAACTGTTTAGATCGCAATATTGAAAAAGGCCTTGGATCTAAAACCGCAATTATTTTTGAAGCGGATGATGGTACTGTTACCAAGGTAAGCTATCAAGAGATGCATGATCGCGTTTGCAAAATGGCAAACGCGCTTCGCAAGATGGGTATCCAGTCTGGCGACCGCGTCATTATTTATATGGCAATGACAATCGAGGGAATTGTTGCCATGCAGGCATGTGCGCGTATCGGCGCCATTCATTCGGTAGTGTTTGGTGGCTTCTCAGCTCAAGCATTGCGCGATCGCATTATCGATGTTGGGGCAGTAGCAGTGATTACTGCAGATGGACAGTTCCGCGGCGGTAAATCATTGCCCTTGAAGGCTATCTGTGATGAAGCCCTCTCAACCGGTGAGTGCGGCAATGTCAAGCATGTCATCGTCAGCAAGCGCACTGGCACTGAGGTTTCCATGACGGCCGGTCGCGATGTTTGGATGCAAGAAATTGTTGCTAATGAAGCAACTACTTGTGAGCCTGAGTGGGTGAGCGCTGAGCATCCTTTATTTATTCTTTACACCTCTGGCTCAACAGGTAAGCCAAAGGGCGTGCAGCACTCCACCGGTGGTTATCTGCTGTGGGCTATTTTGACAATGAAGTGGACATTTGATATCAAGCCAGAGGATGTGTTCTGGTGTACAGCGGATATCGGTTGGGTAACTGGCCACTCTTATATTACTTATGGTCCCTTGGCGGTAGGTGCTACTGAGATTGTTTTTGAGGGTGTGCCAACCTATCCAAACGCAGGTCGTTTCTGGGACATGATCCAAAAACACAAAGCAACAATCTTCTACACAGCGCCAACGGCTATTCGTTCTTTGATCAAAGCGTCTAGTAATGATGAGTCTGTTCATCCGAAAAGCTATGATTTATCTTCCTTGCGACTCTTGGGTTCAGTAGGTGAGCCAATCAACCCTGAGGCCTGGATGTGGTACTACGAAAATGTGGGAGGCTCTCGCTGCCCCATTGCAGATACCTTCTGGCAAACGGAAACAGGTGGCCATATGATTTCTCCATTGCCTGGTGCAACACCGATGATTCCTGGTTCTTGCACATTGCCATTGCCTGGCATTATGGCGGCTATCGTAGATGAGGCAGGGCATGATGTGCCAAATGGTAATGGCGGTATTTTGGTTGTGAAGCGTCCATGGCCATCCATGATTCGTACGATTTGGAATGATCCGGATCGTTTCGTCAAATCCTATTTTCCGGAAGAATTGGGCGGCAACCTATATCTTGCAGGGGACGGCGCAATTCGGAATAAAGATACTGGTTACTTCACCATCACAGGCCGAATCGATGATGTCTTAAACGTTTCTGGTCACCGCATGGGAACCATGGAAATTGAATCTTGCTTGGTTGCCAATCCTTTGGTTGCTGAGGCGGCGGTAGTAGGGCGCCCAGATGACATGACCGGTGAAGCGATTTGCGTCTTTGTTGTTCTGAAGGGCGGTCGCCCCACTGGTGATGAAGCCAAGAAAATTGCTACCGAGTTGCGTAACTGGGTTGGCAAAGAGATTGGACCGATTGCTAAGCCTAAGGATGTGCGGTTTGGCGATAACCTACCCAAAACCCGCTCTGGAAAGATTATGCGTCGCCTCTTGCGCGTCATCGCTAAAGGCGAGGAGGTTACACAAGACACTTCTACCCTTGAAAATCCAGCGATTTTGGATCAATTGAAAGAGGCGTTATAAGCATTTACGCTCCCACTCTCCGTTAACCGTATAATCGTGGTCTTCACGGAAGGGTGGATGAGCGGTTTAAGTCACACGCCTGGAAAGCGTGCGTAGGTTAATAGCCTACCGCGGGTTCGAATCCCGCCTCTTCCGCCAGTTGTACCAAAACCACCTTCGGGTGGTTTTTTATTGCTAGCAATTTCTTGCTGGTAAATTAATAGCTTCTTCTATGCAAAAAGAAAAGGTGCATTCATGATTTACGTCATTTTATTGATGGATCGTCCGGGTACTGCTGACTTACGGGTTCAGGTTCGCCCTGAGCATCGTGCTTACCTGGCTCAATTAGCCGATCGTATGGCGTTTGCAGGACCATTGACCTCTGAAGATGGTCAGACAACCGTGGGTAGCTTATTGGCAATTGATTTTCCCAATCGCGCAGCTGTAGATGCTTGGTTAAAAGATGAGCCCTTTACTAAAGCGGGCGTCTACGAGGCACCGGTTGTGCATGTCTTCAATAATATGTGGCCACAAAAAGTTGGTTTTCCACCCGCTTAAAAAGTGCCTTCTCTGAGAATGTAAAGAAGCCACTACAAGTGGCTTTTTGTTTGCGAAGAGGCTAACGTTAAATTGGTTTAATTTGTACTTTTCTAAATTTGACAATTCCGCCAGCAGATTGAAGTGCAATTCTGCCTTGTGAGAAGCGCTCATCTTGCCCATCCGCTACAGTAACCACGCCATTGAGTGTGACCTTAAAGTGCGATCCATTGGCAACGATTTCCATTACGTTCCAATGGCCACCAGCATGCGGTACGGGGTTAACCTTGGCGATATCAACGATCGCGCCTGTGGCATATTCTTGGCCTGGGCGCGTATCCCAAATATTGACTTCATAAGCATTCTTTGTGGCGATAATCTGGCTTGGATCCTGGCAGCGAATAAAAATGCCGCTATTAGTAGTGGGCTCGACCCAGAATTCAGCGCGAATAATGAAGTTTTTATAAGATTCCGTGCTGACCAAAAACCCAGTTCCTTTATCGCTCATAATCTGCCCATCGGAAATAATCCAATTTGCGTTGCCTACGAAGTTCCAGTTACTGAGATTGACTCCATCAATTAATTCAATAAAGCCATCCTGACTTTGGGCTTGGCAAGTGGCGATACCAAAGCATAAGGCGAGGGCAGCGAGGCTGCGGGTAAGCAATTTCATAAGGGTCTCCTGAGGGTTATTGGTATTTTTCTTGTCATGATTGTTGCCGATTTCTGGCTAAATAGACAAGCTCACACTTTCCCTTAAGTGAGGTCAAGACTAAAAATGATCAAAAAGACGGAAACCAGGTATTCCTAAGCGCGGAATCTAGTAGACTTGAGTTATGAATTCATCAAAATTACACCCAATTTTTGTACTTTCCCTGTTTGCAGTGATTAGTTTGACCGCATGCGGCTCGATTCAATCGGCAGCCGAAGACGATTGCAAGAATGTGGGCTGGCAAGCTGGCACTAAAGGTTATAACGATTGCGTCAAGGCCCGTATCTATGAACGCAAGTTAGATTACTCACTTCCGCCAGGCGATCAGCCATCACCCTCATTGCTTTAGGGTTAACCCGAGCCCTAATCACTTGAGCGCCGTCAAGGACTTAGGTCTAGAATTAGCCCAAAATCACCGTTTAGTTGCTTATCAATCCTCTAGTTTTTTTGTAAAAAATTAGAGGTATTTGACTTCCCGATCACGGTAGTGATTTGAAAATTACATTACAAGCATTCAATTGCGCCAAAAATTAGAGATATAAGACCATGAATCATCCAAAGCCCTCCGGAGAAATTAAGGCAGTTGCCCTTGCTACAGCGGATGACTTAAGAGAGACCATTCGTCGCAAAAGTAAATTAAAAGGTCGTCAGGCCGATGACATCTCCTTGGCAGAGGTAGGTTTACTCATTGGTGAGGCTCCTCACCGCCGTGATTTATTAATTGAGTACCTGCACCTGTTAAATGACGAATATCGCGCATTGCACGATCGTCATTTAGTTGCTCTAGCTAAAGAAATGAATATTCCGATGGCTGAGGTGTATGAGGTTGCTACTTTCTATCATCACTTTGAGGTGGTGCGTGGCAATGATCCAGTTGCTGATATTACGGTCCGTGTCTGCGATGGTCTATCTTGCGAATTAGCTGGGGCGCAAAATTTATTAGAACGCTTACCCAGCATTTTGGATAATGCAAAAGTGAAGGTGATTGCTGCGCCTTGCGTTGGTCGTTGTGAGCAGGCCCCAGTAGCGGTAGTGCATCAGTACCCTGTTATTTTTGCAACGGCCGATAAAGTTGAGGCCGCAGTAAAAAATGGGATGACTACTCATCCTATGGCCAGTGATGATGCCCAGTTTGATCCAGCATCATTCGCAGAGCAGGGCGTTTCTCCTCAGGGCGAGAATCAACCCATATCTCCAGATTACGTAGGTTATGAATCCTATGTAGCCTTAGGCGGCTATGCCTTGGCAAAAGAAATTGCCTCTGGTAAACATGGTGTTGAAAGCATTATTAAGGCGATGGAAAACTCCGGCTTACGTGGCTTGGGTGGTGCCGGTTTCCCTGCTGGTCGTAAATGGCGTATTGTGAAGGATCAGCAAGCGCCTAAGTTGATGGCGGTCAATATTGATGAAGGTGAACCAGGCACCTTTAAAGATCGTACTTATTTAGAGCGTGACCCACATCGCTTCTTAGAGGGCATGCTCATTGCCGCTCAAGTAGTAGGTATTGATGCGATCTACATTTACTTGCGCGATGAGTACCATGGTTGCCGTGAGCTATTACAAGCTGAAATCGATAAGCTCAAAGCAAACCCACCATTTCAGTTGCCGCCGATTGAATTACGCCGCGGCGCTGGTGCCTATATTTGCGGTGAAGAATCGGCAATGATTGAGAGTATTGAAGGTAAGCGCGGCGAACCGCGGATGCGCCCGCCTTATATTGCCCAGGTTGGTTTATTTGGTCGGCCAACCTTAGAACATAACTTTGAAACGCTTTATTGGGTGCGCGATATTGTTCAGCGCGGGCCAGACTGGTTTAGCTCTTATGGCCGTCATGATCGTAAAGGTTTGCGCAGTTATAGCGTGAGCGGACGCGTGAAAAATCCTGGTGTCAAATTGGCGCCAGCCGGAATCACCATTCAGGAGCTGATCGATGAGTATTGCGGCGGCATGCAAGATGGCCATGCTTTTTATGGTTATTTGCCTGGTGGCGCATCTGGCGGCATCTTGCCCGCCACCATGAATGCGATTCCGCTTGACTTTGATACCTTGCAACCCTATGGCTGCTTTATTGGTTCGGCAGCAGTGATGGTATTTAGTGATCAAGATAAGGCCCGCGATATGGCTTTGAATGTGATGCACTTTTTTGAGCACGAAAGCTGCGGCCAGTGCACACCATGTCGCGTTGGCAGCTCCAAAGCAGCGAGCTTGATGCAAGCTAAGACTTGGGATCAGGAAACCTTGGAGGACTTGGCAACTGTAATGGTGGACGCCTCCATTTGTGGTTTAGGTCAAGCCGCGCCGAATCCTATTCGCTGCATCCATAAATACTTCCCTCATGAAATCGTTTGATACAGGGGCATAGAAAATAATATGAACGCACCTACCAATCCTAAAGAACTTGAATTGCAAACCGTTGAGTTCAAGCTCGATGGTCAAACTATCGTCTCTTACGAAGGTGAGACGATTCTCAAGGCCGCTAAACGCCATGGTATTGATATTCCCCATTTATGCTTCAAAGATGGCTATCGTCCTGATGGAAACTGCCGTGCCTGCGTAGTTGAAATTAATGGTGAGCGTACATTGGCTCCGAGTTGCTGCCGCAGCGCAACCGCAGGGATGGAGGTAAAAGCCAAGAGCGACCGTGCCATTAAGAGTCAAAAGTTAGTACTCGAGATGTTGTTATCCGATATGCCTGATGAAGGGTTTAAATGGGTGGGCGACACCAAAGAGGAAGAGCAAAAGAATCAACATGGCGAGCTCAGTACCTGGGCTGCGCGCATGGATGTCACCGTTCGCCCGCAATTAAAGGCTTTACGTCGCGAAAAGGTAAATAGTGATATTTCTCATCCAGCGATGGCGGTTAATTTGGATGCTTGTATTCAATGTAATCGTTGTGTGCGTGCGTGCCGTGAAGAGCAAGTAAATGATGTGATTGGCTATGCAATGCGTGGCGCTCATAGTGAAATCGTTTTCGATCTCAACGATCCCATGGGCGATAGCACCTGCGTAGCTTGTGGTGAATGTGTTCAAGCTTGCCCCACTGGCGCACTCATGCCTAAAGGATTGATTGGTTCGCAAACTGTTGACCGTAAGGTCGATTCTGTTTGCCCGTTCTGTGGTGTTGGTTGCCAAATTACCTATAACGTAAAAGATGAAAAGATCGTTAGTGTTGAAGGTCGTGATGGCCCTGCAAATCACAATCGACTTTGCGTAAAAGGCCGTTTTGGTATGGATTACATCCATAACCCACAGCGCCTCACTAAGCCACTGATTCGTAGGGCTGGTGTTCCGAAGGACGAGACTGCGATTCAAAATCCGCAAGACTGGTCAAGCATCTTCCGCGAAGCAAGCTGGGAAGAGGCTTTGGAATTGGCTGCTGGTGGACTTAAAAAACTAAAAGATCAACATGGCCTAAAGGTGTTGGCTGGATTTGGCTCTGCCAAGGGTAGCAATGAAGAAGCTTATCTTTTCCAGAAGCTGGTTCGTACTGGTTTTGGCAGTAATAACGTGGACCATTGCACTCGTCTATGCCATGCATCCTCTGTTGCTGCCTTGTTAGAGGGTGTTGGATCTGGTGCGGTAAGTAATCAAGTCAATGATGTGGAGCACTCCAGCTTGATTATGTTGATTGGATCCAATCCGACAGCCAATCATCCGGTTGCAGCAACCTGGTTTAAGAATGCCGCTAAACGTGGCACGAAGATTGTTTTGTGTGACCCCCGTAAGACCGATATTGCCAAGCATGCTTGGCGTACGATGCAATTCAAGCCCGACACCGATGTGGCAATGCTCAATGCAATGATTCACACCATCATCGAAGAGAATTTGGTAGATCAAGCCTTTATCAAAGATCGTGCAAATAACTTTGAAGCCCTCAAAGAAAATATCAAAGGATATAGTCCGGAAGCAATGGCACCCATTTGTGGTATCCCAGCAGAAACCTTGCGAGAAGTCGCGCGCGAGTTTGCCACTACAAAGTCGGCAATGATTTTGTGGGGGATGGGCGTAAGCCAACACGTTCATGGCACAGATAATGCCCGTTGCTTAATTGCATTGGTAAGCATTACAGGTCAAATTGGTAAGCCAGGGTCTGGCTTGCATCCATTGCGCGGACAAAATAACGTTCAGGGTGCGAGTGATGCCGGGCTTATTCCAATGATGTTCCCGAACTATCAACGGGTAGATAATCCAGAGGCTCATGCTTGGTTTGAAAAATTCTGGGGTACGCCGCTTGATAAAAAGCCAGGTTATACCGTTGTAGAAATCATGCACAAGATTACTGCGCCTGATTCGGATCCAGATAAGATTCGCGGCATGTATGTCGAAGGGGAGAATCCTGCGATGAGTGATCCCGATTTGAATCATGCACGTCATGCTTTGGCCTCGCTAGAGCATTTGGTTGTGCAGGATATCTTTATGACCGAGACCGCATTGTTAGCTGACGTCGTCTTACCTGCTAGCGCTTGGCCTGAGAAAGTGGGCACCGCCAGCAATACTGACCGTATGGTGCAGATGGGTAAAAAAGCAATTAACCCTCCTGGTGATGCAAAGCCAGACTTATGGATCATTCAAGAAATCGCTAAACGGATGGGCCTGAATTGGAACTACCAAGGTCCTGATGATGGGGTAGCTCAAGTTTATGATGAGATGCGTCAAGCCATGCACGGTGCCATCAACGGCATTACATGGGAGCGCCTTGAAAAAGAATCCAGCGTGACTTATCCATGTCTATCAGCTGAAGATCCAGGTCGCCCCATTGTGTTTGATGATGTATTTGCAACGGGTGACGGTAAAGTGAAGCTGGTGCCTGCCGATATTATTCCTGCTAATGAGCGTCCAGATGCTGACTATCCATTTGTCTTAATCACTGGTCGTCAGTTAGAACATTGGCATACCGGCAGCATGACGCGTCGTGCAACTGTCTTGGACGCTATTGAACCCATGGCTACTGTATCGATGCATGGTGAAGACATGACTCAATTGGGTGTTGCAGCTGGTGATGTGATTACCGTGCAATCGCGTCGCGGAGAAGTGGGAATACACGTACGTCGTGATGACGGCACTCCAAGAGGGGTAATCTTCATTCCGTTTGCCTACTATGAAGCTGCGGCAAACTTGATCACGAATTCTGCTTTAGACCCATTTGGCAAAATCCCAGAGTTCAAGTATTGCGCTGTCAAACTAAAAAAAGGTGGGGAGGCGGCCAAGATCATGGGCTATGGCACCAATGCCCCCGGCGGGTCGAAAGTGATGTCTAATACTCATTAATTAGATAAAGCGATTTTGTTTTACTATCAATAAACCCCGTCAACAAGATGGGGTTTATTGGTTTTAATCTCCCTCATAATTGACGTTATGAGTAATCAACGCAAAACCATAGACATAGACAGTCGAAATCTGAATACTTTTGAAAAAAAGCTAAAAAGAGCATGCCTAGAGAACCCTGATCTTCCAAAATCTTTTGTTCTCAATGCCTTGCTCTCAATGTCGGAGCATCGCTCCTTATTAACCCCGTTCATTCCTCGGAGTGGTAGAAAATAGCTTAAGGCAACAGCCAAAGCTATTGCCCTTTAGAATCAACATCTATGGCTAGTTCAACACCCCCACCTTCCCAAGCTCAAGCTGAGTTACCCGTTCTCATTATTGGAGCTGGATTAGCCGGTTTAACTGTTGCCCTACACATGGCCGAGACTCAACCGGTCATTTTGATGGCTAAGCGTGGCTTAGGTGAAGCAGCTACTGCATGGGCTCAAGGTGGCATTGTAGGGGTGGTTGATAAAGAGCACGACAGTATTGATTCCCATGTATCCGATACCTTAGAGGCTGGTGCTGGGTTGGTGGTGGAATCTGCTGCTCGCTATATTGCTGAAGAAAGTGCAGATGCCATTCGTTGGTTGGTAGATCAAGGCGTGCCTTTTACTGCCGATGAAACTGGTCCGATGGGTCTGCACCTCACACGTGAAGGTGGTCATAGTCACCGCCGTATTGCCCATGCTGCTGATGCAACTGGTAAGGCCATTCATGAGGTATTGCTCGATAAAGCCAGGGCCCATAAAAATATTCAATTGCTAGAGCATTGGATTGCGCTCGATCTGATTACCAATCGCCATCTAGATGCTAAGACCCAGCGCACTAAGCCGAATCGTTGTTATGGCGTGTATGCCCTAGATATTAAAAATAATAAGGTAGATACCATCGAGGCTAAGGCGGTTGTTTTGGCAACAGGCGGTGTTGGTAAGGTCTATCGTTACACCAGCAATCCCGATACTGCTACTGGTGACGGTATTGCCATGGCCTGGCGTGCTGGATGTCGTGTCGGTAATATGGAATTTATTCAATTTCATCCGACTTGTCTGTATCACCCTAGTGACCGCACATTTTTGATTACTGAAGCCATGCGCGGCGAGGGTGGTCTATTAAAACTGCCAGATGGCACGCGTTTTATGCCTGAGCACGATGAACGTCATGAATTAGCCCCACGTGATATCGTCGCTCGCGCCATTGACTTTGAGATGAAAAAGCACGGCTTAGATTATGTTCATCTAGATGCAACGCATTTGGGCGCAGACTTTATTAAAGAGCACTTTCCGATGATTTATGCCCGCTGTCTTAGTTTGGGCCTAGATATCACTAAAGAACCCATTCCGGTAGTACCTGCTGCACACTACACTTGTGGTGGAGTTGTGACTGATCTTAAGGGGCGCACCGACTTACCTGGGCTCTATGCGGTGGGTGAGGCGACTTACACAGGCTTGCATGGCGCCAATCGATTGGCTAGCAATTCTTTGCTTGAATGTATTGTGATTGGTAAAGCAGCTGCAGCAGATATTGCTGAAATCAAAACACCTAACTTGCCAAAATTACCTTTATGGGATGAAAGTAAGGTCGAAGACGCAGATGAGCAAGTGGTGATTGCTCACAATTGGGATGAGCTACGCTCCTTAATGTGGAACTATGTTGGAATTGTGAGAACCAATCGCCGCTTAGAGCGCGCATTGCACCGCATCAAGTTATTGCGTTATGAAGTGCAGGAGTATTACGCCAACTTTAAAGTGACGCGCGACTTGATTGAGCTGCGCAATCTCTTGGAATGCGCTGAACTCATTGTCCGCTCAGCATTAATGCGCCGCGAAAGTAGGGGGCTTCATTACAGCCGAGATTACCCTGGTACATGGGCAGTTTCCTACCCAACTATCTTGACACCACAGGCGGAAGGTAGTGAAGGCACTCCCGAGAAATAGTAATACCGTTCAAAAGGCATCTCTAAATTCTCTGACGGTTAGTAGTGCTATGAATCACATTTATAATAGTACTATGTATAATACTAAATAAGGTATTCTAAGGAGTCCATATGGGTATGATTTCAGCAAATGATCTCAAGATTAAGGGTGTCAAGGCCATAGAAGAGGCTTTGTCTCAAGATCCTGAGGCATCAGTCTCGGTTAGAGGTCAGGTTAAATATATCGTGATGAGTAACGATCAGTATCAATACCTACGTGAATGTGAGTTGGAGGCTGCTCTTGCAGAATCTAGGGCCGATGTTGAGTCGGGGCGCTTTGTCATAGAAAGTGTGGCAAAACACATTCAAAGAATTACCAAGCTCTCCAAACCTAATAAGTTGGCTGCTTAATGGCTTGGGAATTAATTTTCACCGACCAATACAATAAAAAAGCAGTCAGATTCATCAAAGATCATCCAGAATCATTGGTGCAATATGGCAAAACTTTGGAATTGTTATCTATTAATCCACATCACCCATCATTGAGATTGCACGGGTTGAAGGGTCGGTTATCTGGTTTGCACAGCGTATCTATCAATCTAAAATATCGAATTACTTTAGAGTTGATTATTACAGATAAGGCAATTATCTTAGTAAACGTGGGCTCGCATGAGCAAGTTTATTAAGCTTGAGTCATCAACCCAAGATGCGCAGTGAATAATCTACCGCCAAGATATCTTTAGTCAACTTGCCAAGAGAAATTCGGTCTACACCAGTGGCGGCAATGGCGCGTAATTGCTCCAGATCAATACCACCAGAGGCTTCTAAAAGAGCGCGGCCATCAGTAATAGCAACAGCCTCTTTCATTTGCTCAGTTGTGAAGTTATCAATCAAGATGCTTTTAGCGCCGGCTGCCAAAGCCTCTTGTAGTTCAGCAATACTCTCTACTTCCACCTGAATATCCACCCCAGCATTTAGAGCTGTTGCTGCTTGAAGTGCATTCGCGATACCGCCGGCAGCAGCAATATGATTTTCTTTAATCAGAATGCCATGCCATAAGGCGAGGCGTTGATTGTGACCACCACCAACCCGCACTGCATACTTTTGAGCTTGTCGTAATCCAGGAATAGTCTTGCGTGTATCAAGAACGACACAACCTTTTGGATTGGGGCTGGAGCCCTCAATAGCATCGACATGCTTGCGAGCAATACTTGCTGTCCAAGAGAGGGTTTGCAAAAAATTAATACAAGGGCGTTCAGCAGAAAGCAGGGCTTGAGATTGCGCCTCAATATCGCAGACGATCGTGTTGGGCTTCATGAGGTCGCCTTCAATGTAATGCCAAGTTACCTTAGCATTAGGGTCAAGCTTCTTGAGTGTGCCCTCAAACCAATCTACACCGCATAGCACTGCTTCTTGACGTACTACTAATTGGGCTTTCACTAATTTATTGGGTACGAGTTTGGCAGTCCAATCACAAATGCCAATATCTTCCATGAGCGCATCATGAATATTGCGTTGACGTGCTTGTTCTAGGGTTTCGTTGTATTCAAACATTAAGCAGCGCCTATATTTTTTACAAAGCCATGTTGTGCCTTGGCTAGTAGATCCGGATTGTTCTTTGTGAAATCCAACATCCGCTCAATACAACCCAAAGCTTCTGCTCGAATTGGCTCAGGTACCAAGATTTCACCAGAAGCATTTTCAAGACAATCCAAAATATCTTGCAAGCCATTCATGGCCATCCAAGGGCAGTGCGCGCAGCTTTTGCATGTAGCGCTATTGCCAGCAGTTGGAGCTTCAATTAATGTCTTGGTCGGCGCCAACTGGCGCATGCGATGCAAGATGCCTTTATCCGTTGCCACAATATATTCTTGGGCCTTGCCATCGACGACTGCTTTAATCATGGCGGAGGTGGAGCCCACAACATCAGCTAAATCCACCACAGCTTGCGGAGATTCAGGGTGAACCAAAATCATAGCCTGGGGATGTGCTGCTTTGAGCATTTCTAGCTCAACGGCTTTGAACTCATCATGCACAATGCAGGCGCCATTCCATAACAGCATATCAGCGCCTGTCTGCTCTTGTATGTAGCGACCCAAGTGGCGATCCGGTGCCCACAAAATCTTTTTACCTTCTTGTTTGAGTTGATGCACGATCGCCAGAGCACAAGAGCTGGTGACCATCCAGTCTGCTTGCGCTTTAACAGCAGCGCTGGTGTTGGCGTAAACCACTGTGACGCGATCTGGATGGGCAGCTCTAAATTGGGCAAAGTCAGAGGCGTCGCAACCTAAATCTAATGAGCAGGTTGCCTCTAAGTCAGGCATGAAGACCCGTTTTTCGGGGCTCAGAATTTTGGAGGTTTCACCCATAAAACGCACGCCTGCCACAATCAGATTTTTGGCAGGATGGTTTTTGCCAAAACGGGCCATTTCCAAAGAGTCAGCTACAAAACCACCGGTGTCAATGGCGAGATCTTGAATATCGCCATCAACATAGTAATGGGCTACAAGAGCGGCATCCTTTTCTACTAATAGTTGCTTAATTCGAGAGATAACAGCAGCTTTTTCAGCGCCATGCAAATGGGGAGGGGTTTTGGCCCACGCTTGGGCCGTACAGGTCGCTCCGGCAGCATTTTGCTGTGGGTAGTCAAAGGCAATGGATGTATTCATAATTAGATGCGTACAAAATCTTATATCAATCTGCAGTTATTGATCAGCCAAAGCAGGGGCAAAATTTTGAGAGGATTAAAAAGGCAGCTTTGCATCCGGTTTAGCAGCCAAGAGAACCGCCTTAAACTCGGCCTGAATCCGGGCAATCGCCTCATCACTATCGGCCTCAAAACGCATTACAACTACTGGGGTGGTGTTCGAAGGGCGTGCTAGACCAAACCCATCAGCATATTCGACCCGGACACCATCAATCGTATTAATCGATTCTGAGGTGGGGAACTTGGCGTTTGCCTTGATAGTCTCGAGCAATGCAAAAGGCTCACCTTCAGCACATGCGAGCTGTAGCTCAGGCGTGCAAATAGCATTGGGTAGATCATTTAATGTCTTGTTTAGATCCTTTTCCCTAGAAAGAATCTCCAACAAACGGGCTCCTGTATATAAGCCATCATCAAAACCAAACCAGCGGTCTTTGAAGAAAATATGCCCACTCATTTCACCGGCAAGGGGTGCGCCTGTTTCCTTCAACTTGGCCTTTACTAGCGAATGCCCCGTTTTCCACATTAAAGGTTCACCACCATGATCTTTAACGTATTTACCTAAATTACGAGTACATTTGACGTCGTAAATAATTTGACTGCCTGGATTGCGTGACAGTACATCTTTAGCAAACAGCATCATTTGACGGTCTGGGAAAATCACTTGACCATCTTTAGTAACTACACCAAGACGATCAGCATCACCATCAAAGGCTAGGCCGAGTTCATTATCTGTAGTTTGGAGATTTTTAATGAGATCTTGTAGGTTCTCAATATGCGCCGGATCTGGGTGGTGATTAGGAAAATGCCCGTCGACCTCGCAAAAGAGTTCTTGTACTTCGCAGCCTAATGCCCTGAATAATTGACCAGCAAATGCGCCACCAACGCCATTGCCACAATCTACAGCAATTTTGATGGGGCGAGCTAGTTTGACATCACCAATAATGCGTTGCAAATACATTGGGAAGATATCAAAGATGGATCTACTGCCTTGCCCAACAGCAAATTGCTTTGCTTCAATCCGTTTGCGCAGCGCCTGAATTTGTTCGCCATAAATAGCTGAGCCAGCAAGCACCATCTTAAAGCCGTTGTAATTGGGTGGGTTGTGGCTGCCCGTAATCATGATGCCGGACTTGGGTGTTTTGCCATCAATCGTTTGATTTGCTGCAAAGTAAACCATGGGAGTGGCCACCATGCCCAAATCAATCACATTAATACCAGTGGACAATAGACCTTCAGTGAGAGCCACTATCAAACTGGGTCCTGATAAGCGTCCATCACGACCAATGACGATATCGGTTTCGCCTAAGTCACGCATCTCTGTACCAAAGGCTTGGCCAATGAGTTTGGCAATCGATGGATCTAGAGTCTCGTCAATAATTCCTCGAATGTCATATGCTTTGAATATAGAAGGCGAGAGTTGCATGGATATCTTTCAAAAGGACGATGTGAGATCAATTGAAATATTGATCAATGGTTTAACTATTAGAGTTTAGAAAGTTGATGCGTGCAGCAGTCACTGCATCTATATCTGCATTGGGTTTCACTTGCGTAAAGTAATCTGCCAGGGCTTTTTCAATCGGTTTGGCCAATACCTTGCCATACTCAACTCCTGGCTGGTCAAAACTATTGATATTCCAGAGTGCCCCAAGAACAGCGGTGCGATTTTCATATAGAGCCAGCAGGGCACCCAAGTAGAAAGCATTGAGCTCTGGCAGAATAATTAAATTACTTGGGCGCTTACCTGGGTAGACTTCATTTGGATTGGCGGCCTCTTTACCGTGCGCCAAAGCCTGCGCTTGCGCCAGGCAGTTTGAGAGCAAGATGCGGTGATGGGCAGCCGCCTCAGGGCGATCACTCATGGGCTTATGAATAGCAATGAAATCAATCGGAATAATTTCAGTGCCTTGGTGCAATAGTTGGAAATAGGAGTGCTGAGCATTACTGCCTGCACTTCCAAACACAACCGGGGAAGAGCGTTTTACTGGCCTGCCATCACGATCAACACTCTTGCCATTACTCTCCATATCCAATTGCTGCAACCATTTAGGAAACCAGTCCAATGCATCTGCATAAGGGATGGCGGCATAAGAATGAATATTGTATTTTTCTTGTTGGCGCAAGAGGGCAAGAGCCATGAGTACAGGCAAGTTTTCTTCTAGGCGAGACCCCTTAAAATGCAAGTCTATTGCATGGGCCCCAGATAAGAAATCCATAAAGGTATCAAAACCGTATTGCAGGGCAATGGGCATGCCAACTGCCGACCAGACGGAGTAGCGTCCACCAACCCAATCCCAAAAAGGAAAAATGTGGTCTTCTTGAATGCCAAATTCTTTTGCGGCGGGGATATTGGCAGTCACGGCAAACAAGGCGTTACTGATTTGACTCTTAGTGCAATCATTTTCTTTTAACCATGCCACGACCGCCTTGGCATTCATGGTTGTTTCAAGGGTCGTGAAAGACTTGGAAACAATAATGACTTTGGTGCTGTGCGGCTGCGCTTTTGACAGAATGCGAGCTAGCTCGGCAGTATCAATATTTGCCAAGAAATGCATCCGCATACCGCGCGTCTCTATATTTGGGACATGGGCGAGTGCTTCAATTGCTAGGCGGGGACCAAAATCAGAACCACCGATTCCAATGTGAATCACATCCGTGACCCCAACCCATTTATTGCATAAAGCATCAATGCGACGCCACACCTCAGAAACATCAGGCATGACATCTTTCCCACTCACTAAAATAGGAGACTTAGATATGTTTCGCAGCGCGGAGTGTAGAGCGGGGCGATCTTCGCTGTTATTAATATGCTTGCCAGCAAAAAGATCGCTAATAAATTGATCTAGACCCATGCTACGGGCGCTGGAGAAAAGACCTTGCCATTCTTTTTGATCAATACCCTGATAGCTTGTATCAAGCGTGATGTTTACGGCGGAATGCGTATTATTTAGAGGCAAATCGTGTTCTGCAGACATTTCTAGATTTTATCAAGATGGTGTGACGCGAAGCCTAAAATAAGGCAAAACCAGGCTTAAAGTGTCCTCCTGCCAATGATTTGGGGGTAAATTAAAAAAGTTCTTTATAATTCACCGCTGTAATCGCACAGGAAGAGTGGCAGAGCGGTTGAATGCACCAGTCTTGAAAACTGGCGAGGATGAAAGTCCTCCGTGAGTTCGAATCTCACCTCTTCCGCCAATCTAATCGCAGTTGGCCTATTTGCTAATCTGTGTGATCTTGTTCCCCTGAATCCCTATCCCTGCCATCAACCCTTGTTGGTTGAAAATAAAAGCATAGATATCTTTTTGGTAGTTCATTGAAGTCAGGCTTGTACCTGCGCCTTGGTCTAGCACTACTACGCTTGGGCCAGTACCTACTTCAAAGCCTTGGCTTGAGTAGAGCGCTTCCAATGCACTTTCTTTCATGAAAAACATGGCGTAACCATATTGCTGTGCTCCAGCCTGAAAGCCAAATGATCCACCGGCATTGTTAAAGTAAGCACTTGGTCTACTTTCTTTAAAAAGCACCCCCTCTCCATATTGGCCTGCGACCATAAAGCCGGCCTTGGTAATGCTAGGGAAAACCAGTACAGCGACTGCCTTTTTGCTTAACTCTCTTGCTTGCTCATTAGTGTCCAATAGCTTCTTCAAAACCTGCTGCGCATTTTGGTTTAACTCCGATTTGCTATCAGCACAGCAGATAGTGGAGAAAAGGAGTGATGACAGTAAAACTAAGAAGAGAGGGGTTAACTTTTTGGAAAATAATGACATAGTGAATTAATCGGTGGTTAAATAATCGTTATTAATATTAATACAGTTTCGGCTCAATCGAAGTTTTTCTGTTTTATCGGAATCCCATGCACACCAAACTATCCCTTGTGGCACTCACTTTATTTTTTATTCTTGGAAACTCTGCAATCGCTGCAGGTGGCGGTGGAGTAGTTGCAGATCCTGGCGCAATGGAAGGAAAACATTTTGACCCAAAAGGAAATTCTCCTTCGCAATTCACCATTGAACTGCAAAACGACTTACGCAAAACTCTGCCATTTGAGGATAAGCGTGATTTTGAGGAAGCTCAGCGTGGCTTTATAGCCGCTCCAGCCTATAAACAAATCATGGCTGATGCCGGTAATGTAGCTTGGGATATGGGTAGCTATGAATTTTTATTACAAGGCAAGGACTTTGATAGCATCAACCCTTCATTGCAACGCCAGGCTATTTTGAATATGGCCTATGGTCTATATGAAGTTGTGCCGGGAGAAATCTATCAAGTACGTGGTTTTGATTTAGCCAATATTAGTTTTATTAAAACCAATACTGGTTGGATCGTATTTGATCCCTTAACTTCAAAAGAAACGGCACGTGCCGCCCTTGAACTCGTCAATGAAAAATTAGGCAAGCGTCCTGTTGTGGCGGTAGTATATTCACATTCGCACGGTGATCACTTTGGTGGTGTACGTGGTGTAGTGGACGAAGCCGATGTGAAGAGTGGTAAGGTAAAAATTATTGCTCCCGCTGGCTTTATGGAGCATGCCATCGCAGAAAATGTTTACGCTGGTAATGCCATGACGCGACGGATGTATTTTCAGTATGGGGTATTGCTACCGCGCAGTCCATTCGGACATGTTGATCAATCTATTGGTAAAAATACCGCAGCTGGTAATTTGGGTTTAATTGAACCCAATGTCTATATCACTGAACCATTTGAAAAAATGACAGTTGATGGCGTTGAAATGGAGTTTCAGAATACCCCCGGTACAGAAGCACCTGCCGAGATGAATACCTATTTTCCTCAATACAAGGCTTTTTGGGCAGCTGAAAATATTACCGGCACCATTCATAACATCTACACCTTGCGGGGCGCATTAGTACGGGATCCTTTGGCTTGGTCTAAGAATATTAATAATGCTTTGTATCGTTATGGCAATAATGCGCAGGTAATGTTTGCATCTCATTCATGGCCACGTTGGGGTAATGAGCGCATTCAGGAGGTAATGCGAACCCAGCGTGATGCCTATGCACACTTAAATAACGAAGTACTGCATTTGGCCAATAATGGCGTAACCATTAATGAGATTCAAAACGTATATCAGTTGCCTGATAGTTTAAAGAAGCAGTGGGCAGCCCATAGCTACCACGGGTCTGAAGAGCACAATAGTCGTGCTGTGATTAATCGCTATTTAGGCTATTGGGATGCAAATCCTGCTACCTTGATTCCTTTGTCCCCTAAAGATTCTGCGCCTTTATATGTTGAGATGATGGGTGGCTCATCCAAGATTCTTGCTAAAGGTAGGCAACTTTATAAGCAAGGAAAATATCGCGAAGCAATGGAAATTGTGAATAAACTGGTCTATGCCCAGCCTGACAACAAGTCTGCCAAGGATTTGCTTGCCGATATTTTTGAGCAAATAGGCTACCAAAAAGAAAGTCCCAGTGTGCGCAATAGTTTTTTAGGGGCAGCTTACGAATTGCGTCATGGTATGCCTACAGGGGCTTCGCCAAAGTCGAATGGCCCCGACATGATTCGCGCGATGACTACTGAGCTTTGGTTGAACTCCTTGGCAATCAGCATGGATAGCAAGAAAGCTGCTGGTATGAATTTTGTAATCAACTTATCAACACCCGATAACGGTGAAAAGTTTGTTGTTGAGATGAGTAATTCTGCTTTAACCAATATCAAGGGTCAGCAAGCTGCTAATCCCACCCTTGCAATCACCATCAATCGTAGTGATTTAGAGCAAGTGATGGGTGGTCAAACTACTTTTGACCAGCTATTATCTCAAGGCAAGGCTCAGTTTGATGGCGATCGCAAGGCATTTGATCAACTCAAAAGCACCTTAACGGTATTTAAGCCTGACTTTGAATTAATGCCAGGTACCAAGCCAAAGGTAGTGGTGCCAATGAAGCCCCGCGATCCATTTGAGGTGCAGGATTTAGCTGTGACTGGTGGCGAGTAAAGCGCTAGTTTAAAAAAAGTTCTTGCAGATTATTGAGGTAGCGAAGACCCAGTTCGCTCGCTTTCAAGCTTGCCGGATTGGGATCGAGTAAGCCTTTATTGCAGGCCATATCGAGATTTTTTGAAATAGTGCTTAAAGCCAGGCCGGTACGCTCTGAAAAGGTGTTGGTGGCCACCCCGTTGGTTAGGCGCAAGGTATTGAGCATGAACTCAAAAGGCAAATCACTTACAGGAATCTCTTTGGACTCAATGAGTGCATTGCCTTTGGTCTCGATTGCTTGCATATACGCGTCAGGATGGCGTTCCCGAATCTGGCGTGTAATTTTGTCCGGAAAAGAAATCTTCCCATGGGCCCCGGCACCAATGCCAATGTAATCGCCAAAACGCCAGTAGTTCAGGTTATGTTTGCATTCCTGATCTTTTTTGGCATATGCTGAAACCTCATACCGTTTGTAGCCGGCTTCACTAAGGAGTTTGAGGTTCTGCTCAAAGATGGCGTCGATCGTATCCTCATCGGGGAGCTTTGGTGGAAAACTGGCAAAGTAGGTATTGGGTTCTAAAGTCAGGTTGTAAAACGAGAGATGGGGTGTTTTAAACGACAGCGCTGTTTGAACATCCGCTCTAGCATCTTCAAGGCTTTGATTGGGCAAGCCATACATCAAATCGAGGTTCACAGATTTGAAATGCTTTAGGGCAATTTCCACAGCCTGCTTGGCTTCCACGCCATTGTGAATTCTTCCTAAAATTTTCAGTTTCTCATTATCAAAACTTTGAATGCCTAAGGAAACACGATTAATTCCGGATGTTGCAAAGGCGGCGAATTTATCAGCTTCTACTGATCCCGGATTGGCTTCCATCGTGATTTCAGCATCAGGCTCTAGGTTCACGCGCGCCCGCACTGCGCAAAGCAATTGATCCATACCTTCAGGTGTTAGAAGGCTGGGCGTACCGCCTCCAATAAATATGCTATGGACTTGTCGACCCCACACACGAGGCAGCTCTGTTTCTAAATCTGTGATGAGTGCATTAATGTAGCGCTGCTCATCAAAACCATTCGTACCAATAGTTGAGCCATCAAGCAGCTTCGGTTTAATCTGATGTGAGTTGAAATCACAATAGGGGCATTTCTTTTCGCACCAGGGAAAATGGATATACAAAGACAGCGGAGGCAAAGCGGTTAACTGCGGCTTACTGGCAAGTGCGGTAATTGGATTAGACACTTTTATTCGCTTGGCTTTGAAGTTGTGCAATCAGCTCGCGCAAGGCTTGACCTCGGTGACTCACTTGATTTTTATGGGAGGAGTCTAATTGAGCTGCTGTTTGATTTAATTCGGGTAAGTAAAAGTAGGGGTCATAACCAAAACCATTGCTACCCTGAGATTCTTTTAGTATTTGCCCATACCAGCGTGTTTGCACAATGATAGGCTCTGGATCATTTGGGCTTTTGACAAATGCCAAGGCACACACGTAATGTGCCGAACGATTTGGATTTTCACCAAGTTCCAAAATTAGTTTTTGATTATTGGCTGCATCATTGCTATGTTCACCAGCATAGCGAGCTGAGTACACTCCAGGGGCACCCGCCAAGGCATCAACACAAATCCCTGAGTCATCTGCTAAAGCTGGCAAGCCACTGGCCTCGCTAGCATGTCTTGCTTTAGCAAGGGCATTTTCAATAAAGGTATGGTGCGGCTCTTCAGCCGCTGGAATATCAAGTTCACCTTGAGAGATGACCTCAAAATGCAAAGGCGCCAGTAAAGACTTAAATTCTCGGACCTTACCGACATTATTGGAGGCAAGCACTAGTTTTTGCATCTGCTTAAATGAAGGATGGATTGATCAGTGCAGCGTACTGAGCTTGAGCGCATCAATTTGGAGGGTGGTGAGCTCTTGAATACCTTGTTCGGCTAAGTTCAATAAGGAGTTCAGCTCCTCGCGCGAGAAGGCCGCACCTTCGGCGGTGCCTTGTAGTTCGATCATGCCGCCTTTCCCAGTCATCACCACATTCATGTCCGTATCGCATGAAGAGTCTTCGGGGTAATCCAAGTCAAGCACTGGAACTCCTTCATAGATACCCACTGAAATCGCTGCTACGCTATCTATGATGGGATCTTTGTTTAAGGCGCCACTTTTTAGTAGGCCGTTGACTGCATCGCGCGCCGCAATGTAGGCACCAGTAATAGCAGCCGTACGTGTTCCACCATCTGCTTGTAATACATCGCAATCCAAATGAATCGTGCGCTCACCTAAAGCAGCTAAATTAAAGACACTGCGCAAAGCTCGACCAATCAGACGTTGAATTTCTTGGGTGCGTCCTGTTTGTTTGCCACGCGCTGCTTCACGATCGCTGCGAGTATGGGTAGAGCGGGGTAGCATCCCATATTCGGCTGTTACCCAGCCCTCACCAGAGCCTTTTTTATGGGGTGGTACTTTTTCTAAAACACTAGCTGTGCAGAGCACCTTGGTATCCCCGAAAGAGATTAATACTGAGCCTTCTGCATGCTTGGTAAAGGAGCGGGTAATGCTGACGGGGCGTAATTGATTCGGGCTGCGGCCGCTAGGGCGTTTTACGGAGGGGGTGCTCATTGGGTTTATTCCTAAGGGTTGAGGATCAATCTACAATATCCATATGATATCGAGCATGACTGGTTATGGCAGCGCTTCTCGCCAAGTCTCCCTAGGAGGCGGGGTGGTTGCAGATCTGCAGGTGGAGTGTCGGGCGGTCAATAGCCGCTTTTTGGACTTGGGCTTTCGTTTGCCAGATGAGTGCCGCGGCGCTGAGCCAGCCTTGCGCGAGATGGCGAGCCAAAGTCTCTCGCGCGGAAAAGTGGAGTTTCGGGCAGCCTGGCGTGTCAATGCCAACGCTGCTGGCGCAGCCAAAGCCAATCCCCATGCACTTGGCGCTCTTAATGCAGATCGCCTGGATGCTTTATATACGCTTCAAGAAAAAGCCCAAGCAGCCTTTCCTAAAGCCGATCCTTTGCGAATTGCAGATATTTTGCGCTGGCCCGGCATTGTTTCTGAACCACGCGGTGAAGAAGAGGGTTGGATTACAGCGACAGTGGAGGCGGGGCGAGCAGCTTTGGCGTCCCTAATGGATAGTCGCCAGGCCGAAGGTAAGGCCTTGGTAGGTGTGTTGACCGCCATTACCAGCAAAATGCGCGATATCGTGGACGTAATCGAACCCAAGGTTCCGGGTTATGTATCCCAATATCAAGAAAAGCTGACTGAACGCCTTGCCGAAGCGTTGGCTAGTCAAGAGCAGTCTAGAGGTGGCGCAGAGCTGATGGAGCGTATTCGTCAAGAGGTAGTGCTCTACGCAGTGCGCATCGATATTGCCGAAGAATTTGCACGTCTCAAAACACATCTGCAAGCAGTCGATAAGGCCCTGACTGGTAATGGCCCTGTCGGTAAGCGCCTGGATTTCTTGATGCAAGAACTGGGCCGAGAAGCGAATACCTTGGGGTCTAAATCGGTTTCTGAAGAATGCACTCAAGCCGCTTTGGAATTGAAGTTGCTCATTGAGCAACTGCGTGAACAAGTGCAAAATTTAGAGTAATCAGTCACATCTAGATGAATACACCGACTCTCTCCTCTCCCTATCAAGGCAGCATGTTCATGATTGTGGCGCCTTCCGGCGCAGGTAAGTCATCCTTGGTTAACGCTCTATTACAAGGTGATAAGGGTTTGCACCTTTCTTTATCAACCACCACCCGTGCGCCCAGACCAGGTGAAGTCGATGGTAAAGACTATCGCTTTACCAGTCCTGAGGAGTTTATTGCTGAACGTGATCAGGGGCTTTTTCTTGAATGGGCGCAAGTGCATGGTCATTTTTATGGAACTTCGCGTGCTTGGATAGAGGCGCAAATGAAGGTTGGGTGTGATGTCATGCTGGAGATCGATTGGCAGGGTGCTCAGCAGATTCGTAAGCTCATTCCTGAAGTGCAGTGGATCTTTATCTTTCCACCTTCAATTGAAGCGCTTGAAGAGCGTTTGCGTAAGCGTGGTCAGGATAGTGAAGAGACAATCGTGCGCCGTTTAGCCGCGGCCCACGACGAATTGGCTCATGCCCATGAGGCTGATTTTATTGTGATCAATGATGATTTTGACCAAGCTCTTGCCGATCTAAGGCATGTTGTAGCAGCAAGTCGCCTGCGCTCAGGCCCCATCATGACACGCAATCCAGCGCTTTTAAGGCGTCTTGGGGTCTAATCAGTTATCCTATCGGTATTAAACCTAAATCAAGTGAGTTCAGCATGGCCCGTATTACTGTAGAAGATTGCCTTAAAACTATCCCAAATCGTTTTGAACTAGTGTTGGCTGCGACTTATCGCGCACGTCAATTGGTTCAAGGTCACTCCCCACGTGTTGAGTCCAGAGATAAAGCGACGGTAGTTGCTTTGCGCGAAGTTGCAGCTGGCCTAACCGACCGTGATATGTTGACCAAGGTACCTCTTTAATTTAGGAGTTCCGGTGTGGAGCTCCCCTTAAGCGCTTCAAGTTCGTCGGATGCTTCAGGAGAGGCCTCGCCTAAAGGGGCCTCTAGTATTAAAAAACCAGCTTCACAAAATGATTTGCTACATGAGTCGGCGTCTGATGCATCGACAAAGCAATCCATCATTGCGACCCTATTGGCGCAATCGAGCCGTCATCTATTTGGCCCAACCTCAGCACCTAATCTTCCCTTAAAGCATCAGGTCGTATCCATTGAGGCATTAATTTCTAAGCTGAGTTATCTCAAGCCAGAAGAAATTGCCCAAATTAAGAAGGCCTTTCAATTCTCTGATGAGGCGCACTTAGGCCAGTATCGCCATAGTGGCGAGCCCTACATTACTCATCCTGTTGCAGTTGCTGAGTTGTGCGCAACCTGGCGCCTCGATGCACCATCCATCATGGCCGCTTTATTGCATGATGTGATTGAAGACACCGGTTGTACTAAAGCAGATCTAGTTAGTAAATTTGGTCCTAAGGTAGCTGAACTGGTTGAAGGCCTCACTAAGCTTGATAAGCTCGAGTTTCAAAGCCATGCAGAAGCGCAGGCCGAGAGCTTTCGTAAAATGTTTATGGCAATGGCGCGGGATGTACGCGTTATTTTGGTGAAGCTGGCAGATCGCACGCACAATATGCGGACCTTGGACGCGGTGCCAATGGAAAAGCGTCGTCGAGTCGCTGCTGAGACCATTGAAATTTATGCGCCCATTGCCCATCGCTTGGGTCTGAATATTATTTATCGAGATCTTCAAGACCTCAGTTTCCGCTACTCCATGCCGATGCGATTTAGGGTCATTGAGACTGCGGTGAAGCGTGCACGTGGCAACCGGAAAGAAATGGTTGAGAAGATTTTGCAGTCGACTCGCATGGCTTTTGCAAAAAGCAATCTAGAGGTTGATCTGCAAGGCCGTGAAAAGACTCTCTTTAGTATTTATACAAAGATGCGCTCCAAGCACTTGAGTTTTTCTCAGGTGCTCGATGTCTATGCATTCCGGGTTACAGTCCATTCAATTGATGATTGCTATCGCGCATTAGGGATCTTGCATTCTTTATTCAAGCCCATGCCAGGAAAGTTTAAAGATTACATTGCTATTCCTAAGCTCAATGGTTATCAATCCCTGCACACGACGCTACTCGGTCCTTCAGGCGTGCCGGTTGAGTTTCAGATTCGTACGAGTGATATGCATGCGGTTGCTGAGGCTGGAGTAGCCGCTCATTGGGCTTATAAAGACGGCACCCCAGATATGAGTGAGGTGCAAAGCCGTGCCCATCAGTGGCTGCAATCATTGATTGATATTCAGGATAGCAGTGGTGATTCTCAAGAATTCTTAGAGCACGTCAAGATTGATCTGTTTCCAGATGCTGTTTACGTGTTTACTCCTAAAGGGCAAATTCGTGCACTCCCGAGAGGGGCAACTGCACTTGATTTTGCTTACTCTATTCATAGTGACCTCGGTAATACCTGTGTCGCGGTGAAGATCAATGGTTTGCAGTTGCCATTGCGTAGCGAGTTAAAAAATGGCGACATCATTGAGGTGGTTACTTCAGTAAATTCGCAACCAAATCCTGGGTGGTTAGCCTTTGTACGAACCGGTAAAGCCCGGGCATCGATTCGGCATTCCTTAAAAACAAAGCACTATGCAGAGTCCTTGCAGCTAGGTGAGCGGCTCTTGGCTAGCGCTTTGCGTCAGCAAGGAGTAGATGCCGGCCTGATGACCCCCATGATTTGGGAGAGGCTGCTGCATTGGACTGGTGATAAAACCCGTGAAGAGGCATGCGTCAATATTGCCCTGGGTCGTCGCTCTGCTCAAGAACTAGCGATTCGTTTAAAAATCTTGTTAGACGAGGAGGGCGGGTCCGAACAGATGCGCTTAGGCGCTGCCGACTGGGTCTCTCCATCACAAGAAAATAGTCATTCCTTGCAGCGTCAAGCCATTTTGGTTGATGGGCGCGAGGGCGGGTCGATTAGTTTTCAAACTTGCTGTCACCCAATACCAGGCGATAACATCATTGGCTATCTGGGCAAGGGTGAAGGTCTGCAGGTGCATACGAATGACTGTCCCGTGGCCCTGAGAATGCTTTCAAAAGATGGCGATAAATGGGTCGAGGTTGAGTGGGCCAAAGAGGTCAATCGAGAATTTGAGGTGGATTTAGCCATCGATACACGCCAAGGCAAGGGCGTGCTGGCGCGTGTTGCTAGCAGTGTTACCGGAGCAGATTCCAATATCTTGAATGTTTCGATGGATGATCGCTATAAGGAAGACTCTGTCACCATTCGCTTTACGATTCAGGTGGCCGATCGTCTCCACTTATCTAAGGTAATGCGTAGCTTGCGTGCTAACCCCGATGTAATGAGGGTGACTAGGACGCGATCGCTTTAGCGGACTCTCAGTAGTATTGAACTTCTAGGATTTCAATTTCAGTTGGCCCGGTAGGTGTCTGGATGCGTACACAATCACCCAAACGGGCCTTTATTAAGGCTTTAGCAATGGGCGAGACCCAACTCACCTGACCTTTCTCCAAATCCACCTCATCCACGCCCACAATGGTAATGGTGGTCTCTTGGCCTGCATTCACCCCTTCTAGATTGCTGTAAGTCACTGTAGCCCCAAAAAAGATCTGCTCAGCATCAGCTTCACCTGTTTTTCGGGCTAAATTATCGACAACAACTGCACATTCAAGCCGCTTATTGAGGAAGCGTATGCGACGATCGATCTCTCTTAAACGCTTTTTTCCGTAGATATAGTCCCCATTTTCTGAGCGATCGCCATTGGATGCAGCCCAGTGAACTACCCTTACAACCTCCGGTCTATCAAGGTTTAGCAGCTGTAGGAGCTCGCTTTTAATCCGCTCATGTCCAGCAGGTGTGATGTAGTTTTTCTCTTCCATGGCATAATTATGGCTGTTGCGGCTGTAGCTCAGCTGGATAGAGTACTTGGCTACGAACCAAGGGGTCGTGGGTTCAATTCCTGCCAGCCGCACCAAACTTTTTGAGGGCCTAGTTGAAAGACTAGGCCCTTTCCCTTTTTTGGGTTTCACATTCTGTTCTTGTAGATCCCGTATAGTTGGCATATGAGCATTTCTGACGCCTCCCCATCCGTTACCAGGCCAGTTAATCTGGCGCCTGCAGCTAGCTGGACGCAAGTCAACAACATGACCGCAAAAGTAGTGCTGAGCGGTCATGTCAATGTCTACACTTTGGAGGGTGTTTGGACGCAGATACGGCAAGAGCAAGATGTTTGGCTTGCTGCCGGGGAGAGTAGTCAGAATCATTCGCTGACATTGGACGCTAGCCAAGTCACTTCTTTGGATGGCTCGGGCTTTGCTTTTTTAATTGACCTTGAACAAGCTCAACTCAAAGCCGGCGCTCATTTTGCGATCGATGGCCTTGATACCCGCTATCAACCGCTTTTGCGTGAATTTGAGCCAATCGCTAATTTATTCTCAGTGCCAGTAACTAAGCCCAAGCGTAGCTTCGTTGTTAGTACTGGTATGGCTACAGATAATTTTTTAAAAGATGGTGCGGGACTAATTACTTTTACCGGCCACCTTGCATCAGACTTATTTTGGTCAATCCGCAATATCAGGCAAGTGCGATGGGGTGATTTTGTTAATGCTGCCGTAGAGGCCGGTATTAATGCCTTGCCTATCGTTGGATTGGTTGCTTTTTTAATTGGTGTGATTTTGTCTTTCCAGGCTGCCATTGGTATGAAACAATTTGGGGCTGTTTCCTTTGTGGGGCCATTAGCTGCGCTTGGGATCGTACGTGAAATGGGGCCCTTAATCACGGCAATCCTATTGGCCGGCCGCTCATCTGCAGCCTTTGCTGCTGAAATCGGCACGATGACGGTCAATAGTGAAGTAGATGCCTTGATTACTGGGGGTTTAAGCCCCATGCGTTTTTTAGTCGTACCACGCGTTTTGGCTGGTGTACTGGTTGCGCCAATATTGACCCTGTATGCCGATATTGTGAGTATTGGCGCTTCGATGGTAACGATGCTTGCCTACGGCATTCCCTTTTCAAACTTTTACAATGGCATGCTCAATGCGGTCGATTTAGAGGATATTGGCTCTGGCTTAATTAAGGCAACATTATTTGGTATTGTGGTTTCTGCGGTTGGATGTTTGCGCGGAATGCAGACTGGTGATGGTGCAGCAGCGGTGGGCATATCGGCAACGCGTGCAGTGGTAAGCAGTATCGTTTTAATTGTGCTGGTTGACGGCATCTTCGCCTATATCTCTTATAAGACAGGTTTCTAATGAGTGATATCAAGAAAAATATTGCGATAGACGTTCAGAATCTGAGCATTGGTTATGAATCCAGAGTGCTACTGCAGAACCTGAATTTCTCAGTAAACAGCGGAGAAATTTTCGTCATTCTGGGTGGTTCTGGTTGCGGCAAATCCAGTTTGCTAAAAAATCTCTTTGGCCTATATCAGCCACTAGCAGGTGATGTTTTGATTGAAGGTCAAAATATTACAAAAGCCATCGGTGTCGATCGGCAAAAAATCATGACCAGTTTTGGCGTCATGTACCAAGAAGGCGCCTTATTTGGGTCGATGAATTTGCTGGACAATGTCACCCTCTTTATGGAGGAGTACACCAAGCTGACAAAGCAGCAAATGCAATTATTGGCACGCTGTAAATTAGATTTGGTCGGTCTTCTTCCTTACGAAAGTTATATGCCCAGTGAAATTAGTGGCGGCATGCAAAAACGTGCAGCAATTGCTAGGGCTATGGCGCTTGATCCTAGAATCTTATTTTTAGACGAGCCATCTGCCGGCTTGGACCCGATTACTTCGGCTGATTTGGATAGCACTATTTTGGATTTATCCAGAAATTTAGGATTTACCTTTGTGATTGTTTCTCATGAACTCGCAAGTATCTATGCCATAGCGGACAAAGTCATTATGTTGGATAAAGATACCAAGGGCATTATTGCGGAAGGTGATCCTAAGGTATTGCGCGATACCAGTACCAATCCTCAGGTACATCAATTCTTTAATCGCATTATGAGTAAGGAAGCAGCATGAGCAATAACTCCAACCCAAATTATTTCCGACTTGGCCTGTTTGTACTTGCTGCCATAGGGGTTCTGATAGCCGTGATATTAATTTTTGGTTCCGGCCAATTATTTAAGCGATCATTTACGATAGAAACCTATATCAAACAATCGGTTACTGGTTTAGATACCGGTGCAGCAGTGCGTTTTCGTGGCGTAGCCATCGGGCAGGTTACCTCCATTGGGCTATCGGGCGATATTTATGAAAAAGACCTTCCCATAGAAAATCGACGTGAATACGTCGTTGTCAGAATGCAAATATTTGGCGACAAGATCGAAGACTCCGCGTTGGAAACTTTCATCAAGGATAATTTACGTGCTCGGGTCAAATCCATGGGCATTACCGGGGTCAACTACATTGAATTCGATTTTGTAAACAGCGCCTCATTAGTTCCTCCCTTGGCTTATTCATGGAAATCCACTTATCCAGTCATTCCATCCTTGCCAAATCAAACTGATGAAATTATTTCAGGGATACAAAAACTCATTAGCTCTTTAAATGAGATGAATATTGATCAAACTGAAAAGAAGTTTGATGCATTGCTTGGTAATCTCAATGTCTTGTTGGCGGGTGATGCCAAAAATAACTCGGGTGTGATTACTGCGGTAAGAGATCTAAATGTATTGCTTGATCGCATTGCTAAGGTTACAGATAAAGGTGAGTTAGACGTATTGATGCGTGAGCTAGTGGGTACCATGGTGACATTACGTCAAACATTGGCCAGCGTTCAGGGTGATACTTCCGTAACCATGGAGAACCTGAGGCAAACCAGTGAGCAGCTCAATGAATTTAGCCGCATTGCGAGCCAATCCCCATCCTCTCTGATTTGGAGTTCACCTCCGCCACACATTACTCTCCCAATGAATGGCAGCGAAGATGCATCAGGAGCTCAAAAATGAGAATCAATTCAAAAATGACCTCTCTAATATTTAGATTACTTATTGGCGGACTTGCTATAGTTGGTCTAAGTGCTTGCTCATTGCCTACTCAGCCAGCTATTCAGACCACTAGTTGGATGGTGGCCCCTGAGCGGTCAGGCGCTCCCAGAGTCCCACGCACAGACTATTGGCTCAAGATTGGGGCTGTCTCAGTGGCGCAACCTTTTGCAGGCCGTTCTTTGGTTTATCGCTTGGGTGATCAGCGTTTTGAAAAAGATTTTTACAACATCTATTCTGTGATGCCCTCAGAGATGATTTCATCTTCTGAGCGTCAATGGATTAATAAGGCGGATATCTTCGCCATGGCTGTTGGAGAAAGCAACACTTTTTTTCCTTATTACACCTTGCAGGCTAGCGTAGATGAGTTTTATGGCGACTATCGCACTAAACCCGAAGCGGTGGTGACGGTCGAATTTTTCCTGTCTGCTAGTAACGGCGGCAAAACCAATCCCGTTATTGGAAATAATCGCTATAGCAAGCGTGTTGCACTCAAAGACAACACTCCGGCTGCTTTGGTTGCTGGCCAGCAGCAAGCGTTAGCAGAGATCTTTAAAGATTATGAAGCTGTCTTATATAAATACGCGGGTAATCTTCCAAAGCCATTCGGACAGTAATTCGACCTATTTGTTAGAAAAGTTCTTGGTTTGTTTGAGTCGCTAGCGGTTTTTATATGGGGTTTACGAAGAGATCTTCGGTCTCGTGAGCTCGCTCAGCTATTACTAGCGCTTACTTTATCTATCACTGCGCTAAGTAGTGTCGGTTTTTTGGCTGACCGTTTGCAGCGCTCCTTTCAATCAGATGCAAAGCAGTTATTGGCGGCTGACCTCTTGCTAGTTGCCGATGAGCCGCTACCCCAACGTTTTATGGAGTATGCGCAATCTCACAATCTGCAGTTAGCGCAAACGGTAGTGTTTCCGAGTATGGCATCCGCACAGTCAGTAACCAAGCTGGCTTCATTAAAAGCGGTTAGTGCAAACTACCCATTAAGAGGCAATCTCAAGGTATCTCCCTCAGATCAATCTGATGTGAGTGTGCAAGAAAAGGGTATGCCAAAGTCGGGTACGGTTTGGCTTGAGCCTAGCATGCTGGCTGGTTTGCATAGTCGGGTTGGTGATTTTATCCAGTTAGGAAACCGCCAGTTTGAAATTGGTGGAATCCTATTGCAAGAAACTGATCGTGGTGCTGGATTTATGAATTTCTCACCACGCATCATGATGTCCTTAGAGGATTTGCCATCAACTGGTTTGCTCGGCTTTGGTAGTCGGGTCACTTATCGTCTTCTATTGGCTGGGTCTGATGACTCCATTGCCGCCTATCAAAAATGGGCTGCTGATGATATCGCATCAACTCATTTACACGGTGTGCGAATTGAAACCCTGGAAAATGCTCAGCCCACGATGCGTAAGACTTTAGATAGGGCGCAGCGTTTTTTATCCCTGGTTGCACTATTAACTGCCATTGTTGCTAGCGTAGCGATCGCGCTAGCGGCGCGACGTTATGCCCTAAAACAAACCGATGTATGCGCTATTAATAAATGTTTTGGAGCCACACAATCAATCATTTTCGTGCAACAGTGCAAAACGCTTGCTGGTATTGCCTTGATTGCTTCCTTTTGTGGGGTAGCTTGTGCATACCTTACACAAATTATTTTGCTCCATTTTTTAGGAGGCTTGCTCCCCAGTCCATTGCCTGCAAGTAGTCTATTGCCAGCCATTTCTAGTATTTGCTTGGCGTGTTTACTGTTGCTTGGATTTGCTGGACCCCCCTTGTATGGTTTGGCCAAAGTATCTCCAATTCGGTTGGTGCGTTGCGATGTCAATAGCATAGGGAATGCACAGCTTTGGCTAGCGCTGGGCTGTTTTTCTAGCTGCGCCTTTGTCATACTATTGGTGGCTGATGATTGGAAGTTGGCTGCTTGGGTTGCCGCAAGTTTTGGAGCTTCGTTACTGTTATTTTCAATATTGGCATATGGAGTACTCAGGCTGCTGGCCCATCTCAAGACCTCTTATTTTGTGGTACGTTTTGCACTGACCATGCACATGCGTCGCCCCGCCTTTGCGGTAATACAAATTACTGCACTTGGGTTGGCTTTAATGGCACTGCTGATGGTCTTGTTATTGCGCCATGATTTATTACCAAGTTGGCAAAGCGCAATACCCCCTAATGCACCGAATCGTTTCATGATCAACATCATGGAAGACCAAAAGGTGTCGATTGCTCAATTGCTAGAGGATGCTGGGTTGGATAGGCCGGCTTTCTATCCCATGGTCAGAGGGCGCCTTACTGAGGTGAATGGACAGCCAATTACTGCCGATACTTATCAGGATGAGAATGCACGACGTTTGGTGGATCGTGAATTCAATTTGTCCTATACCGATCAATTGCCGCAGGGTAATCGCATAACCAGTGGTCATTGGATTGAGGGGGATGCCCCACAAATTTCGATGGAAGCAGGAATTGCTAAAACGCTCCACTTAAAGATAGGCGATCAACTGAGTTTTGAAGTGGCCGGTGAGCCTGTAAAAGCACCTATTACCTCTTTGCGCAAGCTGGATTGGAGCTCAATGCGAGTTAATTTTTTTGTAATTATGCCGCCTGCCCAATTGAGGGATATGCCCCAATCATGGATTACATCTTATTACCAATCACCCCAACATGAATCCCTCGACTTTGACTTGACCCAGGCGTACCCAAACTTAACTGTGGTGGATGTTCAAAATACATTGCAGCAGCTCCAGTCTGTTTTGGATCAACTTAGTAATGCATTGGGCTTTATGTTTGCCTTTACGATCGTAGCTGCAGTCTTGGTATTGATTTCAGCAATTGCAGCAACTCAAGATGAGCGCTATCGAAGCGCCGCCATACTAAAAGCCTTGGGTGCCTCACGTCAAGCTTTAGCCAAAATTGCCTTGATTGAGTTGCTAGCGATTGGCGGTATAGCCGGTCTTTTGGCTGGTTTATTTTCAGGAATGGCAGCATGGGCCCTTGGAAGATACGTCTTAGAGATTGAATTTAATGCTTTTGCTCAATCTCTCATGATGGGTCTAGTTTTTGGTATTGCAGTTTGCCTACTGGCTGGTTTGCGATTTATGCAAAGAATACAAACTGCTAGTGCGATTGAATGTCTGAGAGAAGCGCAGACATAAGTTCTCGATTGATTAAGAGAGCGTAACCATGCCTTTGGGCAGTTCTACTAGGCGAGTGCGTGCTAATCGGTCTGGAAGGCTTTGATGATCCATTGGATCAATGAGAGTGCTTAAGGGCCATAAGAACAATGAGACCGTGAAAAGCATCTCAATAATTTGCCAATGGTGAAACTCAAAAATATATTGCAATAAGATGCAAGGCAAAAGCCATAAAGAGGCATAAACATAACGCCACCATGCTTGACGCTTACTTAATTCATAGCCGGCTTGAGTGATGAGTCTCACTCGCCAAGTTTGCATCGCCAAGGTTTGACCGGATTTGCACCAATACCAAACAAAGTAAATACCAAGAACTGTATACAGATAGAAAAAGGTTAACCAGCTCGGTAGAGAAATACCAAAGAGCATTCCTAAAGCTAAGTTGGGAACTAAGAAGGTGATTGCAATTACCCCAAGCAGTACCAATTGCTCATAAAGAGAGCAACATACACGGCGCCAAAAGGAGGGCGGCTGCAGCTGACTTAATTCGGCCGGTGTCATTAATTTGAACTACCGCTGGTCTCGAGAGGATTCGATTCGCTAGAGCTGGGAATTGTCTCTACCGGTGTCACAGTTACCCTAATGGGCGCTGCGGGTGGCAGGATAGCTTTTGGCGTTAGGGGATGTTGTTGTAGGGTTGGAGCGCTGGCGACACTCGGTGTCTTTTTGACACCCTGAGATTGGGAGAGTTTGAGCTTTTCTTCCTGGCTCAATTTTTGGTAAGCACTCCAAGCTTCGGCTTTTTTATCTGCAGGGAATTTGAGACTGCTTAAATAGTTTTCTCGTGCCAGGCGTCGATCACGTTGCGAGAGATTGGACCAGCTGCCCATTCGGGATTGCAGACGTTGCTGATCCTGCTCGCTCATTTTTGGATAGATGTTGGCTACCTGTATCCAGCGCTTGTGATTATCTGGGGTCATATAGTTCCAGTCATCTTCAAGCGGCTGAAGGATTTTCTGCTGACTGGAATTGAGACTATCCCAACTACCATCCACCTTTTTTTCGGGCGCACTGACGGCTTTAGCTGGAGTGCTCGGTGAATTTTGGGCAAAACTCAATCCAGGGCAGTTAAATGCCAGAAACGCTGCAATACTGAGCGATGCGGTCCTGAGGTTTCTGTGCATTCTTTGAAAGACTTTAATTATCTGGCTGGGGCTGATTCAAGATGATCGGCTGTGGCAGCGCCATTCTTGAGGAAAGCCATAAAACCGCTATCAGCGTAAGCATCTGGCGGGACGTCGTCTGTTAATAGGGCGGCATCCACTTGGGCCATGTCATTAATGCGTGAGTCATCTTGCCATTGTGCGATACCAATTAAGCCAAAAACCAAGACAACGAGTGGGGCGACCCAGCCGAGGGTTTCCCAAATAGATTTAGAGCCAGAACGCGAGTGACTTGACCAGCTGCCGGTAATTGTTGCCAAAACTTCTTTATGTTGGCGAACTTTTTCGGATTTTCTGACAGATAAAGCCTTCATACGAGCTGCATGCAGTCGATTTTTGATGGCACTAGGCAGGGCAGTAGAACCATCTCGAAGAAGGGCGGCGCTAGCCCTAGCAAAGTGGTCTTGGGCTACTGGATCTAAATGGTCTTGGGCGCGGTTCACAGGGTAATTCCTTTTAATTTCAATGCTTTAGCTAAGGCTTGTGTTGCTCTGGAGCAGTGTGTTTTCACACTTCCTTCGCTGCAACTCATAGCCTTTGCTGTATCAGTAATACTGAGCTCATCCCAATAACGCATCAGGAAGGCTTCTCGTTGACGGGCTGGCAATTTTGATATTTCTGCCTCGAGTGCCTGCAAAAGCTGGCTTCTCTCTAATTTTTGCGACCCATCTTGATGAATTTCACTATCTTCTGGGGCAGAGATTGACTCTAGGGGGTCAAAATCATCACCTTCGTCTGTTTTCTTACCCATGCTCGAGAATAGGGAAACCCAGGCATTTCTGACCTTTTGTCGCCTAAACCAGTCATGAATGCGGTTTTGGAGAATTCTTGTAAAAACCAGGGGGAGCTCACCAGCGGGTCTGTCCCCATATTTTTCAGCAAGCTTAATCATGGCATCTTGGACAATATCTAGGGCGGCGTCGTCATCCCTTACAGCATAGACAGCCTGCTTAAATGCACGCTGTTCAACGCTACTCAGAAAGTCAGATAGTTCTTGCGCGTATGCCATGCAGAGGATTGAGCCTCATTAAGAAAGAATTGAGTCATTTTAGGGTATTGCTATAGAATACTAGGCTTACTACCTAGAATCTCATTCAAGAAGTGGTTTTTTCCGGTAGCAGCGCCGTTCGAACTCAGGCCAAAAGCAAGGGACAGAACAGACCAAACAATTTTTTGCCGAAAATTGCAAAGGACGAAAGAAAATGAATACAAGCAGCGCCGAATTTTTAGCGACTAAAGCTAAAGACACATCAAATACAAACTCCCTGACCGCGCCACCTGAAATGATTGGTGCTGAAATGCTGGTGCATGCTTTGCACGCAGAAGGGGTTGAGTTCGTTTGGGGTTATCCCGGCGGCTCGGTGTTATTTATCTACGACGAAATTTTTAAACAGAATAAGTTTGAACATATTCTGGTTCGCCATGAGCAAGCTGCAGTGCACGCTGCTGATGGCTATGCCCGTGCAACCGGCAAGGTAGGTGTCGCCTTAGTTACTTCTGGACCGGGCGTCACTAATGCCGTAACGGGTATTGCAACTGCCTATACCGATTCAATTCCAATGGTCATCATTAGTGGCAACGTGCCTACCTATGCCATTGGTGAGGATGCCTTCCAAGAGGCCGATACGGTTGGTATTACACGTCCAGTGGTCAAGCATAACTTCCTAGTAAAGGACGTTAAAGATTTACCTTTGGTACTAAAGAAGGCATTTCATATTGCTCAGACAGGGCGGCCTGGCCCTGTATTGATAGACATTCCTAAAGACGTTTCTGCAGCGAAGGGTCCTTTTGTTTATCCTGAGACCCTCGAAATGCGCTCTTACAATCCGGTTGTAAAAGGTCACAGCGGGCAGATTCGTAAAGCGGTTTCTTTATTGCAAGAAGCCGAGCGCCCCTATATTTACACCGGTGGTGGCGTGATCTTGGCTGATGCAGCCCCAGAGTTAAAAGCATTTGCTGATTTGCTTGGTTATCCCGTAACCAATACCCTGATGGGTTTAGGTGGCTTTCCTGGTACCAGCCCGCAATTCTTGGGCATGCTTGGTATGCATGGCACCTACGAGGCAAATATGGCCATGCAGCATAGTGATGTATTGATTGCTATTGGCGCACGTTTTGATGACCGGGTGATTGGTAATACGCAGCACTTTGCTAGCCATCCTCGCAAAATTATTCATATCGATATCGATCCTTCCGTAATCTCTAAGCGTGTAAAGGTGGATGTTCCTATCGTTGGTAACCTCAAAGAGGTTTTGCAAGAGATGACTGCTCAGCTCAAAGCTGCTGGGCCACGTAAAAATGATGCGAAATTAGCAGCCTGGTGGGAACAAATCAACGAATGGCGCAAAAAGGATTGCTTAAAGTACGATGAGCAATCGCAAATTGTGAAGCCGCAGTACGTAGTCCAGAAGTTGTGGGAGCTAACCAAAGGCGATGCAATTATTACCTCAGACGTAGGTCAGCATCAAATGTGGGCTGCCCAGTTTTATAAATTTGATAAACCACGTCGTTGGATTAATTCTGGTGGCTTGGGCACGATGGGAGTTGGCTTGCCATATGCCATGGGCATCAAGAAGGCATTCCCTGAAACGGATGTTTTCGCGATTACTGGCGAAGGTTCAATTCAAATGTGTATTCAAGAGCTTTCTACTTGCAAACAGTACAACACGCCGGTCAAGATTGTTTCTCTGAATAACCGTTACCTAGGCATGGTTCGCCAGTGGCAGGAGCTGACTTATAACAAACGCTACTCCAGTTCCTATATGGACTCTTTGCCAGATTTTGTAAAGCTGGCAGAAGCCTATGGTCACGTTGGAATGCGCATTGAGAAAAAATCTGACGTTGAAGATTCTTTGAAAGAAGCGATTCGCCTCAAAGACCGCACTGTATTTATGGACTTCCAAACTGATCCCGAGGAAAACGTATGGCCAATGGTTCAGGCTGGTAAAGGTATTACTGAAATGCTTTTGGGTAGTGAGGATCTCTAATGAGACATATTATTTCTGTTTTGATAGAGAACGAACCGGGCGCTTTATCCCGAGTGGTTGGTCTGTTTTCAGCTCGCGGCTATAACATTGAAACTCTGAGCGTTGCACCTACGGAAGATTCATCTTTGTCACGTATGACCATAGTAACCATTGGTTCAGAGGATGTGATTGAGCAAATTACAAAACACCTTAATCGTCTGGTTGAGGTGGTTAAGGTTTTTGACTTAACCGAGGGGCCACACATTGAGCGTGAACTTATGATGATCAAAGTGCGCGCTGTTGGTAAAGAGCGTGAAGAACTCAAGCGTACAACCGATATTTTCCGCGGTCGCATCATCGATGTTACGGATAAGAGTTACACCATTGAATTAACCGGCGACGGTACCAAGTTGGATGCCTTTATTGATTCGATTGATCGTGGATCGATTCTGGAAACCGTTCGTTCGGGCGGTTCTGGTATCGGGCGCGGCGAGAGAATTCTCAAGGTTTAATTTTTTTTATTTATTACTGCATTACAAAATACTTCAACACAAGGAAAGAGCATGAAAGTTTTTTACGATAAAGACGCTGATTTGTCACTCATTAAAGGCAAAAAAGTCACCATCATTGGTTACGGTTCACAGGGCCATGCGCATGCGTTGAACCTCAAAGATTCAGGTGTAAACGTGACTGTTGGTTTGCGTAAGGACGGAGCTTCTTGGAGCAAAGCTGCTAATGCTGGTTTGCTAGTAAAAGAAGTGGCTGAAGCAGTTAAAGATGCAGACGTTGTCATGATGCTTTTGCCAGATGAGCAAATTGCCGATGTGTACAACAAAGAGGTGCATGCCAATATCAAACAAGGTGCGGCTTTGGCTTTTGCACATGGCTTTAATGTTCATTATGGTCAAGTACAACCACGCGCTGATTTAGATGTCATCATGATTGCTCCTAAAGCGCCAGGTCACACAGTGCGTGGCACATACGCACAAGGTGGCGGCGTTCCTCATTTGATCGCTGTGTATCAAGATAAAACCGGCTCTGCACGTGATGTAGCTTTGTCATATGCCACAGCCAATGGTGGTGGTCGTGCCGGCATTATTGAAACCAACTTCCGTGAAGAGACTGAAACCGATTTATTCGGTGAGCAGGCAGTGCTTTGTGGTGGCGCCGTAGAGTTAATTAAGGCTGGTTTTGAAACTCTAGTTGAGGCTGGTTATGCCCCCGAAATGGCTTACTTTGAGTGCTTGCATGAGCTCAAGTTGATTGTGGACTTGATCTACGAAGGCGGTATTGCAAATATGAACTACTCCATCTCTAATAATGCGGAGTATGGTGAGTACGTTACTGGCCCACGCGTTGTAACTGAAGATACTAAAAATGCAATGCGTCAGTGCTTGAAGGATATTCAGACTGGTGAGTATGCCAAGAGCTTTATCTTGGAAAACAAAGCAGGAGCACCTACTTTAATCTCACGTCGTCGTTTGAATGCTGAACATGACATCGAGGTTGTTGGTGCTAAATTGCGCGCCATGATGCCTTGGATTGCTAAAAACAAGTTAGTTGATCAAACAAAGAACTAAGTCTTAGCTTTAGTAGAAAATAATCCGTAATCACAAAGGCTTAGAACAAAGATGATGTATCCGCACCCCATTATTGCAAAAGAAGGTTGGCCGTATTTGGCGCTAGTGGGGGGCCTTGCTTTGCTAGTTCACTATCTCGGTGGCATTGTATGGTCATGGCCGCTATGGATTATTTTTATCTTTGTTCTGCAATTTTTCCGTGATCCTCAGCGTATCGCAGCTTTGGGTCGTGATTTGGTTTTGTCGCCTGCAGATGGTCGCATTGTTGTAGTTGAAAAGACGATGGATCCATATGCTGAGCGTGAAGCATTAAAGATTAGCGTTTTCATGAACGTGTTCAACGTTCACTCAAACCGAAGTGCCGTAAATGGTTTGGTAAAAGAGATTCAGTATTTCCCGGGTAAATTTGTAAATGCTGATTTAGATAAAGCATCCACAGAAAATGAGCGCAATGCCGTTGTGATTGACGCTAATGGACAAGTGATCACATTGGTTCAGGTCGCGGGCTTGATAGCGCGCCGGATTCTTTGTTATATCCATGTGGGTGATCGCTTAAAGGCTGGCGAGCGCTATGGTTTTATTCGTTTTGGTTCCCGTGTTGATGTGTATTTGCCGCTGAGCGCTGAGCCTTTAGTCAGTGTTGGAGATAAAGTATTCGCAACTAATACCGCCTTGGCCCGTGTGCCGGGGCTGGATTAATCTACATCCCTAGTTAGGACACTCTTTTGAGTACATTTCGTAGTCGTGGCCGCATCCATCGTAGTCGCATAACGAGTGCTCGTATAGCACGCTCAAAAAATGATTGGGAAGTAGAGCAGCTTGAGTCGGGTGACTTTGATGTTGAAGGTCATCATGATGAAAAACCACGGCCACGCAATAAAGGTATCTACCTTTTGCCAAATGCATTCACAACAGCTGCTTTATTCAGCGGCTTCTTCGCAATTGTGAATGCCATGAACCACCAGTTTGAAACGGCTGCGATCGCGGTCTTTGCCTCAATGGTTTTGGATGGGATGGATGGCCGCATTGCTCGCATGACCAATACGCAGAGTGCTTTTGGTGAGCAATACGACTCTTTGGCAGATATGGTTTCCTTTGGGGTTGCTCCAGCATTAGTTGCTTATGAGTGGGTTCTAAAAGACTTGGGCAAGTGGGGTTGGTTGGCTGCTTTTACCTATTGTGCAGGTGCTGCTCTGCGTTTAGCCCGCTTTAACGTCAATACGACTGTGGTTGATAAGAAGTTCTTTCAGGGCCTGCCAAGTCCTGCAGCTGGCGCTTTGCTTGCTGGGTTTATCTGGTTGGCTGATGACAATAAGATTCCTGTAACAACGCTTGCAATTCCATGGGTTACCTTTTTTATTACTGTTTATGCAGGCCTAACCATGGTCTCTAATGCACGTTTTTATAGCGGCAAAGCATTAGATGTGCGTTACCGGGTTCCTTTTGGCGTCATGGTTCTCATGATCCTGACCTTTGTGCTGATCTCATCAAATCCGCCTTTAGCCCTGTTCGGATTGTTTGTGGTGTATTCAATTTCAGGCTATGTGATTTGGGCTTGGGAGCGCTATAGCGGTCGCCGATTTGGCTAATTAGGGATATTTAGGTTATATTTAAACCATGTTGATGAATTTCTCACTTCTAACGAGTCTTCCCCTTGCACTAGGCCTAAAGCTTGGGGCGGGTAAGGCCTGAGTTGATGAGATTAAATTAAATCATTAACCAAGACATACCAGCCCCAGCACATTGCTGGGGTTTTTCTTTTTCAGAATGCAGTAATTAATTGATTTATCAATACAGTAATTAAGAACCGGAGAGTAGTGATGAGTGACAAAGTAATCATTTTTGATACCACCTTACGTGATGGTGAGCAATCGCCTGGTGCTTCAATGACTAAAGATGAGAAGGTTCGCATAGCTCGCCAGTTAGAACGCCTTAAGGTGGATGTGATTGAAGCTGGTTTTGCTGCTAGCTCTGAGGGCGACTTTGCTGCGATCTCGGCTGTCGCTGCTGCAGTTAAGGATTCCATTGTCTGTTCTCTTGCCAGAGCAAATGACAAGGACATTACCCGCGCCGCGGATGCGCTGAAGGCTACTAATGCAAAACGTATCCATGCATTTTTAGCCACCAGCCCTTTACATATGGCTGTGAAATTGCGTATGTCCCCAGAGGAAGTGTTGGAACAAGCCAAACGCTCCATTCGCTTTGCACGCAATTTAGCGAGTGATATTGAGTTCTCTGCTGAAGATGGATATCGTTCAGAGCCTGATTTCTTGTGTAGAGTAATTGAAGCGGTGATTAATGAGGGTGCTACCACTATCAATATTCCGGATACCGTAGGTTATGCAATTCCCGCTTTATATGGTGAATTTATTGCAAATCTGCGTGAACGTGTTCCCAATTCCGATAAGGCAATTTGGTCAGTTCATTGCCATAATGATTTAGGTATGGCCGTTGCTAATTCTCTTGCTGGGGTGAAGTATGGAGGGGCCCGTCAAATTGAGTGCACCATTAACGGCTTGGGTGAGCGTGCTGGCAATACCGCATTGGAGGAAATCGTGATGGCCTTACGCACTCGTAAGGACTATTTTGATATGGTCTGTGGAATTGATGCAGCGCAGATTGTGCCGGCCTCTAAATTGGTTTCTCAGATCACTGGCTTTGTAGTGCAACCCAACAAAGCGGTAGTTGGAGCCAATGCATTTGCTCATACCTCTGGTATCCATCAAGACGGTATTTTGAAAAATCGCGATACCTACGAGATTATGCGTGCAGAAGATGTGGGTTGGTCGGCCAATAAGATCGTTTTGGGTAAATTGTCTGGGCGCAATGCATTCAAACAGCGCTTACATGAGTTGGGGATTGCCATTGATGCAGAGGCTGATTTGAATGACGCTTTTGTACGCTTTAAAGCCTTGGCTGATCAAAAATCAGAAATCTTTGACGAGGACATTATTGCCATCATGTCCGATTCTGCTGCCGCTGAAGAGGCAGAGTTTTATCAATTTTTATCCCTCAGCCAGCATTCTGAAACCGGTGAGCGCCCTAAATCTAGGGTGACCTTTCGCATGGGTGATAAAGAGGTGAGCTCCGAAGCTGAGGGTAACGGTCCTGTGGATGCCAGCTTAAACGCCATTGAGACGCTTGCAAAGAGTGGCTCAGAACAGCTGTTGTACTCGGTGAATGCAATCACATCGGGCACACAATCCCAAGGCGAGGTCACGGTTCGGCTCGCAAAGGGTGGTCGGATAGTCAACGGTGTTGGCACCGATCCCGACATCATTGCAGCCTCTGCAAAAGCCTACTTATCCGCCTTGAATAAGTTGCACGATCCCAGTCAACTCAAGTTAAATGCACAAATGACGCCATAAAATATTGTATTTAAAGGTAAATTTATATTTTTATTGCGTTAGCAGATGGGAACTCCGTTTTAGGGCGTTTTAAGTCGCCATTCAATCATTGGCTCATCTGCTACAATTCGAGTGCTTTGATTTTTAAAGCTTTTTTGTATTATTTTTATTAATAGCACGACACAGATTGGGTGAAAGCTCAGGTGTTCGCAAGTAAGGAGTATTAAAAAATGGCAGTTGCAGATATTAAAACAGCGGAAATCGTTAAAGATAACGCTCGCAGTGCAAACGACACAGGTAGCCCTGAAGTTCAAGTTTCATTGCTCACAGCCCGCATTAACGAATTAACCCCCCATTTCAAGGCTAACGCCAAGGATCATCACAGCCGCCGTGGTTTGTTGAAGATGGTTTCTCGTCGCCGCCGCCTGTTGGATTACCTCAAAGGTAAGGATTTGGATCGTTATCGTGCCTTGATTGAGAAATTAGGTCTGCGTAAGTAATTCTTTTTTGGTTTTATCGATGCCATCTATCTTAGGGTTGTTTCTTAATTGACTCAGTCTTAAGCAGGTGGCATGTTTTTTGAGCGGTTCAAGATTATTTGTGTAGGGGATCGTGTCATTCCAATGAGTTTCTGATGTAGATTCAGTGCCTCCCTGGAATGGCATCCCTTGTGATCTTTAAGCGCTCCAGTGTTTGTTGTGACACTGCTTTATCCCACAACAAGCGTGTATTTCATGTGAAGTGCACGTGAACAATTTGGAGAAGATCAGAATGACTATGTTTAAAAAAGCAGTAAAAAGTTTTCAATGGGGTAACCATCAGGTAACCATGGAAACAGGCGAGATTGCTCGTCAAGCTGGTGGTGCCGTGATCGTTAACGTGGACGACACTGTAGTAATGGGTACTGTTGTTGCCTCTAAGTCTGCAAAGCCAGGCCAATCCTTTTTCCCATTAACAGTTGATTATTTAGAAAAAACCTACGCTGCCGGTAAGATTCCTGGCGGCTTTTTCCGCCGCGAAGGTCGCCCATCTGAAGGTGAAACATTGATTTCTCGTTTGATCGATCGTCCACTGCGCCCTTTGTTTCCAGAAGGCTTCTTAAATGAAGTGCAGGTTGTAGTGCATGTGTTGTCTATTAATCCAGATGTACCTGCAGATATTCCTGCTTTAATCGCCGCCTCCGCTGCTTTAGCGGTATCTGGCATTCCTTTTGCTGGCCCTGTTGGCGCAGCCCGCGTTGGTTATGCCAATGGCCAATACCTTTTGAATCCCACCCGTACAGAGCAGACTACCAGTGAGCTCGATTTAATCGTTGCCGGTACTCAGGCTGCGGTATTAATGGTGGAATCAGAAGCCAATCAATTATCAGAAGAAGTCATGTTGGGCGCAGTTGTATATGGTCACGACCAAATGCAAACAGCCATCAATGCAATCAATGATTTAGTTCGTGAAGCAGGTAAGCCAGAGTGGGATTGGACAGCAGCCCCTAAGGATGAGCCATTTATCGCTAAGGTCACCGCTTTAGCTGAAGCTCCATTGCGTGAGGCTTACCAAATTCGTCAGAAGGGCGCACGCTCAGACAAGTTGAAAGAAATTAACAAAGAAGTCATGGCTAAGCTTGAAGCTGATGGCGATGTTGATGCTGTTGCTGTAAGCGATATCATTTTTGAAATCGAAGCAAAAATTGTTCGTAGCCAAATTTTGAATGGTGAGCCACGTATTGATGGTCGTGACACACGCACTGTTCGCCCAATTGAGATTCGCAATGGCGTATTGCCTCGCACTCACGGTTCAGCATTGTTTACTCGCGGTGAAACGCAGGCTCTCGTTGTTGCCACCCTTGGTACTGCACGTGATGAGCAGATCATTGATGCGCTCGAAGGTGAATACCGTGACCGCTTCATGTTCCACTACAACATGCCTCCGTTTGCTACTGGTGAAACTGGACGTGTTGGTAGCCCAAAGCGTCGTGAAATTGGTCACGGTCGCCTAGCTAAGCGTGCTTTGATTCCGGTATTGCCTAGTGCAGAAGACTTTGCTTACAGTATTCGCGTTGTTTCAGAAATTACTGAATCAAATGGCTCATCATCAATGGCTTCTGTTTGTGGCGGTTGCTTGGCAATGATGGATGCTGGTGTTCCTGTTAAGGCTCACGTTGCTGGCGTGGCAATGGGCTTAATTTTGGACGGCAATCGTTTTGCTGTTTTGACCGACATCTTAGGTGATGAAGATCACTTGGGCGATATGGACTTTAAAGTAGCGGGTACGGCAAACGGTATTACTGCTTTACAAATGGATATTAAGGTTCAGGGCATTACCAAAGAAATTATGCAGGTTGCTTTGGCACAAGCCAAAGAAGGCCGTCTGCATATTTTGAGCAAAATGCAAGAAGCAATGGGTTCTGTGCGTACTGAATTGTCGGCACATGCACCACGTATGGTTTCTTTCAAGATCCATCCAGACAAGATTCGTGAAGTCATCGGTAAAGGCGGCGCAACTATCCAAGCTTTGACCAAAGAAACTGGTTGCAGCATTGATATTAAAGATGATGGCACTGTAACAATCGCCTCAACTAGCGCAGAAGGCATGGCAGAAGCAAAAGCCCGTATTGAGGGCATCACTGCTGAAGCTGAAGTAGGCAAGATCTACGAAGGCCCGGTTGTGAAGTTGCTTGAATTTGGTGCTTTGGTAAATATTCTTCCTGGTAAAGATGGGCTCTTGCACATTTCAGAGATCTCTACTGAGCGCGTTAAGGAAGTAAAAGATTATTTGCAAGAAGGTCAAGTGGTACGCGTGAAGTTGTTGGCTGCTGATGAGCGTGGTCGTTTGCGTTTATCACTCAAGGCAGCAATGGCTGATGAGGGTGGAACAATTGAGCCTTTAGCTGCCTCCACCCAAGCAGTTGCTGAAGAAGTAGTTGCTCCTGGCGAATCTGCTTAAGTTTTAGATCGTCCAAAAACGGGAGTTTTCAGATGCGTGTGATGGAAATCAAAGAGTTTGGAGTGCCAGAGATGTTGGTGCCCAATACTCGCCCCGATCCGGTGGCTCCAGCCGCTGGTAGTGGTGAGGTTTTGATCAAAGTAATTGCAGCAGGAATTAATCGTCCTGACGTGTTGCAACGTAAAGGCCATTACCCAGTTCCAGCTGGTGCATCTGATATTCCTGGTCTGGAGGTTGCTGGTGAAATTATTGGCGGGGATTTAGCCCATGCTGATAATGCCTTTGGCCTAAAACTAGGTGACAAGGTCTGTGCCTTAGTGCAGGGTGGCGGTTATGCAGAATTAGCAACCGCTCCAATTGCCCAATGCCTACCGTATCCAACTGGATTTACGGATCAAGAAGCTGCTGCTCTACCGGAAACTTTTTATACAGTATGGAGCAATGTCTTCATGCGCGGGGAGTTGTCTGAGGGCGAAACTTTGTTAGTGCAAGGGGGCTCAAGTGGCATCGGCGTAACTGCTATTTTGATTGCCAAGGCTTTGGGTCACCGGGTATTTGTTACCGCTGGTACGGATGAGAAATGTGCTGCATGTTTAGAGTTGGGTGCTGATTTAGCAATTAACTACAAGACGCAAGATTTTGTTGAAGAGATCAAAAAGGCAACCGACGGCAAAGGGGTGAATGTCATACTTGATATGGTGACTGGTGCCTATGTGCAACGTGAAATTGACTGCCTTGCTGATGATGGCCGCATTGTGATTATTGCCATCATGGGCGGCTCCAAATCCGAGGTGAACACCGGTCAAATTTTGCGTCGTCGTTTAACTATTACTGGCTCAACTCTACGTCCAAGACCCGTCTCTTTTAAAAAGCAGATTACTGCCCAATTGCATGAATATGTTTGGCCCTTACTGAATGCTGGCAAATTAAAGCCGGCGATATATAAAACATTTGCGCTTGAGCAGGCGGCTGATGCACATCGATTGATGGAGTCTTCAGAGCATGTTGGCAAGATAGTATTGACGGTTTAATTTAGATCTATGCGACCGCTAACCATCATTGGTAATTGGAAACTCAACGGCAACTTGGCTAGCAATGAAGTATGGGTGAAAGCTGTATGCCAGGGAATGGAAAAGGGGATGCCTGCGGGTCGTAAGTATGCTGTTTGCGCTCCCTTTCCTTATCTGTCTCAATGTGGGCAGTTGATTAAGCAGTGCTCCTTGGCTTTTTTGAGTTTGGGTGCTCAGGATGTGTCAGCCCATTTGTCTGGGGCCTACACAGGCGAAGTGAGTGCGCAGATGCTCAAGGAGTTGGGTTGTGCTTATGTCATCGTTGGCCACTCAGAGCGCCGTCAAATGCACCATGAAACAGATGAGTTGATTGCTGAAAAAGCGTTACAGGCACTAGATCAAGGTATTACGCCAATCATCTGCGTGGGTGAATCAGCCGATGAACGTAATTCTGGCAGGGAAGTGGAAGTCGTGCGCGGTCAAATCGCAAAGCAAGTTTCTGTTTTACAAGACAGGTTGGCTGATTGTTTGATTGCTTACGAGCCAATTTGGGCTATTGGGACTGGCAAAGTGGCCAGCGCTCAAGTGGCGCAAGATATGCATCGCGCGATTCGTTTGCAGCTGGCAGAATTTGATGAAGACGTCGCATCACATGTGGGTATTTTGT
>Ga0364900_10011_pt1 | contig 75334 bp, 87 predicted proteins | sample ExccelJu500002D3_FD_206974 | JGI IMG/M metagenome (GOLD analysis project Ga0364900, IMG submission 206974) | Enriched cells from Trout Bog Lake Hypolimnion, Wisconsin, USA - BchlTB.July09.5000.02.D3 | ecosystem: Environmental > Aquatic > Freshwater > Lake > Hypolimnion/Profundal zone | place: USA...
TTTTATTTAGCGAGCGCGTTGTCTTCCAGTCCATCTTCAAAAGGGCCATTTCAGGATTAGCGCAGCATTCTGCAATATCGCCCGCCCTTCTTTTGCCAATCTCATATGGTATTTTCTTTGATGATTCATGCTCATATAAATTGACTAATTCAAGAACACTGCAGCCATTGCCGGTACCCAAATTCATCACAGAAAACGCTTCATTATGATTACTGACATATCTCAAGGCCGCAAGGTGCCCTTCGGCTAAGTCCATAATATGAATGTAGTCTCTAACTCCCGTTCCATCAGGCGTATCGTAGTCATTCCCATATATTTTTAATTTATCCAAGGTGCCATAGGCTACCTGGGAAATGTAAGGCATGAGATTATTTGGCGTGCCATTCGGCTCCTCGCCGATCAAACCAGACTCATGGGCTCCAGCGGGATTGAAGTACCTTAAGGCAATAACTCTCCAACTGTTATCTGACTTTGCTAAATCACTTAGGATTTGCTCAATTTGCAGTTTTGTTTGGCCATAAGGACTTTCAGGATTGGTTGGATGTTTTTCATCCAAAGGCAAATATTGAGGCGTTCCATAGACAGTGGCGCTGGAGCTAAAAACAATAGTCTTTACTTGGCAATGTTTCATTGCTTGCAAAAGTGAAATGGTGCCACCGACATTGTTCTCGTAATACATGAGAGGCTCTTTCACAGACTCTCCAACCGCCTTAAGGCCAGCAAAGTGCAAAACAGCATCAATCTTATGATTCTGCAATGTTTGCTTAACTAGCGATAAATTTCTTATATCTCCATCAATACAAACGATTGACTTCCCAGTAATTTTCTCCAGTCGATTTAAAGCACTTCTTTTACTATTGGAAAAATTATCAAAAATAATTACCTCATGACCTTCCTGCATTAGCAAAACAGCAGTATGGCTTCCAATGTATCCAGCACCGCCTGTCAACAGTATATTCACTTCCCCTCCAATCCTGTTAGATTTTGAGGGGAAACTCCTTGTTTCATGGTAACAAATAAGCCTCCTGCTAACACAATAAAAAATACTAGTTCATCAAAAAATACTTTTTGACTAATTTCTGTTGTACACCAAATCAATCCGAAACAAACAAGCGAGCATGCTGACATCGCCTGCCACCGATGTAAATTATCACCTTGAGCAAGTCGTAATCCCAGTAGATTTTTGAGACTCATAAAAAGTGAGCCCAATAAAAGTAACATCCCAGGCAAACCAATGCCTAATGTGAGGTCTAGCCACCCACTATGGCTTTGAGATAAGCAAGAGTCTGGCCAAACTTGCTTTCCAATATGTCCGAAGGATCGCTCAACCAAACCATAACCTAATGGAAATTGAGGGATTAATTTGACCGCATTAACACCCCATGCAATTCGGGAATAATTTGTATCAGAGACCGCCTCACCTAGTTCATTTTTAGGATGGACTGAACCACATACTCTCCAAGCATCATAATGTTCTGTCTGCAATGCAACTTTTGCATCGGCAAAAAGGGTTTGCCACGAGTGATTCTGCTCAATATGATGCTGGATAAAAACGCCAGAGCCTAAAACAATAATTACCAGCAAAATACTAATATGGACTGGGGCTTTTTTAAAGAATTTAAGCGTAATAAGTCCGATGAAGATCAGAATAAATAGGAATGCATACACCACCCCATTTTTAATATTCTCGGCATAAAAAACAAAGAGCACCGCAGGAATTGTGCCTAGATAAATGAGGTTAGCCCAAGTGAACCATTTCTTCTGATTAATCTGGGAATAAATCTGCCCCAGTGCAACTGCAAGAGCAGGAATGCAGAATCCCATATAGGCAGTCTTAGCAATGTAGATGTGCCAGTAAGATCCAACATGGATTCCACTCTGTTTCTCGTAATACAGCAAACCAAACTTGAGTATGTAAATTAAGGTTGGCAATACTAGGCCAAGGTAAAAAATAGCCCAGGCGCACTGTCTTGCTTTAGGAGAAGTGTTTGGGATCCCCAAACCAAAGCCCAATGCAAAGATTGCTCCAATCAGACTTCGCTTCCAAATACTTTGATATTCGACTAATTGCAACGCAAAATCATTGCTCAGAAAAAGTAAATGGATAGTAGCCCAGACAAAAAGGGCTACGATTAGATAAATCGGAATAGCATTTTTATTAGTTAGAAAATTACGGTAAGTGTAAATTTGATAGAGCCCAATTACTGCGCCCAACTCTAGACAAAAATTACGAATAAAGATCGTGTGTGGTAATGCCCAAACAGCGAACAAAATAGCGAACAAAATTGCTTGGGCACATACCAAAAAATCTGTTTTCGTGAATTGGGGTCTAGAAAGCATATTGAAACTTTTACACATAAAGCTTTTTTCTGAGATTTCTGATCTTGCGCTTGAAGCGGTAGCCCTCAATGGCCATCTTATCTAGATTATTAATAGTTTTAGGATCAAAGTTTTTCCCTTTGATAAAAACTTCTTCGAACATAGGCATGATTGCTTTCGGAGAAAAGTCTTTGCTATAGGCATCCCAGTTTTGTTGGTACTGTACCTGTTGATCAAAACCCATCAATAGCGCCTCCAAGTCAGTCTTACCTTTATACAGAAGCGCCTTATCGCCCAAGATCTCAATATGACTACGCTGTGGCGACATGGCATAGGTCATCACAGGCTTATTCTTGATTGAGAACTCTCCACAAGCTAAGCCAAAGCTCTCCCCAATGCCTCTAGCATGAAGCATTCCATCTGCGGTATTAATAAAGCGCATCTTGTATTGCATATCCGAGTTACCGGGCAAGAAGATCAGGCGATCATGCTGTGCAAATGGAGCGAAATTCATAAATACAAAATAAATGTCCTTACGCCTACCCAATACTTTAAGAATCGTCTCATGCACAAAAGGTAAATTAAAGCTATCTTGTCCACCATAGCAAGCGAGCACCGTAGCACCTTGGGGAATATTGAGCTCAGCTCTGAGATCGCCCTCTACTGCTGGCAAATCAATCATATGTGGCACAAAGGGAACCTTGTTATTCGAGCACTCTTTAGAGAGCCACTGTGAAACAAACGCCAATTTATCCCCATGAAACTCTTTCACCTTGGTGGGAAATACCGCATGAATTGCGCATGGCACATTACTAATCAAATCACCGTCACGCTCACCCGATTTAATAAAATACAGTAAATCGATTTTTTCTTGATCTGCTAAGTGTGCTAAGTGTTGATTGTCTTGATAAGGTAAAAGCTTAAAGTACTTAGAGAACTTTTCAACGACTGTGGGCTCACTTGGCAAATGACTCTTATAAAAGATGAGGGATTCATTTTGTAAAAGTGATTGATTATGCAAAGCGTAATCAAACACTGCGATCTCAGCACCCCGAAGCGACAAATTATTGGTATGAAAGCCAATCTTCAAGCGGCACCCTTTTCAGCACTTGCCATATTTTGCAAGAAGTCAGCGTAGGCTTTCTCTAGGCCAATCCGTAAATCAATCTTCGCTTCCCAGCCTAAACGGTTTAGACGTGATGAGTCCATCCATTTGCGGGGCGTACCATCGGGCCTAGAGATATCAAAACCAATCTTGCCTGTATAGCCTGTGGCTGTTGCTACCGCATGAGCTAGCTCTGCAATCGTGACATCTTCTCCAAAGCCCACATTAATATGGCTTTGCATTGGGGTAGTGTGCTGGTCATAGATTGATTTATCTAGTTCCATTACAAAAACTGAAGCAGCGGCCATGTCGTCAACATACAAGAACTCGCGCTTTGGAGTGCCTGTGCCCCAAATCAACACCTCTGGAGCATGGCTCACCTTAGCTTCATGAAAGCGTCGGATCAATGCGGGAATGACATGACTATTTTCTGGATGGTAGTTGTCCCCAGGGCCATAAAGATTAGTCGGCATCACCGAGCGGTAATCAATCCCGTGCGATTGGCCATACTGACGGTTATAACTCTCACACAATTTAATACCTGCAATCTTTGCAATGGCATAGGGCTCATTAGTCGACTCTAGAGTTCCCGTGAGCAACGCATCTTCTGCCATCGGCTGAGGTGCGAGCTTAGGATAAATGCAGCTTGAGCCTAGAAAAAGGAGTTTCTTAACGCCTGCTTCAAACGCTTGATGAATGACGTTAGCTTCCATCATCAGGTTCTGATAAATGAATTCAGCAGGATAAGTATTGTTCGCATGAATACCGCCCACTCTCGCTGCAGCCAGATACACTTGCACGGGCCTTTCTTCTTGAAAAAATGCCCTTACTTGCATCTGATTAGTTAAATCCAGCTCTGCATGCGTGCGAGTAACAATATTGCTATAACCTCGCGCTACTAAATTTCGCACAATGGCTGACCCAACCATGCCCCGATGGCCGGCAACATAAATCTTTTGGTTTAAATCAGTAGGCACGATATTGATTGCTTTTCGATCTTCTTTTGAACTTATTTTTCTTTTTTAATTCTCTTTACCAATCGCGACACTAAAACCATGCTTTTTGAGCAAGGCATGTTGCTTGGCTTGATCTAGGTCGTTCGCCACCATCTCAACAATCATCTCATCAATGGTGATTTCTGGAACCCAGCCCAACTTGGCTTTAGCTTTACTTGGATCACCCAGAAGAGTTTCGACTTCGGTAGGGCGATAGTAACGGGGATCAATTTTGACAATCACATCACCCACCTGAAGCGCGGGCGCTTTATCACCCTCAATTGCCGCCACAATCCCCTGCTCCGCTTCCGCCTTACCTTCAAAACGGATCGTGATGCCTAATTGCTTGGCGCTGCGGATAATAAATTCACGCACACTAAATTGCACACCCGTAGCAATAACAAAATCATCAGGCTGCTCTTGTTGCAACATTAACCACTGCATACGGACATAGTCTTTAGCGTGACCCCAGTCACGTAAGGCATCCATATTGCCCATGTACAAGCATTGCTCTAGGCCTTGAGCAATATTAGATAGGCCACGTGTGATCTTTCTGGTTACAAAGGTTTCACCGCGGCGCTCAGACTCATGATTAAACAGAATGCCGTTACAGGCATACATGCCATAAGCCTCGCGATAGTTCACGGTAATCCAGTAGGCATAGAGCTTGGCTACAGCATAAGGACTGCGCGGATAAAAGGGTGTGGTTTCTTTTTGTGGAATCTCTTGCACCAGACCATAGAGCTCTGAGGTGGAGGCTTGATAGAAACGGGTTTTCTTCTCTAAGCCCAGAATGCGAATAGCTTCTAAAATGCGTAAGGGGCCAATGGCATCCACATCTGCCGTGTACTCTGGCGACTCGAAAGAAACCGCTACATGACTTTGTGCGCCCAAGTTATAAATTTCATCTGGCTGAGTTTGTTGGATGATGCGAGTCAAGTTACTGGAATCAGTCAGATCACCATAGTGCAATACAAAGTGACGATGATCGATATGGGGATCTTGGTAAATGTGATCAACGCGCTCAGTATTAAAAGAAGAAGCTCGGCGCTTAATACCATGCACCATATACCCTTTTTCTAACAAGAACTCTGCTAGGTAAGAGCCATCTTGCCCAGTGATACCAGTAATGAGCGCGACTTTTTGTTTGTTGTTTGTCATATTGCTATCTCTTGCTTTTAATGTGTTTTAACTGCGGCCGTATGTGTCTTCAAAACGCACGATGTCATCCTCGCCCAAGTAACTCCCTGACTGCACTTCAATAATTTCTAGAGGCTCTTTGCCAGGATTTGCTAAGCGATGGGTCTGACCTTGTGGGATAAAAGTACTTTGGTTCTCATGCAATGTAATCACTTGATCACCATTCGTAATCTCAGCAATACCTTTGACCACAATCCAGTGCTCTGCACGGTGGTGATGCATTTGTAATGACAGGCTGGCACCAGGCTTAACCTGAATTCGTTTAACTTTAAAACGCTCACCCTCATCAACGCTGTCATACCAACCCCACGGTCTGGCTACTTTGCGATGCAAGTTCTTCTCTTCGCGTTTTTGTGTCTCTAACTTAGCAACAATATGTTTAACGTCCTGACTATTCGCTCTATCGGCGACCAAAACTGCATCGGCTGTTTCAATGATGACTAGGTTTTCAATACCAACGGTGCTCACTAGGCGAGTACTCGCATGGACTAAGGAGTTTTTGGTGTTGGTCAGCAAGGTATCACCACTAGTGACATTGCCGCTTTCATCTTGGCTGCCGACTTGCCACACGGCATCCCATGCTCCCAGATCGCTCCAGCCCGCATCTAACTCAACCATCTTGACTGTAAAAGCACTGCCTGGGCATTTTTCAATCACAGCGTAGTCAATCGATTCACTTGGGATCGTTTTAAATAATTCTTTATCTGGGCGAACAAAACCCACATCTCCAGATTGATCGATTGTTTTACCTTGCCAAGCAGTTTCAGTGGCGCCAAAAATATCAGGCCTAAATTCTTGAAGAGCGGCTAACCAAGTATTAGCGCGTAAGACAAACATACCGCTATTCCAGAGATAGTTTCCATCCGCTACATAAGTCTGCGCAGTTTGAACATCGGGCTTTTCTACAAATTGAATAACGGAATATTCATGATGGGCCCCCTGCTCCTTACTTCGCTGAATATAGCCATAGCCCGTCTCAGGAGCTGTAGGTGTGATCCCCAAAATCGCAATGGTTTTTTTACTTTGATCAGCATCTACTATGGCAACACAATCTTGTAAGGCTTTTACAAAAGCAGCTGTCTTTTGGACAGTTTGATCAGCAGGCGTGATAACGAGGATGGGATCAAGCTCAATATTTTGAGCTCCATCGCGCGCCTCAAATGCTGCGAGTGTTAGTGCGGGAGCAGTATTCCGACCAGTCGGCTCAAGCAATAGCGTTGCTTTGAGCTTGGGCAATTCACGTAACTGGTCTAAAGCCAAAAAGCGATGCTCTTCGTTAGTCACGATCAAGGTTGAATTCAATGCAATTGCTGGATTCCCAATTGCATTCATGCGCTCAATTGCCTCTTGAAACAAACTCTGTTTTGAGTCTTTTCCGGAAAGTACTAAAAATTGCTTGGGAAAGCCCGAGCGAGACAAAGGCCAAAGACGAGTGCCAGAACCACCACAAAGGATGACGGGGGCTACGGTAGTCATATGGTCGATAAATCCTAACTTGTCTAAGTGGATTGATTTTATAGGCTTTTAAACCCAATTCTCTAAAGCAAGATTGGGCACTCTTTTAAACTCTTTAAGATTGTTGGTCACCAAAATTAAGCCTTGGCTAATCGCGTGGGCGGCAATGTGGATGTCGTTCTCACCGATGAGTTCTCCCCGCTTTTCCAAACCAGATTTAATTTGCCCATACTGCTGGGATGCTTTTGCGTCATAGGGCAGAACATCTAGATGACTAACAAAATCCTCAACAGCCTCAAGATTTTTATCGACATGGATGCTCTTTTCAGCGCCATACATCAGCTCTGAGAGGGTGATGCTCGATATGGCCATCCGATTTGCATTTTTATTGAATGCCTCCAAAACCTCAATGGGCCTGCGCTTAAGCACATAAATGACGATATTGGTATCAAGTAAATACTTGATCATCAAAGAGATTCTCGCACCGCAGGTTTTTGCTCTCCACGCTCACTCATAAAGTCTTCGGTGACCAAAGGACCGTTCAGAAAGAAGTGGTCCCAAGTATTTTCAATGGGGGTAATGATGCGCTCATGACCTCGGGTACGCACAATCACCTTTTTCACTTCATCGGGTAAACGGGCCTCAGTAGGCAGGCGTACCGCTTGGGAGCGATTATTGGTAAAGACAGTGGAAGTAGTGATGGCCATAAAACCCTCCTTTGTATATAGCTCCAGTATATAGCATGGTTTTGCTATAGTCAATCCTGCCAATACAGCACACTTTGCACAATAGCTGTTTAGCAAATCAATATAAAAATAGAGGAAATTTTCATGAGTACAGGCAATATCCCCAAAATCAATTTACGCAATTCACTATCGGAGTGCGGTCAGTCGGTTCGCAAAGAGAACTTTGGCAAATTTCAGAACTACAGCATTGCCGACTGCAAAGCCTCGATCGCAGCTGGCAAGATCAAATAGGCTGTCGTTACCCTATCCTGGCTCCTTATTTAGGGTGGTTTGGGTAGGGTTTACCGGTCAGGTTGCTGTAAATAGCGCCAGCCACGATCAGCAGAATCGAATCGACCATCACCGGAAAAAAAGCATAGCGGTAGTGCAAAACATGGCCCAGTACGGCAATCAGAGCCACTGCAGCAGCTGGTGGGTGCAAACAACGCAGGATGAACATACCCAAAATGGATAGGGAAGCTGCCAGCGACAAGGCCAGCAAAATCGATAAACCTGTAAAGTGAGCGCAAGTGATGCCGACTAAGGCGGAGAGGGTATTGCCAGCAATGACCGCCCAGGGCTGAGCCAAAGGACTTTGAGGTAAGGCAAAAACCAGTAAAGCGCTGGCCCCCAGAGATGCCATTAGCCATTCATCAATACCTACTGTCTCACCAAGGTATTTAGCGATAGTGAGCACTAACATTATGCCAATAAAGGCCCCTAAAACCGCTCTAGTGCGCTCCTGCCAACTCACGGCAGGCTGATCTCCACCTAGGTAAAAAATGTAGTGCTTGAAGGTTTCTTTAAGGGTACGCATAACCCTCTTTTTAGCAGGTTTTAGATTGGCTAAAGAAAAAGCCACCCTAGGGTGGCTTTTGTAATCATCACCACTAAGGTGGTAGATCTTTAAACCGTGATTAAGCCTTCTTAGCATAGGCAGAGCACCAGCCAGAGCTAGAAACTTGCTTACCAGCAAACAGGGCGCAGCCACCAGCAGCAGCTGAACCACCTTGAAACAGGGCGCAATTACCGCAATGGGAACCCGCTACAAACTTAGCGTACTTCGCCTTGTCTACTTTAGAAGCATCGGCTACATAACCCAATGCGACAGCCTGGGGATCAGTAGGTGAAACCATCGCTTGCGCTTGTACTTTGCTATTTAAAGCCAAAGTTGCAGCACCAGCAGCGGAAAGAATCATGAATTGGCGACGACTGTTTTGCATACGATCTCCAGAAAATTAAGTGAAAACACAAGAAACTGGACAGATCATAAAACAGAAGATTTTTAACTGCCAATACTCACTTAAGACTTTGATTTCATTAGCTATTTACTTGAGAATTGTTCTCAAAGGAAAAAACAATGCACTTGGATTGCCAGCCTTAGTGCCAACCCTTGAGGTTCATACAAGAGATGCGTTGCTTAACGTGAGCTCCGCTAAAGGACTCTGGATACACCTCAATGCAATCATTGAGGTCTTGATTGAACGTTTTGGAATTATTTTTCGCTGGGTCGCTATTGGTTTTAGGAAATCCTGCAGCGCAAGCCAAAAGACTAAGAGTGACTAGGCTTAAAAGGGTTAGTCTCAAAAAAGAGGTAAGCATTAGTGACTTAGCGCCTATCAATCAGAGCCAAGAACTCACGGCGCAAATTAGAGTCTTTCAAGAAAGAGCCGCGCATGACGCTATTGATCATTTTTGAGTCACGGTCTTTCACGCCCCGCCACTGCATACAAAAGTGATCGGCTTCCATTACGACTGCAACACCAATTGGTTTAATTTTTTTCTCGAGCATGTCAGCCAACTCCACCACCGCTTCTTCCTGAATCTGTGGGCGACACATCACCCACTCAGTCAGACGGGAGTACTTCGATAAGCCAATCAAGGCTGAAGTCTTGCTTGGCAAGACACCAATCCAGATGCGCCCCATGATGGGACACAGATGGTGCGAGCAAGCACTGCGAACGGTAATCGGGCCGATGATCATCAGCTCATTGAGATGGCTGACATTGGGAAACTTGGTTAAGGCAGGCTGATCTACGTAGCGGCCATTAAATACCTCTTGCACAAACATCTTGGCAACACGCTGGCTCGTTTTTTGGGTGTTGTGATCATTCTCAGTATCGATTACTAAACTCTCCAAAACGCCTTGCATCTTTTGGGCAACCTCATCAACCAGTCGCTCTAACTCACCAGGTTTAATAAAAGCAGAAATATTGTCATTGGCATGAAAGCGCGCTTTTTGCGCTTCGATGCGCCGACGAATAATCACCGACAAGGGAGTGCCAGCATCACTCTTGCTCACTGCACGAGCGGTTTTCTTACTCACGACTGTCTTAGGAGCAACTCTCTTAGTTGGTACAGCTTTACTTTTCGTAGTGTTGCTTTTGGTGGCGCTGTTTTTAATCGGCATAAGTGTTTTTCAATAAATTAGATTTGGCAAAAAAGTGCAACTACACAAGCGAGGCCGCAGGCCCACACAATGGATCTTGCAGTAGGCCAATTGCCTACATAACAAACAAGATAAATAATGCGGGTAGCCACAAAGGCTAAGGCTAGGAGATCTAAATAGGCTTGCGGTGCATGCGTAATGGACGCAATGATGACTGCAGCAAAAAAGAGGGGAAGTGATTCAAATAAGTTAGCTTGTGCAGCATTGGCTCTCGCCCGAAAGCCTTCTTGTTTAGCAAGCCACTCGCGAGGCCGACTGTTGTCATAGTTCTGAAAACCTTTTTTAGCAATTCCGGCAGCAACATAGGGCAACAAACCCATGAAGAGGACGCAGGCGTAGGCGATGGTCATGTATTTTCTTTCTTAGGTTTTCTTGGAACCAATCCGGGTTTCGGATCCATCCAATAACTTGACGATGTTATTCCGATGACGCCAGAGCATTAATACACACAGGCAGGTTAGAGTCTGACCCATTGGCTCAACGCCGAATAGAAAGACACAATACACCGGTGCAAAGATGGCGGCACACATGGCCGCTAAGGAAGAGTAACGGGTAAAGAAAGCCACAATCAACCAAGTGCTTAAGGTAGCTAGGCCCAATATCCAATGAATACCAAACAGAATGCCGCAAGCAGTAGCAACGCCCTTGCCCCCTCTAAATCCATGAAAGACTGGGAAGAGGTGTCCTAAAAAGACTGCCAAGACAACGCCACAGAGAACCCAAGAATTGAGGATTGCTGCGAGAGAGTCATCGCCCAAGATCCAGCGTGCCAGTACTAGTGCAATAAAGCCTTTAGACCCATCACCAATCAGGGTGAGGACGGCTGCTTTTTTATTACCTGTACGCAGCACATTGGTTGCACCAGGATTACCCGACCCATAGGTATAGGGATCCGGTAGTCGCATGCATTTACTCACCACGACAGCAAAAGAGATTGAGCCGATCAAATAAGCAAGGGGGATTAATAACCAGAGCAATAAGTTCATAGTCCTATCTTAACCACTTATGCTCAGGCACCACGCGGATGGTGTTGCTGATGAATCGATTTCAGGCGCTCACGTGCCACGTGGGTATAGATCTGGGTAGTCGAGATATCAGCATGGCCCAACAGGAGCTGGACGACCCGCAAATCAGCCCCATGGTTGAGTAAATGGGTAGCAAAGGCATGACGCAAAGTGTGTGGTGATAGCGCAACCGGGATATTAGCAACCAGGGCATAGCGTTTAATTAAGGCCCAAAAGGCTTGGCGAGTGAGTGCGGTTCCCGTATGCCTGCCAATAAACACCGCATCACTAGTTTTGCCTTCCAGGATGAGTGTTCTTGCTTCAGCCAAATAGCGACGTAACCACTGTCCGGCTTCTGCACCAAATGGCACAAGTCGTTCTTTACCACCCTTACCGTTAACCACCCTCACAACACCTTCATTCAGACCTAAGGCAACCGTCTTTAAGGAAACGATTTCTGAAACGCGCAGGCCACTGGCGTACATCAGCTCTAACATCGTACGATCGCGCAGCCCCAATGGAGTATCGATATCAGGCGCATTGAGTAAGTCGGTTACCTGCGCCTCAGAGAGTGTCTTTGGAAAGCGCAGCGCTTGCTTAGCAGCACGTAGTCCTAAACAGGGATCGCTTTTAACCAAGTTCATGCGCAGGGCATGGCGATAGAAGCGTTTAAAGACGGTTAAGCGACGATTGGCTGTAGTGGCCTTATCACTGCGCTTGGAGGCAATATAGGCAGTGAGCTCCTTTTCACCTACGCCATATAAATCGATTTTGCTATTGTGAAGATAGAGCCATTGTGCAAAGAGCAGTAGGTCACGTCGATAAGCGGCGAGACTATTTTGTGACAAGCCATCTTCTAACCAACAAGCATCACAAAAATGATCAATCGCTTGCTGGCTTGATTGATTAATCAACGTATTCAACCTTAAAGTCTGATTAATAGCCTTTCTTATTTGGTTGCCTCTTCTAGTTTTTCAGCTAGCCAGATTTTCATAAGCGACTGATAAGGAACGTCCATTTTATTTGCTTGTGATTTAATCCCCTCTAGAAAGCTTTGAGATAAGCGCAGAGAAATAGAGGCTGTCGTTGGCTTTAGATTGGGCATGACCACTCTTACCGCTTTGGATAAATCAAAATATTCCGAAGCATCATTCTTTTCCCAGAATGCGCGCTCCTCTTTCTCGCTCTTAAATTGTGGAATTACTTTATTAGGCTTTTTCATAAAATTCCCTCTCTTTCTTGCTCATCGGTCTTGCCGAAACCACACGGATTAAGCTGCGTTGAACCCTCAAGGTAAAAATTACCGCCAACCTTTTGCCTCCTGAGGTAATGCCCAAAGCAAGAAACCGGCTTTCCCTAATGCTATGTTTAGCATCGTCTTGAATCAATAGAGGCTGATTAAAAAAGATCTCTTCAGCCTCGACTTGCGATACACCATGCTTATCCTTATTTTTATAAGCATTTCCTGTATCCCACTGGAACCCTAATATTAGACCAAAATCAATCATATATGTATATTACTATAATATACAAAACCCACCCAGTAAAGTGGTCAAACCTCCGCTGCTTTAGTCACGGAAATTATTAAAGCCCAGAGGAGCCTCAGTGACTTCTTTGCGGAGCATTGTCATCACTTCTTGCAAATCATCGCGCTTACCACCGGTGACCCGTACGGCATCCCCCTGAATACTCGCTTGCACTTTGATCTTGCTGTCTTTAATGATGCGCACCACTTTTTTAGCCAAGTCGGAAGTAATTCCTTTTTGGATCTTCATGGTTTGCTTGCGTTTATCGCCACCAATGGTCTCGGTCTTATCGTCCTTCAGATAACGCACATCGACGTTGCGCTTGGCCATCTTGCCCACCAGTACATCTCTGACCTGACCCAACTTAAAGTCGTCATCGCCATAAAGAATTAAGGCTTCATCCTTTTGTTCTACTCGGCTATCAGAGCCTTTGAAGTCAAAGCGATTGGCAATTTCTTTATTGGACTGCTCAATCGCATTTTTGAGCTCAACCATATCCGGTTCACAAACCACATCAAATGAGGGCATTTTTCACTCCTGTATGAATACTTTAACTTTGCACTTTTCAGCATTTTCTGGGATTTTTTCCCAAAACGCCGAACACGAATAAGATTGTGGCATGAACTCAGCCACAAAAGACCTCAGCCTAGCAAACTGTACGCCCAAGCTTGGGCTCAAGCAGCGCAATACCTTGGGGATAGAGTCTTATGCTGAGCAGGCAATGGTGATTTCCGCATCCGAGCAAATACCCTCGCTTTTGCAGGACATCAAAGCGCATGGTTTGCCTTGGCAAGTCTTAGGCGGTGGCAGCAATGTGGTGCTGCCAAACGCATTACCTGGAGTCACCCTTCTAATCGATATTGCCGGCAAAGAAATTATTTCTAGCGATGAGACAGAGACATTGATTCGAGTAGGTGCTGGTGAACCTTGGCACGATTTTGTACAGTGGACTCTTGCGCAAGGTTTTCCCGGAATGGAAAACCTTGCCCTTATTCCTGGGACAGTGGGTGCATCGCCGATTCAGAATATTGGCGCCTATGGTTCTGAAGTCGCTCACTTTATTGAGCGTGTTGAGGCCTTTGATACCCAGACGCAAAACTTTGTGAGCCTGAACAATACAGAATGTCAGTTTGCTTACCGTGACAGCTACTTTAAGCAACACCCTGGTCGCTTCATCATTACGCAGGTCATCTTCAAGCTTCCTAAAGTCTGGTCAGCCAAACTCAGTTATGCCGAGCTAGCCAAACAGTTTTCTAATCAGAGCCCCACTCCACAAGAAATTTTCAATGCCGTTTGCGCCATTCGCTCCAGCAAATTGCCCGACCCTCAGGTCCTAGGCAACGCAGGTAGCTTTTTTCAGAATCCGATTGTGAGTGAACTGCAATACATCGAGCTTGCAAAGCAATATCCCGCAATAGTGTCTTTTCCAGATGCAGCCGGTCAGCGCAAGCTTGCTGCAGGTTGGCTGATAGATCAATGCGGCTTCAAAGGCAAACGTTTAGGGCCTGTAGGGGTCTACGACAAGCAGGCTTTAGTCTTAGTGAACTATGGTGGCGGTAGCGCGCAAGATATTCTTGGTCTAGCAAAACAGATTCAAGATAAGGTATATGAAACCTTTGGCGTGCAGTTACAGATTGAGCCGAATATCCTTTAAAAATTTTGATCGGAAGAGTTTTGAGGAGAAATCGAGTCAAAAAAAGAGACTGTGCTCAAGGTCTAAGCGGCTGCCAAGAGGGGCTTCATTACCGTAGGCGCAATTGCTGGGTTATTTTTGAATTTTTGCTCCACTTCCCAGAGATCCACTGCTTCTTGCATATGAAGCCAACTTTCTGGTGTACCGCCAATCACCTTTGCAATTCTCACTGCCATCTCGGCACTCACACCCCGCTTTTCAAGCAAAATTTCAGAGACCGTCAAGCGACTAACACCTAGGTGTTCAGCAAAAACAGACTGGGTAATGTCTAGCTGCGGCAAGATATCCTCACGCAAAATAGCGCCAGGATGTGTAGGTCTGCGGTTTGGATTTCTTAAACTTCTCATTATTTTCTTCATTAGTGGTAATCCTCTAAATCAACATCTATCGCGTTATCGCCATCAAACTTAAAGGTCAATCGCCAATTTCCAGATATCGACACGGCATAAACATTTTTTTTCTTACCGCTTAATCGATGAAACTTATAACCAGGGATATCCATATCTTCTGGGCAAATGGCTGAATCTAATCTATCTAACATTCTCTCCAATCTAGCTGCGGACTGAGCGGGAATGGCTTTATAGCTTCCCCTTTTAAAAAATCCTTCCAAGCCTTTGTGGCTAAACGAACTGATCATACTGACCCTTTTTTAACATTGTAATGTAATTAATTACAATGTCAACATAACCATTACAATGAAAAGGTTCAAGATTCAAGTGTTAATTTTTTCAAACTGCACTTGCGCAACACCTTCTGCCAGGCGCACTTCAAATGGCTGCTGCGTATTTAAATCTTTAGGCTTCCGAATCGCTTGCATTTCGGGATTCAGAATCACGGCATAGCCCCGCTCCAGGGTGCGCTGTGGGTTGAGCATCTCCAGTTGTAACTGATAGTGATTTTGATTGCGCTTGAAGTTATCTATTTGCACTGACCAAGCTTGTTGCAAACGGGTCTGCCAAGAAGTGATTTGCTCGCGCATCCGATCCGGGTTTGGAAGAGCGTGAGAAAGACGTAGCGCCAATTGATCTAAGGTTTGGGCTTCCCGCTCAACGCGCAGCATTAAGCGCTGATAGAGTGCTTGCTCAATTGCTTCGAGTTCTTGTAGCAGCTGATCTTTGCGCGGTGCCGCTAGTTCTGCAGCCCCAGTTGGCGTGGGCGCCCTTAGATCAGCTACAAAGTCGGCAATGGTGACATCGGTTTCATGACCAACACCGCTGACGATCGGTATTACAGAGTCCGCAATCGCATAGGCAAGCTGCTCATCATTGAATGCCCAAAGATCTTCGATGCTGCCACCACCGCGTACCAACAAAATGACATCAACCGCTGCTTCTTGATTGGCATTCTGGATTGCAGCAATAATGCCCGCGGGTGCATCTGGACCTTGCACGAGTGTGGGGTAAATCACAATCGGAATATGCGGGCTTCTTCTTTGTAATGTGCTCAGTACATCCTTGAGTGCAGCGGCTTGTGGTGAGGTAATGATGCCAATCGCACGCGGGTGGCTTGGAATTGCTTGTTTGCGCTCTTGATCAAATAAACCTGCTTTAGCGAGTTTGGCTTTGAGTTTCAAAAAGGCTTCATAGAGTCCACCCATGCCAGCTTTGCGTAAGCTTTGAATGGTGAGCTGCACATCACCACGAGGTACGTACATTCCTAAACTGGCGCTGACTTCAACCAAATCCCCTGATTGAGGCATAAAGCCCACTTGACCATTGCGACCACGGAACATCACACAACGAATTTGCCCTTCTTCGTCCTTTAGCGAGAAATACCAGTGCCCGCTGTCATATGCTTTGAAGTTGGAAATCTCCCCGCTAACCAAGACGGTATCGAACTGGGCCTCTAGCGAGCTCGCAATGGCGCGGTTTAGATCGCCAACCGATAGGACTTCCCTTGATATTTCCGACATTTTTTCTCGCTATTTCTCAATCCATGAGGCTTTACAGGCCATAAACTATCCACAGCACAATACTAGAGCCAATAGGCAAAGTCCGATGTAAGTAATCGCTGACCCAGAGCGTCTCATTATTCCAACAGTTAATCTGTAAGTAATTGATTTATATGTTCTTTTTATTCAAGCAAAAATCGGGCTCAAATCGGTAAAAACCCCAAAGCCAAGACCGACTCTTGACCTAGATCAAGGCTCTAGAAAAGTTTTGCACAGAGTTATCCACAGGACAGCTTTCAGAAAGGGGCAAGACAATTGGGCTAAAGTACCAGTCTATGTACACCATCTTACTTACGGCTGGCTGGCCGATCTGGCCTCTACTCATCATCTCCATTATCGGGCTTGCCATTGTCATTGAGCGCACCTGGTATTTGCGCAAAATCCAAGTTTTCCCCTCAGGATCGCTTGAAATCGCCTTTACCCTTGCAAGCCAGCTAGAAAGCGGCAAAACCGTCCCCACCTCCGAAATTGATCGCCTGGCTCGGCTTTCACCAGCAATGCCACTTCTAGCAGGGGTTTTACAAGAGAGGATCTTTGGGTCATCCAATGAGGCAGCCTTAGAAGAATTGCAAGCCATTGCGCAGGCGACCTGGCACAAGCTTGAGCGTTATCTTGGGGCCTTGGCTACGATTGCGACCGTTGCACCACTCTTGGGACTTTTTGGCACCGTGGTTGGCATGATTGAGATCTTTGGCAGCCAAGGCGCAATCAATGGCGGCGCAGCGAGTCCTCAACAACTTGCACATGGCATCTCAGTTGCGCTCTACAACACTGCATTTGGACTACTGATCGCGATTCCTGCACTAGCAGCCTGGCGCGGTCTGCGAGCAATGGCGAACCAACGCCAACGCGAGTGCGAAGAATTTACCCGCCAGTTATTTAAAAAACTGTTTCCGGCTTAAGACTACATGGGCTGGCTCTCAAACCCTTCTTCTCGGCAACGGGGATTTTCCTTAAGGGGGAGCACGCCAAGTCCCGAACCGGAGATCAATCTCATTCCTTTTATTGATGTGCTCTTGGTAGTGCTGATTTTTTTGATGATCTCAACGACCTTTACGCACTATCAGGAACTGGCCATCACCCTACCGACTGCGAGCGGTAGTGACAATGCCCCTGAGGTGAAGCAAATTCATGTGGCGGTGAGTAGCGACGGACGATTTGCCATTAATGGCCGAGTGACTGAGCGCAGTCAGCTAGCCAGCGCTCTCAATCAGAACAGTCCCAATAAAGAGGTGCAAGTCAGTATCGACGCAGATGCTAGAGCTCCTCATCAAGCCGTCATGAGTGCACTCGAAGCGGCAAGAGATGCTAATCTGTCGAATATTATCTTTAGCACTCAAACCAAAAAGTAAATCGATTGCGCATGCCTAAATTATTCAGTAAGGCTCCGACCTTCTGGGAGCGTCGCGGTCCCACCAGTCTCTTGCTCTGGCCTTTATCTTTGGTATTTGGTCAGCTCTTGCGGGCTCGCAAGTTGCTCAATGAACTTGACCTGAGTAATAAAAAAACAGCTCGTGTGCCCATCATCATTGTGGGCAATATTCGGGTTGGCGGCACTGGTAAAACTCCCATCGTCATCTCACTGGCTGAGCGCTTAGCAGCCCTGGGTTGGCACCCCGGCATCATTAGTCGTGGTTATGGTGCAAAAACGCAAGCTGCTCCACTTCTCGTGACCAGCGATTCGGATCCAAGCGTCGTGGGTGATGAACCTGTCCTAATTGCACAGCGAACCAAGAACCAATTTCCGCTCTATGTTTTTCCCAAGCGCAAGCACAGTATTGCTGTGTTGCTGCAAGAACACCCTGAAGTGGATGTGATCATCAGTGATGATGGTCTGCAGCACACGGGCTTAGTGCGCTGGCCCTCACGTGAAGGCGGTCGTGACGTGGAGTTTGTGGTTCGCGATCAACGTGGCGAAGGAAATGGCTTCTTATTGCCCGCAGGGCCGTTACGAGAACCTGTGACACGCGAGCGTGACGCTACCCTCATGATGGGGAGCCCATCAGCACTCAGCGCTAAAGCCGATGAATATTTCTTGGGTCGCCGCGCCTTTACCCTGCGGCCACACTTTGGCAGACCTTATCAACTCAATCATCCAGATGCCTATAAAACCCTGGATGACATCGCTCTTGCCTACTCCAAACAAGGTCGCACACGCATTACTGCCGTTGCAGCCATTGGCAATCCTAAGCGCTTCTTTGGTGATCTCGAAAAGCATGGTCTCAAGATCAAAGGGATTGGCCTACCTGATCACAGTAGCTTTACTCCAGAGTTCTTCCAAGGGATCGATGCAGATTGCATTCTGATTACCGAAAAAGACGCCGTAAAATGTAAAGGCATTAACGATGCTCGTATTTGGGTAATCCCCATGCATCTCAATATTCCAGAGGGTTTACTGGAGTGGTTGCAAACCATTTTGCATAGACCTGACCCTAACCGCTACACTTTGTAATCTGCCTGTTCACTCAAGATCGCCATGGATAAACGTCTGCTCGAAATTTTGGTTTGCCCTCTCTGCAAAAGCACGCTTACTCTCAACTCTGAAAAGCGTGAGCTCATCTGTAAAGCGGATCGCCTGGCTTATCCGATTCGAGAAGATATTCCGGTCATGATCATTGATGAGGCCCGCACTCTCGCGGCCGATGAAGTGATCTAAATCCTCACACTCGAATCTATTACTTTGACCTCCTCAAGCGCCCCTGAATTTTTGGTCGTCATTCCGGCAAGACTGGGATCCACTCGCTTACCTCGTAAGCCTTTAGCAGACATTGGTGGCAAGCCGATGGTGGTGCGTGTTGCCGAGCGTGCTAAAGAGTCCCTTGCCAAGCAAGTGGTGGTTGCTACTGACTCTGCGGAAATTCTTGCGGCATGTCAGGCCCATCAGATTGAATGCATTTTGACGCGGGATGATCACGCTACGGGCACTGATCGCATTGCGGAAGTAGCCCATCTACTCAAACTACCAGAACAGACCTTGGTCGTTAACGTACAAGGTGATGAACCTGCAATTCCAGCAGAGCTGATTAATCAAGTAGCACTCACCCTTGCCAGCAATCCAGATTGCGCCATCTCCACGGTTGCAGTAGCGATTAGTGACCCTCAAGAGATCGCCAACCCCAATGTGGTGAAGGTGGTCCTCAATCGTAGTAATCACGCCCTGTACTTCTCCAGAGCGGCGATTCCATTTGTGCGTGATCCTGATGCCAGTTCGCAAGAGGGTAGCGGGTATCTTCGCCATATTGGCATTTATGCTTATCGTGCAGCGTTTTTGCATGCTTATGCCCGACTCAAGCCGGCCCCAGCCGAGCAAGCTGAGGCGCTAGAGCAACTGCGCGCCCTTTGGTATGGCTATCAGATCGCCGTGTACATCGCTCCAGAGACCCCACCGGCCGGAGTGGACACCCCTGAAGACCTAGAACGAATCCGCCAAGCCTTTTAAACGGCTAATTCCCATTTTTTTCGGGGATAATCCTAATCAGAAGTGATAAATGATCCCGAAAAAATACGGGACAATGCAACTCTAATAAGGGGAAAACACAATGCGCTTAATTCTGCTCGGAGCACCAGGTGCTGGCAAAGGAACTCAAGCACAATTTATTTGCAAGCAATTTGGGATTCCACAAATCTCAACTGGGGATATGCTGCGCTCAGCCGTTAAAGCCGGTACCGAGCTAGGCATTGCCGCTAAGAAAATTATGGATGCCGGTGGCCTGGTATCAGACGACATCATTATTGGTTTAGTGAAGGATCGCTTGACTCAAGCCGATTGCGCTAAAGGCTATCTGTTTGATGGCTTTCCCAGAACAATTCCCCAAGCTCAAGCAATGAAAGACGCAGGCGTTCCCATTGATTTCGTCTTAGAGATCGATGTTCCGTTTGATGCCATCATCGATCGCATGAGCGGTCGTCGCGTTCATCCTGCTTCAGGCAGAACGTATCACATCAAATACAACCCGCCTAAAGTGGCAGGCATTGATGATGTCACTGGTGAGCCTTTGATTCAGCGCGATGATGACAAAGAAGAAACGGTACGCAAACGTTTGCAGGTTTATAACGACCAGACCCGTCCTTTAGTGGAGTACTACTCTACTTGGGCTCAGCAAAGCCATGCCAGCGACAAAGTGAAGGCGCCCGCCTATCGCAAAGTCAATGGTACCGGTGATGTTGAGGCGATTACTGCGGCGATTTTTGCTGAACTGAAGTAAGCGCTTTACTTCAGTTCTTTGAGCGCGCTCTCAAAGGACTCAATATCCGCAAAGCTGCGATAGACTGAAGCAAAGCGGATGTAAGCCACTTTGTCTAAGCGCTTTAGCTCGCGCATGACCAACTCTCCCACCCGCTCGCTGGGGATTTCTTTTTCACCAAGGCTTAAGAGCTTTTCTTCAATACGCGTAATCGCCTCTTCAACCGAGTCAGATGAGACGGGACGCTTGCGCAGTGCCAACTTAATCGAGCTCACTAATTTGTCGTGGTTGTAGTCGACTCGGCTACCGTTTTTCTTGACGATGGCTGGCAGGGCTAATTCCACTCGCTCATAGGTTGTAAAGCGCTTATCGCACTTGGCGCAGCGACGGCGCCGACGGTTGGTGTCGCCCTCATCCGATACCCGGGTATCCATTACCTGGGTATCGTCGTTATGGCAAAAAGGGCAGCGCAAGAATGCTCTCTGTTGACTAAGTCGTCTTAGCTTGCGCTATACACCGGGAAACGCTTGGTCAACTCGGTGACCTTAGCGCGCACCTGCGCAATATTGTCCGCATCGTGCGGATTGTCCAAAACATCAGCGATGAGATAACCCACTTGCTTGGCTTCAGCTTCTTTAAAGCCTCGTGTAGTCATTGCCGGTGAACCCAAACGAATACCACTAGTCACCATTGGCTTTTCAGGATCGTTCGGAATCCCATTCTTGTTACAAGTGATGTGGGCTTCACCTAAGATGCGCTCGGCTTCTTTACCCGTCATCTTCTTAGCCCGCAGATCCACCAACATCACATGCGATTCTGTGCGGCCAGAGACAATGCGCAGTCCGCGCTCAATCAAGGCTTCAGCCATCGCTTGGGCATTGGCAATCACTTGCTGCTGATAGTCCTTAAAGCTGGGCTCTAAAGCCTCTTTGAAAGCAGTAGCCTTACCGGCAATCACATGCATTAAAGGACCACCTTGCAAGCCAGGAAAGACTGCGGAATTAATCGCCTTCTCGTGCTCAGCCTTCATCAAAATGATGCCGCCACGAGGACCACGCAAACCCTTGTGAGTTGTTGAAGTCACGATATCGGCATGGGGTATGGGGTTGGGATATACGCCAGCAGCAATGAGGCCAGCGTAGTGCGCCATATCGACCATAAAAATTGCGCCTACTTCCTTTGCAATTTTGGCAAAGCGCTCAAAATCAATCTTGAGAGAATAAGCAGAAGCACCAGCAATAATGAGTTTAGGTTTGTGCTCGCGCGCCAAACGCTCCATTTGCTCGTAGTCGATCACTTCGTTTTTATCTAGACCGTAAGCAATGGGATTGAACCACTTGCCGCTCATATTTAAAGGCATGCCATGGGTCAAATGTCCGCCTTCGGCCAAACTCATTCCCATGAAGGTATCGCCGGGCTTTAAAAAGGCTAAAAAGACTGCTTGGTTTGCTGAGGCACCGCAATGGGGTTGCACGTTTGCCGCTTCCGCGCCAAATAACCTTTTGACACGATCAATCGCCAACTGCTCCGCTACGTCAACAAATTCACAACCGCCGTAATAACGCTTGCCAGGGTAGCCTTCAGCATACTTATTGGTTAATTGAGAGCCTTGCGCCTGCATGACTGCTGGAGAGGTATAGTTCTCAGAAGCAATGAGCTCAATATGGTCTTCTTGACGGCGATTCTCATCGGTAATGGCGGCCCATAATTCGGGGTCGGTCTTCGCTAAGGTGTTTTGACGGTCAAACATGTTGATAATCCTGATGTAATTGGACTGCTTAAGTAAAATCTACCCCTACATCATACAAAATCCCCCATGAACCCTACTCAAGACCTCTCCTTTTTATCCCTCGTCCTCGATGCCAGCACCCTAGTGCAGCTTGTCATGCTCTTATTGCTTGGCATGTCAATCGCCTCTTGGACCATTATTTTCAAAAAAGGGGCCATTTTGGGTGGCGTTAGACGCGATACCGAGCGCTTTGAGCGTGACTTCTGGTCTGGCGGCGATCTCAATACCCTATTGGAAGCGGCTCAACGTAATACACGCAGCGATGCTGTCCTTGAGCATATTTTCGAGGCAGGCATGCAGGAGTTTCTCAAGTTCAAAGAGATCGATGCTGCACGTCGCGCCATGAAGGCAACTTATCAGCGTGAGATGGATATGCTTGAAGCGAACCTTCCCTTCTTGGCATCCGTAGGTTCAGTGTCCCCTTACATTGGTTTGTTTGGCACCGTGTGGGGCATCATGCATGCGTTTCGGGGTTTAGCGAATGTGCAAAATGCAACCCTCTCTGCAGTTGCTCCTGGTATTGCTGAAGCTTTGGTAGCGACCGCGATTGGTTTATTTGCAGCGATTCCAGCGGTGATTGCCTACAACCGTTACGCCACTGATGTAGACCGCTTAGCGATTCGTTTTGAAACCTTCATTGAAGAGTTCACTAACATTTTGCAACGCCAAGTAGCGAGTCGCTAATTTCCACTCATGGCTAAATCTTCTTTTCGCACTAGTAAACGTCGGGCCATGTCCGACATCAATGTGGTTCCCTATATTGATGTGATGCTGGTCCTGCTCGTGATCTTTATGGTCACGGCACCCATGGTGAATCCCGGGATTGTCAATTTACCGACTGTCGGTGGCGCTAAGGTGCAAGCACTACCTCCAGTCTTCCTCACGATTGATGCTGATGAAAATATCATTGTGCGCAAAGATGGTGAGTCGACTCAGACGCTGAACAAAATGGAGTTAGGCAGCTTTGCTCGCAATCAAGCAGAACGCTCGCCCGATCAACCCCTGGTATTGGCTGCAGATAAATCCGTCAAATATGAAGTAGTGATGGATGTGATGTCCAAGCTCAAAGAAAATGGTGTCAAACGGGTTGGCCTAGCAGTCAAGAGCCAATAAGTCTCGCCCTTCATCATGAATAGCGCGCCACTTTCAAGCCAATCGTTTTCTCGCTATCGCTTTGGTAAAACTGAGAGCACTAAGCGAGCACTCACGTTTTCGCTGATTGCTCACTTGGGCTTGCTCGCCTTTCTGATGATTGGTATTCAGTGGCGTAGCTCGACTCCTGCGGGTGTCGAGGTCGAACTGTGGGACTCTGTGCCCCAAGTCGTCACACCACCTACACCAGAGATCAAAACCGAAGCCAAAGAAGAAGCGGCAGATATTGCAATCAAGAAAAAGAAGCTTGAAAAAGAGCCCCCTAAAAAAGAAGCTGTGAAGGAAGTGGTCAAACCGAAACCCACGCCCCCTCCAGAAAAACCGGTAGTGAAAAAAACTGAGCCTCCTAAAGTGGCTACCCCTTCTCCAGCCGAAGTCAAAGCCAATGCAGCAGCTGAAAAAGTGCGCGCCGATCAACTCGCCCGCTTACGTGCAGCTGCAGGTGCGGAGGGTGGTAGCGGTGGTAGCTCTGGCAGCGGTGTTGGCGGTGGCGGCAACGCTCCTCCGGGCTGGACAGACAAAGTCATTAAGAAAGTAAAACCCTTGATTGTGTTCAATGCGGAGTCTGTGAGTGGTAATCCGGCGGCCGTGATCAAGGTTGATTTGGCACCCGATGGCGCCATTCTGAGCACCAGTATCATCACCTCTAGTGGTAACGATGCTTGGGATCGTGCTGTGCTCTTGGCACTCTCGCGCGCCCAAAGCCTGCCGAAAGATGACAGTGGCAAAATTCCGCAACGCCAAGTGAAGTTGACATTTAAACCCAAGGATTAACACATGCTGCAGTTTGTCAAAAAATGGATCTCCTTATTGAGTATTGCCATCCTCAGTCTGGGTGTCTCTGCTAGCGCGTTCGCTCAAATGAATATCGAGATCACCGGTGTTGGTCAATCCTTGTATCCCATCGCAGTAATGCGCTTTCAGGATGAAAATAAATTACCCACTAGCGTTACTGAAATCATTCGCCAGGATTTACTCCGCAGTGGTTACTTTAAAAATACCGAGAACGGTAATGCCACCGAGAATCCTTCCGGGACACCAAACTACAAATCTTGGGCAGCGCGTGGCGCTGATGCATTAGTCCTGGGCTCGGTTGTGCAAACTGGTCCAACTCAGTTTGAGATTCATTACAAATTATTTGATATTCGCAAGAGCCAAGCATTGGGCGGCTTAGATATCAACTCCAGCGCAGATAATCTGCGTGCTGCCGCTCACAAAATTGCCGATGACATTGTTTATAAATTACTGGGTGAGCGTGGCATCTTCTCAACCAGATTGTCCTATGTGATTAAAGACGGCAAGCGCTATCGCTTGGTGATCTCCGATGCGGATGGTCAAAATATTCGCAATGCACTCAATAGTGCTGACCCCATTATTTCTCCATCCTGGTCACCTGATGGCAAGAAAGTGGCCTACGTGTCTTTTGAAGATCGCAAACCGGTGATTTATGTTCATGAGCTTGCGACTGGTAAACGAATCATGCTCTCCAATCAAAAGGGGAATAACAGCGCCCCTGCATGGACACCTGATGGTAAGCAGTTAGCCATCTCACTCTCCAAAGACGGCAATACCCAAATCTACGGCATCAATAGTGATGGGACAGGTTTGCATCGTCTGAGTCGCGGTTACACAATTGATACCGAGCCGCAGTATTCGCCGGACGGACGTTATATTTATTTCACGAGTGATCGAGGCGGCAGTCCTCAGATCTATCGGATGAGTGCTGAAGGCGAACAAGTTGAAGGCGCTAAACGCATTAGCTACAAGCAAGGCTTTGTGACCTCCCCTCGCATTTCTCCAGACGGAAAATATTTAGCCTATATCGCCAACATTGGTGGGGCATATCGGCTCTATATCGTCAATTTGGCAACGGGGGATAGTCAGGCGCTGACTGACGGCACAAGCGATGAGTCTCCCTCCTTTGCTGCCAATGGTCGCTATATCATTTACTCCACCAAGGTGAATGGCAAACGCGTCTTGGCTGCGGTGTCAGTAGACGGCAACTCTAAGCAAGTTCTCACCATTCCAGGATCGGATGTACGTCAGCCATCCTGGGGCCCATTCATGGACTAGCCCCAGTGCTTTCGGGGACTATTGTGGGCTGCAATTCGCCTTTTTTAGGCGCATAATATGGGTTATTAGCTTATTTGTAGGAAAAGGAAATCCCCCATGACAATCTCAATTACACGTCGTTTTACGACTTCACTGCTGTTCGGTTTAGCTGCGCTATCAGCCACTTTTTTGGTAGGCTGCTCCAGCGTTAAGTTAGATGATGTTGATGGTAGTTCCAGCAATGGAAACTTCAGTTCACAGCCTTGGAATGATCCTAAGAGCCCATTATTTGAGAAGAGTGTTTACTTCGGCTTTGACGAATATACCGTCCAGACTAAATACCAAAACATGCTCTCCGCTCACGCTGGGTACCTCAAAGCGCACCCACAACAGAAAATCATTATTCAAGGTAATACCGATGATCGCGGTACTGCAGAATACAACTTGGCGCTAGGTCAACGTCGTTCTGACGCCGTTCGCAAAGCCTTAGCGCTCATGGGTGTTCCTGATGCTCAGATGGAAGCAGTGAGTTTTGGTAAAGAGAAACCGAAAGCTGAAGGCGACACTGAATCCGCTTGGGCAGAAAACCGCCGTGCTGACATTGTTTACATCAGCAACTAATGATGAAGTTGCATAAGCCCTTCAAACAAACGCTCTTACGAGCGTTTTGTTTAAGTAGTGCCGTCATTTGTTTGACTGCCTCTTCTAGTGCTTGGGCACTCTTCTCCGATGATGAAGCGCGTAAGGCGATTTTGGATTTACGCAAATCACTCGCAACTACACAACTCGATTTACAAGAGCAAATTGAAAAGCTCAAAGCCGATAATGCTGAGCTGCGCGGCAAAGTGGAAGAGCTTGAGAAGCAGGCTGAAGATATCGGCAATAGTCAGAAGACCTATTACCAAGATTTAGATAATCGCCTTGGTAATTTTGAGCCCCGCTCAACCACCATTGAGGGCGTTACTGGTACCGTTCAACCAGGTGAGAAAAAAGCTTACGACGAGTCTCTCAAAGCCTTTCAGGCGGGCAACCTCAAAAAGGCAGATGATGGTTTTTCAGCCTTTATTCGCAAATATCCTAGCAGCCCCTATTTGCCACTAGCGCTCTATTGGGGTGCAAATAGTAAATACGCCAACAAGGATTACGCTGGTGCAATTGCTCAACTCCAAACCTTGATTAAAAAATATCCCAAGCACCCTCGTATCCCAGCAGCGATGCTGACCCTAGGCAACTGTCAGCTTGAGAGTGGCAATAAAGCTACTGCCAAGAAAACCTTCAACGACATCATTGCTTCGTATCCCGATACGGATGCAGCTAAAGATGCGCAACAGTTATTAAGCGCCACCAAGTAATTTCTGAACAGCATTTATGTCTAGTCTTTCTGCTGCATTTGAACCCTTCGCACCGCGCACCCCTAATGCACCAGCAGTCATTCTGTTTTCAGGTGGCTTAGACTCCACCACAATCTTGGCTCTTGCTAAAGACCTTGGCTATGCACCCTATGTTTTATCGGTAAGTTATGGGCAACGCCATTCTTCTGAAGTGGCTGCAGCCAAGAAGATTGCCCAACAGATAGGTGTGCTTGAACATGAAGTGGTGCAGCTCGATCTGACCCGCTTTGGTGGGTCTGCCTTAACTGACGCCTCGATTGCCTTACCAACCATCCCGAGTAAGGCCGATGAAATCCCCGTTACCTATGTGCCTGCTCGCAACACGATCTTGCTCTCCCTTGCGCTGAGCTGGGCAGAGGCTTTAGGTGGCTTAGATATTTTTTATGGCGCCAATGCAGTCGACTACTCCGGCTATCCAGATTGTCGTCCGGAGTATGTTGCCGCTTTTGAAAGCATGGCGAATCTTGCCACTAAAGCAGGGGTTGAGGCACTGAACCATGCCAATCGCTTTCGGGTTCACGCGCCGATTATTCAAATGAGTAAAGCAGAAATTATTCGCTTAGGATCTACGCTAGGAGTCGATTACTCGCAAACCGTCTCTTGTTATCAAGCCGATGATGCAGGCCATGCCTGTGGTGTCTGTGAATCTTGCCGTTTAAGACAAGCAGGCTTTGCCCAAGCGCAGGTAGCTGATCCTACCCGCTATCAACAGAAATAACTTAGAGCGCTTTTACCTCTAACATGCGCGCAAGATAGCGCGCAATCAAATCAACTTCTAAATTCACTTCACTACTCTCTTGAAGACTTCCGAGAGTGGTGTGCTGCAAGGTATGGGGAATGATATTGATAGAGACGATGCAGGCATCCGACTGATCCTCTACGAGGTTGACAGTCAAAGACACGCCGTTAACCACAATCGATCCTTTGTAGGCCAAGAAGGGAGCCAACTCAAGGGGAGCAGCAATCTTTAACAACCAAGAACCATCAGTATCATTTGCGAGCGCAGCGAAATGGGTCACTTTCCCAACGCCGTCAACGTGTCCACTCACCAGATGTCCACCCAAGCGATCATTAAAGCGCAGTGCCTTTTCCAGATTGACTGGGCCCATTTGATCCAAGCCCACCGTTTTGTTGAGTGACTCTCGAGAGACATCAAAGCTAAAAGAATGTTCTGTTTTCTCTGTGACGGTCATACAAGCGCCTTGCAATGCAATACTGTCGCCCAGTACAACATCATCTAAATAGTGCACCTCTGTAGCAGGCAATTCCACCTTTAAATGCAAGCCATCGCCTTTCGGTGTGACGTCTTTAATCTGACCCACTGCAGTGATGATTCCGGTAAACATATTTGTTTTTTCTCTTTCGAGTAATTGGCTTCAGGTTTTTTGGTAACGCAAACGGATATCAGGATCGAAAGTAGCTTGGTCTATCAAATCCCATGTCAGTCGATCTTGCAATGCATTCAGGGCAGATAGGCTGGTCATTCCTAAACCTTCTCCCATGAAAAATGGGGCGTAATAGAGCAAGAGTTCATCAACACAATCTTCACGTAGCAAGGATCCATTTAATTTGGCGCCCGCTTCCACATGGATTTCATTCATATGGCGCTCTTGGGCAAGATAAGCAAATAGCTTAGCAAGATCGACTTTGCCATGTGCATTGGGAATCTCGATCACTTCTACTCCGCGCTCACGAAACGCTTTGGCATTGGTCAGCTGCTCAGGTGATTGCAAGTGAGCACAAATAATCATCACTCCCGACTGATCCATTCCATCAAATAGCTTGGCCTCAAGCGGAGTTTCGAGCTTGGAGTCCACAATCACCTTCCAGGGCTGTCTTTGGGTAATCACATCACGCACATTTAAACTAGGATTGTCTTCTTTGACAGTACCACCACCCGTGAGCACAGCACAAGCTTGCGCACGCCAATGATGTCCATCAGCACGGGCTAGAGGCCCCGTAATCCATTGACTCGCTCCATTGGGTAAAGCAGTCTTGCCATCAAGCGTTGCGGCAATCTTTAAGCGCACCCAAGGCAAGCCACGCGTCATCCGAGAAATAAATCCTCGATTCAATGCCGCGGCTTCCGCTCCAAGTAAACCCGTTTCTACTGCGATGCCTGCCGCCTGCAGACGCTCTAGTCCCTTGCCTGCAACTAAAGGATTCGGATCAATCATTGCTACAAGGAATTTGCGAGGCTTGGCAGCAATCAGGGCGTCTACACAAGGCGGGGTTCTTCCGGTGTGATTGCAGGGCTCTAAGGTGACGTAGATGACGGAATCTGTCGGATCGAAGCCCTTGCTACGCGCATCGGCTAAGGCCTGGACTTCAGCGTGAGGGCCGCCTACGGCTTGTGTGTGCCCCCGTCCAATCTCTTGTCCGTTTTTGACGATGAGGCAACCTACTCGGGGATTGGGGTTGGCCAGGTAGAGAGCCTGGTGAGCTTCAGCCAAAGCCTCGCTCATCCAATGCTGGTCTGTTTGGAGATTGCCTGAGTTCATGGCTCTATTAAAACCGATTTAGCGACAAGCCTTCGAATCAGTCCGTGGGTCACAAATCCGCCAGCGTCCGCCACTACCTAAAATCAGGTGTCGCTCTAGGTCTGCGAGGCGTCGATGCCCCAAGATCAGGCGATTAGCTACAAAGCCCCCATGCGCAGTCTTTGCTGAGCCAGCAGAATTAAACAGGATCCCTTTTTGCGAGGCATTGGGATCACTAAATTGCTTGCCACCCTGCTTGAAGTAAACGGGCTCAATAGAGCCCTGCATAAACCAAGCCTTTTTCGAAATACTGGATTGGATGACCCAGCCACTATTCCAGTCATTCTCTGTTCTGGGGGCGATCTGAACTGACTCCCCCAAGAACAAAGCCTGTTGCCGCGCAAAGTGCGCCTGCTCAATAAAACTGCGCGAGATTGACTCGAGCTGGCGTGTGGCTAGCGATTCCTGAATCAAAGGAATGCTGATGCTCGACATGATGGCAATGATGAGGGTCACCACCGTCAGCTCTAACAGAGTACTTCCGCTCTCTGCATTCCTGAAAGAGCGTATCGGCTTAATCAAAAACCTGTCGCCAGTTCAATCGTGTGACTGCATCAAGCTCTGAATCAAAAAAGACCAACACTTCGATCTGGGGTTTATTCAGATTGGAAATTAGCCAATGATGCTTTTCAGGGGAATCAAAGTCACAATCGGGATGGTCTAAATGAGCGCCTAATAAAAGATCAGATTGGCAAGCGAGAATAATTTGCTCTGCTTGAATAAAGTGCTCTTGAGTCTGGGCTTGAGTATTTAGATGAATGAGCTCAAGGGCATTCATTCTCTCTAAATAGAAAATGAGTGCCGAGAAAGAAAAGATGATCGATAGGATCCAGGCAATGATCATGGGTGGTTACGAGTAGAAAAATAGCGCTCGAATACTAGATGCAGCGTCTGACCATCGGTCATCTCTAACTGGACTTTAAATAAGCGCGGCCCGCTGGGGCTTGGTTTAGACGTTTTATCCAATCCCTGCTCCTCAATGCTGAAATAGTTCACACCATTCATCAGGGTAGTATTTTGAACACGTGCGTGACGATCTAATGATTGGCAGATCAGTGAGCCACCATTGACTTTGATGCCCTTTGGAATATTCGCTTGTCGCTCTAACAGGAAGCCTTGTAATGCCAAATCATTTTTTGTACGGTCCTGACTCAAGGCATTACCCAAGCAATCAAAGTCAACCCCTGATGATGGTGCATGTGCGATCTCATGACGCACGATGATGGCATCAGAGCGGTTATAGCCTCGCCCTTTGTGAATTTCAATCCATTGGGGATCTATTTTTTTCTTGGCTTTATTCTGCGCTGATTCCCAGTTTTGATAACCGGCCATCCGAATGGCTCTGCCGATCAACTCAAAAGCACGATCGGCTTCACTACTCAAGTTTTTGATCTTTTGATATTGCACCTGTTTCGCCACTATCACGCCACTACTTTGAATAACTGGAGTAATTAAGATCAGTGAGATTGCTAGGCCGATGAGGCATTCCAGCAAACTCATTTGGGTTTGACTTGGGCGATCTCAAACTGATTCATTTGCGCTCGAATTTGTATACGTTTTTCCTGCGACTGAACAAAACGCATCGCCATGACCTGATATTGATTAACAAGACCAATCCATGCACCGGCGATGAGACTCATGGCGATTAATACCTCTAATAAAATGAAGCCATTGGGCTTGGGAACTTTCGGTTTGGAAATCATGGCCCATTCTGTCAAGGACAGCATCACCTCGCCACCCCAATTGGAGGCCCTACTTGTCAGAAAGCTTGGATATTTCTGCGGGACAAAGCAATCCAGGGTCCCTGAGCTTAAAATAGCAGGCTATGTCTATAAAGCTTGCTCCTACAAACGAAATCGTTGCCGACCTACGGGTTGGCAAGATGGTGATCTTGGTCGATGAAGAAGACCGAGAAAATGAAGGCGATCTCGTTCTCGCCGCTGACCATGTGAGCGCTGAAGCCGTTAATTTCATGGCTAAGCATGGACGGGGCCTGATTTGCTTAACCTTGACGCGCGAACATTGCCAACAACTGAATCTGCCTTTGATGGTACGCGACAACGGTACCTCAATGGGAACAAACTTTACGGTCTCGATTGAGGCTGCCTCTGGTGTCACCACCGGCATTTCTGCAGCTGATCGTGCCCACACCATCAAAACCGCAGTAGCGAAAAATGCTAGGCCAAATGATCTGGTTCAACCTGGGCACATTTTTCCATTAATGGCTCAGCCCGGCGGAGTATTGATTCGTTCGGGCCATACCGAGGCAGGTTGCGATCTTGCTGCCATGGCAGGCTGCTCGCCAAGTGCAGTCATTTGCGAAATCATGAAAGATGATGGCAGCATGGCACGCTTACCAGATCTGCTCGAGTTTGCCAAAGAACATCAACTCAAGATTGGCAGTATTGCCGATTTGATTCAATACCGTAGTCAGCATGAGAGCATTGTTAAGCGCCAAGGTGAGCGTGAGTTTGTGACACCATGGGGCACATTTACTGGAATCATTTATCAAGATACGCCAAGCGCTTCAATGCATATTGCTTTAGTGAAGGGCAAGCCCTCTGAATCGGTCGAGACCCTAGTTCGGGTTCATGAGCCAGTGACGGTATTAGATTTCTTGGATGGAAATCATAGTAATCACTCCTGGCCACTCGGCAAGGCCCTCGAGACCTTGGCTCAAGCTCCTGCTGGCGTAGCTGTTTTACTCAATGCTGCTGGCATCGCTGCACCTGGAGATGCTGACTGGCTCTCACAATTTACCAAGCTCAATCAAACTGCAAATACCCAAGCCAATCCAGCGCTCACCCGTAAGACTGATTTCCGTAGCTACGGTATCGGCGCCCAAATTCTGAAAGATCTGGGCGTTGGCAAAATGCGTTTACTCGCCAAGCCAAACCCAGTCCCCAGCATGTCTGGCTATAAACTAGAGGTTACGGGCTACCTTCCTTTCAGTCTCGATCAAAAAGCGTAATCACGATGAACTCATCTACCACCCAATCTGGCGTTCAGGTCTTAGCCGCGGACCTGAACGGTCAAGATCTCCGCATTGCTATTGTGCAAGCCCGCTTTAATGAAGATCATTGCGAAGCCCTGACTAAAGCCTGCATCGAGGAACTGATTGCGCTTGGTGTTGAGCAGTCAGATATTAAGTTGGTAACGGTTCCTGGTGCGCTCGAAATTCCCTTTGCTCTACAAAAACTTGCTGAGACTGGAGAGTTCGATGGCTTAGTCGCTTTAGGTGCAGTGATTCGCGGTGAGACCTACCATTTTGAACTGGTCTCGAATGAATCTGCCGCAGGGATTACGCGAGTTGGCTTAGAGTCTGGTTTACCGATTGCCAATGGCATTTTGACTTGCGATAACGATGGGCAGGCGCAAGTTCGTGTCAACATCAAAGGGGCAGATTGTGCAAAGGCAGTCGTTGAAATGGCTAATCTCGCTTTAGCACTCACACCAGATTTAGATATTGATTTTCAAGCTGGTGAGGAAGAATAATGTCTAAGACAATCGCCACTGCAAAACTACCGAGCTCCGATAAAGAGAATAAATCTAGCACCCCTAAGCGCTCCCTCACACCACGTCGACGTGCCCGCGAATATGCCCTTCAAGGGGTTTATCAAAGCCTTGTGATGCGCCGTGCGGGGAGCCTGCCGAACTCTGTAACGATTACTAAACAACTCTCAGAAGATCCTGCCTTCCGTCGCTGTCAGCTGGAATTGTTCCAAGGTATTTTTGAGGGCGTTCTCGAGCGCACCGATGAACTCGAAGCCATCATCACTCCGGCTTTAGATCGACCCATCAATGAACTTTCTCCAGTAGAGCATGCTGCCCTGCTGATTGGTGTCTATGAACTCGCCATCGATCTGTCTGTGCCTTATAAAGTAGCAATCAACGAAGCAGTCGAGCTTGCCAAGACCTTTGGTGGAACCGATGGTCATAAGTATGTCAATGGCGTTTTAGACCTTTTGGCCCAAAAACTCCGTAGCGCTGAAATCTCCGCTGCTTAATTTATTCGGTCATGTCAGCCCAAGATATTCGTAAGCTCTTAAAGGATCCCAATCTCGTTCGAGAGGATGCCTTTATCAATGGTCAATGGGTCAAGTCTTCTGCAAAGCAAACTTTTTCAGTCAATAATCCTGCAACATCTGAGGTGATTGCACATGTCGCCAATCTTGGTCCTGCGGATGCTGAGCTAGCAATTGCAGCAGCGAACGCTGCCCTCCCCCTATGGCGGAGCAAGACCGGTAAAGAGCGTGCCAATGTGATGCGCAAGTGGTTTGATCTGATCATTGCGAATACTGAAGATCTAGCCTTACTCATGACCTTGGAGCAGGGCAAGCCTTTGCTAGAGTCCCGCGGCGAAGTGGCCTACGGGGCCTCATTTGTGGAATGGTTTGCTGAAGAAGCCAAACGGGTTGCAGGAACCATCCCCTCAAGCACTTGGGGCGACAAGCGCCTCATGGTGCTCAAGCAGCCGATTGGAGTTTGTGCAGCCATAACCCCTTGGAATTTCCCGATCGCCATGATCACCCGCAAAATTGCACCCGCCATGGCTGCTGGTTGCAGTATTGTGATTAAGCCTGCTGAGCAAACGCCCTTGTCTGCCCTAGCGCTAGCTGAACTTGCCGGCCGCGCCGGAATTCCGCATGGGGTCATTAACGTCATTACGGCTGATGCAGAGCAGTCCATCGCAATTGGCAAGACTTTATGCGCTTCGTCTATTGTGCGGCACCTCTCGTTCACAGGCTCCACTGAAGTGGGTCGCATTCTCATGGCGCAATCCGCCCCAACAGTAAAAAAATTAGCCTTAGAACTGGGTGGCCATGCGCCCTTCATAGTGTTTGAAGATGCGGATATTGATGCTGCCGTCAGTGGTGCGATTGCTTCAAAGTACCGCAACTCTGGCCAAACCTGTGTCTGCGCCAACCGAATTTATGTTCACAAAAAGGTTCATGATCTTTTTGTAGAACGGTTTGCTAAAGCGATTCAAGCAATCAAGGTGGGTAATGGTCTTGACGAAGGCGTGCTTCAGGGTCCTTTGATTGATCAAGCAGCCCTTGCCAAGGTAGAACGTCATGTTGCCGATGCTCTGAGCAAAGGGGCCAAATTAGTGGCAGGTGGAAAGCCTTCTGCTTTGGGTGGAACCTATTACGAACCCACCATTTTGGATAATGTGAGCGGCGATATGCTGATCACTACAGAGGAAACCTTTGGCCCAGTGGCTCCGATCATCACTTTTGAAAATGATGAAGAAGTCGTAAGACTTGCAAACCAAAGCCAGTATGGTTTGGCGTCGTATTTTTACAGTCGAGATATCGGACGGATCTGGAAAGTCGCTGAAGCTTTGGAATACGGCATCGTTGGTGTGAATAGCGGCATCATCTCTAATGAAGTGGCCCCTTTTGGCGGAGTCAAGCAATCTGGCTTAGGTCGCGAAGGCAGTATCTTCGGGATGGATGAATACCTGGAACTGAAATATCTTTGTATTGGGCTATAAAAACGGTTTATCTTTTTTTATAAACCAAGTCCCATACGCCGTGCCCCAGCTTTAAGCCTCGCTTCTCGAACTTGGTAATCGGCCGATAACTGGGTCGGTCAACATAGGCTAAATGCACATCCTGTAATTGCGCCAAGCTGGGTTTGAATTCATTTCCCACTTCAGCCTCTTTGGCAACATCTTCAAGCGTGAAGGTTTTCACTGAAGCTTTTTCTTGGGAAGTATTCAGCAATGATGGTTCGGCATTGAGCACCAAAAACATTTGCTCAGCATAGTTATGCCAGTCGGTTGCTAAATGCAGATAGCCGCCCGACTTTAAACGAGATACTAATAATTTGACAAACGCTTCCTGGATCAAGCGACGCTTATGGTGACGCTTCTTATGCCAAGGATCTGCAAAGTAAATATGAATGCCATCCAAACTCTCAGGCAAGATCATTTTTTCTAGCACCTCTACCGCATCATGCTGAATTAATCGTAGATTGGTGAGACCCATTTCACCAATCTGCTTGAGTAAGGCGCCAATCCCAGGAGGATGGACCTCGATAGCCAGAAAATCATCCTGACTACGAAGTTGAGCAATTGCAGCGGTAGTCTCGCCCATGCCAAAACCAATTTCCAGAATTTTGGGATTGGTAGATCCATTAAAGGCTTTGATCAGATCAAGAGTCTGGTCTTGATAAGGGATGCGGTATTTGGGGCCTAGCTCGTCGATCGCACGTTGCTGGGCTGTCGTAGTTCTTCCAGTGCGAAGTACAAAAGAGCGAATCCGCTCAACACGATCCAACTTACCTTCTGGCTGCGAACTCAAATTAAGCCAAGACCTTCTTAAAGTACGCAATGGTCTCTTTGAGACCGTCTTCCAGATTGACCTTGGGCTGCCAGCCTAGTTTGGATTTGGCTAATTCAATATTGGGTTGGCGTTGCTTAGGATCATCAGAAGGCAAGGGTTCGTGAACGATCTTGGATTTGCTGCCGGAGAGCTTGAGGACGGTTTCAGCCAATTGCAGCATGGTGAATTCACCAGGATTGCCAATATTGACTGGGCCAGGAAAGCCCGCTTCTGAGTTCATCATTCTCACCATGGCATCAATCAAATCATCAACATAGCAAAAGCTACGGGTTTGTTGACCATCGCCATAAATCGTAATGTCTTTGCCTTGCAAGGCTTGCACGATAAAGTTGCTGACCACGCGGCCGTCATTGGGATGCATCCGTGGACCATAGGTATTAAAGATGCGCACTACTTTGATATCTAACTGATGCTGGCGGTAGTAATCAAAAAAGAGGGTCTCAGCACAGCGTTTACCCTCGTCATAGCATGAGCGAATGCCAATCGGATTGACCTTACCCCAATATTCTTCTGGCTGAGGGTGCACTTCTGGATCACCATAGACTTCGCTAGTAGAGGCTTGCAAAATTCTGGCACGGGTTCTTTTAGCCAGGCCCAGCATATTGATTGCACCATGCACACTGGTCTTGGTCGTTTGCACTGGATCATATTGATAGTGCACAGGTGAAGCTGGACAAGCTAAGTTGTAGATCTGATTGGTTTCTACATACAGTGGAAAGGTCACATCATGGCGCATCACTTCCAACTTAGGATCGGATAATAAATGGGCTAAGTTTTGCTTAGTACCCGTAAAGAAGTTATCGACTACTAAAACTTCACTGCCTTCTTTAAGGAGTTTCTCGGTTAAGTGAGAGCCTAAGAAGCCGGCGCCGCCAGTGATGAGGATTTTGTTCATAGATTGATCTTGAAATAATTTTATTTAGTGAGAACGCGGTTTTCCCAACCAGCCGATAGATAGCCGTAGACCACCTCGCCTAGCATAACCACTAGGGAAATCATAAATGAGGCCATCCCAAATACAAAACTCCACATCACATAGCCCGTTTTTGGTGTGTTGAGGGCCCCAGCCTGAAAGAAGAAGAGCTCTAAAACGGTAAGAGAAATAAATACTCCACTTAGCACGTCAAAAAATATTGCGATGGTGCAAAGACGACCCCGAAACTTGGATTCATCAGCCTCTTTTAGCATGAGTTGATAGAGGCGATCTTCAGAAATATTGTCATCTCGCAACTCTTTGTGAATGGCTCGCATCCGATCGACTGTTCTTGCCAAGCGAGTGGAAATCGCATTGAATAAAGTAGCAACTGCAGTGAGCAGAAAAACGGGCGCTAGCGCCAGCTGAATATTATTCGTGATGACATCAATCGAGTTATCCATACTTACATCCTATCTTTTAATGTGACCAGGCTACTAGCCCGGTGTAGGCGCTAATCAGAACAAGCAAACCAAACACAATGCGGTACCACGCAAAAGGAATGAAGTTATGTCCAGCAACATAATGTATTAACCAGCGGACGCAGGCAAATGCTGAAATAAAGGCAGCTACAAAACCCACTATGATCGCTAACGTAAAGTCTCCCGTACTGCTACCGTCGACGCTTAAAGAGACTGGGGACTTCCACAATTTGAGAAGTTCATAAGCCGTTGCTCCGCCAATAACAGGAATGGCCAAGAAGAAAGAGAACTCCGTAGCTACTGCGCGCGGCAATCCGAACAGCATACCCCCAATAATCGTGGCCCCTGAGCGGGAGGTGCCCGGTATCAAAGCGGCACATTGAGCAAGACCGACCTTCAGGGCGTCTAAATGAGAGAGCTCATCAACCGAATGCAAGGGGGACACAATGGTTTGGATCGGTCTTTTAGCCTGCAGGCGCTCCGCCCAGAAAATAATCAGCGCTCCGACAATGAAAGCAGTGGCAACCGGAATAGGTGAAAATAAAACTGCCTTAATGTGCTTGCCAAATAATAGGCCTAAGCTCATCGCCGGAAAAGAAGCGATCAGGAGGTTGAGTACAAAACGACGTGAGAGCGAACTGCTGCCAAGCGTGGAAACCACTCTCCAGAGCTTAGCTCTGAACTCCCAGCATACCGCGAGGATGGCGCCAAACTGAATAATCACCTCAAATGCTTTGCCGCGCTCATCATTGAAGTTGAGAAGGTCTCCAACCAAAATCAGGTGGCCCGTACTGGAGATCGGTAAAAACTCGGTCAGGCCTTCAACCACCCCCAAAATGAGTGCTTTAGTCAGTAAAATGAGATCCATAGTCGAGATATTAAGCCATTACCCTAGGGCCTCTCTGTTTGGCGACTAGATTGAGGGAAAATACCTGCTTTATCGTGTTTAGGCTTAAACTTCAGCCCATATTTACGCTTTGGAAAAAGATGACTGGTTTTACCTTCGATCACATCGGATTGCGTAAGCTACTAATCCGATTTGCTCATATTGTTTTGTTTACTGGGTCTACCCTTGGGTCTTTGCACGCCTTGGGACAAACCTCAGTCACAGTAACTCAGGCTGCCCCAAGTCTGACTGCTCCCAAGAACGCCTTACCGATGCCAGTGAGCACTCAGAGTCTTACTGGACTCGATTTGCCACCCAATATGGTGATTGCCAAACCAGCTATTCCTGAAGCGCCGGTCTTGTCGAATATTACCGGGGCAAAAGATGCCAATGTTACGGGGCAAGCAATGGACTTGATCACCCTGTACCAGGAGGCTGCGTTCAGTGACCCCGTCATGACGAGCGCTCGCTTTCAGTACGTTGCAAACCAAGAACAATATTGGCAAGGATTATCACTCTTGCTACCCCAAGTCAATGCTGCCCCAGGTTGGACACGCTATTACCAACATGCTGCGAATAATTCTTCTCTCCAGACCTATCCTGGAAATGGGCGCGTCTTTGGGCAAAAGAATTACACCGTTAGCTTGACTCAGCCTTTGATCAATGTGGCTTCTTTAGAGCTATATAAGATTGGTGACCTCACAACCAAAATTGCTGATCTGCAGTTTTATCAAGCTCAACAAGATCTTATTATTCGAGTTTCTCAAGCCTATTTTGATGTGCTTACCAGTCAAGATAATGTCACTCTTTATAAAGAGAAAATGGCTTTAATCAAACAGCAGCTTGATCAAGCACAGGCGAAATTTGATGCTGGTCTTGCGACTATTGTGGATGTCAATACCGCACAAGCCAGTTATGACTTAGCCAATTCTCAAGAAATCCTCGCTCAAGCAGATTTAGTTGTAAAGCGGGGAGTTCTAGAACAACTGGTTGGCCACCCTGTTCCCGCCGTTAAGCCCCTAGCTAAAAATGCTCAGCTTGAGGGAGTAGCCAAAGATCCTCGTACTACTCTAAAAAATCCTGTACCGAGCCCAGCTGTCGCCGATAGCGTCAATCCAAAGTTACCTGCTGGTCAAACCCTAGATGACTGGATTCACCAAGCTGAAAACGCCAACTTCAACGTGCTCGCTGGTAAGCTCAATGTGAATGTTGCAGAAGCAACCTATCGTGGTGCACTTGCAGCGAACTACCCCACCTTAAATCTAGGTGCGACTGCAGGCTATAACACCAATAACGGTTCAACCTATAGTACACAGCCATCGCAAACCAATATCTATAACAATACCGTAGGGCTCACTTTAAATATTCCGATCTATTCAGGCGGCTATAACAGCTCGGTCATCCGCCAAGATGCTGCTTTATTAGATAAAGCGAAATCAGACTATGACAATCTGCGCCGCACTGCCGCTCAGAATGTACGACAAGCATTTACCGGATTTTATGGCGGATTAGCTAGCGTAAAAGCCTATGAAGCTGCTGAAAAGTCAGGCACTTCTGCTCTGCAATCAAGTCAACTCGGATTTGAAGTAGGCACCTTAATTAACTTGGATGTTTTGGTAGCGCTTGATTCCTTAATCACTACTCGTGCACAACTAACTCAAGCGCGCTATTCCACACTCTTAAATGCCATCAAGCTGAAGTCGACTGCCGGCACGCTATCAGACGAAGATCTGATGGCAATTAATACACTCCTGCGTTGATTTTTCTATTGGTGCTTTAGTAAATCGTTGCTGGCGCCCAGCACTTCTTCAACACTCGGCGGTGCCTCAATGTCACCCACATTCCGAATCTGTTTTGACCAGTAGCCCTCAGTCTTCCAACGAGGGGAGTCGCAGTAGATTTCAACAGTAGGTCTATCTAAAACTGCTGCAAGATGGGTTAAGCCTGTATCAACACCAATCGTCAGGCTTGCGCCTTTAATCAATGCAAATGCCTCATCAATTGAGAATGCTGGGGGCACAAGAGAGTGATTCACTTGCATCGCCAGGGCCTCACTAATACTGCGCTCTTCTGCATTGCCCCAAGGAAAAACTATCTGATAGCCCTCTGCAGCCAACGATTTTCCTAGCGCAACCCAATCCTCTTGAGGCCAGCGTTTTGCTGACCTAGCTGTCGAATGAAAACACAAGATGTATGGTCGATGCAAACCAAAGATTGAGCTATTCGGAATTTGCTCAACAAAGCTGGGGGGATAAAACTGAGGGCTAATCTCGCGGAGTACTAAAGGTATATCCATTGCAGAGCACATTACCCAACGCGAGCGATCCACTGCATGGCATTGGGTTGGCACCTGAACTGACTGGTTATAGAAAGTTCTTGCAAGAGGCTCATACCCAGAAAACTCGGTTGCGTTTGCTAAGCCAGCAATGATTGCATTGGGGCTTTTATTCGCTAGAGCACACACCAGGGCTGACTTGAGCAAACCCTGAGTCTCAATCACGATATCGTAGGTCTGTGCTTGTAAATCTTTTTTAAAGACAGAGAAGGCTTGCCAAGTTTTTAGTGAAAAGAGCGATTTTTTCCAGCCCCGCAACCCAAAGGGAATGATGCGGTCAATACCTCGAAAGTGCTGATTTGAAAGAAGCGGTTTAAGCAGGTTCACATACCCTTCCTCAACTACCCAATCAATCTGTGCATCCGGAAAGCGGGCGCGCAAATCCCAAGCGATCGGTAGGTTGTGGAGTATGTCCCCAAGCGAAGATAACTTCACGAGTAAGATTTTTGGATTGCCCATCAGAGCATTATCTAATGGTTTTGGCTCTGATTAAAACTTGGGGGCTGCTTCCCAAGCCAAACCAGCGCTATCCTTGGCATTCATATTGGGTGAAACACCCTGTGGCAGAGGCCACTCAATGGCAATCTGAGGATCATTCCAAGCCAAGCAGGCTTCGCTTTGTGGGTGGTAATAATCTGTCGTTTTATACAAAAACTCCGCAGTTTCAGAGAGCACCAAAAAACCATGGGCTAAGCCAGCAGGAATCCACAGTTGCTTATGGTTCTCAGCGCTCAGCTCAAGACCGACCCACTTGCCATAGGTAGGTGAATCTTTACGAATATCCACCGCCACGTCAAATACGCTACCTGCAACCACTCTGACCAATTTGCCCTGAGTCTTCTCGAGTTGATAGTGCAGACCGCGCAAAGTCCACTGCCGAGAGAATGAATGGTTATCTTGAACAAAATCGAGCTTGAGGCCAGTAGCTTGGGCAAAGTCCTCCGCATTGAAGGACTCAGTAAACCAGCCACGCTCATCTCCAAATACTTTAGGCTCTATAACTAAAACATCATGAATCGCAGTTGATGTAATCTGAATTTTTCCACTGCCAGTCATTAGCGTACTTTCTTAGCCGATAGGCCGATGGGCTGAGATACGGTATTCAGTTCATTCAAAATCTTACTCAGATATTGACCATAACTATTTTTACTAAGTTGCGACGCCACCTTTGCAACAGCTTCTGCACTCACCCAGCCCTGACGATAAGCAATCTCTTCAGGACAAGCCACCATGAGTCCTTGACGTTTTTGTAAGGTGGCAATAAATCCTGCTGCATCTAACAAAGAATCATGCGTACCAGTATCGAGCCAAGCAAACCCACGCCCCATAATTTCGACACTCAACTCTTGCTTCTCTAAGTAGACGCGATTGACATCGGTGATTTCTAATTCACCGCGGGCGCTAGGCTTGATTGCAGCAGCAATATCGCAGACTTGATTGTCGTAAAAGTAGAGGCCGGTAACAGCGTAATTACTTCTGGGCTTCAATGGTTTTTCTTCAATCGAGAGGGCTTTGTAGGCCCGATCAAACTCCACTACACCATAACGCTCAGGGTCATTGACGTGATAAGCAAACACGGTTGCACCACTGGTGCGCTCATTGGCACTATCTAACTGATCCACTAATTCATGGCCATAGAAAATATTGTCGCCCAACACTAAAGCGCTGGGATGTCCATTAATGAAATGCTTGCCTAAAGTAAAGGCTTGCGCCAATCCGTCTGGTGAGGGTTGAACACAATACTCAATGTTTAAGCCCCACTGCGACCCATCGCCTAATAACTCAGAAAAGCGGGGTGTATCGTGCGGCGTGGAAATCAATAAGATATCCCGAATGCCAGCCAGCATTAAAGTGCTCAAAGGGTAATAGACCATGGGCTTGTCGTAAACCGGCATGAGCTGTTTAGATACTGCTTGAGTCACTGGATACAAACGCGTACCAGAGCCGCCAGCCAGAATGATGCCTTTACGCTTTAAGCTCATTACTTACCCTTCATCAATCTATTCAATTATTTCGCATTCAAATCTGAGACGTACTTTTGTACCATCTTGCGCCATTCAGGGAAGGTGTTGCCCTGGCTCTCGTCATTATAAGAGTTTGAAGGATTTTCCCTCATAGGCAACAAGATAGAACGCAGCTTTTGCGTTGCCATCCTCGAATTTTGGGGTCTTGGAGCAGGCAGTGGGTACTCAATCGCGGGAATCGGTATGACCGCCTCTGGTTTCAGCTTCAGGACCATGCCAGCCTCGATCGCGCTATGAAGGACTTGAGTTGCCAAACCATACCAAGTTGTTTCACCTGCAGGAACCGCATGGTAAATACCCGACGGAAAGGTCTTGATCTGTGAATGCGCATCCAAAACAAGCTCTAAGCTAATACAGGCTAACCAAGCGGCGCTAGTGGGTACACCATATTGATCATTGATCACTTTGAGCTCTTCACGCTCTTTAGCTAAGCGCAAAATCGTACGGATGAAATTACCACCATCACCATATACCCAGCTGGTTCGCAAAATAGCATACTGCCCTGCTGGACTACTCTCAAATACTTTTTGAATCGCCACTTCACCGGCCCGCTTACTCTTACCGTAGACCCCCAGAGGATTGCAGACATCATCTTCGAGATAAAAGCCTGACTTACTGCCATCAAATACATAATCGGTTGAGTAATGCAGAAAAGTCGCCTTGTGATTGGCAGCATGCTGAGCCATCAACTCAGGAGCGTGGGCATTGACCGCATATGCTGACTCAGCATCAGTTTCAGCCTGATCCACTGCTGTGTAAGCCGCCGCATTAATGATGAGCTGCGCTTGCGATTGCTCCAATACCTGCGTCATTGCCAATGGATCAGTCAGATCGCATTCAGCGCGACCAACATACTTCACGTCCAAGTCTTTACTTGCGCTCAGTAAGGCATGAAAAGCTTTACCCAGCTGGCCGCCCGCTCCGAATACGAGAACTTTCATTCGATTATTGATATTGTTTTTGCAACCAGTCGCGGTAGGAGCCACTCACGACTCCCTCAACCCATACTGGATTATTCAAATACCATTGCACTGTTTTCCGAATACCGGTATCAAAGGTTTCCGCAGGGCGCCAGCCTAGCTCTCGCTCCACTTTACTAGCATCAATGGCATAACGACGATCATGGCCCGGGCGGTCTTTAACAAAGGTAATCTGTTGAGCATATGACTTGCCATCGGCGCGAGGCTTCAGCTCATCCAGAATTTGACAGATCGTCTTCACCACTTCGATATTGGGTTTTTCGTTCCAGCCACCGATGTTATAGGTCTCACCTAACTTACCTTTCGCTAAAACCTGGCGGATTGCTGAACAATGATCTCCGACATATAACCAGTCACGAATTTGTTGACCATCGCCATAAATCGGCAAAGGCTTTCCTGCGAGTGCGTTGAGAATTACTAGGGGAATCAACTTCTCTGGAAAGTGATACGGGCCATAGTTATTAGAGCAATTGGTAGTTATCACTGGCAAGCCATAGGTATGAAACCAAGCTCGCACCAAATGATCTGAAGCAGCTTTAGAAGCTGAGTAAGGGCTATTGGGTTCGTAAGGATTGGTTTCAGTAAATGCGGGATCTGTTAACGAGAGTGAGCCATAGACCTCATCGGTTGAGACATGATGAAAACGAAATTGTTCTTGAGTAGTTTTGTCTAGCTTGCTCCAGTATTCTCTGGCGCACTCCAATAAATTAAATGTTCCTAAGATATTGGTTTCAATAAACTCTGCTGGACCATGAATTGAGCGGTCGACGTGGCTTTCTGCGGCAAAATTGACAATCGCTCGAGGCTGATGTTTTTTGAGTAAATTAGCGACCAACTCTTTATCACCAATATCCCCATGAATGAAAAGGTGTCGCGGATCATCCTTTAGAGAATCCATGGTGGCTAAATTACCTGCATAGGTCAATTTATCTAGATTCACAATGCCTTCAGCCCTGGGATCGACCAGCCAGTCTAAAACAAAATTTCCGCCAATAAAACCGGCGCCCCCAGTCACTAATATCATTGCTAGTAGCCTAATTTATTAAGGTTTATCATGCAAATTATGCCTGATAAACCCCCTAAAATTAGTGAGCTAGTCTCCGTTTGTTGCCTCAAAGATATTGAAGCCTGGGAAGTGACTTCTGGCTTTATTGTTCAAAATATTGCCTCTAGGAGATATCGGGTCATTGTTCCTGATCAGGAAATCCCAGACTTTATTAAAAGATCCCCCTCTCAGTTTCAGGTAGACGGCGAATCAAAATACACCAAACTATTTAGTCAGCAATTAAGAAATTTGTTGCCTGAGGATAAAAAGAGTCAGTTTGGCTGGTATTTACAGCAGTTTATTAAATTGCTAGCCGTTCAAGACAATGCGCCTGAGGATATTGTTTTAATCTGGGATGCCGATACAGCCCCCATCCATACACTCAATTTCATCGACCCCAATGGCAAATTAATGTACTACAAGAGTGCCGAGAATCATCTGCCTTACTTTGAGACAATTCAAAAACTCACTGGACTCAATAAAAAAGTAGCTTTCTCTTTTATTGCTCAATGCTTTCCGGTGAAGGTAGCTTGGCTAAATGACCTGTGCGCATCACTGGAGGAGAAATTTCACCTTCCATGGGTCGAAGCTGTTCTGAGTCAAATTGATTTTGAGAAGCCCAATAGTTTTAGTGAATATGAAACACTTGGAACCTACATCTCTCATCACTATGCAGATCAGGTGACTTATAGTGATAGGCCATGGTGGCGCTTCGGCAATACCCTACTGAATCACGTGGCATTTTTAAGCCCCAAGAAGGCACAAGAGCTCTCAAGTCAATACGACTTTATTAGTTTTGAGAAATGGGAAAGGCCTAAACCCTACTTTACCAAGGTTACTATTCCCTACTTCTTTAAAATAACTCTGGCCTCTCTTTTTAATAAGAATCTAAATAGACATGTTTAACGCTTTTCATCAGTCCAACTTTAAGCGCGCCTTAAAGCATCTATTCTCAAGGCGACAAAAAAATGTTGTCCTAATAGAAGCTCACTTTGGACTTGGAGATAATCTGATCTGCCTGGGTTTGATGAGAGCAATCGCCGAGGATAATCCAGGTATTCGCTACTATCTTGCTTGCTTACCACAGTACTTCCACTCCATTACTTGGATGCTGGAAAGCTCAAAAAATATTTTTCCAACCGTTGTTACAAGCGGTCGCGAGGCAAGACAATTGGCGAATTTTCTTAACGCCACATACCAAACTATCGGTATTCATAATATTGATATCAAACGTTTTGATGAATCTTTTTACAAGGAATACGGCATTCCATTTGACTATCGGTGGACTAAATCTGCAGTGCCAGCGGGTCCGAGATCCGAGGAACTCTTTAAACAACTCAATCCAGACAATCAGGCCTATATGCTGGTCTGCAGGACAGAATCTGGCAATAACACTTACCCACTCAAGATTGATAATCCCTCGAATTTGAAAGTTATTGAAATCTACCCTGCGACGCAAAATATTTACGACTGGACTAAGCTAGTTGAGCATGCTGCAGAGATACATTCAATTGATACTTCTTTTCTTCATTTTGTAGAAAATGTTCTCTATGAAAAATCACATGGTGAACTTTACTATCACCTTGCTAAGAAAAAACTTAAAAGTGCATTTACCAGAAAATTGCCTTGGCAATTAGTGCAGTATCCCGACTAACCAGCATTGATAATGCTCTCATGAAAAATATTCGAATCTCTACCCAGGGAACGCCGCATGATTACCGGACGAGTCTATTGCCTCTAGTGATTCAGCATTTAGGCTATCGCATTGAGTGGGTGCAGCCAGCAAAAGCAGACCTGCGTATTTTGGGTCCATTTCTAGAAACCAAGAAGAAATACTCTTGGTGCCCAAAACCTCTGAGACCTATTGCTTCTACCATAGACAACTCAATTGGCTCAGGCAACATTCAATCCTCTGCAGCAACTCTTTTTCATACCCAAGAAAACGTGCGCCATGATTTCATAAAAGCTGATTTCTCAATTTCTTTTGACTTAGGCGTTGATTCTAAAAATCACCTTCGTTTTCCTTATTGGATGGAGATGATTGATTGGTCGCATGAGGGTCTGACTGGCAATCAAAATCCACGTTATGGGGAACTACTCCGCCTTGAAAAACTTAAAAGTCCGTTAGGTAAATATTTTTTAGGAAGGGGTGGATCCGGCATCCTCCTATCCTCCCATTTACGTGAGCCTAGAGCCTCTATTTATAAGGCACTGAATAAAATTGTTTCAGTGAAAGGTGTTGGGGCATATTTTGATGAATCGATCAAGAATCACCATTCAAGCGGTTTCCTGAAGCGAGATCTTCTGAATCAATTCACTTTCAATATTTGCCCAGAAAATGGTCTTTATCCCGGCTACTACACAGAGAAGATCCCTGAGGCTTTTTACTCTGGATGCTTACCCATTACCTGGGTCGATGAAAATGTAAAGGCTGACTTTAATTCGGCCGCCTTTATCAATCTGCTACCCTTTTTTAACTCAAACTTTGAAGGTCTAAAAGAAATATTGACCAACTCGCAAGCGCTTGCCCAATTCGAATCTGAAGCCTTAATTCTGAATTCGCCATCGCTAGAGGCTCTTAAACTATTTTTACTTGAGATTCTCCAAGCCAGTACTAATTAGTAGTTTTTTTATTTCGATGCCGGGCCATTTCCTCATTAAAGGCAGCCCAATCAAATCCAGGTGCTAAAGCTGTATCTACATGAGTAACAAGACCTGGAATTGGCGTCCATAATCGAATCCCTTTTTTGTAAAGCTTTCTAAATAAGGCTCGATCAACTAACTTGAATTTATCGGCAAATGGCTGCACCTTGGAACGCATTGCCTCACTGATAGCAAATGTACAAGTGGTTGACTCAGCAGTTCTCCAGTGATGTTGGCTAGCAAGCTCAAAGCAGATCTTTTCTTTACCAAAGCTCAAATCATCATCACGAACATAGCGATCCTCATGATCATACCCCGTAACCAACCCTAAGCTAGGTAATGCCAGGGCAATTAATTTAATAGAGTGGGGCAAATGAAGGTAATCATCCTCGACATAGTAAATATCGCCAGAGATGGATTTAGCGGCAGCATAGGTTGCCAATAAACTGCCTTCATTACTACATGCATTAACCTTGATGACTGGAAATTGCTCAGGAATCGCCTTAATTAGAAGTCCCTCTGGGCCATCATGCACAAAGGTCACGCTCGATACGTATTCCTTAGAATACTCAAGCGACTCTAAGAAGGATTGGAGACAATTAAGCTTAGAAAACCATGGAAGACGCTTATCCCTGAATGGGGGAGCCATTTCGACTTCGCATAGTCTATAGATTATATTAATCATCTTTTACCGCCCCATGTTCACTCACTGAAGACATTCTACCTTCACCGACTGAGCTAAGATCTCACTAATGAACTCGATTTATCAATCCCTCAAGCAAATCCATAGGCGCTTAAGAAAAGCTATTAAAGCTCGGCTTAAGCCAGAAATATCCCAAAGAAAAGTTCGGGCTTTCATCAAGAGTAAAAAAGGTACCCCCAAACCCCATCTATTCAACGCGCTCAACCCACAAATAGCCATCGTTGTCCCCTGCTACGGGCACGCACCATTTCTCAAGGAAATGTTTGAAAGCATCAAACGGCAAACCCTAGCTCCCAATCAAGTCATTTTTGTAGTCGATTACTCGCCTGATTCAAGTATAAAAATACTAGAGGAACTGATTCGAGAGTACCAAAGCCAAACCAATGCTGAATTGATTCTTCTCAGCAATGAAAAGAATCTTGGTCAAGCCGCAAGCCTTAATAGGGGAATTGAATATTCATCTTGCGATCTCATCATGATTCTGAATGATGACGACTACCTGATGCATGATTCTATTGATACTGCTATTCAACTTTTAGGAAAATATCCTCAAGCCGCCTTGCTTGGGGGGCATTCCCTTCACTTTTCTGGTACTCAATTAGCCAATACGCCTAAGGTAATTCAGGCAATCAGCCCACTCAATCAAATTGAAATTGACTTCAGACCTGCCGAAAAAGTACTACAGTATCGTAAATATAACGATATCAATATGACTCACTCGGGCAGCTGTTTTTATAAGTCTGCTTGGCAAGCTATTGGTGGATATTACCCAGATAAATCCGAACGACTTGTGCACTTTTCAGATCGAGACTTTCAACTTCGGATGAATGCACTATTCCCAGTTGCACTGAGTAATATCACCCCCCTCAGCTGCTGGAGAAACGATAGCAGTGTTGATCAGGGCGTGAACTCCTAAGCTATTGTTTCAAGTACTGAATGAGGTCCGGGATTGCCGTGAGAGCGCCGTCCCGACTCATGTGAGCATCATCCCAGTAATTTGAAGTTGACCCCTCAATCACTTTACAGACTCCTTCAGGGCAAAGCTTTTCATAAGGGTATACAAAAATGAGATTGCTTGGTTTTGGCAAGTCCTTTGTATTAAGAACAAAGTTTTTATTTGCTTGAATCTGCTCTTCATAAACCGAGCACTTTCTATTTCTAGCAGGGATATAGTAGTTTGCAATAGAGCAGTCTAAATCAACGCTTGGAATTGATCCAACGATAGCGATTTTTTTGGGTGACAAGCCTGCAACTTTAAATACTTCTTTCATACGTATCTTCAATATATCTGGCTGCATATCACCCCAACGCTGCGCATGAATTACAGCGTATAGCTGTTCATGTCTCAATTTTCTCACTTGATCCCACATTAACTGACATAACTTATCTTTATCGGCACCCTCTTTATCAGACATCAAACAATCGCCATATCCCAAAAAAATGAATTTAACTTGATCGCCCAAAGCGTAATTTAGGGCGCTAGTAAGATGTCCTGCATGACTATCCCCGTAAATTAATACGGTTTTTTCAGAATGGATATTTCCAAATGTACAGGGATACAGAACGCCGTCTTTCACAACGTTGTCGCAACCAGTTAATTGACTAACCCTTTGTAATGGCTTAACTGGAAATCGTGATGCAAATCCGCTATCTTCTTTAACAAAATAAGCTGCAGCTCCTATTATCCCCATCAGCAAGGCCAAGAAAATGATTTTTGCACCACCTCTATGACTTTTTCTAATTGGCGTTTCAACGAACTGATATGTAGCCCATGCTAGAAAAGTAGCAGTCATGATCGCCAAAAGAGTTTCATTAAAATTTAGAGGGGCATTAAAGTAAATACGTGCCAGAGAAAATATTGGCCAATGCCAAAGATACAGCGGATAACTGATAAGTCCTACCCAGACTACAAGCTTATTTTGTAGAAGCATTCGGTTAACAACGCCATCCGGTCCAGAATAAATAAGGAGCACAGCCCCTAATGTGGGCACCAATGCAAACCATCCAGGAAATGCCAGAGATTTATTGAACATCATCGCAGAGCAGACGATGCAAGCTATTCCAATAATTGAATATGTATCTTTTGCCGATTGAATGATGCTAATTTTTTGTAGGGGAATTAAATTGAAATAAGCCAATGTTGCGCCTATTAGCAACTCCCAAAACCGGGTGTAGGGAGCATAAAAATCTCCAACCGGATCAACGCTACTATAAAAAATATTCATACCAAAAGAAGCAAGCAGAAGAAACAGTGTTAAGTAAAGCAGATTCGCCCTTAACTTGCTCGCACCCCACAGAATCAATGGCCAGAATATATAGAACTGCTCCTCAACTGCTAACGACCACAAATGGAGCAGCGGCTTCTTATCAGCAGCAATATCGAAATAGCCGCTTTGTCGCCAGAAAATGAAGTTCGAGAAAAACGCAGCTCCCCCGGCAATCTCTTGATTCAGCGTTTCGTATTCTCTGGGGGTTAGATAAAACCATCCAAAAATAAACACACTAAACAGTACCGCCAAAAGAGCTGGGAAAATTCTACGAACCCTTCTAGCATAAAACTCTTGAAAACTAAATTGATTCGCTGCCAAGTTAGCATAAATAATTGTAGAAATTAAGTACCCTGAAATAACAAAAAAAACATCGACTCCAATAAATCCACCCTGAAAATACTGTGGGAAGCCATGAAAAAGGATTACTGAAATAATGGCAATTGCACGAAGTCCATCGATGTCCGGGCGATACTGAATATGAAATGATTTGGGCATAATGAAATCTATATCTTTAGCCTCTTGGAAACCAAGGATCCCTGCTGAATATCCTGTCTAAAGCTCGGTAAACAGAGCGAATTCTTTTTGCAAGCCCTTTTATCGGCTCTCTCTCAGAGCGATCATCAATCGTAGATTTAGCTCTGGTGATATCAATTAAATACGGGCGAATAGCCAAAAAATCTAGATGGTGTTTTTGATGATGTTCCAGGAAATGGTCTACTGGCTCATAAATTTCATGGGAGGCATCTATTAATGTTTGAGCAATTTCTGGCTTAACTAAATATCCTGTTGCACCAACAGCATCACCTTGATTTTTAGCGATGATCATATTTCCAATTTGACTGACTTTGTTATAAGGAACCTCATAAAGCCCCTGTAGCCTTAACAAATCCCAGTGATCTGAGTTCTCTAATAGAGTCTTTAAATGATTCTCAAAGTCAGCAGCCAAAGTAAAGTCATCTTCCAAAACCAAAGTGGGTAAATTCTGATCGACACAACGTTGCCAAGCCTTTTTGTGGGAAAGATAGCAGCCAATTTCATTGGCAGTCAGGGAATAACCCTGTAATCGCTTAACCTTAGAAGGTTTATATTCCAAAGGAGGTTGCGACATCAGTGATCCATCGACCGCATCTAAAAATTCCCAGGGTAAGTTAATTTTTGATAACTCCTGCCTTACCTTCTCTCTTCGATCCGGCGAACGCCGCAAGGAAATTACTAGAATTTGTATTTCTGGAGTCATTAAAAATAGCTTTGCAGATATCGAGCTAAGCGCTTGGCTTTTCTGAGGAGCCTTGATGGCAATGACTTAGCTGAGGCCCCATAATCGAGGTCAGAATCCCAGTTTGACTGATAAATCACTCCCAAATAATTTGTTTTCAGGTTGCTTTCCCGCTCTCCCGCTCTTTTCAGAAAAAAATACTGCCAGTCATAGTAGTAAATTCTGAACAGCTGCTCAATTGGATACAAAGGAATTGCATGGTAATTCAATACCGCTTCCAAATAGAGCAAGGTCTCCGGATGATCTTTTGTTGAGATATCCCAAAAACTTAAACCCCTTGGCTGTAAGTATTGCTGATCTAAAGAAGCCCATACTTTAGCCGACCAAATAAATGGTGGGCAAGGGCAATAATAATTTGGTCCAATGCGGGAAAAGAGCGCCTTGACCATGTTACCTTCCCTGACTAAATTTTCAACAACTTTGCTCCGTCTTCGATTTTGAGCAAGTTGAAAAAATTCTTTATTTTGGTAAATGACAGTAAAAGGATTTCCATCTGCTGCAATGAAATCAGACCTTCTAAACTCTTTAATAAAAATACAGTCTGAGTCTAGACAAACATAGTTTTCTGAAATACCCAGGCGCCAGAATTCAGCCTTAATAGCCTGTTGAGCCAAACTACCCGATCGACTTTTTTCAATACCTAGTGTTACTTTTGGATTGGCCGCAATAATCGATTCATCAGATACCCAATGGTATTGAGTAGCTGCACCTAATAGCCGCTCTAATTCCTCATGCTCAGCTTCAGATGTAGAAATATAGACAGGAATATTTTCAACATTGAATTGATCAATAGAGGCAAGAAGGCGCTTTACCCTGAGAAAATCTCGGCTATAAGTTTTACAGTAAAGAACAAGCTCTTTCAATGGATTCTCTAAGGGGTCTATTTCGTTTCTAATAAAATTCTAGCAACTGCTTGGTCAACGCCAATCGGCTGCCATTTAGGCTCTATTAAACCTTGATTTTTCCAGTCTAGCCAGATCTTCTCAAGAGTTCTGACAATACCATCAGCATCACCGTTTGTACTTAAATATGCGCCACGCTCATTAAGCATGGCATCGAGCTGAGGATTGTGATGCGTAATTCCCCAAATCGGCCTTCCTGTCCAAAGGTAGTCGTAGAACTTCGAGGGAATGTATTCTGCGCACCATTCATCATTCCCGTGTAAGAGAATCAGAACATCGGCTTCCTGCATTTTTTCAACTACACGCTCACGCCCAGACTTACCAGTTTGAGGATCTTTCTCAAGGCGACCATGGGCAATCAGAATATCTTGATAGCCTCCTTTCTGAACCGCCTCCTGGCTGAGTGAATCTAGCGCTGCTCCGTAAGCATGAATACGAATATCATTGCGCGCCTGAGGATATTTTTTCAACAAAGTATCCAAGGCCATCAAGATGATGGATAGTGAACGATCGTTTGCCAAAGATCCAGAGTGGGACAGATTGAGTTTATTGGAATAAAAGTGCGGCTTTGTGGCACTTAAACCCCCAGGTGGCTCGGCTCCAGGCAAGACTACAAAACCATGCGCATGTCCTGCTGTATTCAAGGCGGGATTGCGCTGCTTAGCGAAATGTAAAGCGCCATCAGTAAACCACCAAACCTCATCTGCATACTCAATAATCTGCTGCTCTAGATATTGTCTAAATCGTGCATCCCGATTCTTGGGTATCGCAGTACCAATATCTTCAGGACTGCTGCGAATGACCATCGGATCATGAATCTCTGCCAACCATTTCACCCCAGTTGCTTTCTTGAGCCATAAGGCAGCAAGGTGTGCAGACCACGCGCCGCCAGTGCTGTAGACCATATCGATCTGGCCTGCTCTGATGAATTTGAGTCCATATAAAAAAGCGGGCATCGCCCATGACCACTGGCTCGAGTAACCCAAGAACAATTTTTCTAAGGCAATGAAGGGCGACAGGCAGATGGAGATCGCGCCGGTAATCACTTTATATGCAATACCTCGCCCATAATGATTTGCAAACCAATGGCGGAAGTCAAAGCGGAAAGCAGATGGTCCCCAAGCCAGAAATTGTCGATGCGGAAAGCGCTGATCCTGAACACCAGTAATTGCACTGAAAACGATTGGCTGAATACCGGCCTCTAAAAGATAGGGCATTTTGTCCGTAATGGTTTGACTCGCAGCGCGGCCATCCATATTGAAGCCGTGCGACAAAATGAGCCAGCGCTGATCTGCAGACATGATTAGGCTAGCTTTACTAAATACAGGTTAGTTACCAGCCACAATAGACATGACCGCCATCCGCACTGCGATGCCAAAAGTAACTTGATTCAGAATCACCGATTGAGGACCATCAGCCACAGCTGAATCAATTTCGACCCCGCGATTCATTGGACCGGGATGCATCACAATCGCATCCGGTTTTGCAAGGGCTAATCTGGCAGGCGTTAAACCATATTGTTTAAAGAAGGCATCGCCCTCAGGCACTTGACCCGCTTCCATGCGCTCCTTCTGGATGCGCAAGGTCATCACAACATCAACCCCCTTCAAGCCCTCTTCCATATTGTGGAAGACTTTCACACCCAACATATCCAAATCTTTTGGCAACAGACTTTCAGGGCCGATCACGTGGATGTCTTCACAGCCCAATGTTCTTAAAGCAAAGATATTGGATTTAGCTACACGACTATGGACGATGTCTCCAATGATGGCAACCTTCAAGCCTTTGAATTCTTTCTTAAAGTGGCGCATCGTGTACATGTCCAACAAACCCTGGGTCGGATGTTGATGACTGCCATCACCTGCATTGACAACGTGCACATGATCAGGCACATGTTGAGCGATCTCAATGGGGGCTTTAGAGACACTATGGCGTACGACAAAAATATCGGCCTGCATTGCAACCAAGTTATCAATCGTATCCAATAGACTCTCACCCTTTGCAGTTGATGAGGTCGAGATATCGAGATTGATGACATCTGCGGATAAACGGTTGGCAGCAATCTCAAAAGTGGTGCGAGTGCGAGTCGAGTTTTCAAAGAAGAGATTAAATACACTCTTACCACGCAGTAGAGGAACCTTCTTGACTTCTCTAGCTGGATCAGTAACGCTCACAAATTGTTTTGCGGTATCCAGGATGTAAATAATCTGCTCTTTTGGCATTCCCTCAAGCGTTAAGAGATGTCTTAAATTGCCTTCGGTATTCAATTGATTCACGGTTTTACTGGCTTCGCTCATCAAGCGCGCTCCTCAATTTGAAAACGAAATTGTCCTGATGGATTTTTATCCAAGACCAAAATTTGGTGATCCGGAATACTCACTGCTTCGCCAACAAAGTCCGCCATCACTGGCAGCTCACGCTTACCTCGATCAGCCAAAACCATCAGCTCAACACTGGCAGGTCTGCCAAAATCAAATAATTCGTTGAGCGCAGCGCGCACGGTTCTACCGGTCAACAAAACATCATCTAGCAAAATAATATGGGCGCCTGCTACTTCAAATGGCAGGTCAGTAGGCATTGTGCTGGCAGTGCGTAATGCAGTCATCCCCTTCTCTGCGTAGTCATCGCGATGAAAGGCGACATTAATCACGCCGAAGTGTGGCAAAGCCAAATCCCGTGCTAAGCGCTCTGCGATCCACGCGCCGCCCATGGCTAGTCCGGCTAGTTCATAGGGAGCCTTGCGCTCACGCAAATGCTTGAGTAGCTTGGCATAGAGGTCTTCAGCATTCGTCATATTCAATTTCCATTAAAGGGGCGCTCTGCAAAATACTGCTCCAGGAGCAATGCTGCGGAGTGCGCATCTAAATTGTCCCGCATCTGGGAATCGCCCTCTAAAACTACCGAGCTATAGCGCTCATCGACCCATTCCACAGGCAATTTGAACCGGCCGGCAAGTTGATTGCCAAAACGCTGGGCTTTACTCGTCATTTCATGTGCGGCTCCATCAGGGTGGGTTGGTAACCCGACCACCAAGAGATTAGGGGCCCACTCTTTTAATAAAGACGCAATAGCGGCAAAACGCGCATCATCATGATCTTTGGCAATGACCGCCAATGCTTGTGCAGTGCAACTCAATGTATTTCCGATCGCAACCCCAATTCTGCGCGTGCCATAGTCAAATCCCATTACAGTCAGGGGACTAGGCATGACCGGCCTCCCCTGAGAGATGTGAGATATCAAAACCCAGATGCCCCATGGTTCTCTCGTAGCGCTGACTCGATGGCGTGTCAAAAATGATGTCGCTGATTTGAGCTTGAGATACGGGGACATTCATCCAGCCGTTCAAAGTAATCTCTTCTTCAAGTTGACCTGCGCCCCAGCCAGCATAACCTAAGGTCATCAAAAATCGCTTAGGCCCATTACCGATTGCGACATCTTCTAAAACATCTTTAGAGGTAGTCATGGTCAAGCCTCCCGGCACTACTAGCGAGGAACGGTATGCGGCTTCAGGGATGGTTTCATGCAGCACAAAGCCCCGCTCTACCTGAACTGGCCCGCCAAAGTAAACAGGTTGCTCTAGCAGGGGGGTAATTTCAAGCTTAAGCTCGATTCTGTCAAACAGACTCGCCAAATCAACTTCAGTAGGTCGATTAATCACCAAACCCATCGCACCCCGTTCGGTGTGGTCAAAAAGATAGATGACGGAACCAGCAAAATTGGCATCCAGCATGCCCGGCATCGCAATTAAGAACTGATTTGCTAAGTGGTCTGCAGAATAGGAAATCGGAGACGCTGGGTCTGAAGCTGGGGTAGCTTGATTAGCCGAAGTCATATAGGGTCATTTTACAGAATATCAGCCCTGTTTCAGCGCTTTTTACCAATAAGCCCTAAGATACTCCCTATGCAAAAAGCTCTTGTATGGCTCCGCCGTGACCTTCGCCTGTATGACAATGCAGCCCTCCATCATGCTCTGAAGAATAGTCAACAGGTTTGGGTAGCTTTTATCTTTGATCAGACCATTCTTTCCCCGCTCCTAAAGCAGGGCTTAAATGAGCAAGGCCTCAAAGCAGACCGTCGGGTGGATTTCATATGGCAGGGTATAGCGCAACTCGATCAAGCACTTCGTAAACAAGGCGGTGGACTCATCGTTCAATTTGGCAAGCCCAGCGAATGCATTCCGAAAATTGCTCAAGAGCTTGGGGTTGAAACAGTTTTTGTGAATCATGACTACGAACCAACAGCCATTTCTCGCGATGCGCAAATCGAGGCAACTCTTGCTCAGTCAGGGATCGCTTTCGAGAGCTTCAAAGATCAGGTGATCTTTGAGAAAAAAGAAATCCTCACCAATTCCAATACGGTTTTTTCAGTCTTTACGCCATACAAAAATAACTGGCTGAAAACTTTGCAAGCAAAAGATCTGGCGCCCTATGACTGCGTTGCTAAGAAAGGTCAGTTTGCTTCAATCCCCGCCAAGCTTGACCGAGGGATTCCTTCTTTGAAATCGATGGGCTTTACTCAAACCGGTATCGAAAAATACTTACCCCCAGGCGCAGTAGGTGGGGAACATTTTTTAGAAGATTTTTTACATCGTATTGATCAATATCAGATGGGTCGAGATTTTCCGGCGATCAAAGGTGTCAGCTATCTCTCAACGCACCTTCGCTTTGGCATGCTCTCGATTCGAGGCTTGGTTAGAGAGGCCCATCGCCGCATGTTGGCAGGTAGCATGGGCGCAACCATTTGGCTCAGTGAACTCATCTGGCGTGATTTTTATTTCATGATTCTGGCTAACCACCCTCGCCTTGCAAGTGGAGAAGCTTTCAAGCCCGACTATGACAAGATTGAGTGGGAAAGTGGCGCTACTGCGAAGAAACTCTTCACCGCGTGGTGCGAGGGGAAAACAGGCTATCCCTTAGTGGACGCAGCAATGCACCAACTCAATCAAAGTGGCTACATGCACAATCGACTGCGCATGGTCGTAGCAAGCTTTTTGACTAAGGATCTTGGTATTGACTGGCGCTGGGGTGAAGCTTATTTTGCTGAACATCTCAATGACTTTGAGTTGTCCTCCAACAATGGTGGCTGGCAGTGGGCCTCCTCTTCAGGTTGTGATGCGCAGCCCTACTTCAGAATCTTCAACCCTATTACGCAATCTGAGAAGTTTGATGCCGAGGGTAAATTCATTCGACGCTACCTGCCCCAGCTCGAGAAACTCTCCAATAAATCGATTCATGCGCCCTGGCTAGCAGGCCATATTGAACTTGAGGCTGCAGGACTGCTGTTAGGGCGTGACTACCCCATGCCGATTGTCGATCATGATGAGGCTCGTAAAAAGACTCTGGTTCGCTATAACGTCGTTAAAAAGGCAGCTTAGTGTCTGATGATTTTTTGATTCCGCTTTAGAATTTGGCATGAGCAAAATCTTTGCAGTGGGTGACGTCCAAGGATGTGCCCCTTCTCTCAAAAAGTTGGTTAGCAAACTGCCTGAAAAATCAAAAATGATTTTCTTGGGAGACTTGGTAAATCGTGGCCCCGACTCTTTGGGAAGCTTGCGTCTGCTCAAACGGCTTCAAGAGAAGGGTCGGATCGAATGCATTCTCGGCAATCATGATCTTCATCTATTGGCAATTGATGCTGGACTTCGCAAACCTCGTGGTCTTGATACCGTAGACAAAATTCTCACGGCGCCTGATCGTAAAGAATTGATTCATTGGTTACGAAATCGCCCCTTAGCCCTCAATAAAGGCAAGTTCTTAGCAGTACACGCTGGTGTGTTGCCTCAATGGACCATCAATCAGACGATTGAATATGCCCAAGAAGTAGAAAAAGCGCTGCGCAAAAAAACGTATAAAGATTTCTTGGCCAATATGTATGGCAACACTCCCACAAAGTGGAGCAATTCACTCAGTGGGTATGAGCGCCTGCGCGTCATCACGAACGCCTTAACTCGCTTACGCTTCTGCACCCCAACAGGTCGCATGGAATTTGTCAGCAAAGAAGGCTTAAAGGCTGGCCCTAAAGGCTATATGCCTTGGTTTATGGTGCCCAATCGAAAAACCAAGGATGCCTTAATCTACTTTGGGCATTGGTCCGCGCTCGGACTGCTCAAGCGTGGCAATGTCATTGGTCTAGATACGGGCTGTGTGTGGGGCGGAAAACTCAGCGCTCTAGAAATTCCGGAATCTGGAACAAGTTCACGAAAACTCCAACTCGTTCAAGTGGCTGGCTACGATCACCCATTACGGATGTAAATATCGCAGTGTTGCTGCTTACTGAATCTTCTGAAAAGATTTTTCTGCCGCTTGAATAATTTGCTCCACAACCGCATTGTCGTGCGCAATGGAAGTAAAGCCTGCCTCATAGGCTGAAGGCGCCAAGTACACACCTTCATCGAGCATCGCATGAAAAAATAGCTTGAATGCTTCAATATTTGATTGAGTGACTTCAGCAAATGAAGTTGGTACAGCTGATGTGAAGTAAAAACCAAACATACCGCCTACGCTATCGACTGCAAAAGGGACTCCCGCTTGATCGGCCGCCGTCTTTAATCCCAGCATCAGTTTTTCTGTCTGCCCAGCAAGGCACTCATAAAAGCCTTCTCTTGCGACAATCTCTAAGGTTTTTAATCCTGCTGCTACGGCAACTGGATTACCAGACAGTGTGCCAGCTTGATATACAGTCCCCAGTGGCGCAAGCTTGGACATGATCTCCTGCTTGCCACCAAAAGCCGCCATCGGCATGCCACCCCCCATCACCTTACCCAAGCAGGTGAGGTCAGGAGTGATGCCTTGCAGTGACTGCGCCCCACCTAATGCGACGCGAAATCCAGTCATCACTTCATCGTAAATCAATACAGCGCCATGCTGGGCGGTGAGGTTTCTGATCGCAGCTAAGAATTCTGGCTTAGCTTTAATCAAATTCATATTGCCAGCAATCGGCTCCAGAATCACCGCAGCAATGTGATCGCCCTGCTTCTGAAAGACTGCCTCTATGGCAGACGTATCGTTATAAGGCAGGACTAATGTGTGTTTGACGACATCTTGTGGCACACCGCCTGAAGAGGGGGCATTTTGAGTAGAGTCAGCAAATGTGAGTAAACCAGAACCTGCTTTAACCAATAAGCCATCGGCATGGCCGTGATAGCAACCCTCAAACTTCACAATCAAATCACGCCCGGTATATCCGCGCGCTAATCGCAAGGCACTCATCGTTGCTTCGGTGCCGCTCGATACCATGCGGATCTGCTCGATACTGGGCATCAAGCCGCAGATCCGTTCGGCCAATTCAATCTCACCTTCAGTGGGGGCGCCAAAGCTAAAACTGCTCATTGCTGCTTTCTGAACTGCCTCCACAATTTCAGGATGGGCATGTCCTGCAATCATCGGACCCCAGGACATAATGAGATCGATATAGCGTTTGTTGTCTGCATCCCAAAAATAAGGGCCATTGGCCTTACTAACAAAACGTGGCACTCCACCTACCTGTCGAAACGCCCTAACAGGAGAGTTCACTCCCCCTGGAATGACTTTTTGCGCACGCTCAAATAAAACCTCGTTTTGTCCCACGATCTATTCCTGTCGCAGACTTAAATGGCCATCATTTCAAAATCTTCTTTACGCGCTCCGCACTCAGGGCAAGTCCAATTCATTGGCACATCTTTCCATAACGTGCCAGGCGCAATACCTTCTTCAGGACATCCCGCTGCTTCGTCATAAACCCAGCCGCAAATGAGGCACATATAGGTCTTAAATTCCATTGCTCACTCCATTTTGTATTTGATTTAGCTTAATTATTCACTATTGCCAACAAATCGGCTCACTATGCAACTGAGTCTCTTTTAGCGTGCATCTCAAATTTAAAGAGACGGCATTCTAGGGGGCCATTAAATAAGGGGGTGCGCTTAGACTCTTTGATTCGGAGTTGGCCGGGTAAAGCCATATCGGCTGTGAGAACAAAAACACTCCAAGCTCCAAAAGCATCCTTTAAATGCTGGCCAAATTGACGCAAGAACTCCACAAACTGAGGATCCTGCTCCTCCTCTGCCTGTAAACGTTTTAAGGATTCACGACTTGAGCGCTTAGCGATTTGTCGACCCGTTTCTAAATTCTGACTGAAGCGATCCTCTGGCTCTGCTGATTGCTCGTCTGCAGCGGATCGTCCCCTGCCGCCTTTAATCACGAGACGCTCACCATAAGGTGGGTTCAGCAACATGATGGGCTTTTGAGCACCTGCAGGAGGCTTGCTCGCCATTGCATCAATTTGACGAACGATCGGCATATCTGGCAGTTGAGCCCGTTGCCAATTACCTTTAAACATCGCGACCAGTTTTTCATTAATGTCGCTACCACTGATTTGCAAAGACTCTGCTGTGGGAAATTGTTTGCGCTTCTCCAGCATTTCGACTTTTGAAGCCTCTTTGAGTGCAGTCCATTTCTTGACTTCAGCCTCTACTTGAAACGGCTTGAGGCGCTCAAAACCAAAGCCGTGCTCCGAAGTAACCAGCGGTCGATAAGCCAGCTTACTCGGTTTGACACCCTCTCCATATAAACCAGCCCGGATTCCACCAGAAGGAATGGCTAAGGCAATTTGTGCGGCTTCAATCAAGAAAGTACCACTACCGCACATCGGATCAAACAAAGTTTGTGAAGGCTGCCATCCCGTAATGGACAAAATGCCTGCCGCTAAATTTTCCTTGAGCGGTGCATCACCTTTTTCATCACGCCAGCCTCTCTTAAACAAGGCTTCACCCGAAGTATCAAGGTAAATTGTCATCTGGTTTGCAGTCAAATGAACCTGAACGCGCACATCTGGAAAGGCAGTATCAATACTGGGACGATCGCCTGATACCTCGCGTAATCGATCAACAATGGCATCTTTCACTTTGAGTGTCGCAAAATTCAGACTCTTGAGAGGTGAACGATGGGCGGTCACATCCACTCGCAAGGTTTGCTGTGGCGTAAACCAATCTTCCCAAGCCAAGCCATGCGTAAGGCGGTATAAGTCCTCTTCCTGTCGATAAGGGGCCTCAGTAAGCTGTAGAAGCACCCGACTGGCAATTCGAGAGTGGAGATTTAAAGCCATTGCGGCAGAGATCGGGCCTGCCAAACCCACCCCGCCCGTTGGGCTGGTGGGTGTTGGATCAATGACCCAATTGCCTAGCGCTTTTGCATCTGGGCGCGCGGCAATCGCTGCCAACTCTTGCGCAAGTGGGGCTTCTAAGCCTCCAGGACAAACAACAAAAAATCTCATGAGGCTGGCGATCTATAAAGTGATTACGGTTTGATCACTGCCAATGCAGTGATGATGAGCAGGAGAAGAACTGGCACTTCATTAAACCAGCGATACCAAATGCCTGAGCGAGCGTTACGCCCCTGACGAAATTTTTGCAATAGACTCCAGCAAGCATGGTGGTAGCCAATCACCAGAATCACACAGAATAATTTGGCGTGCAACCAGGCGTCACCCATCCCAATTCCAAAATACAACCATAGCAATAAACCGCACAAGAGTGCAGGAATCGCCAGGATAGTCATAAAACGAAACAAGCGCTCTGCCATCCCTAAAAGACGTGCATAGGCTTCAGTATTTTTTTCTTCAGCCAAATTGACATAAATACGAGGCAAATAAAATAGCCCAGCAAACCAAGAAGCAATCAAAACGATATGGATCGTCTTAGTCCAGAGATACCCATTGCCCATGCTTAACCTTTAATCTTAAGTGCGAATTTCACCGTGACCCATCACGATGTATTTCAATGAAGTTAAGCCCTCTAAGCCAACTGGTCCGCGAGCATGCAGCTTGTCGTTCGATATTCCGATTTCAGCACCTAGGCCATATTCAAAGCCATCGGCAAAACGTGTGCTGGCATTGACCATCACGCTCGCACTATCCACTTCACGCAAGAAGCGATTGGCATGAGCTTGATTATTTGTAATGATGGCATCGGTATGCTTACTGCCATAACGCTCGATATGGCCCATAGCCTCATCAAGATTTGCGACCGTTTTAATCGATAAGATGGGTGCCAGATACTCCGTTGACCAATCTTCCTCCTGAGCATCTACCAAGCCTTTAAAGCCTGCAGACTCGAGCGTCTTGCGGGTGGCGGCGTCGACACGCAACTCTACGCCCTTATCTTGGTAAATCTTGCAAAGGGTAGGCAATACTTGGGAAGCAATATTCTGATTAACCAATAAAGTTTCCATGGCATTACATGGCGCATAGCGCTGTGTTTTAGCGTTATCGCAAACCTTCACAGCCATTGCTAAATCCGCATCAGCATCAATATAGGTATGACAAATACCATCCAAGTGCTTAATCATGGGCACTCGTGCTTCTGACATTAAACGCGCAATCAAACTCTTACCACCCCGAGGTACGATGACATCGATATATGCAGTCATGGTGATCATTTCACCAACCGCAGCTCGGTCTACCGTCTCGACCACTTGCACAGCATCTTGCGGCAGACCAGCGGCACTTAAGCCGGTTTGGATCATTTTTGCCAAAAGGGTATTTGAATGAATTGCCTCTGATCCGCCACGTAATATCACCGCATTGCCAGATTTTAGACAAAGAGCAGCTGCATCAATCGTGACATTTGGACGGGATTCGTAGATGATGCCAATCACTCCCAATGGCACTCGCATTTGTGAGATCTCGATTCCAGAAGGCTGCTTTTTTGCTGCGCTCAACTGACCAATGGGATCTGCAAGCGTAACAATTTGCTCCAACCCTAACGCCATACTTTCAATCGTTTTGGATGTCATCGTTAAACGATCAATAAAAGCTGCATCCTGACCATTTTCTTTTGCTTGCTCAACGTCAAGTAAATTGACACGCACAATTTCAGCAGCGTTCTCACGTATGACCTTAGCAATCTGAGTAAGGGCTTGATTTTTTTGTTCGTTTGATGCGCGCGCCATCGCTCTCGATGCCACTCGAGCTCTTTGACCCATCTCTTGCATCATCTGTTTAATAGAAGTACTCATATATTTTCTTAACGCAATAAATTACCGACTAAACGCAAACCATCCCAAGGATCTCCCGGAAGTTCGGCAACATGTAATCCCTTTGACTGACGATCTAATCCAGCCGCAACCTGTATAGCCTGACGTAATCGAGAGGCCTGAACCCGCTTTAATGCAGCGGGATAAAGCCTTTCTTTATTACCCCAAACCCGATTAGCCCGCAATAATTGCTGAACAGACTCACCAGCATCACTTGCTGCCTTTAACTTAGATAGTAGCCGAAGCTCTTCGGTTACGCTCCAGAGAATCAACACCAAAGGTTCACCCTCGCCCTTGAGACCATCGAGCATCCGATTGATCCGAGGCAAATCTCCTGCCAGCATCGCCTCGCTAAGCTCAAATACGTTATATCGAGCAACCTTCAAAATCGCTGAACGAATTTGCTCCTCTGATAACTGACCTGCAGGATACAGAAGCCCTAGTTTCTGAATTTCTTGATGGGCAGCAATCAAGTTACCTTCGACCTGCTCCGCAATAAATTCCAGGGCGCGCTGACCTTCAGGCCCGCTTTGAACGGTTTGTCCCTGTTTTTGGAGGCGTCCTGCAATCCAATGGGGTAAGTGACTACGATCTAGAGAGTCGATTTGAATCGCCATACCTGCTTCGTCGAGACTACCGAACCATGTTGAAGATTTAGTCTTCATATCCAGTCTAGGCAAAACAATACACACAATGGTCTCTGGACCGTCTGGATTCGTTTGAGAGGCGACTTGTGCAGCAAATTGTTTCAGTGCGTCTGCGCCATCCCGACCAGGCTTACCTGTCGGAATCCGCAATTCGATCCAGCGCCGATCGCCAAATAAGGACATTGTTTGGCCCGCATTGAGTAGTGCACTCCAATCAAAACCACGCTCTTGTAACATCACCTCACGCTCGGTATACCCTAGCTGTCTTGCCTTGGAGCGCAATTGATCCATTGCCTCCATCATCAATAAGGGCTCATCGCCACTAAAAACATATAGCGGAGAAAAATGACTAGCTGCAGTTAATGACTTGAGATGAGCCTGAAAGGCATCCGTTTTAACCATGCGAGATATTCGTATGCTCTAGAAACTTTTAGCTTGTGGGGCTTTAGCAGATGCAGCAACGCGACGCAAAATTTGAATTGCTAAATCAGACCGCATGACACCGAGAAATTGCTGCTTTTGAGCGTCCACCGCCAAAACGGTTGACACCGAGAAGTCCAAGTCTCGTGTAACATAAATTTCTGAATCGGGGACGATTTCACCACCGGCAGTATCGTAAGCTCTAAAGCCTGCTCGAATATTCAGGCGATAGGCGGAAACTTGGCCGTTCGAGTTGTAAGCCAAAATTTCTTCACCTGAAGTATCGTTAATAATCTCCAGAATCAGATCAGCATCCTTAGGATTGATCGCCACCTTGGCATCCGTTCCCGTCAGAATCACTCTCTGCAAATCTGCACGCAATGGTGGGGATGGATTACCAGTAATAGCAATAACCTGATATGGGATTGCGACCATCCCCCGCATGCGATAACCACAGCCTGCAAGAGAAATGATTGACAAGGCTCCAAACAAAGCAAGTAAAGACCTTCTTTGGGGGCTAAGCAATGCGATTTCAAGTTGTGGCTTGCTGGTTCTCTTCATTTGCCCGGTATTTCAATTCAATCAGTTTGTTAAGCCACAATATTAACGAGGCGGCCAGGAACCACAATCACTTTTTTAGGAATTGCCCCATCCAGCGCTTTAATGGCTGGTGTGCTCTGCAAAGCTAGAGACTCGATTTGCTCTTTAGTGGCCTCTGCTGGTACCCGAATCTCGCCCCTGAGCTTGCCGTTGATTTGCAGCATGAGATTGACTTCTGTCTGAATGAGAGCGCTCTCATCTACCGCTGGCCATGGTGCATCCAATAGGGGCCCAAAAGCGGGGGTATATCCCAAATCCTGCCACAGCACATGAGTCATGTGCGGCACAACGGGATAAAGAATGCGCAACAAGATACTGATGCATTCAGCCAATACAGGCGTACCGATGGTGCATGCCTCATTCAGCTTAAATGGCTCAAGCAAGTTCAGCATTTTCATGGCCGCAGAAACCACCGTATTGTATTGGCGACGTTGATAGTCGAAATTTGCTTGCTTCAAAATGTGATGTACCTCACGGCGTAATTCTTTTTCTGCATCGGTGAGCTTAGTGGGGATAACTAGATCTGTCTTGCTCATCGCACTAATGATCGGCGCTTGACTGCTTGCATAGACCCACACACGCCGCAAGAAACGGGATGCACCATCTACGCCTGCGCCGGACCACTCCAATTGCTGCTCAGGAGGTGCGGCGAACATCGTAAATAAACGAGCAGTATCCGCACCATATTCATCAATCAGCGACTGTGGATCAACACCATTATTTTTACTCTTCGACATCTTCTCAACACCGCCAATCATGACTTGTGTTGAAGGATCTCCTGTTAATTTGGCGCCCAGCGGACGACCCTTGTCATCCAGCTCTAACTCGACATCCAAAGGATTGAGCCAAGTCTTTTTGCCTGAAGCATCCTCAGAGTAATAGGTTTCATTCAGAACCATACCCTGCGTTAATAAATTTTGAAAAGGTTCTTTAAAAGAAATGAGGCCTAAGTCAAACATCACCTTAGTCCAAAAACGCGCATACAGTAAATGCAAAATAGCGTGCTCAATACCACCGATATATTGATCCATCGGCATCCAGTATTCGTTTCGGGCATCGACCATCGAATCTGCGCCCGGGTTTGCATAGCGCATGAAATACCAAGACGAATCAACGAAGGTATCCATAGTGTCAGTTTCCCGCTTGGCAGGCTTACCGCATTTAGGACACTTCACGTTAATGAAGTCAGCACGCTTATTGAGTGGATTGCCACTGCCGTCTGGAACGCAGTCCTCTGGCAATACCACCGGTAGATCCGCTTCAGGCACCGGAACCGCACCGCAACCAGGGCGCTGCTCATCACCACAGTGAATAATTGGAATGGGGGTACCCCAATAACGCTGACGGGAGATACCCCAATCGCGCAAACGATAAGTCGTTTTAATTTCTCCAACGCCAAGCTTAGCTAAATCATCCGCTACCGCCTGGAAGGCCTCATCATGAGACATCCCATCGTAGCGACCGCTATTGAGGCATTCAACCGAGTCCTTCTGTGCATACCAGTCTTGCCAATGCGTAGCATTGAACATGGAGGAAGCACCTTTTTGGGCGATCACTTGCTTGATTGGCAACTCGTATTTCAGAGCAAAAGCAAAGTCACGTTCATCATGTGCCGGCACACCCATCACGGCACCATCGCCATAGGACATCAAAACATAATTACCTACCCAAACAGGAATAGGCTCATCCGTGAAAGGATGTGTCACATATAAGCCCGTGAACATCCCTTCTTTTTCTTGGGTGGCGAGATCAGCTTCAATCACACTGCCCTGCTTGCATTTCTCAATAAAACGAGCCAACTCTGGATTGCTGGCGGCAGCCTTAGTTGCCAATGGATGCTCGGCAGCTACAGCACAGAAAGTGACGCCCATAATCGTATCTGGGCGGGTGGTAAAAACATACAAGCGACCATCCTGAATGAACTGGCCATCATGTCCTTTAATCTCATGCTTAAAGGAGAAGCGAACGCCTTTGCTTTTACCAATCCAATTTTGCTGCATGGTCTTGACGCGTTCTGGCCAACCTAAATCTTCGAGGCCATCTAAGAGGGATTCTGCATAAGCAGTAATGTTGAAGTAGTAACCAGGGATTTCGCGTTTCTCAACTAAAGCACCAGAACGCCAGCCACGCCCATCGATTACTTGTTCGTTGGCTAAGACCGTTTGATCAATCGGATCCCAATTCACTACTTGAGTTTTGCGATAAGCAATCCCTTTTTCCAACATCTTTAAAAAGAGCCACTGATTCCAGCGGTAGTAATCGGGACTGCAAGTAGCCACCTCTCTAGACCAGTCAATTGCAAGGCCCATTGCAGCCATTTGCTTCTTCATATAAGCAATGTTGTCGTAGGTCCATTTTGCAGGAGGCACTTTATTCTGAATCGCTGCATTCTCGGCAGGCATACCAAATGCATCCCAGCCCATGGGCATCAAAACGTTATAGCCCTGCATGCGCAGCTGACGTGCCATCACATCATTGATGGTGTAGTTGCGCACGTGACCCATATGCAACTTGCCCGAAGGATAGGGCAACATGGAACAAGCGTAGTACTTCGGCTTTAGATTGCCTGTTGGGTCTTTGGCATCTTCAGTGACGCGATAAACCTGTGCCGACTCCCAGTCAGCTCGTGCTGCCGCTTCTATTTTGCGGTAGTCATAATCCTTGCTCATTCAGAACAACTCTTTTCTTCTTGTTTTAATTACGCAAGCCCAATACATCCTGCATATCGAATAAGCCGGTTGCTTGTTTTTGCAGAAAACGTGCAGCCCGCAAAGAGCCTTGAGCGTAAGACTGGCGGCTAGACGATTTGTGACTAATCTCAATTCGCTCACCTTCGCCTGCGAATAAGACTGTGTGATCCCCCACAATATCGCCACCCCGAATAGTCGCAAAGCCAATGCTGCCCTGCTTACGCTCACCAGTGTGACCTTCACGAGCGAAGACCGCCACTTCGTCAAGCTTTTCTCCCAGAGCCTCAGCAATCACCTCGCCCATGCGCAAAGCGGTACCGGACGGAGCATCCACTTTATGGCGATGATGCGCTTCGATAACTTCAATGTCATAGCCCTCGCTCAACATTTTTGCTGCGACTTCCAATAACTTAAATGTGACATTCACACCCACACTCATATTGGGCGCAAACACGATTGCTAAATTTTTAGAAGCGATCTTGAGGGAATCGAGCTGCTCAGCATTCAAGCCGGTAGTGCCAATAATCATTTTGCTACCGGTCTTTTGCGCAATCGCCAAATGCGCCATCGTTCCTTCAGGGCGTGTGAAATCAATCAAGTATTCCGCACCACTTAGTGCAGCAGCAATATCTGCGGTGATCGTTACTCCTGTTTTCTTACCCAAAAATGCACCGGCATCCTCGCCGACCTGAGTAGATCCAGTATGTTCAAGGGCTCCAACCAGTTGAGCGTCAGGTGTGTTGAGTACTGCCTCGATGAGCATCTTTCCCATCCGACCAGTAGCACCGGCAATTGCAATTTTCATCGTCATCTCTTTGTCTACTGCTTGGTGGTAGTTGTATTGTTATCGCTTGTTGTTGTAGCGCTAGCAGGAAGTGTTGAGCTTGTCGACACGGTCTCTGTTTTGCTAGGAACTAATAGTTCAGGCTGCTGCAAAGGAGGGGCCACTGGAGCTTTTCCAGTACCAGTAATTCTTTGCCAAAAGCTACGCTTGGTTTTAGAGTAGTTGTCAATCTCTGCTACCAATTCCACCTCAGTAGGAAGTGCATCCCCATCAAATTTCACAACTTTGTTTTCATCAAAAAATATCGTTACACGACGATCTTTTGCGATCTTCTGACCATCACGCTTAAATTCAAACACGTAGTCCCAACGGTTGGCATGAAAGTAATCTGCAAGCAAAGGAGTTCCCATGATTTGGCGAACCTGTTCACGAGACATGCCTAATTCCAACTTGGAGTACTGTTCGCTGGATATAAAGTTTCCCTGAACCACGTCAGGAACATAGGGTTGAAAAATCTTATTAGCCCAAACACGCTGAGTGTCATCTACCGCAGTAGAGCAAGCACTGATGCCAAGCACCCCCAGCAAAAGCCCAAGAAAGCCAATTAGACGTAAATGCGCATAAAAGCCTTTGGCTGAGGGTATTAAAAAACGACTAAAAAGTTGAAAGCAATTTTGCATAGCTGGCCGTATCATTGAGACATTGATTTTAGCTCCCAAAGCCATGGCCACGAACCAAAACCCTACTACTGCAGATTTACGCGATATTGGCCTCAAAGCCACTGGTCCAAGAATGAAAATCTTGGATTTTTTCCATCAAAATGCGGGCACCCACTTCAGTGCTGAGGATGTCCACGTTGCCTTGGCAAAAGATGACCATGAAATTGGTTTAGCCACCGTTTATCGGGTACTGACCCAGTTTGAGCAAGCTGGGTTGCTCCTGAGGAGCCATTTTGAGTCCAGCAAAGGTGATGGTAGGGCAATTTATGAGCTTAATGAAGGACAGCACCATGATCACCTGGTTTGCCTTGACTGCGGCCACGTAGAAGAGTTTGTGGACGAGGCAATTGAAAAAAGGCAAAAGGATATTGCCAAAAACCTGGGTTTCAAGCTTCAGGAGCACGCTCTGGCAATGTATGGACACTGTCTCAAGAAAAACTGTAGAAATAAGCAGAAATAATAAAAAAGACCTCAATTTGAGGTCTTTTTCACATAAAACAGGTACTTTTTAGCTTTTTAAGCCATCGAGCTCATTTGACTGCCATCAGGGCTTCAGCAGCGTTGAGCATCTGCACTGAATAACCCCATTCATTGTCGTACCAAGCCAAAACTTTCACTAACTTACCGTCAGAAGAAACTCGGGTCTGTGAAGCGTCATAAATGCTGGGACGGGGATCATGATTGAAATCGATCGATACCAAAGGCAAGGTATTGAATCCCAAAATGCCTTTTAATTCGCCCTCACTCGCAGCCTTCAAGAGCGTATTCACTTCATCCACACTGGTTGCACGACTCGCTGCAAAAGTGAGATCGACCACTGACACATTAATCACTGGAACACGCATCGCAAATCCATCAAAACGTCCAGCCAATGCAGGCAATACCAAACCTACTGCTTTGGCAGCGCCGGTCTTGGTTGGAATCATGCTACTGACTGCAGAGCGGGCTCGACGCATATCCTTGTGATACACATCGGTGAGCACTTGATCATTCGTAAAGGCATGAATCGTGGTCATCAAACCAGATTCAATACCAATTTTTTCGAGCAGAGGTTTGACTAATGGCGCCAAACAATTTGTAGTGCAACTCGCATTTGAAACAACAATATCACTTGGCTTCAATACATTTTGATTCACGCCATAGACAATCGTCGCATCAACATCCTTTTCGCCTGGAGCAGAAATTAACACCTTCTTAGCGCCCTGCTGAATATGCACCATCGCTTTTTCTTTGGAGGTGAACTTGCCAGAGCATTCCAATACCAAATCGACGCCCAGCTCGCCCCAAGGGGTTTCCAATGGGTTGCGGGTCGAAAACATCTTGATGCGATCACCATTCACCACCATGCAATCGCCGTCCACCTTCACCTCACCAGGAAAGCGTCCATGGGCTGAATCATATTGCGTGAGATGGGCATTGATATCAATATCACCCATCGCATTGATCGCCACAATGTTGATATCACGTCTTGGCTTTCCGTTGGCTTGATCCTCATAAAGGGCGCGCAAGACCATGCGCCCAATTCTTCCATAACCATTAATTGCAACACGAATTGTCATTTTCTTTTCCTTGCTAATCTTAAATCTATTCGTTAATCAGAACTTATTGCTGACTAATGACTTGTCGAACTGTTTTTGAAATCTGGTCGACAGTTAAACCAAAGTATTCATAGAGCTGTGCAGCAGGTGCAGACTCACCAAAGGTATCGACACCATGGACTGCTGCGCAAGCATACTTCCACCAAAAATCACTAACGCCTGCCTCAACTGCAATGCGAGGTATACCAGCTGGCAAAACGCCTGCTTTGTATGCAGGATCTTGCTGATCAAATACGCTGGTAGATGGTATCGAGACAACCCGAATTGCAATACCCTCTTCCTCTAAACGTTCTGCAGTTTGTAATGCCAATCCCACTTCAGAGCCCGTCGCCATAATCACCGCAGCCGGTGTAGATTTGGAATCACGCAAGACGTAGCCGCCCCGCGCAATATCTTTAATTTGCTGCGCACTGCGAGCTACGAAGGGGCAGTTTTGCCGACTGAAAATTAAGGCACTTGGCCCATGCTTACGCTCTACTGCAGAGGCCCAAGCCACGGCTGTTTCAGAGGTATCGCAAGGACGCCAAACCATGAGATTCGGAATTAAACGCAAGCTGGCAACATGCTCAACGGATTGATGTGTCGGACCGTCTTCACCCAAACCAATAGAGTCATGGGTAAAAACAAAGATACTCCGTAACTTCATCAACGCTGCCATCCGGATGGCGTTACGACTGTAGTCTGAGAAAGTTAAAAAGGTACCGCCAAAAGGGATGTAGCCACCATGCAGAGCAATACCATTCATGATGGCGCTCATACCGAATTCGCGGACACCATAATTAATGTGATTACCCCATTGATTCGCTCGAACGGGTTTACAAGCACTCCAATTGGTTAAGTTGGATCCAGTGAGATCAGCAGAGCCACCCATGAATTCTGGAAGTGCGGGAGCTAAAGCCTCGATCGCATTTTGACTTGCCTTACGAGTTGCAATTGTTTCTGCCTTGCTTTGACAACGCTCTAAATATTCTTTAACAGTCTTACTAAAATCTTTTGATAAATCCCCCTGCATACGACGCTGCAATTCAGAAGCAAGCTCAGGATATTTTGTTTTGTAGGACTGTAAATCTTTATTCCATTCATGCTCTACCGCTTGACCACGCTTTTTAAAATCCCAGGCTTGATAAATATCTTGCGGAATTTCAAAGGGCGCATAAGGCCAGTTGAGAGCCACACGGGTAGCGGCAATTTCGTCTGCGCCCAATGGGGAGCCATGCACCTTATCGCTGCCAGCCATATTAGGCGCACCCTGACCAATCGCAGTCTTACAGCATATTAAGGAGGGTTTGTCGCTCTTCTTCGCCTGTGCAATTGCCGCAGATACTGCTTCAGCATCATGACCATCCACATTGCGAATCACATTCCAGCCGTAGGCTTCAAAACGTTTAGGCGTGTCTTCATTGAACCAAGACACGACCTTGCCATCGATTGAGATACCGTTGTCATCCCATAAGGCAATCAGTTTATTTAACTTGAGAGTACCTGCCAATGAACAGACTTCATGACTGATGCCCTCCATCAAACAACCATCACCTAAAAATACGTAGGTGTAGTGATTCACGATGTCGTGGCCAGGACGATTAAATTCTTCCGCTAATAATTTTTCAGCAAGCGCCATGCCAACCGCATTAGAGATGCCTTGACCTAGTGGACCTGTCGTGGTCTCTACCCCAGGAGTGATTCCATACTCAGGATGCCCAGGCGTTTTACTGTGCAATTGACGGAAATTTTTTAGCTCGCCAATTGGTAAGTCGTAGCCGGTGAGATGCAACAAAGAGTAGAGCAGCATCGAACCATGACCATTGGATAAAACAAAGCGATCTCGGTTCATCCAATGTGGATCAGTTGGATTGTGTTGCAAATGATCGTTCCATAGGGCAACAGCAATATCTGCCATGCCCATTGGCATACCTGGATGCCCCGAGTTTGCTTGTTGAACTGCATCCATTGAAAGAGCGCGAATGGCATTAGCCATTCGAATTTGAAGGTTTGACATCGTAAAAAGGCTCTCTTGGAAAATAAATTGGCTATATTTCAGTAATGCCTCAATTTTATCTTCCCGGGCCATGGGAAACCCAAAAGCCGACTACCCTTAATCCGGAGGTGGCTCATCATCTCCGTGTCAGGCGCATCGAGCCTGGGGAGACCTTTCCCGTCTTTGATGGACGAGGCCAGGTAGCCAGCGCCAAATTGCTCTCTTTGGGTAAAAAAACCGGGGAAGTGGAATTAAGCGCCATTCGGACCGACATCCATCGAGAAACCCCTTACGCTATTACTTTGGCTCAAGCACTAGCTGGCGGCGACAAAATGGATTGGATTGTTGAAAAAGCGGTTGAAACTGGCGCCCAGAAAATCATTCCCTTGCAATGTGAACGCTCTGTCATCAAATTAAATCGTACGAGCGATGCAGAGCGGGCTCAGAAAAGACTGGCGCATTGGCAAGGAATCATTCAAGCGGCTTGCGAACAATGCGATCGAACCGTCCTAGCTGATTTGGAGCATATCCAAAACTTTGAGGAATTTTTGCAGAGCCCTGCTACCTCCTTAAAACTGCTTCTGAGTCCAGACGCTACCGTTAGCATGGTCTCGGTGCTGAGCAAAATGCCGCCACAAGATGTCATTTTGTTAATTGGTCCAGAGGGTGGGCATTCACTCGAAGAAGAAGCGCTAGCGCAGGCTGCGGGGTATCAAAAGGTTTCTTTGGGTGAGCGGGTTCTCAGAACAGAAACGGCCGGAATCGTTGCGATTACGGCCGTCAATACTGTCTGGAGCCTTGGCTCCTAAAGGCTTAAGCGAAAGAGTAGAACACTCGATATGGGATGCGACGCTCTGACCAGAAGTCAACAGCGTCACGGAACACATCAAGCAAAGTCTCGCGGGCTTCTTTGTCAAATTTTTGTGTGCAAGGCAAGCCTTCCAATACCACTACGAAACCAGGCTGAGGGCCCGCCTTATCGACCATCGTGGTCAAAGAATCTAACAATGGATCGAAATTTTTAGCTTGTTGTTTTGTAAACATATACGCACTGGCAATGGCTTCTAAAACCTCGCCCTTAGTCATCGCGTTTGCGCAATTTGCATAAATGAAATGTTGACCAAGTTCACTAGCGGCCTCAGCCAAATCTGGCGTACGGAACGCGCGGATGGACTGAACAATATTAGTGCGCACGCTACGCAACATTGCAGGCGGCCCGGCATCGCGGACTGCTAAAGCAGCGCGCCACGAAGTGGTCACTTTTTTTCCGGTAGCTTGGTTAGCTGCAAAATTTTGCAAACGGGATAAACCGCCTTGGGCATAAACGTTGGCTGCTGAAGATTCGGTCTCAAGACGATCAGAGCTATCCCAACTTTCAGCCCGACTATGTTCATCCCAGACTGCTGAGCTGGTGTTTTCAGGTTGATTATTCATGATGGATGCTAGGTTACCCCGATCACGTCATCAAATCAAGCCCGAATTATGTGCTTATTATATAAGTCATTGATTTATATAATATTAATATATGTAAGTAAATACTAACTTACATATATTAATCCCGTTTAGGAAAGCCCGCGTGCGTTGCTAGCAGCCTCTACAACAGTCAAAGCGGTCACATTCACAATCCTGCGGACTGTGGCAGCCGGGGTCAAGATATGAATCGGCTTAGCCACCCCTAAAAGCAGAGGTCCAATGGAAACACCATTACCAGCCGCAGTCTTTAACAAGTTGTAAGAAATGTTGGCAGCGTCAATATTGGGAAGAACCAGGAGATTCGCGTCGCCCTTGAGCGGTGATGAGGTAACCGCGCTAGAACGAATGGATTCGTCTAAAGCACTATCTCCATGCATCTCTCCATCCACTTCAAGAGTAGGATCGGCCTTCTGAATTAAGGCCAAGACTTCACGCATCTTGACTGCTGAAGGCGCATTACTAGAGCCAAAGTTCGAATGCGACAACAGGGCAACTTTAGGCGCAATTCCAAGCTTGCGCATTTCACTTGCAGCCATCAAGGTAATTTCAGCCAACTCTGCGGCACTCGGATCAAGATTAATGTGGGTATCGACCAAGAAGACTTGGCGACCAGGCAAAACCAATCCAGACATTGCGCCATAGACAGTCGCACCAGCTTCGTGACCAATTACTTCATCGATGTACTTGAGGTGCGTTGCCGAATTCCCAACCGTGCCACAAATCATCCCATCAGCCATACCTTTACTGATCAGAATCGAGCCAATTAATGTATGGCGGCGGCGCATCTCGAGCTTGGCAAAGGTTTGTGTGACGCCTTTGCGCTCAGTAAGCGCAAGATAGGTCTGCCAGAAATCCCTAAAGCGAGCATCACTTTCAGGATTCACAATCTCAAAGTCAATGCCCGGCTTCATGCGTAGGCCAAATTTATCAATCCGATACTCAATCACCTCGGGGCGACCAATCAAAATTGGTACTGCTAAATTTTCATCCAGCGCAATTTGCACTGCGCGTAATACACGCTCATCCTCACCTTCAGTGGGGGCGCCAAAGCTAAAACTGCTCATTGCTGCTTTCTGAACT
>Ga0364900_10012_pt1 | contig 72378 bp, 72 predicted proteins | sample ExccelJu500002D3_FD_206974 | JGI IMG/M metagenome (GOLD analysis project Ga0364900, IMG submission 206974) | Enriched cells from Trout Bog Lake Hypolimnion, Wisconsin, USA - BchlTB.July09.5000.02.D3 | ecosystem: Environmental > Aquatic > Freshwater > Lake > Hypolimnion/Profundal zone | place: USA...
GTCACGCTGATTGTTGCAGCTGGATTTTTTGTGAATGCGCATGCCGCAGACTCTTTTGTTATTAAAGATATTCGCATTGAGGGATTGCAGCGAGTAGAGCCGGGAACTGTTTTCAGTTATCTACCAGTTCAGGTGGGCGACACATTTACAGAGGAGAAGGGTGCTGAGGCCATTAAGGCTTTGTATGGGACCGGTTTTTTTAGGGATGTGCAGATTCAGGCGCAGGGCGATGTTTTGATCGTTATTGTTGATGAGCGACCAACCATTTCCCGAATTGAATTCACGGGCATGAAAGAATTTGATCAAGAGATTGTGCGTAAATCCCTCAAGACAGTTGGGGTTGCAGAAGCGCGTTTCTTCGACAAGGCTTTGATTGATAAAGCCGAGCAAGAATTAAAGCGCCAATATATTGGCAAGGGCATGTATGCCGCTGAGGTAGTGGCAACGGTTACCCCTGTAGAGCGCAATCAGGTCGCCATTTACTTCAATATTGATGAAGGTCCTGTTGCTAAGATCCAGGAAATTAACTTCATTGGCAATAAGGAATACAGCGAAAGCACGCTATTGGGTCAGATGCAACTTAAAACCGGTGGATGGTTATCTTGGTATAGTAAAGACAATTTATATTCCAAGCAAAAACTGACTGCTGATCTCGAGACAATTCGCTCCTACTATTTAAATCGTGGTTATCTTGAGTTTGTAATTGAATCCACCCAGGTCTCCATCACCCCCGATAAAAAAGGCATTTATCTCACCATCAGCATTCGTGAGGGCCAAAAGTTCACAGTCAAAGATGTGAAGTTAGCAGGCGATTTGCTTGGTAAAGAGGCCGAACTGATGCAATTGATTTCCCTTAAGCCGGGTGATACATTTTCGTCTGCCGAGTTGACTACGAGCACCAAGGCGATTGCTGAACTTTTAGGCTCTTATGGATATGCATTTGCCACCATTAATCCCCAGCCGGATGTTCGTCGCGATCTCAGCGAGGTAGATTTAACTTTAGTGGTGGATCCTGGCCGTCGTATTTACGTTCGTCAGGTAGCAATTAGCGGTAATGCTAAAACTCGCGATATGGTGATACGTCGCGAAATGCGCCAGTTTGAAAGCTCCTGGTTTGACAGTAGCAAGATCGATTTATCCAAGAAGCGTTTGGGTCGACTCGGCTACTTTACCGAAACAGATATTTCTACTCAAGATGTTCCAGGATCGCCAGATCAGGTGGATGTGAATGTTAAGGTGACCGAGAAGCCTACCGGTGCGGTGACGATTGGTGCGGGTTTTTCATCTACCGAGAAGTTGATTCTGTCTGCTGGTATTAATCAGGACAATGCTTTTGGTACTGGTACCGCGATTGGCTTGAATGCGTCTTTAGGTAAGATCAATCAAAACTTGACGCTTTCCCAATATGACCCTTATTTCACTGAAGATGGCATTAGTCGCTACAGTGATTTGTACTATCGTTCATCCAAACCTTTGTATTATGTTGGCGATCCCGATTACCAAATTAAGTCGGTTGGCTCGAGCCTGAAATTCGGCGTGCCTTACACCGAGGTTGACCGAGTGTTTTATGGGACAGCAATTGAGGCTTTCCAAATATCCTCAACCTCCAATACCCCTCAGCCCTATCTAAATTATATGCAGAGCTATGGTATTGCCGCTCCAGGGTATCCCGCTACGCTGACTACCTATAACGTCCCGTTAACCGCTGGTTGGACCAGGGACGGAAGGGATAGCGCCTTAATTCCCTCAACTGGATCTTTAGAAACGCTTTCTGCCGAAGTGGGAACGCCTGTAGCTAATATGGAATATTGGCGTTTATATGGCAAATATCAGCAGTACCACTCATTTGATAAAGGTAACATCCTATCCTTTAATGGTGAGGTGGGCTATAGCCAGGCTTATGGAAATTATCCTTTCCCGATTACTAAAAACTACTATGTCGGTGGTATTGGATCGGTTCGTGGGTATGCGCCTGGTTCTCTTGGCCCTCAGTACTACAACACCATCATTGGGGCTTATCAGCCAACAGGTGGCCAATCTAAAATTGTTACTAATTTAGAGTACACCGTTCCAGTGCCCGGTAGCGGTAATGATAAAACCCTGAGAACTTTTGCCTTTGTGGACGGTGGTAATGCTTTTGGTACAAATTTGAACCTTGTTTTGAGATACTCCTATGGCATAGGTTTAGAATGGATATCACCGCTGGGTCCGCTAAAATTCAGCTATGGTATTCCGATCAAGCCTTTACCAACGGATAATGTGCAGCGTTTGCAGTTCCAAGTAGGTACGGCGTTTTAATTGTTTAAGGAAAGTTTTATGAAGCTTTGTTTCTCTTCTAAATGGGTTCAATTGGGCTTAGTAGCCTGCGCATCTCTCTTTGTCGCACCTCATGTGTTTGCTCAAGATGCGGGCACGCGCGTTGCCGTTGTTAATTCTGAAAAAGTTTTTAATGAATCTAATTTGGCAAAAGCCATGCAAACACGCTTGCAAAATGAATTCACTAAACGCCAAAATGATTTGCGTGACAGCGCTCAGAAAATTAAGTCTGCCGCCGAGAAGCTTGATCGTGATGCGGCGGTAATGAATGAGGCTGAGCGTATACGTCGTCAACGTGAGTTGGCCGATCAAGATCGTGAACTGCAACGTAAACAACGTGAATTCACAGAAGACTTGAATCAGCGTACATTTGAAGAACGCGCCAAGATTGCTGAAAAAGCAAACGCCGTCCTCAAGCAAATTGCCGAACAAAGAAAAATTGACGTCATTGTTCAAGAAGCCGCTTACGTTAGCCCAAAAGCCGATGTAACTGATGATGTCATCAAGGCTTTGAACAGTCTTAAGTAAGTTTTATGCCGACCGCCATCGAGCTGGCCGAACAGTTTCAAGTAAGCTTGGTGGGGGATGGCTCCCTCGTATTTCAAGGTCTTGCCCCTCTAGAGCAGGCTCACTCAGACCAAATCTCTTTTCTTGCGAATCCACTGTATCGCCAACAGGCTGGCGACAGTAGGGCCGGCGCTCTGATTGTCAGCAAGGCGGATCTTGAGTTTTTGGATGCAAACTCAGGGGGCAATTTTACTAGGCGGGTTTACTTTGTCGCCCAAAATCCCTATGCTACTTTTGCGCGAATGGCGCAGCACTTTTCTAAAGCGAGCACACCAACTTATGCGCCTGGAATTCATCCAAGCGCGGTGATAGATTCATCGGCCATCGTTCCCCCTTCTTGCCATATTGGACCCTTTGTTCAAATTGGCCCTGGCGTTAAATTGGGTGAGCGTGTTTCTATTCTGGGCAATTCCTCCATTGCTAGAGATAGTGTTGTTGGTGAAGATACGGTTATCTATCCATCGACCTCTATTTATTACAGAGCTACAGTTGGCAAACGCTGCATCATTCATAGTGGAGTGGTAATCGGTGCTGATGGCTTTGGGTTTGCGCCAGATTTTTCTGCGGCCGGTGGCGAGTGGGTCAAGATTCCGCAAACAGGAAGCGTCATGATTGGTGACGATGTCGAGATTGGGGCATCTACAACGATTGATCGCGGCGCGATGAGTGATACGGTGATTGGTTCCGGAACTAAGATTGATAATCAAGTGCAAATTGCGCATAACGTCGTGATTGGTCAATGTTGCGTAGTTGCAGGTTGCGCTGCGATTTCTGGTAGCACCAAGATTGGTAATTTCTGCATTATTGGTGGGGCGGCCAATTTCGCTGGGCATCTGACGATTGCCGATAGAACTACGGTGTCTGGGAATACCTCGATTATTCGCTCTATTGCAGAGCCTGGACAGCATTTTACGGGCGTTTATCCATCCATGTTGCACAGTGCATGGGAGAAAAACGCCGCCATTTTGCGTGGACTGGATAAAATACGCCAACGCTTGCGTTTGCTGGATAAGAATAAAAACACGGAGTCATAGACTCCTCTAGAGCAGATTCAATTATTTAATTTTATATGTGGGTAATCAAATGAGTAATCCTATTGCAATTGATATCAACAAGATCATGAAACTCTTGCCGCATCGCTATCCCTTTTTGCTGGTGGATCGTGTGCTGGAATTTACCCCAAGACAAAGCATTACCGCCATTAAGAATGTCACAATTAATGAACCATTTTTTCAGGGGCATTTTCCGGATTTTCCAGTGATGCCCGGTGTGCTTATTATTGAAGCGCTTGCCCAAACGGCTGCCTTGCTCACTTTTACGGAAGAGAAAAAGGATGATGCGGTTTACTATTTCGCCGGTATTGATGGCGCGCGCTTCAAGAAGCCCGTCCTGCCTGGAGACCAATTGGTTATGGTGGCTACTTATCAACGTGAAAAAGCGGGCATCTATAAGTTTCATGTGAAAGCGACAGTCGATGGGGAATTGGCTGCCGAGGCTGACATTACCTGTGCAGTGCGTACGAAAGGTGCGTAATGACTTTGATTCATGCAACCGCTGTAGTTGATAGCAAAGCAGAACTTGCCGGCGATGTTGTTGTTGGCCCATATACTGTTATTGGTCCAAACGTCAAAATTGGTGCTGGTACCAAGATAGGCTCGCATACCGTAATCGAGGGTTGCACCACGATTGGTAAAGAAAACAGCTTTGCTCACTTTGCGGCAATCGGTGGCCCGCCTCAGGATATGAAATACCGTGGAGAGCCGACCCAGCTCATCATTGGTGATCGTAATACTATTCGTGAATTCACAACGATTCACACTGGCACAGCGCAAGATGAAGGTATTACTCGCATTGGCAATGACAATTGGATTATGGCTTATGTCCATATTGCCCATGACTGCCAAATCGGTAATCACACTATCTTCTCAAGCAATGCGCAGATTGCTGGTCATGTGCAAGTGCATGATTGGGCAATTATGGGTGGTATGTCAGGCGTCCACCAGTTTGTTCGAATTGGGCAGCATGCCATGTTAGGAGGCGCCTCTGCGTTGGTTCAGGATATTCCACCATTTGTGATTGCTGCTGGCGATAAGGCATCGCCTCATGGCATTAATGTTGAGGGCTTGAAGCGTCGAGGTTTTTCAAGTGAAACCATTTCCGCATTGCGCCAGGCCTATAAAGTTTTGTACAAAGATGGCTTGAGTTTTGAAGAAGCAAAAGTTGAAATCCAGAAAATGGTTATTGCTAATACGGCTGATGTTGCCACCGCAGAAAAATTAAGCGAGTTCCATGATTTTATTGCCGCTTCAACCCGCGGCATTATTCGATAGCGATTGGTCTGCTTTGCCTAAATTAGCCTGTGTAGCTGGCGAACCTTCTGGCGATTTGCTGGCCGCTCCGGTGTTAAGTGCCTTAAACCAAATTCCAGATATGTCCGATCTGGAGATCTACGGTATTGGTGGTCCCCGCATGCAAGCAGAAGGTATGCGTTCGAATTGGCCAATGGAGACCTTGAGCGTGCGTGGCTATGTTGAAGCGATCAGACAGTTACCGGCAATTCTGAAAGTTCGCCGTCAGTTGATTGCCAATCTGTTGAACGAAGGTCGCCCCGATGTGTATTTGGGAATTGATGCGCCTGATTTCAACTTGGGCATTGAGCTCCAACTTCGCAAGGCGGGCATTCCGACGCTACACTTCGTTTCACCCTCTATTTGGGCTTGGAGAGGGGGGCGTATCAAAAAAATTGCGCAAGCTGTCGAGCGCATGCTGTGCATCTTTCCATTCGAAACCGAGATTTATGAACGTGCTGGGGTGGCCGCAACATATGTTGGTCATCCCTTAGCAAGTGATATTCCATGTGAGTCGAATATGACGCTTGCAAGAGAGCGTATAGCCGACATACTGAGTATCACGCCAGCTGAGCTTGGTGGGAAAGTGATCGCAGTTTTGCCTGGTAGTCGTGGCTCAGAGATTGAGCATATTGCACCCATCTTTTTCGATGCCATGGCAATCTTAACCAATCGATTGCCTGGAGAGAAGTTACAGTTTTTGATTCCGGTTGCTACACCACGTCTGCGTGAGCCACTCGAGCAGTTGTTGCAGAAAGCTAAAAATCTTAATCCAGATATTCAGATTCATTTATTAGGTGGTGAGGCGGATGTTGTGCTTGAGGCATCCGATGTAGTCTTGATTGCGAGTGGAACAGCTACTTTGCAAGCGGCGCTGTGGAAGAAGCCAATGGTGATTTCCTACAAAGTCCCTTGGTTAACTGCGCAAATTATGAAACGTCAGGGCTACTTGCCTTACGTAGGTTTACCCAATATTTTGTGTGGCGAATTTGTAGTGCCTGAGTTATTGCAGGACGATGCTACACCTGAAAACTTAGCTAATGCAGTATTGGATTGGCTGAATAGTCCTGTTAAAGTAAGTCAACTCCAGGAACGTTTTGCGAAAATGCACGAAAGCTTGCGACGTCCAACTGGACTATTGGTTGCTCAGGCCGTGGCGCAAACCATCGATATTCAACGCCGCAAAACTTCCGTATGAGTACTATCTGGATTTGCGGTGTGGACGAAGCGGGTCGAGGCCCTTTAGTAGGTTCGGTGGTGGCTGGGGCGGTAGTGCTTGATCCCAGTAGCCCTATCGAGGGTCTGAAAGACTCCAAAAAATTGACGCCCGCAAAAAGAGAATATTTATTTGAGCAGATTATGTTGAAGGCAAAAGCCTGGGGTATTGGTGAAGCGGGTCCAGAAGAAATAGACCAAGTTAATATTCTGCAGGCGACCATGTTGGCGATGCGGCGTGCGGTTGAAGATCTTGCAATGAGGTTAGGTTCGTGGCCAAGCCAGGCATTAATTGATGGCAATCGCTGTCCTGAGTTACCCATTCCTGCGCAGGCAATTATTAAGGGCGATGCCAAAGAACCAGCTATTTCGGCGGCATCCATTTTGGCGAAAGTTACTCGTGATCGTCAGATGGCAATCTTGCATGAGCGCTTCCCGCAGTATGGATTTGCTCAGCATATGGGCTATCCAACCGCAGCCCATTTTGCAGCTTTAAAAGAATTCGGCATCTGCGATGAGCATCGGCGCAGTTTTTCTCCGGTGAGAAATATTTTGGAGGCGGCTGGCCGGTAAGTGAAGACGGAAATCATCTCCTCAAAAGAAAATGGCTTGTTCAAAGAGTTGCGTCTTTTGCAGGCCACAGGTTCCAAGGGTCAAAAGGCCCGAATTGCGAGTGGGCAAGCCTTGCTGGAGGGTATTCATCTTGTTCAGACCTGGGTTGGTGATCCAGCGCTAACAACTTTACTTACCTCTGCTGTGGGTTTGAAAAACCCCGAGATAGCGCAAGCCGTCTATTCGCATCTAGAGATTTGCCCTGAAACTCGGGTATGCGAGTTGGATCCGGCTTTGTGGGATTTATTGAGTGAGCTGGTAAATGCGCCTCATATTGCAGGTTTATTGAGTCTTCCTCAATCTTGTATCAATCCACCGCAATCTATTCCTACCTTGGCAGGCGATGTATTGATTTTGGATCGCGTTCAGGATGCAGGAAATGTGGGTTCAATCTTAAGAACTGCTGCTGCGGCAGGTTTTACGCAGGTGATTGCTGTATCAGGTTGCGCTCATTTGTGGTCAAGTAAAGTATTGCGCGCTGGCATGGGCGCACATCGCCTATTGGATCTTTATGAGGGCTGGTCAACGCAGCAAGTTTTAAGCGTGCTTATTGTGCCACTCTTGGCTGCGGCAGCCGATGGCTCAAGTGAGATCTATGACTTGTCTAAAGAGCTGAGGTATCCAGTTGCTTGGATTATGGGTAGTGAAGGGCAGGGGGTCTCGGAAGAGTTCTTGGCTCAAGCCAAAAGGGTATCGATTCCAATTGATCCGCGCGTGGAATCACTCAATGTTTCGACGGCAGCCGCCATTTGTCTTTTTGAAACGGTGCGCGCTAGACGAGCTTAAGTTCGGCTAAGTTTCTTTAATAATTATCCGAGGATAGTTTTATCCGACTTGATTGCCTGTAGAACGGTGGTGGCAATCTCTTCAATTGACTTGCTAGTGGTTGCAACCCAGGGAATAGATTCTTTTTTCATCATAGAAGTTGCTTCATTAATTTCATAACGGCAATTTTCTAGTTTGGCGTAGTTGCTTCCGGGGCGCCGCTCATTTCGAATTTGTGACAAGCGCTCCGCATCGATCATGAGACCAAAGATCTTGTTGCGATAAGGGAGGAGGTCTTTGGGTAGCTGTCCTCGCTCAAAATCCTCTGGAATGAGGGGATAGTTCGCCGCCTTCAGTCCGTACTGCATTGCCAAATATAAGCTGGTTGGCGTTTTACCCACCCTAGAAATCCCCACCAGAATGACATCGGCTTCAGCTAGATTCTTGTTGGACTGGCCGTCGTCATGAGCTAGGGAGTAATTAATCGCCTCAATACGGTTTTTATAGGCATCGGTATCGGCATTGTGGTGGAGCCGATTCATGGCATGGGTGGATTTGATCCCTAAGGCGTTCTCAAGCGGTGCCACAAAGGTTTGGAACATATCCAAAATCAGCCCATTTGCCTTCCCTACGATCGCGTTCAGTTCCGCATTCACCAAAGTGGTGAACACGATGGGCTGAACCCCATATTTGGTGGCTGCCTGATTGATATTGCTGACCGCAGCATGCGCTTTATCTGGACTATCTACAAAAGGCACGCGAATATGCTTAAAAGTGGCCTCAAATTGCGCCAAAATCGATTGGCTGAAGTTCTCAGCGGTGATGCCGGTGCCGTCGGAAACGATAAAAACTATGCGGGTTTGGGTAGTCATCGGAATGGCCTAAAAGTTGAGGTCAGCACTACAATAGAAAGTTAATGAAGTATGCCCCATTTTGAGTGGCCGCTTGACCAGTTTCCTTATCTTTTGAGAGTATTTTATGTCCAACCAACAGCAACAAAATAGCAGTTTGGCTAATGCCTATGTTTTACCTTTCGAGCAACTTCGGATGACGGATGTTGAGTCCGTCGGCGGTAAGAATGCTTCCCTTGGTGAAATGATTTCTCAGTTAGGCGCTACGGGTGTGCGCGTTCCTACGGGTTTTGCAACAACCGCTCTCGCTTTCCGTGATTTCTTGCAACATAACAATCTCACCGAGCGCATTCAAAAACGGTTGGGGAATCTGAATATTGATGATGTGCGCGCTCTTGCTGAGGCTGGCGCAGAGATTCGTCATTGGATTGAGACGGCGCCATTTCAGGCACGTCTTGATGAAGAGATTCGGGCGGCTTTCAAGCAATTGGATGATTCTGGGAAAGGCTCTTTTGCTGTACGCTCTTCAGCTACCGCAGAAGATCTTCCTGACGCTTCTTTTGCTGGCCAACAAGAGACCTTCCTAAATGTTGAAGGCATTGACGATGTTCTGAAAAAGATTCGCGAAGTGTTTGCATCGCTTTATAACGATCGTGCTATTTCATATCGTGTTCACAAGGGTTTTGCTCATGCTGAGGTCGCTTTATCTGCCGGTATCCAACGTATGGTGCGCTCTGACTTAGGCGCAGCTGGCGTAATGTTTACTTTGGATACTGAATCTGGCTTTGAGGACGTTGTGTTTATTACTTCAAGCTATGGCTTGGGCGAGACAGTAGTGCAGGGCGCAGTGAATCCTGATGAATTTTATGTATTCAAAACTACCTTAGCTCAGGATAAGAAGGCGATTATTCGTCGCTCCTTGGGTTCCAAGTTGATTCAGATGCAATTTGCACCAACGGGTTCCGCTGAAAAAGTTCAAACAGTAGACGTCACTCCTGAAAAGCGTAATCGTTTCTCATTGGAAGATGCCGACATTACGGAATTGGCTAAATACGCTGTCATCATTGAGAAGCACTACGGTCGCCCAATGGATATCGAGTGGGGTAAAGACGGTCAAGATGGCCGTATTTATATTTTGCAAGCTCGCCCAGAGACCGTAAAGAGTCAGGCTGCCGGTCAGGTGGAGATGCGTTATAAATTAAAAGGTAGCTCCAAGGTTTTGGCTAAAGGCCGTGCAATCGGTCAAAAGATTGGCGCTGGTCCTGTACGCGTGATTCGTGATCCAAGTGAGATGGATCGTGTTCAGCCTGGTGACGTGTTGGTTGCCGATATGACAGATCCAAATTGGGAACCTGTTATGAAGCGTGCTGCCGCGATTATTACCAATCGTGGTGGCCGTACTTGTCACGCGGCGATTATTGCCCGTGAACTTGGTGTGCCAGCTGTAGTGGGCTGTGGCGACGCCACTGAGCATTTGCAAGACGGCATGATGGTGACTGTTTCTTGCGCAGAGGGTGATGAGGGTCATATTTATGATGGCCTGATTGAAGCTGAAGTAACTGAAGTTTCCCGTGGCGTATTGCCTGAAATTCCTGTGAAGATTACGATGAATATCGGCAACCCTCAATTGGCATTTGATTTCTGTCAGATTCCGAATGCAGGTGTCGGCTTGGCACGTCTCGAGTTCATTATCAACAACTATATTGGCGTCCATCCACGCGCGGTATTGGAGTACCCAAACATTGATCCGGACCTTAAGCGTGCAGTTGAAAGCGTGGCTCGTGGTTACGCAAGTCCACGTCAATTCTATGAGGATAAATTGGTTGAAGGTGTAGCGACTATCGCTGCTGCTTTCTATCCAAAACCAGTGATCGTGCGTCTGTCTGACTTTAAGTCAAATGAGTACAAGAAATTGATTGGTGGTTCACGCTATGAACCTGATGAAGAGAATCCAATGTTGGGCTTCCGTGGCGCGTCACGCTATGTTTCTGCGGATTTTGGTGAAGCTTTTGCTTTAGAGTGCTCTGCGATGAAGCGTGTTCGTGAAGATATGGGTCTTGATAATGTGGAGATCATGATTCCTTTTGTTCGCACAACTAAACAGGCTGAGCGTGTTATCGCTATGATGGAGAAATTTGGTCTGAAGCGTGGTGTGAATGGCTTACGCCTGATTATGATGTGCGAAATTCCATCGAATGCCATTTTGGCAGATCAATTTCTTGAGTATTTTGACGGCTTCTCAATTGGCTCCAATGACATGACTCAGTTAACACTGGGTCTTGATCGTGATTCCGGCATGGAGCTCTTGGCAATTGACTTTGACGAGCGCGATCCTGCGGTTGAATTTATGATTGCTCGCTCTATTGAGGCTTGCCGCAAGCAAAATAAATACGTTGGTATTTGCGGTCAGGGCCCTTCAGATCATCCAGACTTTGCTCGTTGGTTGGTTGAAAAGGGCATTACTTCAATCTCATTAAATCCTGATAGCGTTGTTGCTACATGGGAAATGCTGGGCAAGAAGTAATCGCAAGAAGTCAGTCTCAGAGAGTAAAAGGCCCGGTATTCTTGCTGGGCCTTTTTGTATTCAAACTAGGAAAGTTAAGTCTCAGCCCTTGCGACCACTTTTTTTGTTGGCTTGTGTGATTTGATAGCTTTGCGAGGGGTGGTTTTCCCGACCTTTGCTTTTGGTGGTTGGTGGTTGATTGGAACGGCACCCATCTTTTTAGCGGGTAATGAGATCGCGCTTGATTTATGCGCGCCACTCCAGCTTGGCTCTGCGATAGAGTTAAAGGCCTCGCGAAGCTTTTCACCCCAGTGGCGATGGATCATTTGGAAGTAGGGGTTTGATTCGTCTAAGGTAATGAGTTTGGATGCGGCTAGGGAATTCTTCTCGTACACCAGTAGATCTAGGGGTAGTCCAACAGAAATATTACTGTTCAGAGTTGAGTCCATCGAGATCAGGGCGCACTTAGTGGCGAGATTCAGAGGTGTAGAGTGATTTAATACGCGATCTAGGATTGGTTTTCCGTATTTGGACTCACCAATCTGGAAGTAGCAAGTCTCGGGGGTAGCTTCAATAAAGTTCCCGGCAGAGTAGATATTAAAGAGGCGTGGTCTCTCGCCTTTTACTTGACCACCAAAAATAAGATTGCAGTTGAAATCAATGCCTGCTTTTTCCAGTGCTTCATGATCGCGTTCGTAAACCTGTTTAATGGCATCGCCGATGACTACCGCTGCATCATGTGAATTTGAAACATTCCAGAGGTTCTTGCCGTTGAGGAGCTGACCTTGGAGTAGGATTTCCTTAACGGCTTGCGTGATGGCGAGATTGCCAGCACTCATGAGGGTGAAAAAACGGTCATTGTTTTTTTGAAACAATGTCATTTTTCTGAAGGTGCCAATTTGATCTACACCAGCATTGGTGCGGGTATCAGATAAAAAAACCAAGCCATCCTTTAGGCAGAGCCCAACGCAATACGTCATTCCAAGACCCCTTTAATTTATTTCTTGGAATTATCCCTTAACTTAGCCGTAGTTAAGTTAATTTTTGGATTGAGATACTTGCGCTGAGTTCTTCGCCACCGCCACCTGAGCGAACCCCTTTTACTGGGGCGGCTGAGTAGTAATCTCGACCAATTGCTAGGCGGATATGGCGAAAGTCCACTAAGCATGCGTGGGTGATATCGATGCTGATCCAGATTCCCTTGCTGACGTCGCTGCAAAAATCAATCCAAGCATGGCTGGCTAGGTTGGGAGATTCTTCTGCGAAGAAATAGCCGCTAACATATCGTGCTGGAATTCCGGAGGCGCGACAAAGGCTCAACATAATATGGGCATGATCTTGGCAAACGCCGGACTTCATCGCAAAGGATTGCGCCGCTGTAGTTGCAAAATTGGTTTGCCCTGGGGTGTAGGCGATTGCTTCTTGAACTGCACCCGCGAGCTTAAGGATCTCATCAATAGAATGTTTTTTGGGGAGTTGATCCTCAAAGTAAGTCAGCATCTCTTCAGAGGGTTCTGTCAGATTAGTTTGCTGCAACAAGTAGTATGGGGATAGCGCCTTAGGGGCATCGATGTATTCAAAGGCATCTTGAGTTTGAATATCCCCTTCAGCTTCAATCATCATGGATGTGTAGGGCGCCTCTTGTACAAAGACATTGCAGGTATTGCCGAAAGCATCTTGCGAAACGGTTGATTTAATAGGGGTGCTAATTCTCCATTTTTCGATTTGCTGTCCTGCTACCTGGGGCGGCGTTAGGCGTAACTCTTGAATGGAATAGCGCACAGGTGTTTCATAGCGATACTCGGTGCGATGACGGATCTTTAAGTGCATATACTCTTTGTTGGTTCTTAAGCTGTTGCCAATGGGATGAGATAGGCGCTACTGAACTCATCTGCGATATGGTTAATGCGCTCTAAGAACTGCTCGATGAAATCCTCTAATCCTTGAGAAAAAACCTCATCAATATCTGAGTAATCTAAACTTGCTTTGAGCTTTCCGAGAAGGCGTTCAATTTCTTTGGACTGTTGATTCTTCATTTCAGAAATGAGCGGGATCAACTCATTAACGCAGCACACCAAAGAGCGCGGCATTTGCTTATTGAAGATCAGTAATTGCGCAACTTGCTTAGGAGTTACCTGATCAGAATAGATCTGGCGATAAATTTCAAAGGCGGATACGGAGCGCAAAAGGGCGGCCCAGTGATAGAAATCAAAGAAATCAACACCTGCCTCATCATCGGAAGTTTTATTTTCAGCGCGCAGTGCTTTGAGTGATGCTTGATCTTCATACTTTGTTTCCAGAATGCGAGCGGTATTATCTGCTCGCTCTAAGAGTGTGCCAACGCTCATGAAGTAGAAGGCTTCATTTTTTAACATGGTGCCGTGCATCACACCTCTAAATAAATGACAGCGATGCTTGACCCATTCAAGCAATCTGCTAGGGTCGGATTGATTTCTGGCCTCAAGAATTCGTTGTAATTCCAGCCATGTGGTATTTTGAGTTTCCCAAACCTCCGAAGTAATTTTGCCGCGAATGACACGAGCATTTTCTCGCGCTGCAAAAAGGCATGACACGATGCTGGAGGGGTTGCCAGTTTCATAGATCATGAAATCCAGCACATTCTCTCGATTAACAATATCGTACTGGCTCATGAAGACTTCTTCGAGATTGGAGATGGTTAAGAGCTTTCTCCAGCTTTGTTCCAAGAAGTCTTTAGGCTGTGGCAGTAGGGATGTTTGATGATTCACATCGAGCATGCGAGCGGTATTTTCAGCGCGTTCGGTATAGCGAGCCATCCAGTACAAACAATCAGCGGTGCGACTAAGCATATTTTCTCTCCGCCTTATTCTTCTAGAACCCAGGTATCTTTAGTGCCACCACCTTGGGAGGAGTTCACCACTAAAGAACCTTCTTGGAGGGCCACGCGGGTTAATCCGCCGGGGACCATCTTGATCGTTTTTCCAGATAACACAAATGGCCTTAAATCGATATGCCTTGGGGCGATGCCTGACTCAACAAAAGTTGGACAGGTTGAAAGCGCTAGGGTTGGTTGTGCAATGTATTTATCGGGATTGGCGATTAAATGCCCCCTGAATTCTTCAATCTCAGCCTTGCTTGATGCCGGGCCAACCAACATGCCATAGCCGCCAGCGCCATGAGTAAGTTTGACGACCAATTTGTCTAGGTTGGCGAAAGTGTAAGCAAGATCATCTGGCTTGCGACATTGGAAAGTTGGGACATTATTGAGAATCGGTTTTTCACCAAGATAAAACCCAATCATGTCTGGAACGTATGGATAGATTGACTTGTCATCGGCTATCCCCGTTCCAATCGCATTCGCTAAAGTTACATTGCCTGCTCGATGCGCAGAAAGTAGCCCGGCAACACCAAGGGTTGAGTTGGAGCGGAATGCCAATGGATCCAAGAAGTCATCATCCACACGACGATAGATTACATCTACACGTTCCGGTCCTTGGGTAGTGCGCATAAAGACTTGCTCATTCTTTACAAATAAGTCTTTACCTTCAACGAGTTCAACGCCCATTTGTTGGGCGAGGTAGCTGTGCTCGAAATAGGCCGAGTTGTACATGCCTGGTGTGAGTACAACCACGTTCGGTTTTTTGACATCATCAGGCTTCACAGACTTTAGGCACTCAAGCAGCAGATCGGGGTAGTGTTCAACTGGTGCCACACGGTATTTTTGAAATAAGTCGGGAAAGAGACGCATCATCATTTTACGGTCTTCAACCATGTAAGAGACGCCGGATGGAACGCGCAGGTTGTCTTCTAGTACGTAGAACTCACCTTCGCCAGCGCGAACAATATCAATGCCAGCTATTTGTGCGTAGATGTCACGTGGAACGCTCACATTGCGCATCTCTGGGCGATATTGCGCATTGTTGAAAATTTGCTCTGCCGGAATAATGCCGGCTTTAATAATATTTTCGTCGTGATATACGTCATAAATAAAGCAGTTGAGCGCTTTTACACGTTGACGCAAGCCAGTTTCAAGCTGCTCCCATTCTTTTGCTGTAAAGATTCTTGGAACTTGATCGAACGGAATGGTTCTTTCGGAACCTAGGTCATCACCATAGACCGCAAAGGTAATTCCCACTCTGCGAAATATCAAATCAGCCTCAGCGCGTTTGAGACCCATGAGGGTATCGCTCTGTTGTTTTAGCCAGTCATGGAAAACTTGATAGTGGAGGCGCGGTTTGCCAGTGGCATCGAGCATTTCATCAAAAGGCAATTTCATAGTTACAAACTAACGCCTTGGGAGTGACTCTATTTATCGGATTGAAGCAGCTTGGTGCTGTCATGCACTTAATTGGTGCATAAACCTGAGAATTGCCCCTATTAGCTATAGGGACAGTCTACACCGCTTGTTAAGCGTTCAGGTCGCCTCTGGCGATTCGGCCTTTTTGAACTTCCCATTCACGCTCTTTTGTTGCGGCACGCTTATCATGCTGTTTCTTGCCTCGAGCTAGGCCAATCTCGCATTTGACATTTCCTTTGGAGAAATGGAGATTCAGAGGTACTAGGGTGTAACCTTTTTGCTCGACTTTTCCGATAAGTTTACGAATCTCGATAGCATTGAGGAGTAGCTTCCTAGTGCGCGTGTTATCTGGAACGATGTGCGTAGAGGCTGAGAGCAGGGGGGTAATGTGACAACCAATCAGAAACAGCTCCGCCTTGCGGATGACAACATACGCTTCCTTGATGTGCACGCGACCCGCTCGAATGGCTTTGACTTCCCAGCCTTCTAGAACTAGCCCTGCCTCGAAGCGTTCCTCGATAAAATAATCGAAGAAGGCTTTTTTGTTATCGACGATACTCATATTTATTTAGCTTCTCAAGATCGATTATGGCAGACGTCTACAAGACCGTTTTAATTGGGCAGTCAGCCGAGCGCATGTACGGTTTGGTAACTGACGTTGCGCACTATCCTGAGTTTTTGCCGTGGTGTGGCGGAGTAGAGATTTTTGAGCAAACGGAGACTGTTTTAGAGGCCAAAATTAATATTAAGTTTAAAGGTATTACTCAGTATTTTCACACTCGGAACATAAATCATCGCCCTGAAACCATTGATATGGTCTTTGTGGATGGGCCTTTTAAGAATTTTTCTGGCCAGTGGAATTTCATCCCTTTAAAGGAAGATGCTTGCAAGGTTGAATTTAAACTTCAATGGGAGTTTAAAAGCACCATTCTCGATAAGATCATTGGGCCTGTTTTTGGTCATATTGCTGGAACTTTTGTGGAATGCTTCGTAAGGCGAGCTGAAGACTTATATGGCCGTTAATATGATCCAGATCCTCATCTGTGACGCTCGGGCTGCTGAGCTTGTATTGACGCCATTTAATTTGAGACTAAAGGCCGAAGAGGTTGCTACAGTTGGTTTGGCAATTACTCAAGCGGGGATTGCCAAAGGCCCAGATGACCCCATTTTATTTCGTAAGGGCTGTTTTGGGGTGTTTGGTAAGCGCAAAGACTGGGATAGCCCGATCTATGCTGGAGATCGGTTGGAACTTTACTCCCCCCTCTTAATTGACCCCAAGACAGTGCGTCGCAAGAAGGCAAATCAGAGCCAAGATGCCAAATTCCAAGCTGCCGCAGCTAAAAGAAAGGCTAGGAGGCTATAATCTGTTTTTGCGACTAGGGGTTTTGCATGCGACTCATTCAAAAAGCACTCACTTTTGACGATGTGCTCCTCGTACCGGCCTATTCATCGGTACTCCCTCGAGATGCCAGCTTGGCAAGTAAGTTAACTCGAGATATTTCACTTAATACACCACTGGTGTCCGCAGCCATGGATACCGTGACCGAGGGGCGTTTGGCAATTGCCATGGCCAGCGAGGGCGGCATTGGCATTGTTCATAAAAACCTAAAGCCTGCTGAGCAAGCTCGTGAAGTGGCTAAGGTCAAGCGTTATGAATCTGGTGTCCTTCGTGATCCAATCACTATTGGTCCGGAGGTCACCTTGCGCCAAGTGATTCAGTTATCACGTGAGCATGGCTTCTCCGGATTTCCAGTGCTTACCGGCAAAGAAGTTGTCGGCATCATTACCAACCGAGATTTGCGCTTTGAAGAAGATTTGGATGCGCTGGTTAAAACCAAAATGACACCTCGTGATCGTTTAATTACGGTTAAGGAAGGATGCTCACTGGATGAGGCAAAGCGCTTGATGAGTCAACATCGTCTTGAGCGTGTACTTGTTGTTAATGACAAGTTCGAATTGCGTGGCCTCATTACTGTTAAAGATATTCTGAAGGCTACTGAGCATCCAAATGCCTGTAAAGATGCAGAAGGTAAGTTGCGCGTTGGCGCTGCCGTTGGTGTTGGTCCGGACAATGATGAGCGCATTGAGCTCTTAGTTCGCGCAGGCGTTGATGTGATCGTTGTGGATACTGCGCACGGCCATAGCCAGGGTGTATTGGATCGTGTCAAATGGGTGAAGAAGAATTACCCACATGTTCAAGTGATTGGCGGAAACATTGCTACTGGCGATGCTGCAAGAGCATTGGCTGATCATGGCGCCGATGGTGTGAAGGTGGGCATTGGGCCTGGCTCCATTTGCACAACCCGGATTGTTGCTGGTGTTGGCGTTCCGCAAATTAGCGCAATTGTTAATGTCGCTGCAGCCCTCAAGGGCACTGGCATCCCACTAATTGCTGATGGTGGCGTGCGCTATTCAGGTGACGTTGCCAAGGCGTTAGCGGCAGGCGCAAGCTCGGTCATGATGGGCGGTATGTTTGCCGGTACGGAAGAGGCTCCTGGAGAGGTCTTCTTGTACCAAGGACGTTCATACAAGAGTTACCGCGGTATGGGTTCTTTGGGCGCGATGGCCGATGGTTCTGCTGACCGTTATTTTCAGAGCGATATTGTTGCTAATGCGGAGAAACTTGTGCCAGAGGGTATCGAAGGTCAAGTGCCTTACAAAGGAAGTGTGCTCGCCATCTTGCATCAACTTACTGGCGGCATTCGTTCATCAATGGGCTACTTAGGTTGCCGAACAATTGAGGAGCTTCATGAGAAAGCGAATTTTGTGGAAATCACTTCAGCTGGTGTGCGTGAATCGCATGTCCATGACGTGAAGATCACTAAGGAAGCGCCAAATTACCATATTGATTAAGACTTAAATTAAGGCTGTTTCTTTCGTGCACGACAAAATACTGATTCTCGACTTTGGTTCACAAGTTACCCAATTAATTGCCAGGCGCGTCCGTGATGCGCGAGTCTATTCTGAGATCCATCCCTATGACTGCGATCCAGAATTTATTCGTAAATTTATTCAGGAGCAGGGTGGTAAGGGAATTATTCTTTCTGGCGGCCCAAGTTCAGTTACCGAGGACGGCAGTCCTCGAGCGCCGCAAATTGTTTTTGAATTAGGCGTTCCTGTTTTAGGTATTTGTTATGGCATGCAGACTATGGCTACCCAATTGGGTGGCGCCGTAGCATCCGCAGAATCGTTAGGTAAGGCGCGTGAGTTTGGCTACTCCGAGGTGCGCGCTCACGGTCACACCAATCTCCTGAGAGGTATTCAAGACTTTTCCACCAGTGAAGGTCACGGAATTCTGAAGGTATGGATGAGTCATGGAGATTCTGTTACTACGCTGCCACCATCCTTCAAGTTGATGGCGTCTACAGATTCTTGTCCGATTGCTGGGATGGCTGATGAAGATCGTCGTTTCTATGCCTTCCAGTTTCATCCGGAGGTCACGCATACGATTCAAGGCACTGCAATCTTAGAGCGCTTTGTGCATCAAATTGCTGCTTGTAAGCCTGATTGGGTGATGGGTGATTACATCGCCGAAGCAGTCGAGCATATTCGCAAGCAAGTGGGTGACGAAGAGGTTATTCTTGGTTTATCTGGGGGTGTGGACTCTAGCGTTGCCGCTGCCCTCATTCATCGCGCTATTGGCAACCAGTTAACATGTGTTTTTGTTGATCACGGTCTACTTCGTTTGAATGAAGGTGATATGGTGATGGAGATGTTTGCACGCAACTTAGGTGTGAAGGTAATCCGTGTTGATGCGGCAGCTACATTCATGGGTCGGTTGGCGGGAGTTTCGGATCCAGAAGCAAAGCGAAAAATTATTGGTAAAGAATTTGTTGAAATCTTTCAAAATGAATCTGGAAAAATTCAGAATGCCAAGTGGCTCGCTCAAGGAACTATTTATCCAGATGTGATTGAATCTGCTGGTAAAGGCAAGAAGGGCGCTCACACCATTAAGAGTCACCATAATGTGGGTGGTTTGCCTGAGGACATGCATCTCAAATTGCTCGAGCCACTTCGTGAGTTATTTAAAGATGAAGTGCGTGAACTCGGCGTTGCCCTTGGCTTGCCGCGTGAGATGGTCTATCGCCATCCATTCCCGGGTCCCGGTCTTGGGGTTCGTATCTTGGGAGAGGTGAAGGCGGAGTTTGCTGACTTGCTGCAGCGTGCTGACGCAATCTTTATCGAAGAATTGCGCAATGCCATTGATGATATTAGTCAAAAATCTTGGTACGACCTAACCAGCCAAGCTTTTGCTGTTTTCTTGCCAGTGAAGTCTGTTGGGGTCATGGGTGATGGCAGAACATATGAATACGTTGTAGCGCTTCGAGCTGTGCAAACTCAAGATTTTATGACAGCGCACTGGGCTCACTTGCCTCATGAGTTGCTTGGAAAGGTATCTAATCGCATCATCAACGAAGTGCGTGGAATTAATCGAGTTGTATACGACATTAGCGGAAAACCGCCGGCAACCATTGAGTGGGAGTAGGCGACTTAAGCTTGCTAATGCCTGTGCTTGAGTTACGAGAAACCTCCCTCGAAATACTGGCAAACACTAATGTGCAATACAAGGTAAGTCGGATCAATGACTTATTTGAAGGGTATCAGCAGGGGCGTGTTGTTCTGGATCTTTCACGCAACTTTGAATTTCAGGATTGTGTTCTTCCGGGGCGCCCTTCAAAGCCCGAACTAGTTCCACCTCTAGAGGTTCCCAAAAGGCGCATGGATACTGTCGAGGGTAGGGTAATTCTCTGGCACTCGCTTGCCCATATTGAATTTAATGCTATGAATCTAGCCCTGGATGCTATCTGGCGTTTTCCTGACATGCCCAAGCAATACTATGAGGATTGGTTAAGGGTTTCCAAGGAAGAGGCCTATCACTTTGGTTTGGTGAACCAGCATATGCAATCTTTTGGCTTTGCTTATGGCGATTTTCCCGCTCACAATAGTTTATGGGAAATTGTTCAGAAAACCACGGATGCGGTGATCGCTAGAATGGCGCTGGTCCCAAGAACCATGGAGGCGAGAGGTCTGGATGCTGTTCCTAGTATTCGAGATCGCTTTAAGCAAATTAAGGACGCAAAGGCAGTTGAAATACTAGAGATTATTCTCAATGATGAAATAGGTCATGTGTTGATTGGCAATCATTGGTTTAATTTTTTATGTGCCAAGGATGGCTTATCCCCAATTACGACTTACAGGGAATTGGCTAAGAAATATTGCGCACCAGTCTTAAAGGGGCCATTCAATATGGAGGCACGCAAGCGGGCTGGGTTTACGACTGAAGAGTTAAGTTTGTTAGGCGCTTCATGAAAGTTCTGAGTCTTATCCCGCCGATGACGCAGTTGAATACGCCTTATCCATCCACTGCGTATCTCACGGGTTTTTTAAGGTCGCGCAAGATTGAGGCTGTACAGGAAGATTTGGCGCTTGCCTTAGTTCTTAGCTTCTTCACTGCTTCAGGTTTGACCGAGGTGCGCACACAAGCCCTGGCTTTATCTGAAGAGTTGCGCAGTGCGAGCGTGAATTATTTCTTGGATTACTTTGAACTTTATCAAGGCACCATCGAGCCTGTTATTGCATTTCTTCAGGGGCGTGATAGCACTTTAGGCCACCGGATTAATACCCGAGAATTTTTACCTGAAGGCCCACGCTTTTCATCGATCGATGCTTATGATGACGAAGGGTCGGGAGATTCTTTATCCTGGGCCTTTGGTGCGTTAGGCTCTCAGGATCGAGCGCGTCATCTGGCAACTCTCTACCTCAACGATTTATCAGACGTATTGCGCGATGCGGTTGATGATCGCTTTGAGTTTGTTCGCTATGCAGAGTTTCTCGCAAGCAGTCAGCCCACCTTTACACCCTTGGCCGATGCTTTAGCAGCTTCACCAAGTTTGCTGGATTTGCATTTACAGAATTTAACAACTCAAGCAGTCGAAAAACACCAACCCGATTTAATTATCTTGTCTGTGCCATTTCCTGGTGCCATGTACGCGGCACTCAGAATTGCGCAGACGATCAAGGCTAGGTACCCAAAGATCAAAATTGCTCTTGGCGGCGGCTATGTTAATACCGAATTGCGTGAACTTACTGAATCCCGCATATTTAATTTTGTTGATTTCATTAGCCTTGATTCTGGAGAGAGGCCCCTGCTGGCTATTCTTGAGTATTTAGAGGGGAAGAGATCTCTAGGGAGGCTGGTACGCACCTTTATTCGTAATGATACCGGTCAAGTGCAATTAATAAATTGGCAGGAACCTGACATTCCATTTGATGATGTTGGTGTAGCTACCTGGGATGGCTTGCCACTAGATTCATATTTATCGCTACTAGATATGCTTAACCCCATGCATCGCTTGTGGAGTGATGGTCGTTGGAATAAGCTCACCGTTGCACATGGATGTTATTGGAAAAAATGCAGTTTCTGTGATGTTGATTTGGATTACATCTTTCGTTATGAGACTGCCTCGGCTAGGTTGTTAGTGGATCGCATCGAACAGATCGTTGCAGAGACTGGCCAAACGGGTTTTCATTTTGTGGATGAAGCTGCGCCACCGAAGATTTTGAAGGCGCTCGCTGAGGAGTTGATACAGCGTAAGGTGATTATTTCTTGGTGGGGCAATATTCGTTTTGAAAAAACATTCACACCGCAATTGGCTCAATTACTGGCGCAGAGTGGTTGCATTGCAATGTCCGGCGGCCTGGAGGTCGCGTCAGACAGACTGCTTAAGCTGATGAAAAAAGGCGTATCCGTTGAACAAGTGGCGCGGGTTACCAAAGGTTTTTCGGATGCGGGCATTTTGGTTCATGCTTATTTGATGTATGGCTTTCCCACGCAAACGGTTCAAGAAACAGTGGATGCCTTGGAGTATGTGCGTCAGCTGTTTGAGAATGGTTGTATTCAGAGTGGGTTTTTCCATCGGTTTACGTGTACCGTCCATTCCCCTGTGGGTAAAAACCCAGAAGAGTATGGCATCGCCTTGGTTCCACTCCCTCAGGTAAGCTTTGCAAAGAACGACATTTCATTTGTGGATCCTACTGGCGTTGATCATGACGCTTTGGGTTTTGGGCTGAAGAGGGCGATTTATAACTTTATGCATGGTGTGGGGTTTGAACAAGACGTCTATACCTGGTTTGATAGTGACCATATAAAAATTCCCAAATCTCAGATTTCGAGAAACAAGATTGCAAAAATTCTCCAAAGAAACTAATGTGCCTTCCGGTACAATTTTTATATAAATAAAGACCTAGTCATTTTACTTTTTGGGAAAAAATGAAACTATCACGTCGCACTTTTATCGTCTCGGCGGCACTTACTCCAGTGGCCTGTGGCATTCCTCTATCCTATGAGCGCGGCACACCAATTGCTCAGCCCAATCCTTTGCCCTTGGTGCGTCAGCCCCAAATTGGTCAGGAATGGACTTACATTAAACGCGATGTATTTAACGGAAAGACTCTCGGCGTAATCACCGAGCGCATAGCCAACCTAGCCCCCTCCATCGTTATTGAGCGCATCACGAATGGTGGAAGTCGCCTGCCAGATGAAGTTCAAAGTTCTTGGGGGATGGTTTCAAGGGATCCCGAGTGGTCGCACGTATTAATTTTCAATCCATCTATTCCACTTTGGCCTCAAGAGCTCTCAAGTCAATGGAACAAGCAGGTCGCTACCCATTACACCATCGCAGGATATTCCGATTCACGTTTTGGGTGGCAAGAATATATGAGTACTCAGGGCTGGGAAAAGGTTGCGGTTCCAGCGGGTGTATTCAATACTTTGCGTTTCCAATCTTTAATCCATTATGAAAGTGATGACCCCAATAAGGTTGACTGCATTCATAAAGAGACCGTATGGTTTTCTCCTGAGATTGGGCGGTGGGTTGCGCGCGAAGCTTCAGGCTCATATCAAATCCAAGGTCAAATAGGCGCCGTGATTGAAGAGGGTAGTTATCAGTGGCAATTGGCCTCATACAAATAAGTACACTCCAAAAGACGCTGTGTGCTGGACTCCTGCTGGCGGTTGCGGCAGTTCTGACAGCTTGCATTTCTCCTCAACCTTATCCATCAGGAGTGGCTGCAGGACAGCCCACTCCAACACCTGTTGTGCGGGCGCCAAAGATAGGTCAGGAGTGGGTTTACAACGTTCGCAATGTCTTTAACCAACAATTGGTCGACGTTGTTACGGAAAGGGTTGTCTCGGTAGGCGAGCAAGTTCGGATTCAGAGGTCTGGAGAAAAAGCCGGTCCGCTACCTGATGAAATTCAAAGCCCTTGGGGGTATGTCTTTCAGGATGCTCGTTGGACTCCACCGCAGCGGTTTATTCGCCCAATTCCTCTATGGCCTACACAATTTACTGCTGGCTTTAGTCAATTTTATAAAGCTAACTATCAGGTGCTTGGTTATCCGGACGGCACCTACTACTGGGGTCTAGGCATGCAGGCCAATCAGTGGGAGTGGGTAAAAGTTCCCGCTGGAGAGTTTTTAACGCTGCAATATCACAATGAAATGCCTTACTTTGAGAGCAATGACGTCTTTCGGGTGGGTAATATTCGTGATGAAGATATCTGGTTTTCTCCCGAAATTGGACGCTGGGTTATTCGTAGAGGTTATGGGCGCTACATTACCAATGGCATATTTTGGGTGAAGGCCTACTGGGAGGATTACCTCCAATGGGAGCTCGTGTCCTGGAAGTAGGCTTAGAGCTTAAAATCAGTGGATCACTATGTATACCGTAAAAGAACTTTTTCCAACCCTCCAGGGTGAAGGTGCTCACGCAGGTCGAGCGGCAGTATTTTGTCGTTTTGCAGGCTGCAATCTTTGGAGCGGGCGGGAGGAGGGTCGCCAGAGTTCTATTTGCCAATTTTGTGACACAGATTTTGTTGGTAGCGATGGAGATGGCGGCGGAAAGTTTGAAACAGCGCTTCAATTGGCAGGGGCTATTGAAGCGGCATGGAGGAGTACTGCGGCAGGCCCGCAAAAACGCTACGTAGTATTTACTGGTGGCGAACCTTTGTTGCAACTAGACGAAACATTAATAGCCGCTTTACATCAAAAACAATTTGAAGTGGCGATTGAAACCAATGGCACGATCAAAGTACCAAAGGGTGTTGATTGGGTTTGTGTAAGCCCTAAGGCCGGCTCCGAATTAATCGTTTTGCAGGCTGATGAGCTTAAGCTTGTAGTTCCACAATCCGGCCATGATGATCTGGGTGCGTTAATGGCGCGTTTAGAGAAGATGGATTATCGCAATCGATTTCTGCAGCCCATGGACGGCCTGTTGCTGAAGGAAAATATTGAATTAGCCGTACGCCTATGTCAAAAGAATCCGCTGTGGAGATTAAGTCTCCAGACTCATAAACTCATTGGCATACGCTAGACCTAGTCCCGCAATTGAAAGAATGAAATGACTAAAAAACAATCCGCGATTTCAATTACTCGTCGCCTTGAGTTTGACTCTGGCCATCGTATTCCGAATCATGGCGGCCAATGTAAACATCTCCATGGGCATCGATACGCTATTGAGATTACGCTTAGCGGAGAGATTGCGGATCATCCAGGCAAGGCTGATGACGGCATGTTGTTGGACTTTGGCGATATTAAGCGCTTGGCTAATAAGTATGTAGTTGAACCTTGGGATCATGCATTTTTAGTGGCTAAGGAGGATGAAGCCATAGTGGATTTCTTGGGAAGTTTGCCGAACCATAAAACAGTAGTGATGGATCAGGTTCCAACAGTTGAAAATCTGGCCAATGCAGCTTTCCGAATTTTGCAGCCTGTATTCGGGAAAGCATTTGGTGGTCAATTACAGTTATCTTGCATTCGTCTTTTTGAAACCCCCAATTGTTGGGCGGATGTTACTCATTTATAAGTTATGCAAGCCAAGCTTGATCATCAATTTATGCGGGAAGCATTGGAGCAGGCTAAGTTAGCGGCTCTTGCTGGTGAGGTTCCTGTTGGCGCAGTGCTAGTTCGCGATGGGCAGATTATTTCTCGATCCTTCAATAAGCCCATTACCAATCATGATCCCAGTGCGCATGCTGAGATGTTGGCATTAAGAGCTGCCGCAACACAAGAACAGAACTATCGACTACCGGGTGCTACCATGTACGTGACTCTGGAGCCTTGTGCCATGTGTGCTGGAGCCATGCTACATGCTAGGCTTGAGCGCGTTGTTTTTGGCGCTCCCGACTCTAAAACAGGGGCGGCAGGTAGTGTGATAGATTTATTCTCCATGAGGCAGATTAATCATCAGACAACGTCTGAAGGTGGCATCATGCAAGAAGAGTGTGGTCAATTACTAAGAGATTTCTTTAAGGAGCGACGTTGAGGCGGATTCATTTGATTGCTCCTTCTGGGGCTAGCCTAGATGCACGCAGTTCTTTGGCTGGGATTGATTGGCTAAAGCAACAAGGTATTGCTGTTCGCAATGAAGCTTGCGTGAATAGGGTTGAACAACGCTTCGCAGGCACAGATGTGGAGCGCCTTACTGAAATCAATCAGCTCCAAAACTTAACTCCTGACAATCTAGTGATGGCAATGCGCGGTGGCTACGGCATACATCGATTACTCCCCGATATCGAATGGAATGCTATTGCTAAGGCGGTCAAGAGCGGTTTACAGATTTGCGGTCACAGCGATTTCACAGTCTTTCAGTTGGGGCTGTTTGCAAAGACAGGAGCCATTACTTTGGCTGGTCCAATGCTTAATTATGATTTTGGACCTCGGGATGAGCAAGGGCATTCCATTACGCCAGATGCTTTTATGTGGAAGCATTTCCAAATAGCAGTCCAAGAGCGTCAATTGGATTGTCAGGTTGATGCTGCTCAAACTTACCTTGGTAAATCAGACTTTGGTTCAAGCTCTGGAATCCTGTGGGGTGGTAATTTAACTGTCTTAGCTTGTTTGCTTGGTACACCCTATATGCCTTCACCCGGACAAACCCAAAAGGGGATATTGTTCCTGGAGGACGTGAATGAGCATCCTTATCGTGTTGAGCGAATGTTGATGCAGTTATTGGATGCTGGAATTCTTGGTAATCAAAACGCTATCCTTTTAGGTGGGTTTTCAGCATACCGACTTTATGACAATGACAGAGGTTACAAGCTTGAGAGTGCGATCGAAGCTATCCGCGCAAGACTTTCAGTTGATATTCCGATTGTGACGGGGCTACCATTTGGCCATCAACCTGATAAGCTGACTTTACCAGTTGGCGCCAATGCAAACTTGAGTTACAACTCCGAAGGCTTTACTCTTCAATCACGGTGGTGAGCGCTTAGTCTCTTGGTATTCCTTTGGTCGAGCGCTTCTATTTCTAACGATCCTTCTACTTACAGGTAACGCTAGGGCAATTGAAGAGCCAAAATATTTTGCATTAGACCTTAAGCCGCAAAACTCTTCAACAAATATTGGGCTGCATTATCTTGACCTAAGGCCTTCACTAGCGTTGGCAATGCCTCGGTTAGATGTTTTTCCAGGGTCCAGGGTGGATTGATTACAAGCATGCCACTGGCTTGAAGTCGGCGCTCGCCAGGTGCATTTTCAATGCGTAACTCAGCGTGCAGCCAAGAGCGCTTATAGCTAGTTGCAATCTTTTTCATGCGATCTGGCAATGCTGCCGACTCTCTTCTGGATAGGATTGGGTACCAAATCGCATAGCAACCAGTAGCAAAGCGGTGCAGGGCCTCTTCCATGGCTGCTTCAAGGTAGCGATAGTCTTGCTTATCCTCATACGAGGGATCTATTAGGACTAAGCCTCTTCTGCTTGGCGGCGGGAGCAGCCCCTTTAGTCGTGCAAAACTATCTTCAGCGTAAACGTCAATTTGCTTAGCTTGCTTAAGCTCGCTAATGTTGTGGCGCAGAATATCAATCTCTTTAGGGTGAAGTTCAAAAAGTTTGAGACGATCTTGCGGTCTAAGCAAGCGCGCCAGGATGAAAGGGGATCCTGGGTATATGGTGGTCTGACCGTCAGCGTTCTCTACTTCAATGCAGTCAAGATAACCTTGAATACTCTTTCCAATATGTTTGCCGGTGGCTTTGCATTGGTTGGCAAATTTGATGAGTTGAAAAATGCCGCCATCCGCTTCTTTACTGACTGCTGCAAAGCCATCCTTTAGGCTATAGATACCAGCCCCAGCATGGGTATCGATAATAGTGAGAGCGCCCGGTTTCTCTTGGAGGTATTCGACCAGATGAATTAAGGTTAAATGCTTCAGAATGTCTGCATGACTTCCCGCATGAAATGCATGGCGATAGCTAAACATAATGAATTAAATAGCCTTTGGTTTTTGGGCTTTGAAAAATAAAGCTAAGGTTGCGGCAATTAATCCAACACATGCATATTGAAATGGTCGATTTAATTCTAAGTCCATGGTTTGCCTCAGAAGAGCATAAGCTGCAATCAAGCCACTCAAGGCAATAACACGAGGCCATGTTTTATTTGGAAGTAATGCGTCATTAGCAATAAGTTGTGAAAGCTTTGCGCCGAACATTCCACACCATAAGCCTAGCCCCGCGCCAGCCAAAACATCGGTGAGCCAATGTGCTCCAACTGCAATACGCGATAGTCCAACTAAGGATGCAACGATAAATAGCGATAGCAATGGAGCGCGTTTATTTTTGGCGCAGGAAAAATAGAAAGCATTTGCAATTGCAAAAGCGGTGAGGGTGTGACCCGAAGGAAATGCTCTGGATAGCAGCAGTTCCCCAACGCGATGAAAGTCCCCTTCGGCCAAAATGCTTGCTGGCCTGGGTAAATTCAGAAAAGGTTTAACAATCGAAATTGCCACAGCCGCAAAAATTCCAGCGAAGATACCCGCTGTTAATAATCTTGGCGCGAGCAAGAGTAGTGGAAAGGCAATCGCAAATGTTCCCCAGCCACTACCCAGAAAAGTGAGGAACCCCCAAATGACGTCTGGCAGCACCTGGGTAAAGTCATTGATTAATAAAAAGCTGCTCGTTTGCAAGTTGTCGAAGTAAACGATGCACGCTAAAGCTAATGGCAAAAGCGGTAGAAGCCATGCTGATAGCGAGAAGCTTTTAGTGCTCATGTAGCTTAGCGAGCCTTAGCTTGATCGGCGTCTTGAATCTGAACCCCAACCTTTTCTAGGACTTGAGCTACAGTAATGGCTTGCATACAAACGTTATCGTGGCACGGTGTTTTACGGTGATTAGCTGCGCTCACACAAGGGGAGCACGCAAGGTTTGCGGTAATAGCGATCGAGTTGCCGACTGAGCCGTATAGCGCAGGTGTTTCTGGGCCAAACAGGACGACCGTTCTAAGTGGTGTTACTGCTGAGAAATGACCTGGACCAGAGTCATTGGTCACCATAACGTCCGATAGCGTATAGAGAGGGGGGAGTTCAGCGAAGCTTACTTGCCCAGCAAAGTTAATAGCATTCTTTACATTGGCAACAGCGCGAACTTTTTCAACATACTCAAACTCAGCGGGTGATCCCGTAATCAGAATTAGGTCATTTGGATATTGCTGATGAATGCCAATAATCAACTCTGAGAAACGTTGTTGTGACCAACGACGTTGTGGCAATAAATCACTTGCATTGGGATTGATAAGGATGAGGTGCTCTTTGCCGTGAGTAAATAGAATTCCCGCCTCTTTAGCCAATTTCTCAATGCGTCGGCGAACTTGTTCTAATGCATCGGGATTAATGACTGCTTGTTCTAGGCGAACCTCAGAGTCAGAGATGTGGATTTTGCTGAAGGGGACTTCAATTGTTTTTGCGAAGGCCGCATGAATCAAAGAGAGAAAGTTCTTCGTAATATGAATGTGCGGGTTGTAATGCACTTTGCGCGTGAGCATGGAGCCGCGCCACAAGCCTTCGCCATGAAAGATGTGATAGCCAACTCGACGACGAGCCCCACAAAGGCCGGTCAATAAGGCGGTGAAACGAGAGAAGAGCTCTAGATCGATAACGGTATCGATGTGGTGGCGGCGTACCATGACTAGAAAACGTACGGTGTCTTTAATTAGGCCGCCTAAACTTGAGGAGTCGATGGTAAAAATATTCTCAGGCTTAACGGTATTTAAAAGAGTCAGGCTGGCGCGATTGCTTTTAAAGATGAGAAAGAATAATTCAGCGCCACGCGCTTGTGCATTGCGCATTGCTGGATCCACCAGAATGGCGCTACCCATTTCGGACAACTCTATGAAGAGTAGTTTGCGCGGTGTCTCTGGTCCACGGGAGAAGACGTTCTTAATGCCATCCACTAGAGTGACAATCAGGGTTGCTAGAGCGCAAAGTGGAACGCCGACCCAATGGTCAATGGCGCGCATGGTATTAACGCTAATGCTCATAGTTCTACTCTAATCAATTATTTTCGTTTTAATAAATAGTAGGCGCCTGGCAGTACGCAAAGTATTGTCAGTGCGCCATAGCTCATTGAGGCAAGCACGGTAAGAGATGACTTTACCCCCCAAATAGCTAATACTGAGGACAGTGTCGCCTCACGCAAGCCCCAGCCAGAAATGCTGATGGGTAGCATTAATAGCAAACTGAGCGCCGGCAAGCCAATCATTAGGCCTTCAATGGGCGCTTCGGCGCCATAGGCTTTCAAGCAAAAACCGAGTGCCACGATGGTCAGAAAATGAATGCCAATCGCAAATGCGACTTGCACAATATTCATTGGCCAAGCAAAAGCAAGTTGGATGCCGGCTAAGGCATTGTGCATGTGCAGGCGATTCAGCGCTTTTTGCAGAAGGTTGCGCGATGGTGTCCATGCCAAAATCAATGCAAGCAACAAGATAGAGAAAATCATGATCGCAGTAACCGCATAACCTAGATTAGCCCCCCAGGTCGCTAAAGTGGCGCCGCCCAAGATGAGGCCAATGCCACCCAGAAGATTGTTGCCACCCAGCCCCAACAAGCGATCAACTAAGACCATGGAAAAACTCAAGCGCAATTTAGGGGTTGCATGTTCGAGATCTACCTTGTGGTGCAACTCTTCATCGAGCCGCTTACTTTCGTTAAATTGACCTCGGCTATCGAGGTGGCTAGCAGTGATAGCGCGGTAGCTATCACCACCTAATGTGCTCGGTAGTCCCTGATTAATTAGTCCACCAGCAAAGTAGAGTGCAACATAGTCCATTACGCCACCCTGGAAACCAACCTTGCGCATTAAGAATCCCCAACGTAGGCCGCCACAAATAAAGGCGAGGATGATCGAGATACCCGCGGCTAAAAACCATTTTGGCTGGATCTGAATTCCGGAATCTAGTAGGGCATGCCAATCAATCCCGCTGGTTGCTTTCCAGAGTAGGGCAATGGATAGCAAAATGCGAATTGTTGGCCAAGCGCGCTTCAGAAATGCTTTCCACCCAGATGTGGTTTTGGGGGTGGTTTGGGGTTGTGAAGTCATAGGCGTAAGGATAATGCCTTGGGCGCCTAAGGTCTTGAAACTACTCTGGTAAAGCTGTGTTTTGCCAGTTCCTGCAAAGACTAAAGTCAAATTTTGACAATATTTGCCCAAAACGCGCGATTTCAATGCTCTCGAGCGGTTCGCAGCGCTCAAAACCTGACTTGCCGCCGATCGGGTTGGCAAAACTCATGCCAGACCAATTAATGAGTAGGGCATTTGATCCTGGGGGTAATTCTCCAAACCACAAATCAAACTGATCATGGCGTTGATCAAGCACAAATACAGGTGTTGGGCTGGCATACCAAGCAGCGCGACTCCCCAAAGTCCAGTTTTGGACTGCAATCCCATCCGCTTTGTGAGATTGAGCAAGTTGGGCGGCTTTTTGCCCGGCAATTTTCCAGCCATACAGATCGGCAATCGGATTGGGTTTTATGGATGTAGAAGGAATGCCACCGGCCAGCACGAAACTGAAAGCAATCAAACAAAGCAGTATTTGAGTGCCGAGAAGTATGCGAATCAGATTGCGCTGACGCATCAACCATGCCTTTGCTAACCCAATACCTGCAAACGGAGCAAGACAAAACCAGGCTGGAGTAGTCCAATGGGGAAGGCTGCCACCGCCTGAGAGGGCGGCAAAGATTGCAAACGGGATGAAGAAGAAGCTGAGTAAGGCCAGCAAAGATGTTTTCGTTCCATGCAAGCAGTCTTTTAGAAAAACAATCCCGCCAATGAATAGAAGGGGGCCAAAGCAAGCAATTTGTATACCAAGGAAGGCGGCTACTCTGCGCCATACCCAGGTGCCACCACCACCATGAGCTATTTGATATTTAAAGGAGATCCAATCGTTTACCCAGTTCCAATAGAGGACTGGGCTAATGGATGCCAGTGCGATGAATAATGCAAACCAAAATCCTACTTTAAAAAACCAAGGTTTTTTGGGAGAGCTTAAAAACACTAAGAGTAAGGCAAGGGCGGCGAAGATCCCTGTGTATTTGCTTAATCCAATCAGACCCAAAAGCGCGCCAATAATAACCCAGTCAGTTGTACTGAATCGAGTTTGTTTAAGCCAGCGTAATGCCATCACCATTAAGCTAAGGCTTAATGGTGACAAGAGGCTGTCAGGTAATAAACCAATTGCAAGGACATGTGGTAGGGGTGCAGCAATAACGGCAAGCACGGCGAATAGGCCGCAATTACTGGCTGTCGGAAGAGCGCTTGTCAGGTAGCTGGAATTGCGGCCCTGAATCAGTCGATGAACTTCAAGCGTGACTTGATAAACGAGGTAGCAAGAAATAATCCAGAGCAATTCCGGGATGAGTCGAATAATGCCTTCGGATGAAGTGATTGCCACCAAGGGCCATTGAATCCATCCCACTAGGGGTGGATGATCAAAATAGCTCCATGCTAAATGCTGGGCATAGAGTGCGTAATGCGCTTCATCTACAGAAAACTCAATAGAGAAACCTAGCGCAAGATGAACTAGTGCAGCAAGGAAGATGCAAATTGCTGCCCATGTTGCGGGTGTTTGCGAGGGTGTTTGGAATCGCATCTAGCTCTTTATGATCTTATTTGAAACGATTTTAGACTTACTTGCTGAGTTGTTTGGGACAATATGAAGATGACACTGAAATGCCGGCTTTCGCCCCATAAGATCTTTACCACTCGCTTTTGGGGTTATGGCTGTATGTTGATCGTGGCATGTAATTTAGTGGCTTGCGCTGGGCTTTCGCGGGATTCTATTCAAGACGAACAAGGGCAAACCGTGTCCTTGGATCAATTTCCGGCACAAGAAGAGCTTCCAAAGTTTTCTGCTGAGAGTGCGCGTGAAGGTATGCCAGTGGGCTGGCACTTCTACCGCATCGCACCATACAAGAAGAATACGGTATATCGCTTGGAAAATTACCAAGGCAGAACGGTGCTGAGCGCTAATTCCAAAACATCCGCTTCAGGATTGGCTATTAAGTTGCGACCACGTTCCGCGCAAAATCTCTGGTTAAAGTGGGAGTGGAAGGCTGTTGCTCCTATGCCAGAGGCTGACAACTCTGAAGGCAATTTTGATGATGCGCCACTACGAATTTTGGTGGCATTTGATGGTAATAAATCTAAGTTAGCGCTCAAAGAAAAGATGACATTTGAGATGGCAAGCTTGATCAGTGGTCAAGAAATGCCTTATGCAACTTTGATGTATATCTGGTCAGGCAAGACGCCTGTCAATACAATTTTAGACAATGCCCATACATCCCGCATCAAAATGATTGTGGTTGATTCAGGTTGGGAAGGTTTAGGAAATTGGCGCAAGCATGAGCAGGATCTTGCGGCTGATTACAAGCGAGCTTATGGGGAAAATCCCGGCGAGGTGGTTGGCATTGCATTGCTGACGGATACGGACAACACTAAATCAGAAACGCGCGCACTCTATGGCGATATTGAGTTAATTCGTAAGAGTGCAAAATAAAGTCGTCCCGATAATGGCGTCCTACCTAGACTCTTAATGAGTAGGTCTCCAACGCTTCAGTAGAAGGGCATTACTCAAAACGCAGAAGCTGGATAAGGCCATAGCACTGCCCGCCAGCATGGGCGAGAGGTAGCCTAGGGCGGCCATCGGGATGCCTGTGGCATTAAATATAAAAGCCCAAAACAAGTTTTGGCGAATCTTGTTCCATGTTCTTTTTGAAATATCAATCGCATCAACAACCAGAGTGGGATCACCTCGCATTAAGGTAATTCCTGCCGCTTGCATCGCTACATCTGTACCGGTAGACATAGCCATGCCGACGTCTGCGGAGGCTAAAGCCGGCGCATCGTTGACTCCATCGCCGACCATGGCAACCCAATGCCACCTTTCGCCACCTTTGGGTTTTTGCAATTTTTGAATAATTTCTGCTTTATTGCCTGGCATGATTTGCCCAAAGACTTCATCAATTCCAATGGATTGCGCAACTCGTTCAGCAGCAATAGTGTTATCTCCGGATAGCATGACGGTACGAATGTGTAACTTATGTAGCGCTGCAATTGCTGCCTGAGAGTTGGGTTTGATTTCATCGCCAAATGTACATAGCGCAATCGGGTTTTCTGGTGTTTCTGTATTCATCAATACAGAAACTGTCTGACCTGCGTCAAGATAGGGTTGAGCTTTAATTAATATTGATTGATAGTCGGGGCGATGCTCCAGTGAAGCGATGCTTTGCAAACAGAGACGTTGACCAGACCAGGGTCCTGAGCTTGGCTTTCCCTCAATGCCAACCCCCGGTAGGCCTCTGCTTTCAGAGGTGGCGAGCGGGGATATATTCCGCTCTTCAGCTGCGTTTAGCAATGCTTTGGCAAGAGGGTGCTCGCTACCTAGTTGCAAGCCTGCCGCAGTAGCTAAGATTTCATTTTCGAATGAAGGCGATAAGGTGGGCATCAGTGTGACGAGTGCAAGCAATCTTGGATGGCCAATAGTGAGCGTGCCCGTTTTATCAAAGGCAACTACATCGAGTCGATGCGCTTGCTCCAATACTTGGGGGTCTTTAATTAGGATGCCGAAACGTGCCGCCACACCTGTGCCGGCCATGATTGCTCCGGGCGTTGCTAGTCCGAGAGCACAAGGGCATGCAATCACCAGTACGGAGACCGCTCTTAAAATGGCAAGAGAGGCTGAGTCTAGATAAAGCCAGTTAGCAATGCCAGTAATCAGCGCAATCAAGATCACAACTGGCACAAAAACGGCGCTGACTTGATCGACTAGTTTTTGTATCGGCGCTTTTTGCGTCTGCGCTTCCTCCACAAGATGAATGATCTTGGAGAGGATGCTTTCCACGCCTACAGCCTGCGCCTCAATTACCAAAACAGCTTCGCCATTCAATGTGCCACCAATCACCTTCGAGCCGACTTGCTTTTTAACGGGTTCACTCTCGCCTGTTAACAGGGACTCGTCAATGTGGCTATTGCCCATCAGGATGATGCCGTCAACCGGGACCCTTTCCCCTGGTAGCACCAGTACGCGATCCTTGGGAAGCACTTGATCGAGAGGTAGGTCTCGATAATTTTCGAGGGTAATAGCTGCCTCAATGAAAAGGGCGGGATTTAAGACTTTTGCGTGTTCTGGCCAAAGCTTTTGCAGGGCGCGTATAGCCTCGCTAGTTTGTCTTTTGGCCCTAGCTTCAAGCCATTTGCCTAATAGAACCATGCAGATGATGACGGCCGCCCCTTCAAAATACAGTTCATGTTGCATCTGATCTGATGCGAACATGAGGTAGAGACTTAAGCCATAAGCAGAGCTGGTGCCGAGGGCGACCAATAAATCCATATTGCTAGCGCCGGTCATCAATGATTTGAAGCCCGCTTTATAGAAGCGCCACCCGAGAATGAATTGGACTGGTGTAGCCAAGATAAGTTGCCATGCTGGGCTTAGATTGCAATGAATGCCAAAAGGCATCAAAAGCATAGGCAAAAATAAAGGGGTGGAGAGGGCAAAGCTCAGTAGCACTCGCCCCAAGCCATCGGTAGCCCAAAATGCTTTTGGTGGTTTTTCTGGATTTGGACCCGCTGAGTTGCTTAGGCTTGCCTCGTACCCTGTTTTTTCAATGGCAGCAATTACATCCGCAACACTGGTCTTGGAGTCACTTTTAAGGCGAACTCGAGCCTGTTCTGTGGCAAGGTTGACTGTCGCAGCTTCAAGCCCGGGAAGCTTCTCTAGAGCCTTCTCAACCCGACTAACGCAAGAGGCGCAAGTCATTCCGCCAATATCGAGGGTGTAAAAGTCTGAATTTGTCGCTTTTGGGGTGTTCATATAGAAGATAATCTACCCTATGAGCCCATTAAAAAGGGATTTATTGATTAAAACCGAAAGGGTTTCATCATGTTAAGTCTAAAAGTATCTGGAATGACTTGTGGAGGTTGTATTAACGCTGTTACCCGGGCGATTCAAGCTCAAGACCCTCAAGCCAAGGTGCGGGTCGACTTGGCCGGCCAGACCGTAGATCTTGAAACTACTTTGTCTCTCGATTTGGCGCGCCAGCTTATAACAGATGCAGGCTTTCCAGTCGCCCAGTAGCTTTTGTTTAGAATGTCGTCAAACCTAACAAAACCCGTAGTTTTTGTTCCCAAAGGATCGTGATTTATGTTCTTCAGTAAGTTAATGCCTCACGATGGTAATTTCTTCGTTTTATTTAATCAGCATGCCGAACAAATTGTTGCCGCATCTGAGTCATTCTTAAAATTTGTAGAGCATTACAACGACGAAGCTCTTCGCGCAAAATACACTCAAGAAGTAGACAAAGCGGAGCATACTTGTGACGACGTAGTTAAAGAGGTGAATCGTCGCCTACACAAAACTTTTATCACCCCAATTGATCGAGATCAGATTTTTTCACTCATCAATACAATGGATGATGTGGCCGATTTGATTCAAAACGGTACTGAAGCAATGCATCTTTATAACGTCAAGCAGATGACAGAAGAGATGTTGCACATGGCTCAGTTGTGTAATCAATGCTGCATCAGCATGAAAAATGCCGTTGCCACCCTCAAGGATATATCTGACCCAGAAGTCGCTAAAGCCGCCTTAAAGACTTGTGATGAGATTGATCATCTTGAGTCAGGTGCAGATCGTCTGTTGTCGACGGCCATTACCAAGCTATTCCGCGAGGACATTGAAGTGCGTGAATTGATTAAGTTGCAACGCATTTATGAATTGCTCGAGGAGGTGACCGATAAATGTGAAGACGTTGCCAATTTGGTTGAAGGCATCGTTCTTGAAAACTCTTAAGGCGGAATAATTTGCTTTCAATAGAGGTTGCTTTTTGGGTGGTAGCGCTCTTAGTGGCGCTAGCTTTAGCCTTTGATTTTATGAATGGCTTTCATGATGCTGCGAACGCTATTGCGACCGTGGTTTCCACAGGTGTTTTAAAGCCTCATCAAGCAGTCATCTTCGCCGCTTTCTTTAACTTCCTTGCGGTTTTTATTTTTCACTTAAGCGTAGCCGCTACGGTGGGCAAGGGGATTGTTGACCCTGCTACAGTTGATCTACATGTGATCTTTGGCGCCCTGGTTGGCGCAATTATTTGGAACGTCTTAACTTGGTTGTACGGCATCCCCTCTAGCTCTTCACATGCTTTAATTGGTGGGCTGGTTGGAGCGACGATTCCTAAGGCTGGGCTTGGTGGTTTAGTTTGGTCCGGAATTATTAAAACGGTAGCCTTCATTTTTATTTCCCCATTAGTCGGCTTTCTGTTGGGGTCTTTGATGATGCTTTTGGTTGCTTGGGCATGTCGCAATGTCACGCTTTCAAAAACGGATCGTTGGTTTAGACGTCTTCAGTTAATTTCTGCTGGTGCTTATAGCTTAGGCCACGGTGGTAATGATTCACAAAAGACGATTGGTATTATTTGGCTCCTGCTGATTATTACTGGGTATACCGAGGCAAGCGCTAGCTCTCCTCCTGTCTGGACAATTGTTGCTTGTTATATCGCGATCGCTATGGGAACGATGTTTGGAGGGTGGCGCATCGTTAAAACGATGGGTCAAAAATTGACCAAACTCAAGCCTGTAGGGGGTTTTTGCGCTGAGACGGGTGGAGCAATTACGCTATTTGCTGCAACGGCCCTTGGTGTTCCCGTATCAACTACCCATACAATTACTGGGGCTATTGTTGGCGTTGGCTCAACTCAACGCGCTAGCGCAGTGCGTTGGGGTGTGGCTGGAAACATTGTCTGGGCATGGATATTTACGATTCCAGCTACTGCATTGATGTCAATGGCTGTCTATTATCTTAGCCTCTGGATCTTCTAAATCGGGCTATTTGGTTATTGGGCTTTTGGTTTTCAGCAAAGATTTCTCTGTGCGGTTAATCTATCTACTGTTCAAATATTGACAACAATTCACAAATAAATGCATCCAGATGTCCAACTGGGGCATAGCGATTCTTAGGAGAGTGTGGTGGCAGTTACTGTTGAAGTTGTACAGGCAGCATTAAAAGGTTTAATCGACCCCAATACTCAGATTGATTATGTGACGGCGAAGGCTGTTAAAAATTTACGCGTTGATGACGGTGAAATTTCTCTCGATATCACATTGGGATATCCCGCAAAAAGTCAATTTGAAGCTATTCGTAAATCAATTATTAACGTTCTTTGTGGGTTGCCTGGCGTTAAAAATGTCAGCGTGAGTGTGAGCAGTCAAATTATTTCTCATGCGGTACAGCGTGGCGTAAAGTTATTGCCAGGCGTCAAAAACATTATTGCTATTGCTAGCGGCAAGGGCGGAGTTGGTAAATCTACTACTGCGGCAAATCTCGCACTGGCTTTAGCGGCAGAGGATGCCCGAGTAGGTATTTTAGATGCTGATATTTATGGACCAAGTCAGCCGATGATGCTGGGTATCACTGGTAGACCTGAGTCAGTTGAAGAAAATACGATTGAGCCAATGGAGGGTCATGGCTTGCAGGTGAGCTCTATTGGCTTCTTAATTGAAGACGACGCGCCCATGGTTTGGCGTGGACCAATGGTGACGTCTGCGTTAGAGCAGTTGCTGCGTCAGACCCGTTGGCGCGATTTGGATTATTTAATTGTGGATATGCCGCCAGGTACGGGTGATATTCAGTTGACGCTTGCGCAAAAGGTGCCAGTTACTGGTGCCGTGATTGTGACCACCCCCCAAGATATTGCTTTGTTAGATGCTCGCAAAGGTCTTAAGATGTTTGAGAAGGTTGGAGTTCCTATTATCGGCGTTATTGAAAACATGAGCACTTATGTTTGTCCCAAGTGTGGCCATGAAGAGCGTGTATTTGGTGCTGGCGGTGGCGAGAGGATGTGCAAAGAATATGAAACTGATTTCTTGGGATCGCTGCCTTTGAATCTTTCGATTCGTGAGCAAACTGATATCGGTCGACCAACGGTAGTCGCCGATCCTGACAGCGAAATTAGTGCCGTTTATAAAAATATAGCCAGACAAGTTGCTATCCGAGTTGCGAGCCTCTCTAAAGATATGAGCAGCAAATTTCCTAATATCGTTATTCAGAACACCTGAAGACTTATGCATTTTGTAGGTCAGGATCAAACTAGGATGGTTGCTCGATTCAAACTTGCTGGTACAGCATCTAGTATTTGTAGCGCCGGTTGCCGCAGTACTGATAGACGGTTACTTTCTTGGCAATTCTCGATGTAGGTAGCGCTTAGCTGCCTGCGTTTGAGGATTCGAAAAGAAGGGGCCTATGGGTCCTTTTTCTTTTATTTCTCCACCATCGATGAAAACGATGTACTCGGCAATTCTTTGAACTTGGGCTAATTGATGGGAGGAGAAAATGACCTCAAGTCCTTTCGTTTTAAATTGACCAATCATGATCTCTACCTGCTCGCTTGCATTGGGATCCAAGTTAGCCGTGGGTTCATCCAGTAGGACGATATTGGGTTTTTGCAAGATTGCCCTGCCAAGACATAGTTTTTGACGCTCTCCTGCTGATAGCTTATGTGCTGGGCTATCAGCCAGATGAGCCAAGCCCGTCTGCTGAAGGATGGCATTGATTTGATTAAACGTAATGGTGGGGTCTGCATCACTTACTATGCTGAGATTTGCGCGAGTTGACGCTTTAATCATTGGCGTGTGATGCAAGACAAGAGCCGTCTTTGCGGGTGCGAATGAATAAGTAATCTCACCTGAGTCTGGAGTGATTAAGCCAGTTAGTAGTTTTAGTAAGGTTGTTTTACCGGCGCCATTGGGACCAATGCAGGCAGTAATTCGATCCGCCGGGATGATTGCATGGGGAATATTGAGGATAGTCGCGCCATCGCCTTTCACAAGCACATCCTTGAGTTCAATGAACTTACTAAATTGTGCGCTTTGATTAACCATAGCGATGCTCCGCGATTTGCCGAACGGCAAAAGTGAAGAGATTGGCCAAGAGCACAGTAAAAAGGAGAACGATACCCAGAGCTAATGCTAGAGGCAGATTCCCTTTGCTGGTTTCTAAGGCGATGGCTGTTGTCATGGTGCGAGTGGAGTGATCAATATTTCCGCCAACGATCATGACGGCGCCCACCTCGGAAATGGCCCGTGCTAGACCTGCGAGTATCGCAATACTCAGTGAGAATCGGCAATCCCAAATTAACCATTTCAGGCGGGAAAGGTGGGGTAGATGAAGCGCTAAAAAACCATCCCTGTGAATTCGCCAGGAATCTTCTAGTATTTGTCTACTCAGTGCCGCAATTAAAGGGGTTGTCAGCAGTATTTGGGCGAGGGTCATGCCCTTGGCGGTAAATAGCCAGCCCCAAGAGCCTAGAGGCCCTGTTCGCGATAGCAGTAGGTAGGCTACCACCCCGACAATGACTGTTGGCACCCCCATGAGGGTATTTAGAGTGATAATGACAGCCTTTTTGCATTTAAAGTCTTCGGTAGCCAAAAGAGCTCCCAGCGGTAGGCCGATAAGGGTGCTAAACAAGAGGGCCGTTAGGCTGACTTGGAGGGAGACCAAGACAATGCCAGTGACGCCATTGTCTAAATGACCTAGAAGGGAGAGGGCGTCCTGAAGGGTTTGAAGCATGCGCTTGATTCTATCAAGGCGATGGCAAAATAGCTTTAATGCAACTAAATCTTCAAATCTTTATTCATGGCTGAGGTCATTTGCCTTTGCAATGAGGTCTGGGATCTCGATCTACGCGAGTACTTGGACTCGCATCCCATTGGCTCTATAGAGGAGCTGCGTGAGCAGGCATCGATTTGCAATAAATGCATGCAGTGTCAAGATTTGGTTGAGAGCGAAATTTATCAAGCGCGTATTAGGCGTCAACAGGCGCAGGGATGACTTGATGATCCTGAACAAGTCGAGCAGGTTTAGCATCATGACGATGAATGTCCATAAAGGATTATCGCCGCTACATCGTCAATCTACCATCTATCAGTTGCGCCAAAGGATGAGGGTCCACCATCCCGATCTACTCTTTCTTCAGGAGTTTCAACAGGAGCATCGAGGTAGATCGAAAAGATTTGGGCAGTGGCCTTTAAATGAGTTGACGCACTTTCTTTCCGAAGATTTCTGGAATCACTGGCATTACGGAAAAAATGTCGAGTATCTAGATGGTCATCATGGCAATGCAATACTCTCAAGACATCCTTTGCAAAAAGGAGATAACTACGATATCTCCGCGTATCGATTTGAGAAGCGCGGGCTATTGCATAGTGTGGCGTATTTTGAACGGGAAGCTAAGCCAATCCACTGTTTTTGTGTGCACCTCGCATTATTCGAGGGGGGGCGAGAGCGTCAGCTTGGGGAAATTATTCGTCATATCGAACATTTAACTGCGGGTGGTCCCGCAATTGTGGCGGGAGATTTCAATGATTGGCGTAAGCGAATTAGCGCTCCAATGAATGAGGTGGGATTTAGCGAAGTGTTTGAGGTCTTGACGGGAGCGCCAGCAAAGACCTTTCCGAGCATTAAACCAATGCTTTCAATGGATAGAATTTATGTTCGCGGATTAAAAATTCTCTCTGCAAATATTTTGAATGACTGGCTTAAATTGTCCGATCACTTGGGCATCACGGCAGAACTGGAACTGATATGAATTTGATAGCCTACTTTCTCGACATATTTTTTCATTTCAATTTACTTTGGCTGACCCCAATTCATGTTGCGATTGTTATCTTATTTTTCATTCGCTTGATTTGGGTGAGAAGGCCCGTGGGTGTTGCTTTTGCTTGGTTGTTAATTGTCATCCTATTGCCTCTTGTGGGTATTGCTTTATATGTATTGATTGGGGAGCGCCCAGTTGGGCGTAGTTTGATGTTAAAAATCAAGCGCATGAGTAAGGACTATGTTGTCATCACTGAAAGCATGCGTCAAAGGTTTGCGGATGATCGTAAACACCTTCCTTTGGAGGGTAGGGCTTTGAGTTTTTTGGCGGAATCTAAAAATGGCTCACCAGCTGTAGCGGGCAACCATATTGAGCTATTTACGGATTCCTTGGAAATTCTGCAAAAATTTATTGATGCAATTAATGGGGCTAAAAAGAGCCTGCATCTTGAGTTTTATATCTGGGCCTTGGGCGGAGATGCCGATCGAGTTGGGGCGGCGCTTATAGCCGCATCTCATCGGGGTGTTGCGTGTCGGGTCCTTTTAGATTCGTTGGGCAGTAAGGATTGGCTGAAGTCAGGTTGGCCGGCGCGCTTTAGAAATGCTGGCATTCGGGTAACCGAGGCATTGCCAATTCAAATTGGCAGATTTCAGTTTCGGCGCGCTGACTTACGTTTGCATAGAAAAATATTTGTCATTGATGGTGTCGTCGCGTGGACGGGTAGTATGAATATGGTTGATCCGCGTACTTTTAAGCAGGACTCTGGGGTCGGTGAGTGGGTTGATGCACTGGTGAGAATTGAGGGTCCAGTAGTTTCTCAGTTTGATCTTACATTTCTTTTTGATTGGAGTGTCGCAACCCCTCGTGTCACTAAATTCAATGAGCCAGCCCCTGAAATCACCTATCAAGCGGGCGAGGTATTGGCTCAAGAGTTCGCATCTGGCCCAGTTTATAGAGACGATGTTTTGTATCAGGTATTGCTCTCAGCGATCATGGATGCTAGAGAAGAGCTCACGATTACCACGCCATATTTTGGTCCTGACGATGGCTTAATTCAGGCTTTAATGGCGGCTGCAGGGCGTGGCGTTAAGGTCACCTTGATTGTTCCCAAATTAAATGATTCCACCTTGGTGGCGTGGAGTAGTCGCAGTATCTACAGCGACCTCCTGAGCGCTGGAGTTAATATTGCGGAGTTCCGCGGCGGCCTCTTGCATACCAAGAGTATGTTGATCGATAAGCGGATTGCCATCTTTGGATCGGTCAATTTTGACCAGCGTAGTTTACGCTTGAACTTCGAGATTAGTTTGATTGTTTACAACGAAGATTTTTGTAAAAAACTTGAAGCCCTCATTGATTCCTACCGGAAACAATCTGATTTTATAAGCGCTACAAGTTGGGAGAGTCGGCCGCGGTGGCGAATTTTGCTTGAAAATGCAGCCCACCTAGTCTCACCACTACTTTAAATAGCCTTGCTATTAGCCATCTTCTGAATTTGATCTTCGCTAAGGCCAATTTCTGATAGGATTTTTTTGCTGTGTTCACCGACGGCTGGGATTGCATCCATGCGATATTCATAGCTATCGTTTAGGCCTGGCGGCAACAATGCGGGGATGGTTCCAGCAGGAGTTGCTATATCAACCCAACGATTTCGTGCTTTTAGTTGATCATGTTTCCATAATCCAGCCATATCATTTAGGCGTGCGTTAGCAATTTGCGCTCGATCTAATTTAGCAATCACCTGTTCAGTGGTGAGCTTGCTAAAGCAAGCGTTAATAATTTCTAAGAGCTCATCGCGTTTTTCATTGCGTTTGAAATTCTTGTCAAAGCGCTCATCTTTTCCAAGCTCAGCGTTTTCTAAGACGATTTCACAAAAGAGAACCCATTCCCGATCATTTTGAAGTCCAAGCATTACCGTGCCGCCATCGCCGGCATTAAATGGTCCATAAGGGTAAATGGTGGCATGTGATGCGCCATTTCGTGGTGGCGGCGTAGCGCCTTCGTATGCGTAGTAGAGGGGGTAACTCATCCACTCACTCAATGATTCCAGCATAGATACATCAATGCTTGAGCCTTTGCCGGTTTTACCTCTTTGAAGAAGGGCGGCGAGGATATTGGTATAGGCATACATGCCAGCGGCAATGTCGGCTATAGAATTTCCTGTTTTACTTGGGGATTCTGGTGTGCCGGTGACCGATAGGAAGCCAGCTTCGCTTTGAATGAGTAAGTCGTAAGCTTTTTTATCTCGGTAGGGCCCATTATTGCCATATCCAGAGATATCACACAAAATCAGCCTTGGGTTTTCTTGATGGAGAAGTTCTGCAGTTAAGCCCATTCGGGCGGCTGCACCTGGAGCTAAGTTTTGCACCAAAACGTCAGCCATCCTGAGGAGAATTTTAAGGGCGGCCAAAGCATCAGCTTGTTTGAGGTCTAAGGTGAGACTCTCTTTAGAGCGGTTAACCCAAACAAAATGAGAGGCCATTCCATTAACGCGCTCATCATACGCGCGTGCAAAGTCTCCACTGCCGGGGCGCTCAACTTTAATGACGCGTGCACCCAAGTCGGCTAGTTGACGGGTGCAAAAAGGGGCGGCAATTGCATGCTCAAGGGAAATAACGGTAATACCATCAAGCGGACGAGTGCTCATTTGTAAACTTCTTAAAAGGATCTTGGTAGACCAAGGATATGTTCGGCTACGTAAGAGTAAATTAAGTTGGTCGAGATCGGGGCAACCTGGTAAAGACGTGTTTCCCTAAATTTGCGCTCAACATCATATTCATTGGCAAAACCAAAGCCACCATGCGTTTGTAAGCAGACGTTGGCAGCTTCCCATGAGGCTTTGGCGGCAAGGTACTTGGCCATATTGGCTTCCGCGCCGCAAGGCTGCTTGCTATCAAAGAGTTCACAGGCTTTAAATCGCATGAGGTTGGCCGCTTCGGTTTCAATATAGCAATCTGCAATCGGAAATTGAATACCTTGGTTTTTTCCAATGGGGCGATCAAAGACCACGCGATCGTTTGCATAGCGTCGCGCACGATCTACAAACCAATAGGCATCCCCAATACATTCAGCCGCAATTAAAGTGCGCTCTGCGTTGAGCCCATCTAAGATATATTTGAAGCCTTGGCCTTCTTGCCCAATGAGATTTTCGGCGGGAATTTCGAGGCCATCAAAAAAGACTTCGTTAGTTTCATGATTCACCATGTTGGCTATTGGTGAAATTTCCATGCCTTTGCCTAGAGCATCTTTTAGATTTACGATGAAGATCGACATCCCTTCGGATTTTTTCTTCACCTCTACAAGTGGGGTCGTGCGAGCCAATAAAATCATGAGGTCGGAATGTTGAATACGTGAGATCCAAACCTTTTGACCATTAATGATGTACTTATCACTCTTTTTAACTGCAGTGGTTTTGAGTTTGGTCGTATCTGTTCCGGTTGTTGGTTCGGTCACCGCCATAGTTTGCAAACGCAATTCACCTGTGGCAATTTTTGGTAGGTAGAATTTCTTTTGCTCATTAGAGCCATGACGAAGTAATGTGCCCATGTTGTACATCTGGCCATGGCAAGATCCGGCATTGCCACCTGAGAAATTAATTTCTTCCATGATGACTGATGCTTCCGCCAAACCAAGGCCAGAGCCACCAAACTCTTCAGGAATTAATGCGGCCAACCATCCTGCCTGTGTCATGGCATCAACAAAATCTTCCGGGTAAGCACGCTTGTGATCCACTTTTTGCCAGTATGCGGAATCAAAGTTGCCACAAAGATCTCGCAATGCCTCGCGCATATCCTGATATTGGTCTAGCTTTGGAATGGGGTGGCTCATTGAAGTCTCTATAGTTATATTTCAGCGCAAATATCGCGATTTGATCAATAGTTTAAGCAAGTTTTGAAAATCCGTGAAAATAGGGAAATAAAGTAAAAAGTAATGAAAATTGGGCTTTTTAAAGAATATGAATCTTCAGGCGACACAGATCCTTTCGGGAATTAAGGTTTTGGAATTAGGGCAATTGATTGCCGGACCTTTTGCATCCAAAACCCTAGCGGATTTCGGTGCTGAAATTATCAAAGTTGAATCCCCGGGTGAGGGCGACCCTTTGCGCAAATGGCGCATGCTCCACAAGGGCACTTCAGTATGGTGGCAAGCGCATTCACGAAACAAACAATCAGTCGCTTTAGATTTGCGCGTCAAAGAAGGTCAAGAAATTGCACGTCGGCTAGCTTTAGAGGCGGATGTTGTTATTGAGAATTTTCGTCCAGGAACACTGGAAAAATGGGGCTTGGGCTGGGAGGATCTGCATAAGGCAAATCCAAAGTTGATCATGCTTCGCATTTCAGGTTATGGGCAGGATGGACCAAAACGAGATGAGCCGGGTTTTGCTGCGATTGGTGAGGCGATGGCGGGTTTGCGCTACATTACAGGGCATCCCAATGAAATTCCCGTGAGGGCTGGAGTATCTCTTGGAGATACGATTGCTGGCTTGCATGGCGCCTTAGGCGTCTTACTTGCTTTGTATGAGCGTGATGCTCGTGGCGGCGAAGGGCAAATGATTGATGTGGCGCTGTATGAGTCCATTTTCAATCTTACCGAAAGTCTGTTGCCGGAATATTCAGTTTTTGGCGCTATTCGACAGCCTGCTGGCGGTGCTTTGCCGGGGATTGCGCCATCGAATGCCTACCGCTGTGGCGATGGGCAATACGTACTGATTGCCGGGAACGGCGATTCTATTTTCAAGCGCTTAATGACTCTGATTGGTAGGTCGGATCTAGGTGAGGATCCTGGCTTAGCTCAGAATGATGGACGCGCTAAGAGGGTAGTGGAGATTGATGCGGCAATTACTGCATGGACAGACACCCTTGGTTTAGATGAGGTATTAAAGGGCTTGGTCGAAGCTCAAGTTCCATCTGGAAAAATTTATACCGCGAAAGATATTGCGGAGGATCCACACTACCAAGCTAGAGGTGTGATTGAAACTGTCGAAAGCGCAGATGGTTTGAAGGTGCAAGTCCCTGGAATTATCCCCAAGCTCTCACGGAATCCCGGCGCCATTCGTCAGCGGGCTCCAACTTTAGGGGAGCATACTGACGAGATTATGAAATCCGCTGGGTTAACTCAAGAGCAAATTACGATTCTGAAGAAGTCCAGGGTTCTTGCTTAATGGAACAGATGCTCGAGCATTTCTTTGGATGGTTTGGTATGCCATTGGTTGGCTTGCCGGCGGTATTTATCAGTGCTTTTGTTTCAGCAACCCTTTTGCCGGTTGGGTCTGAACCCATTCTCTTCGGCTATATTTCACTCAACCCGCATTTGTATTGGGTGGCCATTACTATTGCCAGCATAGGTAATACGCTAGGGGGGATGTTTGACTGGTGGTTGGGCGCAATCGGTCGAAATAGTTTCAAACCGCTTAAGGGATCTCATAGCAGCCGTTTGAAAGCCTGGCTCGAGCGGCACGGCCCTAAGTTGCTGATCTTATCCTGGCTTCCTGGGATTGGAGACCCGCTGTGTTTGGCCGCTGGATGGTTGCGTCTTGCATGGCAACCATGTTTAATTTACATGTTTATCGGCAAGCTTCTCCGTTATCTTGCCTTAACTTGGCTGCTTACTTTGGTGCCTAATAGTTTTTGGCATCAATTAGGACGCTGGTTGCATTTAATTTAATCCGCTTAAGTTGTATCCTATATTTTTGCAATTTATTTGAGAGTTTTGATATGTCTACATTAAAAGGTAAAACCGCTCTGGTAACTGGTTCAACCAGCGGTATCGGCTTGGGTATGGCAATTGCCCTAGCTAAGCAGGGTGTCAATATTATGGTCAATGGCTTTGGTGAGAAAGATGACGCCGTTGCAAAAATTAAAGCCTGTGGTGTCGAAGTTGATTATCACGGTGCTGATATGAGTAAGCCCGTGGAAATTGAAGACCTCATTAAGCAAACAGAAAAACGTTTTGGCTCGCTTGATATTTTAGTGAACAATGCAGGCATTCAATACACGGCCAATATTGAGGACTTCCCAGCGGATAAGTGGGATGCCATTATTGCGATTAATTTAAGTTCAGCATTTCATACAACTCATCATACGCTTCCAGGCATGCAAAAACGCAATTGGGGACGCATTATCAATATTGCCTCTGTTCATGGACTCGTTGCTTCAACTCAAAAGGCGGCTTATGTTGCCGCCAAGCATGGCATCGTGGGGCTGACAAAGGTAACCGCTCTTGAGAATGCCCGCACTGGAATTACTTGCAATGCAATTTGCCCTGGCTGGGTGCTCACTCCTTTGGTTCAAAAGCAGGTTGATGCAAGGGCTGAGCGTGAACATGTTTCAAATGATGCGGCCAAGATTGCTCTGGTATCAGAGAAGCAGCCTTCTGGCGCATTCGTATCGCCAGAGCAACTAGCAGCCTTAGCGGTATTTTTATGTGGACCCGATGCTTCGGAGGTAAGAGGCGTTGCTTGGAATATGGATGGCGGGTGGACCGCTCAGTAAGATTAAATCCAATGCCGCTGGGAATGAGCCCAAGCAGTTACTCAGAGGTAATCTTTCTGTCGGCAATAATTTTGCCCCAGGTTGCAGATTGACTGGCGATGTATTTTGCTAAATCCTCTCGAGATCCTGGGTTAGGTGTTAAGCCATGCTCGGTTAATAGCTTGTTGGTTGTCTTGTCACTTAGCACCGCGACCAAAGCTTTATTCCATTTATCCAAAATGATATCAGGCGTTTTTCCTGGTGCAACGAATGCATACCAGTTGCTGGCGTCAAATCCCGGATAGCCTGATTCGGCAATTGTAGGCACATTTGGAAGGGTAGGCGCCCGCTTGAGCCCGGTAGTGGCAATTGCAATGAGTTGGCCACTCTTGATATAGGGTTCAGCTGTAGCCAAGGCCGAGTAGTAGGATGAGACTCTTCCCCCAAGTAAATCAACCATCGCAGGGCTCCCGCCTTTATAGGGAACGTGCACAGTATCGATATCCGCCCGAACATTTACAAGTTCACCCTGAAGATGTGATGCAGATCCGCTACCAGTGGAGGCAAAAGTAATTTTCCCAGGATTCTTTTTGGCCAGCGCGACATATTCCTTGAAACTCTTAACCCCAAGCTCAGGAATGACTACCAAGACATTCGGGAAGGTGACACCCATGGTGATGGGGGCTAAATCCTTCTGGGGATCATACGGCAACTTCATGAGGTGCGGTGCAATCGATAGAGGTCCAATTGACCCAAATAAAATCACTGAACCATCTGCTGGAGCATTGGCTATGAACGCATGCGCAATATTACCGCCCGCACCTGGCTTGTTATCCACAATGACATTTTGCCCAAGGTCTTCGCTTAGTTTTCTGGCGATGATACGAGCCGCATTATCTGCCGCTCCGCCAGGAGCAAACCCAACCACCATTGTGATCGTTTTTTTCGGAGGAAATTCTTGCGCATGAATAGTGGTGGCAATGCCTAGCAAAGTAAGACTAGCCCAGATGATGAGCTTGGCAATAAGGGAGGGGCTCATGTTTTATCTCTTATGTTCATAAACTTTTAGCACCCTTTAGGTTTGACAGGGTGCTTCGTAAATGCGATCCACTTTACCAGCCATCAGCAACTGACTGGGTAAAGTTCTGCCTACTATTTTTTGTAAATCGCTGGAGCATTCCAATAGGGTATCGATGCTCATACGAGTATTAAAGCCCATGAGATCCAACATGTGGACTAGCTCTTCTGTGCAGATATTGCCTGTAGCGCCAGGGGCATAAGGGCAGCCACCCAAGCCTCCTAGTGACGCATCGAAGCGATCAATACCGCTATTAATTGCAGCAAGGACATTCGCAAGTCCCATGCCACGGGTGTTATGAAAGTGTAGGGTCCACTGAAGATTGGGGTATTTAGTTTGCGCCACCTCGCAAACTTCTTGAACTTGCGCTGGATTGGCCATGCCTGCGGTGTCGCAAATAGTGACTCCACGGACCCCTTGTTCTGAGAAGCGATTAATCCAATACATTAATTCTTTCAATGGGGTCATGCCTTCCATGGGGCAGCCAAAACTGGTGGATAGGGAGATGTTGACTGCGATTTTATTGTCATGCGCCAAATCAATCACCGAGCTTAAGGCCTCAAATGAATCTTCGCGACTCATTCTAAGGTTGGTTTGGTTATGTGCTTCGCTTACAGACATCACAAGGTTGAATTCATCAACTTCTACGGCGATGGCGCGTTCAGCCCCCTTAAGGTTTGGGATTAATGCGGTGTATTCCACCCCCGGGATGCGAGTGATGCTTTGCATAACCATTTCCGCATCGGCTAGCATGGGAATCGCTTTTGGGCTGGTGAATGAGCTCACTTCAATTTTGGCGTAACCAGATGTACTTAAGCGGTCAATTAGTGCAATTTTTGTTTCGGTAGGGATAAAGACGCTTTCAGCTTGAAATCCATCGCGGGTGACTACCTCTTGGATGTAAATTCGTTTATTTGGTACAAGGGTAGATCTACTAGTCATGGGAATTTAAGCGCTAGGGTTCGAGGCCCAATTGGGATATTGATTTTAAATAATCTCGCAATGAAGCCTGGAAAAACAAAAAATTCAGAATAGGCTATAGTTACAACAAAATCAACTTCTAGCTGTACGTTAATGTAATTTAAAAGGAAAAGATAATGGAACACACATTACCCCAGTTGCCATATGCTCTAGATGCGCTTACACCATTTATTTCCAAAGAAACCCTTGAGTTTCATTATGGCAAGCATCATCAAACCTACGTTACAAATTTGAATAATCTCATTAAGGGTGGTGAGTTTGAGAATGCCACTTTGGAGGAGATTGTTAAAAGATCTGCTGGTGGGATTTTTAATAATGCCGCCCAAGTATGGAATCACACTTTTTATTGGAATAGCATGAAGCCAAATGGTGGAGGAGTTCCTGTTGGCGCCTTGGCTGATGCCATTGATGCAAAGTGGGGCTCATTCGAGAAATTTAAAGAAGAGTTTACAAAGTGCGCAGTCGGAACTTTTGGGTCTGGTTGGGCATGGTTGGTAAAAAAGTCGGATGGTAGCTTGGATTTAGTGTCAACCAGCAATGCGGCTACTCCTTTAACCACTGATGCCAAGCCATTATTGACATGTGATGTTTGGGAGCATGCTTATTACATTGACACTCGCAATGCTCGCCCTAAATATTTGGAGAATTTCTGGAACTTGGTAAATTGGGATTTTGCCGCCAAGAATTTCGCATAATCTGATTCTGTTATTTCTTGAGTTAAAGACCCGCATTTGCGGGTCTTTTGTATTGCTAACTTCATGCGCTAAAAATCATTGCAGAATTGCCGGTAGTTCTTTAGTGAGTGAGCCACGCTGTGCGGTTGCGCTGCCCATCAAAACAAAGCCAAGAAGCTTGCCGTCCGCAGATTCAAAGCGAGCCTCTAAGCCTCCCTCAACAAGGGTAATTTTCCAGTTCCCAGAAGCGTCATTGGCTGGTGGTGAAACTATCGTTGCCAAGGCGGGGGTTTTGACCATGATTGGCATTGCGGGGTAGCTGAGTGTGGTGGGGTTGCCGATCAGGGTGGGGGCGAGCGCTCTAGCAGCCTGCATGATAGGCATCACGTAAGGTAATACTTGGCCCTCAATCTCGGCGCAATCTCCAAGAGCGTAAACGTTCTTGGCGCTGGTTTCTAGTTGGCGATTTACCTGAATACCTTTACCCGTTCTCAAGCCAGCAGCTTTGGCTAAATCCAGCCTTGGTCTCAGACCAACTGCGGAGAGAAACACCTCGCTCTGAATGCTGTGGCCATTGGCTAGGGTAATGTGTAACTCATTACCATTGCGATGAATGGATTGCACGGTTGTGTCAAGGTGCCAACGCACGCCCGCATCGCTAAGTTTGCCTTGCAATTCTAGGGCAGCCGCTTTGGGGAGTAGTCGACCCAGGGCTTGTGGTGCCAGATCAATCACATCAACTTCATAGGCGCCAAGGGCTAGATCGTTTGCGAATTCACAACCAATTAAACCTGCCCCCAAAATAGCCACTTTCTTTTTTCCTTCGATAGCTTGGCGAAATTTGGCATAGTCTTCTAGATCATTTACAGTCAGAACTTCATTAGCCGCATCACCTTCAAGTGGTAAGCGAATTTGATCTGCACCCAAAGCCATCACCAACTTGCCATAAGCTAATGGGCCTTTGCTAGTGGAGATAATTTGCGTGCTGGTGTCTATGCTCGCAACTTCAGTTTTGCCTATGACGGTAATTTCAAGTTGACTGGCCATGTCATCTTGGGATGTCGAAACTAGTTGCCCAACTTCTTTTTTGCTTGCTAATGCAGTCGAGAGCATTGGCTTGGAATAAAAATAGCCAGGCTCTCTTGTTACCAGGGTAATAGGAACTGTTTTATTTAATTTCCGAATCTCGCGAATAACGGTGTACCCAGCCAATCCGCTACCAATGATGACGATGGCGGATTGGGATTGCGGTGTATTTTGATCCAAAACAGGACTCCCTAGTAATTCGTTAGATGGCAATTAAATTTGAATCATTTCAAAGTCTGACTTTGCTACACCGCAGTCTGGGCATTCCCAGTTCTCTGGAATATCAGCCCAGGCTGTACCAGGCGCAATGCCATCTTCAGGTAAGCCTTTTGCTTCGTTATAGATGAAGCCACACACGATACATTGCCAAGAGTTCATATTCATTCCTTTATCTATTGGTGATGATTTTAAATTTAATTTCGATTTAATTCGTTTACTGATTATTTGACGGCAAATAACTTAGCTTTTTCCAATGCCTGTTTGTAATGATTTGCATGACGTTCTTCTACATTGGCTAAAGCCGCAAACCGCTTTGCGGCTTTAGCCAAGACCGCCTGGAATTGCTCGGCATGCTCCTTGGATTCTGCAATTTGCTCATCAATTTCTTTGATGGCTGCTGAGTTGCCCTCTTCAACCGCGGTTTTGCGGAAGTTTGGGTACATTTCTGTGTACTCGTATGTTTCGCCTTCAATCGCAATTTCCAGAGCGCGGGTTGGGGTAATGTCCCTAGCTGGGTAGAGTAAGTCTAAGTGACCGAACGCGTGCATCACTTCTTGGTCCGCAGTTGCTTCAAAAATTTTAGCTGTCTCTTCATCGCCTGCAGCACGAGCCAATTTAGCGAAGTAGCGATACTTGATATGAGCCATTGATTCACCAGCAAATGCAGACTCAAGGTTTTGAATCGTTTTAATTTCTGGATGTATCATTTTTGATTCCTTTTTCTAAAGTTTTAAAATCCATTCAGTTGAGGGGGCTTGTTTAAATGCTTGCTCAACCACAGGGTGAATTCTGGGCTTTAAAATATTATCAGTCCAATGAATAATAATGATATTTTCTATCGAATTATTAGATAATCAAAGAATATGGCCAATCTCCCTTCATTAAGACAGCTAAGCTACTTCATTGCTTTGGCAAAGGAGTTGAACTTCACTCGTGCTGCTGAGGCCTGTTTTGTTGGGCAATCGACCCTCAGCGCGGGCTTAAAAGAGCTGGAGGATAGTTTGGGCGTCCGTTTGGTGGAGCGGGATCGCCAGAATGTCTCTATTACCCTAGTCGGTCGAGAGGTTTTATCGCGAGCGCGAGCGATTTTAGCTGCTTCTGAGGACTTGTTGGAATTTGCGGACGGAGCGGAAAAGTCGATGGCGGCGACTATTCGTCTTGGAGTTATTCCAACGATTGCGCCATTTCTATTGCCAAAGGTGCTACCAGAAATTCGGACGCGTTTTCCAGATTTAAAGGTTACCTTGCGTGAAGATCTGACATCAAATTTGCTTGCTAGGCTTGCAGATCACCAGCTTGACTTTGCCCTGATTGCATTGCCTTATAAGGTTGATGGTCTGTTGGTTAAAGAGCTGTTTAATGATGAGTTTTGGTTGGTTGCCCGAGAAAGCGATCCTGCACTTCAGTTCAAAGAGGTTCGCTTGCCTGCCAAAATGGCAGGGCGTCTGCTCTTGTTGGAGGAGGGGCACTGCCTGCGGGATCATACCTTGCAGGCCTGCAAGCGATCTGATATTCGGAACGCTGAAGGCATGGAAGCAACAAGTTTGCTGACATTGCTTCAGATGGTGGAGTCTGGGATGGGTATTGCATTACTGCCTGAGATGGCGGTAAAGGGCGGCTTATTAAATGGTACGGAATTGCTTGCTAAGCCTTTGGCGGCACCAGCCCCTAAACGGGTCGTTGCTTTAGTAGCGCGATCTTCCACTGCTCGTATTGAAGAGTTTGAGGCCTTATCCGACTGTATTCGGGAGCGTTTTGACTCTGGGTTTGGCGTCGGTAAGGCAAGGCGCAAGGCTATTTGAGCTTAAGCAGGATTACAGCATTCTTGCTAAAGTCACGACTCTACTTTATTTGTTGCATATAAAAGAAAGATTGCGATGTCCGGAAAAGAAATGATGTTTACCCCTGTGAACCTGGGTGCAATTGAGCTTAAAAACCGCCTAGTCATGGCGCCTTTAACTAGAATGCGTGCTGTTGCTGGTGATGTGCCCAATCCATTGGCTAAAACGTATTACGCTCAGCGCGCAAGCGCTGGTTTGATCATTACCGAGGCAACTCAAATTTCTCCGATTGGCATGGGCTATCCAGCCACTCCCGGTATTTATTCTGCAGAGCAAACGGCTGCCTGGAAGGATATTGTGGGTGCAGTTCATGCAAAGGGTGGCGCCATCGTTGCGCAACTCTGGCACGTAGGTCGCATTTCACATTCATCATTGCATCCAGAGCAAGGCTTGCCAGAAGCGCCTTCAGCTATTGCGCCTGCAGGTCAAACCTATGGCGCGGATTGGAAGTTGCATCACTACGAAACACCTAAAGCCATGACAAGTGAAGATATTGCTCGTTTACTAAAGGATTATGAGTTGGCTGCCAATAATGCCAAGGCCGCGGGGTTTGATGGGGTGGAAATTCATGCGGCAAACGGCTATCTTTTGGACCAGTTCTTGCAAGACAAGACCAATCAACGCACAGACCAATATGGCGGCTCAGTTGAGAATCGCCTTCGTCTGCTTGGTGAAGTGATTGAAGTGGTTGCTCAGGCGTTTCCGAGTGATCGCATTGGCGTTCGCCTTTCCCCGTATGGTAGCTTTAATGACATCGGCGATAGTGACCCAGTTGCTTTGTTTGGTGCCGCAATCAAGAAATTGAATGCTTGCAATTTGGCTTATGTTCACATGATCGAGCCACGTTCAACTAGCGCGGGTGGTAATGATCAAATTAACCAGAATGCCCCAATTACTTCGGAGATGTTTCGTAAATCCTATGTCGGAAAGTTTATTAGCGCAGGCGGCTATGATCAAGCAATGGGTGAGAAGGTGTTGGAAGAGGGTTTGGCTGATGCGGTTGCCTACGGCCGTTTATATATTTCTAATCCAGATTTGGCTGAGCGATTTAAACAAAATGCGCCATTAAATCCTTATAACCGCGCAACTTTCTATGGTGGTGCGGAGCTTGGTTACACCGATTATCCAAGTTTGTAATTTAGAAGCGGCAATCTCACTCAGCCCTGGGTGAGGGTAATGAGGTCATATTCCTAGAGAATAGATCTCATTGTTTATTGTCTGAATCCTTTAGTAGATTAAGATGGTTTGCAATCAATAGTATCGCTACTGAAATACAGCCCAGAGCAAAGAATTGCCACTGATGAAGTACGGCTGTACCAACAACGGTCATGAGGATTGTCCATGCCACTGTGATCTTGGCTTTTTTGCTGAGTGGTTTCATGTTCGGAATTCTATCGTGTTTTGCAATCAATTTCGGCTGCTTACTTGGGTAGTCTTGCCTTGGCGCTTAATTCATTATCTGAACCGCGTTTATCTAGTTGAGACAGTCTTAGGGCTTCAACCTCAAAATCGATTTGCGCTGGGTGAAATTCGTCATTTCCCAGGTTAATGATATAAGTCCAAACAAGCTCGCGCCCGCGGTTTTTGAATACATCTACTACTCGTTTCATTTTTTTACCGCCTATTTGGATCTGATATGGGTGTCTGAGTGTTTAAAGTTTGCTGAAGGTCAATAAGATTTTGGGGTTCAATGCGAATAATGCCTCCCCTTGGGCTGTCGATGTCTGCAATCAGAAAAAAAGATATTGATGTTACAAGTGGAAAGATTAAGAATAAACCAATGTTTTGCTTGAAGTTTCTAACTCCAAACCCAACGAGTAGGTTAGCGCAAATAGCAATGGCCGTCATCAACGCCCATGCTGCATAAGGAATGCGATTCCACCAAGCAGCTTGGGTATAGCCTTGGGAATTGAGAACGTCATTCATTCCCGCTACAACTAGGGCAATCGTAGGTGAGGCTTGAGTCCGAGTTACCGGAAGAATTTCATCCCATAGTTTTTGTTGTAACTTAGCAGTGCGCTGATTAATCGCAATTAAGGTTTCACTGTCTTGTGCCGCGTAAAACAAGATGCGTTGGTCGATATAGCTTTTTAGCAATGATTTTGTCGTGGCAATTGAACTTGCAGGTAGCAGCTCTGAACGAAGATATTTAGTGCTAATAGCATTCGCTTCACCCTCCTCAAGCTGCTTTCTTAAATCATGGCGAGTAATCGCCATCGAGAAAGTGAAGCCGATGATGAGCGCCAACAAGGTCAGGGTTGCTGTTTGAATGACGCCCAAGTCTGCAGAGGTTTCGGTATCTTTAGCGCGAAAGCGACTTAGTGCCGAGTTACCTAACCAAACTGAGGTGCTAAAGAGCGCCAAAGCAATTAAAAATACCTGTAGCGGGTGATTGAGGATGCTTGTAATTTTAAAAAGTTCCTGGATACAAAATATCTTTAGTCACATTCTGAATGTCGCGGTGGCCAGTGAAAGCCATGGTGATATCTAGTTCATTGTGAATAAGTTCAAGACATTTCGTTACACCAGCCTCACCCATAGCTCCCAAGCCATATAGAAATGGGCGGCCAATCATGGTGCCACGTGCGCCAAGAGCCCAAGCCTTTAAGACGTCTTGTCCGGAGCGAATGCCGCCGTCCATCCAAACCTCAATGTCTTTGCCAACGGCATCCACGATGCCAGGTAATGCTTGAATACTGGAGATTGCACCATCGAGTTGACGGCCGCCATGATTGGAGACGATCATGGCATCGGCGCCAGAGTTGGCGGCTAGGCGAGCATCTTCAGCGTCTAAGATGCCTTTAATAATGAGCTTGCCACCCCATCGTTTTTTGATCCACTCTACATCGCCCCAATTTAGGCCTGGGTCAAACTGTTCTGCCGTCCAAGAGGAGAGGGAGGACATGTTGCCAACACCTGTAGCATGCCCAACAATGTTGCGAAAGGTTCTGCGTGGGGTCATTGCCATACCTAGACACCAGCGTGGTTTGGTCGCCATATTGATCATGTTGGCGATGGTGAGTTTTGGTGGTGCAGATAAGCCATTTTTAAGATCTTTGTGGCGTTGACCCAAAATTTGCAGATCCAAAGTCAGTACTAGTGCGGATACCTTGGCTACTTTGGCTCGCTCAATGAGGCGTTCGATAAAGCCACGGTCTTTCATGACATAGAGCTGAAACCAAAATGGCTTGGTAGTACGTTCTGCGACATCCTCAATAGAGCAGATGCTCATGGTCGATAAGCAAAACGGAACGCCAAATTTTTCAGCCGCACGCGCTGCAAGGATTTCACCATCTGCATGCTGCATGCCAGTGAGACCGGTTGGAGCAAGTGCAACAGGCATGGCAACCTCTTCGCCCACCATGGTTGTTTTGGTGGTGCGATTAGTCATGTCCACTGCTACGCGTTGGCGGAGTTTGATTTTCTGGAAATCAGATTCATTAGCGCGATAGGTTGCTTCAGTCCAGGAGCCGGAATCGGCATAGTCATAAAACATCTTGGGTGCGCGTTTTTGGTGAAGTACCCGTAGGTCTTCAATATTGGTAATGATTGGCACTATGTATCCTTCTTTTTAAGCTCATTCTTATAGGCTTTAGTCTAAGCAAGCTCTATCTTAGCAATACCGAGCATTTGTTTCTACAATAGAAGGGTTGTCCCTAGCCAGGGCCTTTGTTTCCTATTTTCTGAATACTTTCTAATGCTCCAGCTCAATTTAGCCACGATTTTCTATTTAGTTGTCGCCACTGCGCTTTGGGCCGGTAATGCAATCGCTGGACGCCTTCTGGTTGGAGGCGTGTCTCCCATCACCTTGAGTGCGGTTCGCTGGGCTTTGGCTGCGCTAATTTTGCTTCCTTTTGGCTGGCGTATTTTTAAACGGGATAGCGCCCTGTGGCAAAACAAGACCCGGTTTTTATTTTTAGGCTTGTTTGGCGTCGGTAGTTATAACGTTCTTCTATACCTCGCATTGCAAACTTCAGCACCCATCAATGTCACTTTGATTGGCGCAAGCATGCCAATCTGGATGTTATTGATTGGAGCAGTTTTTTATAAGGTGCAGCCCACACCCTTGCAATTACTTGGTGCGGTTGTATCTTTAGTTGGAGTGACAGTCGTATTGACGCGAGGTGAACCCTCCAAATTGTTATCAATGAAGTTGGTCTTGGGTGATCTTTTGATTATGCTTGCGACGATCTTATGGGCCTCTTATAGTTGGATGCTCAGCAGACCAGGCAAAAGCACTGAGCGCCAGTGGCCATGGACAGACTTTTTGCTGGCGCAGATGCTGGTAGGTTTGCTATGGACACTTTTCTTTGACAGTTTTGAGATTGCTGGAGGTTACGCCTTTTTGGACCTCAACCCATTTACGATTTCCCTCATTTTATTTGTGGCGATCGGCCCCTCTTTGATCGCCTATCGTTGTTGGGGTTTGGGGGTAAATGGGGCTGGACCAACCGTGGCAGCATTTTTTGCCAATCTGATCCCTTTGTTTACTGCGCTTTTATCTGCTGCGATGCTGGGAGAACCCCCGGCTCTTTATCACGGCTTAGCTTTTGCGCTGGTCGTTACCGGCATTCTGGTCTCATCCACCAAGCCTAGGACCGGTCAAAATAAGGCGTCTTGATCTAGGCCTGGGATTTAAATGCAGAAACCCATTACAGTTATTTCTTCTTGGTTTTGCCTTCAATAATTTAGGTTGAATATGATTGATGTTCTTGTAATTGGCGGAGGAAATGCAGCTCTTTGCGCTGCCTTAATGGCAAGGGAAGTTGGCGCCAGTGTTTTACTCCTGGAGTCAGCCCCTAAAGAGTGGCGCGGAGGAAATTCTGCGCATACTCGTAATATCCGCGCTATGCACGATGCGCCTGAAGATGTCATGAGTGGGGTGTATTCCGAAGAAGAATATTGGCAGGATGTATTGAAAGTTACTGGCGGTAATACGGATGAAAAATTAGCGCGTTTAGCTATTCGCGCATCAGCTAATTGTCGCGGATGGATGCAAAAACATGGCGTGCGATTTCAGCCGCCCTTATCTGGCACACTGAACCTATCCAGAACGAATGCGTTTTTTATGGGTGGGGGCAAGGCTCTAATCAACGCCTACTATCGTAGCGCTGAAAAATTGGGAGTCAAGGTTTGTTATGACTCCACTGTGACTTCCTTGGATGTCAGAGATGGGAAGTTTCTTGCCGCCTACATTGGTGATGAACGCATCGAGGCAAAAGCTTGTGTATTGGCTGCTGGGGGATTTGAATCAAATCGGGAGTGGTTAAAAGAGGTTTGGGGTGTTAATGAATTTGGTGAGGCTCCTGCGGATAATTTCTTGATTCGCGGTACTCGATATAACAAGGGTATTTTATTAAAGCAACTCATTGGGATGGGCGCAGATTCTGTCAGCGATGCAACTCAAGCGCACATGGTTGCGGTAGATGCGCGCGCTCCTTTATATGATGGAGGAATCTGTACGCGAGTGGATTGCGTTTCATTTGGCATCGTTGTTAATAAGCACGCACAACGGTTTTCTGATGAGGGTGAGGATTTTTGGCCAAAGCGTTATGCGTTTTGGGGTAGGTTAGTGGCGCATCAACCTGGACAGATTGGTTATTCCATTATTGATTCAAAAGTATTGGGTAGATTCATGCCTCCAGTGTTTCCTGGTGATAAGGCGAATACCCTAGAGGAGTTGGCGGATATGTTGGGGCTCGAAAAAGCAACTCTCTTAAAAACAGTTGCGGAATATAACGCAGCTTGCAGGGTTGGCACCTTTGATCACACAATCATGGACGATTGCCACACAGAGGGTTTGCAACCCGCAAAAACACATTGGGCCTTGCCAATTGATACGGGCCCATTCTATGGATATATTTTGCGACCTGGGGTGACGTTCACCTACCTTGGTATGAAGACTGGCGAAAAGGCGGACGTGCATTTTGGTGGAAAGCCAAGTCCTAACTTATTCGTTGCTGGAGAAATGATGGCGGGAAATGTTTTAGGTAAGGGCTACGCAGCGGGCATTGGCATGGCGATTGGAACTGCCTTTGGCAGAATTGCGGGAACGGGTGCGGCTCAATACGCCCTCAGTCATCAGGGTGTTGAACATGCAGCAGCTTAACAAATTGATTCAAGAGGCCGTAATCTTGGGTTCAGATTCCTCGGGAGCCGAGGCTGCTCGTATGCTGCAGATTTGCAATGCTTGTCGCTACTGCGAAGGATTTTGCGCTGTATTTCCGGCGATGACTCGCAGAATTAATTTCAATGTGGCGGATATGAATTACCTTGCCAACCTTTGTCACAATTGTGGCGCCTGTTTACACGCTTGCCAGTATGCTCCTCCTCATGAGTTCGGGGTCAATATTCCCCGAGTGATGGCTCGGGTGCGCAAAGATACTTACATGACCCATGCTTGGCCAAAAACGTTTGGTGCTTTATATAAAAATAATGGCTTAACAGTGGTCTTAGCCAGCACATTTTCTTTGACGATCTTTTTGCTATTAACGCTAACTTTTAATGCCGGTTTATTCTCCCCATCACTGAGTCAAAATTTTTACACAATCTTTTCCCATAACACCCTGATTTTGATGTTCGGATTCGTTTTTGCATACGCAACCCTGGCGTTATGTATTGGCGTTTTTTCATTCTGGCGTCAAATTTCTATGGGTGCAGTTTCAGGGTCTGCAGCAGGCGAGGCTATGCACAATGCTTTGACATTAAAGTACCTCGGGGGAGGTCATGGCGATGGTTGCAATAATGAAGATGATGCGTTTTCGCTATGGCGTAAACGTTTTCATCATTTTACTTTTTATGGTTTTATGTTCTGCTTTGCGGCTACTTCGGTAGCCACTGTCTATCACTATCTGCTGGGCTTAAATGCGCCTTATGCATTCAGTAGCATCCCCGTCGTCTTGGGTGTGCTGGGCGGTATTGGTTTACTAGTTGGACCTGCTGGTTTACTGTATCTAAATCTTAGGCGCAATGCGGAGCATGGAGATGTGACGCAAAAACCGATGGATAGGGCGTTTATCGTTCTTCTGTTCTGCATTAGCGCAACTGGGTTGGCTTTATTGATTTATCGCGATACGGGCTGGATGGCAATTTTATTGGCCATTCATCTGGCATTCGTGATGAGTTTTTTCTTGACGATGCCTTATGGAAAATTTGGTCATGGCTTTTATCGCCTCGCAGCCTTACTAAAGGATTCGATAGAGCGGCGCCAAGAAAGCAATCTTCAGCTGGGATCAGACTAAAACCCTTGCCATCCTTCATAAAATGCCTTATTTAGAGAGTTTTAGAGCATTGCAGTGCAATAACTACCTAAATCAGTATCATCTAGGACTATTTACAGAATTACTAGGAAATTACTATGCCAGGCTTGCTTCCCAATATTGATCCAGATGGTCTTTTGGAGTTCTCCGTTGTTTATACCGATCGTTCCTTAAATCACATGTCTGAAGAGTTCAAAAAAGTGATGGTCGACATTTCTAGTGTCCTCAAAGATGCTTACAACGCTAGCTCTGCTGTGATTGTTCCTGGTAGCGGAACTTTTGGTATGGAGGCGGTTGCTCGTCAATTTGCTAATAATCAAAAATGTTTGGTTTTACGCAACGGCTGGTTTAGTTATCGTTGGACTCAAATTTTTGATTTGGCCAACATTACTAGCGACATCACCGTCCTTAAGGGTAAGCAGTTGGATGCAAGTACCCAAGGTGTTTTTGCTCCTGCACCGATTGAAGAGGTTGTGGCTTTTATTAAAAAAGAAAAGCCAGCAGTGGTGTTTGCTCCTCACGTTGAAACTTCCGCGGGAATTATTCTTCCTGATGATTACCTCAAGGCGCTTGGTGAGGCAGTGCGTTCAGTAAATGGCTTGTTCGTTTTGGACTGTATCGCCTCTGGCGCAATGTGGGTAGATATGAAGGCCTGTAATGTCGATGTCATTATTACCGCGCCTCAAAAAGGTTGGAGTAGTTCGCCTTGCTGCGCATTGATTGCGCTTGGTGATAGAGCGCGTGAACTTATCGATTCCACCCAGAGTAGCAGTTTCTCTATGGATCTTAAAAAATGGCTCCAAATTATGGAGGCTTATGAAAAGGGTGGTCATGTTTACCACACGACCATGCCAACCGACGCGCTCAAAATTTTGCGTAATACCATGAAGGAAACCCAGACCTTGGGTTTTGCTGCGCTCAAGGCAAAGCAGCAAGAGTTGGGCGATAAGGTTCGAGCCTTGCTTGTCTCTAATGGTTACCCATCAGTTGCTGCTAAGGGCTTTCAGGCTCCTGGTGTTGTGGTGAGCTACACCAAAGATGTTGACATTCAGTCAGGCAAGAAATTTATTGCATTAGGTTTGCAGACTGCGGCTGGTGTTCCTTTGCAGTGCGACGAGCGCCCAGATTTCTGCACTTTCCGTATTGGTCTGTTCGGTCTTGAGAAGCTGGGGCATGTTGATCGCACGGTAAATCATCTAGCAACTGCTTTGGAGAAGATTGTGGAGGTTGAGGCACGGGCGGCTTAAGACTTTTGTGTTCTCATGAAAGGCCATCTTAGGATGGCTTTTTTATTGGCTTGAGTTGCCCTTATCCAATATTAAGAAGTTGTGGATCAGTTTAAATTTAGGTGATTAATAGCATTTTTAATTATTTTTTGGGTATTATTAAATCATTCGTAAACTCAATTGGAGAATTTAATGATTTCTCGTTTTGCACGCTTAAGCTTGGCCTTGCTTATTTCTGCCACTGTTGGCCTTTCTCCAATTGCTGTTATGGCCGCAGACCCTGCACCAGCTCCAACCTCGGTAGCGGCGCCTGCCGCTGCACCAGCCCCAGCGGCTCAGTCGGACAAAGCTGCCGAGAGAAAAGCTCAAAAACAGGCTAAGAAAGAGAAGAAGGCAAAGAAAAAAGCTGAGAAAAAAGCTAAGAAGAAAGCAAAAAAAGCTCAAGCAGCTCAAGCAGCGCAGTAATTTCTTGCTTGGCTAAGAGCTAAGCAAATCTTTGTCGCCAAAACCATTGGAGTTGATAGGCTTCAGTGGTTTTTGTTTATTGGCGTCATTGCGTACTAATAACCACATTGCCCCCATCACCAAACTCATGCCGCCAATCTGGATCCAGCTAATTGGTTCGGATAGGACTGCCCACCCCATGAAGATGGTTGATACGGGTCCAAGAATGCCGGCTTGCGCAACCAAAGGTGAGCCAATGCGATGAATGGCAATCATGATGAGTAGCATGGGAATGACTGTGCAGAGGCTGGCATTCACTAGGCTGAGCCAATAGATTTGCGATGCCTGTTCCAGAATATCGGCAGGTCTATGCGCCAAGGCTTGGATAATACTGAAAAACGCTGAGGAGCTGCTGGCATAGACCACCAATCTAATGCTGCCAATTCGGTTCACCATTTCTCCTGAGCCAATCATGTAGCCTGCGTAGGTGCAAGCGCTTGCAAATACCAGGAGCATGCCAAGCCATGCGGAGCTGCCAGTAGAGTTGGCGTCCTGAATAAATACCGCCATGACGCCAAGGTAGCCCACAATTAATGCGAACCACTGAAGGCGTGAAATAGATTTGTGTAAAACAAAATACGAGATGAGCAAAACAATTGTTGGGGTAAGGTACAAAACGATTCGTTCAAGCCCCACAGAGATGTATTGCAGTCCCAGAAAATCTAAATAACTCGATAAAAAGTAACCCAAGAAACCCAGGCTAAAGACTTTAAAGCGATCAGCCCAACTGAGTGATACCTTTTTTTGTTTGCGAGCCTGCCACCAGTAGATCAACCAAAATAATGGAAGCGCTAGCAGCATCCGAAGGGCTAAGAGTGTTTCTGCATTAGCGCCGTAAGTAAAGGCGAGTTTTATCAGAATTGCTTTTCCGGAGAAAAGAATTGATCCAATGCTGGCCATCAGGATGCCGTAGAGGTGGCGCTTCCGTTGCGCGGTGATATCGCTTGTGTGCACTTATTCGGTTAGGCTATTGAGCAGGGAGCGCATTTCAATAATAAGCTCAGAAGGTGTGAGCCCAATTGGACCAACCCCTTTATGTACTAGGCTGTCCGCTGCAGATCCGTGGAGTTGAACGGCTACACAAGTCGATGCCCATAGATCGAGATGATGGCGTACGCCTTGTGCGGAAATGGCGGCAATGCTACCCGTAAGCACATCACCCATGCCGCCAACAGCCATACCAGGGTTGCCTTGATTGCATTGGACGCTAGTGTGTTGGGGTGATGCAATTAAGGTATGTTGACCCTTCAGAACCACGATGGAACCAGTTAATTGCACAAGCTTTTGTAAAGCGCTTAAGCGCCGTTCTTGAACTTGTTCGCTTGATATTTTGAGAAGACGTGCAGCCTCACCAGGGTGGGGTGTAATCACGCTTAAGCCTGGAAATTGTTGATTCCGTTTTTGTAATATAAGCAAAAGATTGTCATTGCTCGCAATTAGATTTAGCGCATCAGCATCGATGACTAAGGGAATATTTGAATATGCCAAGCTGGCACCCAAGAATTCAAGTGCAAGACTAGAATTCCCGAGACCGGGGCCAATTGCAATGACATCCGGTTTAGTGTTGGCCAAGAACTCAGAGGCGGGACTAGCTGCGTGTCTCACCATTAGCTCTGGGTGCGCAACTAGCGCCTGGCTAGAGGAGGCGTCTAGCATTTCTAGAATGGTCCAGCCGGCACCAAGATGCAAGGCCGCGTTGCCTGCCAGAACCAGAGCGCCTGCCATGCCAGGCGCTCCGCCAATAAGCACTACTTTCCCTGCATCACCCTTGTGTTCTGATGCGCCTCGCTTTAAGTTTTTAATCAGACCCAGTGCTGCTAGTGCGGTTGGCTCTTTGATCAAGGCAGTCATCTCTAGAATTTCACTTTTATTTTTGACGGTGTGGGTATTTTAAGGGGAGTATGCTCCGAATATGAAGATTCAATTTTTCGGCGCGGCAGGGGAGGTCACTGGCTCGAAACATGCTATACAGGTTTCTCTCGGTGGTCGTGACCGACGCTTCATGGTTGATTATGGAATGTTTCAAGGAGGTCATGAGGCTAGCCTAAAAAATCTAGAGCCACTTCCGTTCCCGCCAAAAGAAATTGATTTCATCGTACTGACGCATGCTCATATCGATCACAGTGGCTTATTACCACGTCTTTGCGCTCAAGGATTTGCTGGTCCAATTTATTGTACAAGCGCCACCTTTGAGTTGTTGAAGATTCTATTGCCAGACAGTGCGTATTTGCAATTAGCGGATGCAGAACGCGCTGAGCGCAAGCATAAGGCTGGAAAATGGCGTGGCGAGATTCCGGTGGCGCTATATTCCCGTGAAGAGGTCGAGATGACCTTGAACCAGTTTGAACTTGTGGAATATGGTCAAGTAATTGAACCGTGTGATGGCATTAGTTTAGAGTTTCGTAATGCCGGACATATTCTAGGCTCTGCGATTGCGATTTTGGATATTCAAGAAACAAATGCCCCTGTGAAGCGCTGTGTATTTTCGGGTGATATTGGGATGAAGGGTAGGGTGTTGATGCCTGACCCAGTCATTGTTGATGGGGCCGATGTATTGCTTATCGAATCAACTTACGGCGACCGCTTACATCGCAGTCTCCAGGAGACAGAGGCTGAGCTAGTTGAGGTCATTTCATCCACAATGCGCGCTCATGGAAATGTGGTGATTCCCGCCTTCGCTGTTGGGCGCACTCAAGAGGTTTTGTTTCTTTTAATTGATTTGGTGCGCAAAGGTCTGTTACCCCATCTTAGTATTTGGGTTGATTCACCAATGGCAACTGCTGCAACGCATTTAACCCAACATTTCTTTTCACAGTTGGATCAGCGGTCTCAAGCTACTTTTAGTTGGTTTAAAGAGCATCCTGATGCTATGACACTGCGCTTTATAGCTGATGTTGAGGAGTCAAAATCACTGAACAAGATTAAAGGGGGTGCCATCATTATTTCTGCAAGTGGTATGTGTGATGCTGGGCGAATTATTCATCACTTGGCGAATAATCTTCCGTATGCCCAAAATGCCATCATCATGACCGGCTTCCAGGCTTATGGCACTCTTGGTCGGCGTTTAGTGGATAAGGTACCCATGGTTCGACTACTTGGCGAAGAGGTTTTGGTAAGGGCCTCAGTCCACACGATTGGTGGATTATCGGCGCATGCCGATAAAGCGGGTTTGTTGGATTGGTTAAGAGGGTTTAAGAAGACGCCTCAGTCGGTATTTGTAGTCCATGGCGAGCCTAAAGCGGCTCAAGCATTTGCTACCAGCATTCGCGATGAACTTGGCTGGCCCAACGTCCAGATATCGGAACGTTTGCATACCTACGAGTGTTAGTCATGGATTTACTCCGCTACTTTGGCGCCCTGTATGCCATGACGTTTCATAGCATCAGCCACAAATCCAGAAGTCTTTAGTTCCGCAATGATGGCGCTTAAATAGGTGTTGGTTTTTTCATATTCTGGTCTAGCTTTAGGGATTCCAATAGCTTGATTGATCATCATGAAGCGACCTGGAAGCATGCGTAGGTCGGTATATCGCGCCGCATCAGTCTCAAGCTGTTGTTTAACGCCAGCCGCTACATTGCCTTGACCGCTCATAAAGTCATCGACCACAGCTTGTGAACTTGTGGCTCGCAAGACAGTTGCATTTTTGATTTCGCGTGTGAGATAAAGGTCATAGGCACTTCCTTTGCCGACAACAATTTCATTTCCCACTACATCAACCTCCTCATTGCCCTTAATTGGCGATGAAGCCTTCACCATATATGCGCCTTCAATTTGGATATAGGGTGGTGTATAGCTAATGTCTTGTCCGCGGACTGGATCGATAGCCACAAACACGAGATCGATATTTCCAGTTTTAATGGCATCTACTGTATTGCCAGCAGTTTGAAACGGAAAGAGTTCAATTGGCAAGCCAGACCGTCTACCAATTTCGTTGGCAATATCAATGGTAACCCCTTTGGGCTTTTGGGTCGTTGGATCGGTGCCGGCTAGAACGGGGTTGCCTAAATTAATACCTACGCGCAATGTGCCGGTTGGTGCAAAGGATTTAAGTATGGCGGCATCTGTTAGTTTCATATTTTTAGAAGGGGGTGTTGTATTGATTGGCTGGCAGTTCGCATATTGTGATAATAAGAGACTGCAGATGGCGAGTAAATATTTCATATTAAGATGATATAAAAAAACATAGCTCATCCCCGTTTTATTGCTGGCAAATCCGAATGCGCTCTCATAATCCCTATAGACATCTATGAGATAGCCCCATCTAGGTGGTAATACTGACTCATCTGGAGGTAAGATAGGTATCTATTTCTGTGTAAGGTAGAGTAATGAGCCCAAAGCTCCCGGTTAATAATTCTCAAACGATTTCTGATTATTTAAATTTAAATAGGGTTGAATCTTCGGAAACAAGCTCCGAGGAATCTTCTAGGTTTGCTTTTGATGATTCCGCTTTTTTAGCGCGTCGTGAAACCTTGGGTATTCGTTTTGAGCTGGAGTTGCTGAAGCCTGATGTTCTCCTGCGCGAGAGGGGTATTGATCACACCATTACCGTGTTTGGTTCTACGCGCTTTGTGAGTCATGAGCAAGCCTTGAAATTGGAAGAGGGCGCCAAAACTCCCGAAGAAATTGCTGAGGCAAAACAAGCGATACTACATAGCAAGTACTATGAATCAGCCTATGAGTTTGGGAGAATGGTGGCTGCGTATAACGCGACTCAATTACTGGCAAATAATAAACTTCATATTTGTACTGGAGGTGGCCCCGGGATTATGGAGGCCGCCAATCGAGGCGCATCTGAATCAGGGGATCAAACCATTGGATTCAATATTAGTTTGCCCCGAGAGCAACACCCCAATCCCTATGTGACTGAGGGTTTAAGTTTTCGCTTTCATTATTTTGCTTTGCGCAAAATGCACTTCATGTTGAGGGCCAGGGCAATTGTCGCCTTCCCAGGTGGCTTTGGTTCGTTTGATGAGCTCTTTGAAGTGCTAACCCTGATGCAGACCGAGAAAGTAGACATTCTCCCGGTGATTTTGGTGGGAAATGGATTTTGGTCTGAAATGGTCAACTTCCAGAAAATGGTCGAGTTTGGTGTGATTGATAAGTCGGATGTTCAATTAATTCATTTTGTTGAAACTGCAGAAGAGGCTTGGAAGGTCATTGCAAATTGGTATCAGCTAGCTTGATCTGTAAAATGAAGTCAATATGACGGCTCCGAACACCTCTAGCTTGACTGACCAATTAAATATTCCCGTTGAAGTCATTGAGCGCTTTAAGTAACCATGGGTAAAATTTGGGATGCCATCATTATCGGTGGTGGTGCTGCTGGTTTGTTTTGTGCTGGCGTAGCGGGGCAGCTTGGCAAAAAAGTGCTGGTACTAGACCACGCAGAAATATTGGGCGAGAAAATACGCATTAGCGGTGGAGGTCGATGTAACTTTACCAATCTCCATAGCGGCCCAGCTAATTTCTTATCCCTCAATCCTCACTTTGTGAAGAGTGCTTTAGCGCGCTATCCGTCGAAAGAGTTTATTAAGTTAGTGCAATTCTATCGGATCAACTATCACGAGAAGCACCAGGGGCAGCTTTTCTGCGATGACTCAGCAAAGCAAATTATCGATATGTTGCTTGCTGAGTGCGCCAAAGGTAGCGTGAAGATTCAGAACCCGGTATCGATTGAAGCCATTGCTCGGAATGGTGATAGCTGGGTTGTCCATACCACTCGTGGTGTTGAAAAAACCAAGTCAGTAGTTATGGCGACGGGGGGTTTGCCAGTCCCAGCTATTGGAGCAAGCGCTTATTCCTTGGATGTTGCCAAGCAATTTGATTTAAAGGTGGTCGATCCGCGTCCAGCTTTAGTCCCTCTATCTTTCACCTCAGAAACCTTCTCCAATCTTAATGAATTGGCGGGCTTGAGTTTACCCATCCGAATTCGTGCGGGATCTAAAGGTAGTCGATATGGTGTCTGCCGTTTCAATGAGGATTTACTGCTAACCCATAAAGGTTTATCAGGCCCCGCAGTTTTGCAGGCGAGTAGTTACTGGATTGAAGGTGAGGCAATTCACATTGATTGGCTCGGTGCCATAGAGGTGGGTGGCGGTTTTCATTGTGATGATCTATTTAATAATGAAGAGAACAGGCTCAAACTAACAGAAACCATTTTGGCTTCTGTTTTGCCCCAGCGCCTAGCAAGAGCATTTGCTGAACAAAGAAATTTATTGGGACGTAAATGGGCTGAGGTTTCTAAGAAGGATCGCCAAGCCTTAAAAGAGCTCATTACCAATTGGTCTGTGAAACCTGCGGGAACGCTGGGCTGGAAGAAGGCAGAAGTGATGTTGGGCGGCGTTGATACCAAAGAGCTAGATGGCCAAACTATGATGGCGCGCAATCACTCTGGACTGTATTTTATTGGTGAGTGCGTAGATGTTACTGGACACCTTGGTGGTCATAACTTCCAATGGGCCTGGTCAAGCGGATTTGCTTGCGCGCAGGCACTCTGATTTAATGCGCGACTTTTTTCTTTTCGCGAGAACGAATATTCAATAGCTCTACCGTCAATGAAAAGGCCATAGCAACATAAACATATCCCTTGGGAACATGTACCCCCATACCTTCTGCAATCAGCACGACGCCAACTACCGTTAAGAAAGATAAAGCTAGCACCTTAACGGAGGGGTGATGATGAACAAAGTCGCCGATTGGTTTTGCGGCGATGAGCATGATCAGAACCGAGGCAAGTACGGCGGCGATCATGATGCCAATTTGATCGACCATGCCTACGGCAGTAATGACGCTATCTAGCGAAAAGACAACATCGAGCAAACCAATTTGAACTACCGAAGCAATAAATAACTTTGGCAATGATTTTTGATGATTGCTCCCTGCTACAGAGTCATTATTGGTCTTATGAGATTCTCCGACTTCTACTTCTGTATAGATTTCTTTGGATGCTTTCCAGATAAGGAAGAATCCGCCGAGTAGTAGGATGAGATCTCGCCCAGATATTGGGCGCCCCTGTACGCTGAAAAACTCTTGCGTCAATCCCATCACCCATGAAAGACTGAGCAAAAGCAGGATGCGGGTGAATAGGGCAAAAATCAGCCCAAAACGACGCACTTGATCGCGGATTTCAGTAGGTAGGCGGTTGGCGATAACACTGATAAAGATGATGTTATCGATGCCTAGAACGACTTCCAAGGCGCAAAGGGTGAAGAATGCAATCCAAATGCCGGGGTCACTCAAAGAGCTGGCGATAAGTTCAATCATGTGTTGAATAAATTCCCTTTCGGTTAAAGTGTATCTAACTACATAAATCGAATGCTTGCAAAGTTTATGTCCCTGCGAATTATCCGGACATTATTGACTATCAGCCTTTCATATTCGTCTTTTGATTGCAAAACGCATTAGGCCAGCCGGCCACGTTCAATTTATAGCGGAGTTAGCATCCTTGGTCGTAAATTATGTCCAGCAAGGAAGGTCCGCGCACTTGCAGTGACCGGCGCTAAACGCAATCCAGCCTTGCCTGCGGCGCCAACCGTGCTTGAGACTGGCGTGACCAAATTAGAAGTGGTTAATAAATTAAGTCAGGCATTTAAAGAAACTCTTGATTCTCCAGAAATACAAAAGAAGATGATCGAGAAAGGTGCAGACCCTGTATATTTAAATGCCGAGCAATTTACTAAATTCTTAAGTGTAGAAATGTCGTATTGGGCAAAGGCGGTGAAACAGGCTGGAGCCAAGCTCGATTAATTTGGCTGGTTTCTCATCCAGTCGGCTGTATTGAAGAATGACTCATGGAGTTGATCGGCAATATTGCCATCGATGCCGCAATCTGCGAGCGCTTGGTACATGCAAGCTAGCCATTGATTACGTTCCTTGATACCTATCTTAAAAGGGAGATGTCTGGCCCTTAGCATGGGGTGTCCAAACCTTGGAGAGTAGATATCGGGACCCCCAATCCAGCCAGTCAGAAAGAATTTGAGTCTTTCACGGGAATTGGAAAGATCTTTTGGATGCATTGCCCTAAGTTCGGAGAGGGTCTCTTCTAAGCTCATTAAATCGTAGAAGCGATCCACTAGCTCATCGATCTTGTCGACCCCGCCAATGCTGTCATATAAGCTTTTTTGCCCAGTCATGGGTCTATTCTAATGCCGGAGCGCTAGGTAATTGGCAAGCCGAGAAATTCAGTATAGAGTTACCGTGAGCAGTCTTTGAATTACCTAATCTATATTCACCCCCCAACTGATAGAGGAAAGCGTTATGGATGCGAAAGATTTTCAAAAATGGCAACAAGAAAAGGCCAAAGAGCTTTTTAGTTATTCACACAAATTGTTAGATGCCGCTAAACAACTGAGCGAGCATCATATTGCTGAAATTGAGTGGGGCATGAAAAATGCAATGGAAAGCGCAAAATCCGCTGCTAAAAATGATCTCAGTAAGTTGAAGGGTTTGCAGGAAGAGGCGACCAAAGAGGCCGCCAAGCGTGCTGCTGTTTATCAGAAGAAGGTAAAGGCCGTTTTAAAGGATATTGGTGAGAGTGCTGCTGACGAAACCGAAAAGCATTTAGATAAGGTGCGTACATCTCTTGTCACTTGGCTAGAGGACGCCGAGAATAAATTGCCATCTCGCGCCGACAAGCTTTCTAAGGTGGTTCACGAGATGTCGACCACTGGTCAGAAGATGTTTCAAGAGGGGCGTCGTATTGTTAACCAGGTGGCGGATGCTGCTGAAAAGAATTTGGATGAATACACCAAGAAGGCTTCCGTCGCCAAAAAGAAGGGGGACTGATTTAGTCTTCTTTGGGCTACGCTCGCTGTATGAAATAAAGACCGCTACTCGCGGTCTTTATGCTTCCAACCTTGTGGCTTAACTTGGGATTTGTGAGCTCACGCCAGGCAATCGTTGTAAATCTTTTTTGCTGTAGACCGTCTTAAGCTCTATTGACTCAATTTTTTATCTAGAGGCTCTAGGCGAATGATCTTACCAAGCAAAAAATGTGTTTGTTTCTGAGTTGGTTAAATCGCAGTGCATTTTCTGGAATTTTTGCTCATTCCAGGCTTTGTATTAAGATTTACGGCAAAGAATACCGACAAAGCAAACTATAAAATTAATAAAGGAGATGTTGTGGATACAAATCGTAGAGACATGCTTAAGCTTGGCACATCCGCTGCTATAGGTGGCCTATTAATGCCTTCAGCCGTTTCAGCGGCTCAAGATCGCCAGCCGATTGTGGTTGAGCCAATGTCTGGCAAGGCTGGCTTTCGGGTTGCCAATTATTTGCCGAAGATAGGCGCAAGCTCACGTCTAGGGCTTGTAACGAATGATGGTTTGATCGTAGACATACCCGCTGAGGCCACTCGTCAAAAAATGGAGCTCTCGTTTGATCCCGCTTCAATGATTTCTTTGACCGCCTCTGGAAATAGGGGGCTTCTTGAGTTGGCTACTTTATTCAAAAATCGTAGCTCTCATTTGGTAAACGTCAATCAAGTGATTTTGCTCTCTCCGATTCCAAGACCGCAAAGCAATATTTACGCAGTGGGCTGGAACTACCTGGACCATTTTGAAGAGGGCAAGAAGAATCGTGTGGATACAGTTGTTAAAGAGTATCCCAAGGTTCCAGTGCTGTTCACTAAGGGAACGCAAACTATGAATGGCCCATTCGATAACATTCCATATGATGCTAG
>Ga0364900_10017_pt1 | contig 67054 bp, 56 predicted proteins | sample ExccelJu500002D3_FD_206974 | JGI IMG/M metagenome (GOLD analysis project Ga0364900, IMG submission 206974) | Enriched cells from Trout Bog Lake Hypolimnion, Wisconsin, USA - BchlTB.July09.5000.02.D3 | ecosystem: Environmental > Aquatic > Freshwater > Lake > Hypolimnion/Profundal zone | place: USA...
CAAGGGAGTTGCCCGCCCCTGCGGTGACGAAATCCTCGAACGCATACACGCCGTAAAGCACTCCGCGCGGATTCGCTCCTGCGATGACAACATCGTCGCCGATCTGCTTCAGGTGAAACCCGTCATCCTCCGCGGAGACATTTCGGATGTCCAGGTTTCCCTGGTCCCCGAAATGCTTAATCGCGTTCAGGTCGGAATCCCGTCCGAGCAGAAACCGCTTTTTGCCAGTGGATTTGGATTCCGGGACGATCACGATATTCAAACCGGCTTTCCCGAAAAACTTTTTCAACTCCTCGGCAGCCGTGTTCTCGACAATGTCGGAACTGTCCGCGACGACGATCTCGTAACCGCCGTCAACGCCGAGTGTCGAGAGGCCGGCTGCGATGATCTTCTTTTCATAGACGGTGCCATTGGGCGTGTTGAGTGGCGACATATTTGCTCCTTGAATGTTTGTATTGTTTTCACTGACTCCGTGAAGGCCATTTAGCTCTTCACTTCTTTGTCACGATTTAAAGATTGTCTATTGCGACGCCTGCCAGAACGTATAGATCTCCGGCCACGGGTCTTTCAGAAATATCCGCGTCAGTTCCAGAGTTTTGCGGGCATCCGCCGCCACCGACGGATTTGAAACTCGCTCGGACGCATGCGCATGAAACTTCAGTATCTCACGCTTGTCAGGCGTGGCTTCGATCAACATGGCCAAGCATTCCAGATTGGCGCAATCATCTTCCGCCAGCCGGATTATTTGCTCACCCGCTTTCCGGTATTCATCCATATATGGCGGTTGAAAATCATTGTAAACGTTGAGCATGTGCACCAACTGCACGCCCTCCAGGCGATGCGTCCAAAGCTTGAACAACGCCGCCCACAAGCGCAAGGCGTGCGCGGTTTCCTGGACCATGTCGCCAGAGGAACGCTCCCGCAGCTCGGGATGATCCAGAACTGCGGATGTCGCACCCAGCTTCCCTTCTTTGAAGCCCTGATCGGCAAACGCGACGGCTTGCTCAAAGTGGGGTATCGCCGCTTGCGCCAGTTTAAAGATCTTCGGCAGCCAATGCCGCATGCCCTCCTCCCGCTTGCCGTTGCAGGGGTAGACGAAAAAGCTTTCCTTAACTGCGCGCTCGATCGCCAGCGGCGTGACTGGAATCTTGAGTTGCCCATTGATGTTCAGCGCAAGCAGGAAACGGATATACAAGTCGATCGCCAGGTCGTCCTTGTTGAATGTTAGCATTCCCGCATGCAACGCCTCCAGCGCTTTCTGCATCCGCGGTGCCGCCCCATCTCCATACGAACGGCGGACCGCCTCATGGACGGCGGCTTGGGCATCCGGAATCTCGCCTGTCACCATGAGTTGAAAGCATGCATTCATCGGATTATATATTCCGCTGTCGGGCCGCGTTTCCAGCCAGAGCGCATCCACGCCTTTGCCGGCATAATTTGCCAGTTTTTCGGCTGTGGCATAAACGGTCGGAAGCGTTTTCACCATGTGCAGACTCTCGCTGGAGTTATACTCATCCCAGGCAAATAGCGGCACGCCATTTTTCTTTCCCGCCTTGGAGAGACGCTTCCAGGTGCGCCATTCGTTTGCCGATGGCTGTTCATAAAGGAAGCCGTCGGCATAATGGGGGTTATGGACGATGCCCGCCCCGGGCGCAAGGCGTTCCATGAATCCTTGAGGATCCTTTTCAATCTGATCTTCGAGATGAATCGTGGACATTCCCACGGAAAATCCAGGCTTAACTTCCCGCGCCGCCTCCTGTAGCAGGTTCAAGAAGTACGCATGGCTTTCAACGGAGTGCCTAACCGCGTGATCCAGTTTTCCCCCGTGCTTGGCGCAGCAGGGACAGAGCGCTGGATCGCAAAACCAAAATGAACCATCATCGCAGTAGAAGTGCAAGATGTCGACATCCGGGTAGGCTTGGATGATATCCTGGATCAGCGAGCAATAGTATCGTTGAACCAGAGGATGATGGACGCACAACGTCTTGACTTCCTTTTTTGCCCAATACACGTAGCGCCGTCCGACGACCTCGTCGGGAATCGCCGGGCCAAGCACGTCTGGCCCAGCGGGTTCAAACACATAAAACCAGGGCTTGATGCCCCAGGTTTTCATGATCGCTATCCGCTCGTTGGTCAGCCGTTGGTATTCCACGATCTCCTCGGCGTCGTGCTTCACGGACAGCTCCCTGGGCGCGACCAATTGATGCAGATATGTATGGTCGAACACGTGCTTCACCATGTTGGCCAGAATATGGGTGTGCCCCTGCCGCGCAAACGTCCGGTATTCGTCGCTTCCGAGCAGGCCTCCGGGTTCACTCGCGTAATGTGTGGCCAAGCGTGCCGAGAAGACGTCCGACCAGGTCCGATCGCATTCCGCCGGCAGCCGCCCGTGCAGCAGCCACTCCTCCAACGCGAACACCCCATCCAGGACCGCGCGCTCGTCCGAGCCGACGACCACGAGGTCGCCGCTGGATGTTCTCACGATCCGCCTCGTCCGCCGTCCACCGGCGGCTTTCAGCGGGTTCGGCCCAAGCAACTCCTTGATCATCGCGGATTGCGCCGTGCCCAGCGTGATTCGAAGGGAAGCGGCATCTTCGTGGTTGAGGAAGAACTCCCTCAACTCCCGGGCGGCATTGTTCAGAACAATGCCAGCTTCGGGTGCGACTCGAATGGTGAATGCTTTTGTTGTGTCCGCCATGAAATGCCTTTCGTTCGTTTTTGTTTTCCAAATTCCATCCTATTCATTTACTATCCCGCTGATCCCTGAAGGCTTTTCAGACCTTCACTTTGTTTCAACATCACGAACCTGCCAAATCTTGCCCCTCAAGGCAATGGACAGAGAGATAGGGAGCGAGCTTTATTTTGCATTTTTGTCTGGATCGGGAAAAAGGCCAGCGCACAATTGATACCCACTTATGCCGCTGATGACGCGAATTGAGAGCAAGTGCTTGCCCTTGGCCAAATGCACCCGCTTCATATGGTCGTAATAACTATATCCGCAGCTCATATTCCCCGTTCGCATTGTGTCACAAAGATATTCGCCATCAAGGAACGCCTCAAACCACCAATCCGCGCCAAAGCCGAAAGCCAGATTTTCTTCCTCGCTCAGCGAGAGTGGGATGAATACATAGGCGCAACGTTGTCCGCCGGTCCCGCCAACGAACGGATTCAAATCCAGTCTGCCGTCCACGACATTGACAAGACGAGGACTGATTGTCCCATTCCCGGTATGGATCTCTGTGGGAATAGTTGCCAACTGGAATTTTTCCAGAGTAACCTGGCGATTCACCGGTGCAAAAACTGTCCATTGCTCCGGCAATAAAGATGCCGCATTTTCCATGCGGAACTTCTCGCTTAATAGTTTCTTTCGTGTATCGGACAGGAGCTCGGCTATCTCGGGTTCTGTCCGGCTGGTTCGAGTGAAACATGGCCGCATCTCCGCGAAGCCCGTGAGGATTTCGCAAAATCTCTCCTGCACACCGATGTCTTCACGCACAAGGTCGAGATACAGCTTTTCTTTTTCCAAGGCGGATTTCTCATCGCCCTCGCTGCGGCATTTTTCAATGGCAGTCCGTAATTGGTAGGCGCGGATTACGTCACAGCGCTGCCGACATACCGCGTCCGCGATAGCAATCGGGGCATAGTTCAGCTCCGCATATTCTTTTTGGGTCGGACGTGTCTTCGCCGCCCTGTAGTAACAAATGCCAATGAACTCCTTGTCGCTGGTCGAAGCGACGGCTTCTTTTGCGACCTTGGCCGCAGCGGCAAGATGAGCACTCATCACCATCATCTTGTCTAAAAAGACGCTCTCTTTGAGTTTCTCAAAATCGGCTGCGCGATACGGCTCGACCCTGGAATAGAGTTGAATCGTGGAATTATATCTGCTGACAACATCCGGGAGAACCATCTCCGAACAACATCTAAGACTTGCAAAGAACAAGCTGCCCTCCAGCGGATGAAACCTCATATCGTCGTTCCACACATCAAACGCTTTCTTGATTTCTTTCCACGCTTTGTACATCAATTCCCCGCCTCGCACCCCGAACTGTTCAACGGACAGGTCGGCGAGAAGCTTTTCCGGACTCTGCTCGGGATTCCAAAGAAACCGCTGGGCGACCAGCGCGTTGATCGGATTATGCCCTGGAATGGGGCCAGCAAACTCCATTACGTCTTTCAGACCAAGTTGTTTATATCGAGCTATGGCACTGCATACGGAAAATGGGAAGGGAAGACTGTATGGGATTGCCTCAAGGTTGTTGAACTCAATCATGCCATACAGCGGGACCTTGCGTTCTTTTGCTGCAGCCAGGGAGACTTCAAACGAACGGTCAGGCTCTCCATTTTCGGGAATCATGATGTCCCGGTCACTCCCGTTCCAAAAGCTCATCAAGGAACCATAGCCCTGGGCAGCGTGCAGCAACTTCTCTATGTTTTCGTTATAGTGAACGCTTCCCCAAAACCGCAAATCAAAGTCCGGCCTTTCTTCCCGAGCCGCTTGCGCCAGAAGAGTGACGAATGCGGCTTGGCTTTCCCAGGGGTTATGCATGTCAGGCGGCGATTCTTTGCAGACCGATTTACAGCGCGGGCATAGAGCCGGAGTGCAAAGCCAGCTTGATCCATCCAAATTGTAGAAAGCGATGCCCTTGACATCCGGATATTCCCGCACAAACTTTTTCACCATGTTTTTATAGTGCTCTTGCACGATCGGACTGCTGACGCACAACGTCCGATCCAGTCCATCCTTATCGCCGCCCCACGGTCGCTTGACGGTGCCGAGCGCTTCCGGCGGGTATTTTTCCACCCCGCCGGCCAGCGAGGGAATGACAGGCTCCTCGAACCAAAAATACACGTCGATCCCATATTTTTTGCAGAGCGTACCGGCGGACTTCAGTTTTGCCTGCAAATCATGAACGGACGGTGGCTGAAAGGGAAACACGTCGCTTTTCACATATGTCTGCAGCTTGCAATACGGGGTTCCGACAACACCTAAATCAAAAAGAATGATTTGATTCGCTCCGATTCGCGAAAAATAGGCCGCCTTTTCCTCCGGCAGCCCTTCGTTAGAAAAGTTCACACTGTTGAAATAATGGCCTGGAGCACTCATCCTTTTGCGGAAAGACGGAATCGTTCTGACGTCGAGTTCTCCGCTTTTAACGTCTTTCATGACAAAATCCTCGAACGCATACACGCCATAAAGCACGCCTCGCGGATTCGCTCCGGCGATGACAACATCGTCGCCGATCCGCTTCAGGTGAAACGCGTCATTCTCCGCGGAGACATTTCGGATGTCCAGGGCTCCCTGGTCCCCGAAATGCTTAATCGCGTTTAAGTTGGAATCCAGCCCGAGCAGAAATCGTTTCATCCCGGTGGATTTGGATTCCGGGACGATGCGGATTGAGACGCCGCCCTTGCCGAGAAACTTCTGCAGCTCTTCGGCGGCCGTGTTCTCGACAATGTCGGGATTGTCGGAGGTTACGATCTCGTAACCGCCGTCAATGCCAAGATTCGAGAGGCCGTCTGCGATGATCTTCATTTCATAGACGGTGCCATTGGGAGTGTTGAGTGCCGACATATTTGCTCCTTGATGGTTTGTTTTGTTTTCCCTGATTCCGTGAAGGCTTTTCAGACCTTCACTTCTTTGTTAATTCCTATTTTAATGTTAATCAATTCACCTTCGGGAGAAGTCAACAGCAAGAGTGTGCCCCCCACTTCAAAGATCCTTACGGATGCGGGGTCTCACGCCCCCAGCTTGATGGTCCTCCTGAAGTACAGCGTCCTCTTGGGCTCGTCTCTTTCCTGAGTCCAGATGCGGGCGATCTCGCCTGGGAATTTGCGCAATCCGCGGGGCCACAGCCAGAACCAGGCGGAATCGCCGTAGCTCTCGTTGGCATGCACCGTGGCATATTTCCAGCTCCCGTCGGATGTCGCTGGCTGCTGCCAGTTCTCTACATGCCTTTTCGAAAACCGCCAAGTGCCGTCGGCCATGGAGATGGCGGCGCCGTCGTCCAAGACCGCGACCATTCCGCCGGGCATCTGCGACTCGAGAGCCAGGGGAAGCTCGTTCGACAGGCGGGCCTCGACCGCCAGCAAGTGCTCGCCCACACCCGGCTCGAGACGCAGGGTTATGAGCCGCATGATGGACGAACTGCTGTCCTCCCAGTGGATGCGATTCTCTTCCTGCCTATAGGTGCAAGATGCGTAGGGATTCAGGACTATTGGAATCGGATCGCCCGGCTGAAGTTCCTTCGAGTTCCCGTCTTCGGCGCTGGCGCACTGAAGCACCTGCGCCCTGCCATAGCGGTATTGAACCGGATGCCCCCAGGCCGGGATTTCCGCGAACGCGGCTGCTGGCGGCGCGATCTCTTTGCCGTCTAAATAGAGGTTCCAACCGGACGGCGTCACCAGCGTCAGGAGCAGGCGTCCCGGCTTTTCCATCACCCAGAGCTTGTCTGCCGCATCCTGGGTTGCCTCGCTCAGCGGATGTATGTCGATGACTGCCTGGCAGCCTTCCCGAGCGGCAGCGGCGTCGCCCAGTTGCCCCAGCAATACCGCTTTCTTGAACATTACATCCGGAACCTTGGAGTTGTGTGGATAGAGACGGATCAGTTCGTCAGCCAATGCCACCGTCTCGCTCAGCCGTCCCTGTTTCTCCGCCTGATGGATCGCCCAAATCTTGCGCCACCAGGACTGGGTGCACTGGATGGGGAGAAGCTCCTCGACGGGCGGAAGCGCCGGAAACGCTTTACGCGGATGGCTCTGATACCAGAACGCCACCGTGTCGAAGGTGTCACAGCGGTATCCGTCTTTATACCCTTGGCAGTCCATGAAGAACTTGAACGATTTCTCGAAAAGAATCGGGTTCGGCAGGTGCAGCCGGTAGGAACTCATCTGAGTCGTGTCGCAATCGGTCTTGGTCATTTCAAGTCCCTGTCCTGAGTATAACGTGTTGAACGATCCTCGGTGGAACCCCCAAGACTGGCAGAAGTAATCCTCCGAATTCGTACACTGCAAGGGCTGGCCGTCGACGAGATAGCTGAATGCATTCTCCGGACAGGTGCGATTCTCCATCCAGTTGACGCTCCAAATCGTACCAACGTATTTCCCGTGCCCTTCCGTTTCCAGGACCGTATGCCAGCCGGTTTTCGGAACCGGGTGCGACTGGCGGTATTGGGCGTGAAAATACTCCACCTCGTCTGGGAGCGTGACATCCTTGTCATACTCGACATACCAGTAGAATCCGTGCAGGTCGCTGTCGCTGAGGTTCTCCAATTCGATCAGCGCCCGCTTCTGGAAGGGCATGGGGAAGAAGATATGCAGGCTTCGCTTGCCGTCGCGCTCCCAGACGGTGCAGTTCAACTGGCGGTCCTTACCGAAACCGATGCCGAAGAAGTCGCCGAGCGGCACTTCCACCGAGGGCGTGTCCTCCCCGTCCCAGGAACAACGCACGACCACTCCGCGCATGGCCAAGAGCCCCATCTCTTCAGAGTTCATGTGAGTTACGGCGATGTGGCCGATCACTCCCGGGCCGGCGATGTCTGCCACGAGCAGCTTGCCCCGCGCCGGAACCGACTGATGAAGTTCGCCAACCATCGAACTTGTCCCCTTGGTAGGGACATACAGATTCTGCAACATAATTTACTTCCTCCTGATTCCGAGAAGGCTTTTCAGACCTTCTCTTTTTGAAGCTATTTGCGGTCTGGCCAGAAGGCCGCTTGGTGCCCGATACGCTTCAAGCATATTGGCAAGCGTGTTCCATATGGTAAACTCCAGCGTGTGCGCTCCGCTCACCTTTGGAATGCTAAACTCATATGGCGCCCAGATGCATGCGCCGACATCATTTCCGTCCAGCTTTACAGAACATACCGATCCAATCGCAGGAAACACAAGTGTTCCGCCAGGGAATGAATCAGGAAATGAGAGGGTGAGACCATAGGTGGCGGCACCGGAATAGAAAGGATGTCCCTGCTTCGTCCACGAACAGGGGACAAGCCTCCGGTGCCGTTGAGATAGAGACACATTCGCCTTGGATGGCAAAAACAACCTCATGTTGAAATAACTCATTTCCATCCATCCCCCATGGTATGGTTTCACAAAATCCTCCGCCGTCTCAACCTCGACGGAGAAGTCCCCTGATAGATACAAGTTGTTCCACTTCGGCGTTTTGATTGCACCGCTGTTGCAATAAGTGATCACATGCTCTCCGGGATCCAAGGCATGCTCAATTTTGTAACGCCGATAGCTGTCGGCGAAGAGGAAGGTGCTTTCGCCATTGACCAGCGGTTTGCCGTCAACGGTCAGACCCGCAACACCTGATTCAATCTCGATCGGCACGAGCACGTATATGGAACTCATTATTTCCCGGTTTGTCCATCTGAAGAACAAGGGTTCCGTGGAATCCGCAATGGCCGTGGGATTGCCATTTTGATCTTCCCAGCGGGAAAGCGGCACACAATTGTCCATTTCCCATGAAACGGCATATTCATCTGGGAACTCAACAAGTGTTTTGCTGCCGGCATCACGGGGAGATCTAAAGCATTCATCGGTCTCCCCAATGACTGCGATTTCTCCTGCAAGCAATTCGATGTCGTGATATAGTTTTTTAAACTGGAGCCGTCCCGTAATCGGATGATCTGAAGTGACATTCGCCACCAGGCAGAATTCCTTTCCAGAAGCCATGCGCCGTCGCATGAAATGCGGATTGCCATCCCCTGAGAATTCGATGTCTCTTCCAAGAATTTCCGGCAGGCGCCCGATTTCATCGCTGGTAATGACCGGCACGCAAGCCTTGGCCAATGAGGACACGAGGTCCCCACTCAACCTGATACCCGGAGTGATCACCGCCTTGAAACGCTGCGGCGCCGAGAGCAGAGCCTCCTCATCGGCGACAACATAATTGTATGGCATCTCATTGAGGCGGTCGCACAGCGCGAACAATTCCCGCCCGTCTGATTCACCACGCCAGATGCTCTGCGTGCTGTCAACGACCGCTATAGGATCCGCCAGTTCGCCCTGCGCGGACTTCATACACATGAATGACAGCCAGTCGTTGAATTGACTCATGCCATGGGCGAGGCTGCCAGTGTTCGAGAAATCCGGAGGGGCGAAAAACTTAGTTTCCCCGTGAAGGCGGTGATGTACCGCATGTGGGACAAAGAAATTAATACCCTGCATGATCTGCCAGGTCGCGATACGACGCAGATCCTCGTGCCGGCATCCCCAGTTTGTGGCCGCGAACGCCTCGCACAGCGTCCGATCACGCTTGTACAGGAAGGCGGCGGAAGCTGCAAATTTCGCACGCAGATCGCCCAGCGGATTGTTAAAGTCAGGATCCCTGATCTGGTCGGCGGAGCCACCCCAGCAGGCCGCCGGCACGAACCAGCCGCGCTTGCGCGGCTTGTCGCTGTCAATCGAAAGCAGCTCATGGTCCGTTCCTGGATAGTCGCAGTATTTCGCCTGTGTAAGATACTTTCCTTCGGTGAAGATGGAGCTGCGTGCGCAATCCTTGAATGCGAACGGACCGACATCAGAGGAGTGGAACGAATACTTGAGACCATTGTCATGGCACCAGAGGTAGTTGTTCTTGAACCATTTCGAATAGAGGTTCCCGCAGAACTCCCAATAATCATGCTGGGCCTGTCCGCCACGGTCATCCAAAACCGCATCGAGATGCGGCGCCAGGTCGTAGCCATATGCATCGGAGAATCGTTCAAGGAAACGTGAAGCCGCAGGGAAATACCTAAACGGCTGAAACATGTACCGGCGGGCATCAGCATCCGAGAAGAATCCAGTGATGCCATTTCCGAAATATTGTCCTAGTTGTTTCTTGTATGCCACGTAAGTGTGTTCGATGAACAATGAGGAGCTTTCCGGCTCCTCAAACGCCGGGAAACCATACTCCACTTCTTCGATCGCGATCTCACCCGTGTCCCGCCGCACAAACCGGCGCTGCTTCAAATGCGGAGCGATCTTCTGAATCCTGCCACCGACACTGCCGGGAGGAAAGTCGAACCCGTCGTTGATCCACATCTGCAGGTGCATCTGTTTCCCGGCTTCGACAAATCGTCCGATCATTTCAAACCACTTCTCGCCCAGGTATTCCTTCTTGGGAAAGCTTTTGTTAAAGAGAATACATCCGCCGAAACCTGCGTCCTTGAGCTGTTTCATTGACTTCGAAACCTCCTTCTCCGACAAAGCCACAGGGTCGGTGGTCGTTATAAAGTAGAACGGAATAGGACGGAATGAATCGCTTTCAAGAGAGTTTGACATATTCATGAATAACACCTTTTCAAAGATTGATGGGGTGACAAGGGAAGATGAAAGGTTATTACGACGACGACGTAGTATTTCAATGGCAGCAGTTTGTCTCTATCAACAGACTTTCACAGAAATCGAGAATGGGACGGCACGGCGGTCATCCCTCCAAAGGAACAATGGTGCCACCTAAAAGCTGATGGGGGTGCTGCGCTGTCAGCGCGCACTTCTATTTGCATATTGTGAAGCATGACATTCGCAGGATTGTGCATCCGAAAGGCACCAGCTCAACGGTTTCTGCTTTCGGATCGGCGGTCACGGGGTTGCCGTAGGGAAGAGGGGTCGTTTTTTGCACTTTAGTAAATCTCGGGTAGGCCGACGTTTGTGAGCGGTGCATCGGCACGAGAAGCTTCAGCGGGCTGTCGTCCCACGGGTAGGCCGATTCGCTCCGCTTCTTGGTGATCGCCTTCCCTCCATCCAGCTCGTCGAGCTTCAGGGAATAGATTGGCGGCGGGACAAGTTTCCCGTCAGGGGGGACGCAGGAAGCTTCGTGCCACGACCAGTCCGTTGGCAGGGGAGTGAGCGGGGTGCCTGTTACTGAGTTCCAGCTTTCGGGGTATTTGAAAGCAAACAGGAGCGGTCCGCACTCGATTGCGCGCAGGGGCTCTTTCTGAAAATAGACATCATCGACAGCGACCACATTCGGCTCCATTTGAAAATTGAGAGTTAGGGTATCGTCATGCCATGTCTGTTCCACGGCCAGATACCCATGGGAATCGACATGGTTTGCAATTTTCGTTCCGTTGAGCGTCACGCTATAGTCCTTACACCAGTTGGGAAGCCTGAGCATGAGTCGCTTCCGCCAAGGGGCAGAGGCCTTGATGTGCAGGGTGATTGCCTCGTCAAACGGATAGAGGGTCTCTTCACGGATCGAGATTTTGATGCCCTCGTGCGACACAAACTCCAATGCGCACGGGCCGTAGGTGGGCAAAAACAAATTCTCATCCCGGTCGCGCAGGAACATTCCACGAACGTATTCGGGATAGATCACCACCGAGTGTGCCGGGCAACAAGCGACATGGATATTCGGCGCATAGACGCCGAACGACACTTCGCACCCGAAGAGGCAGGAATGCATTGACGCGAAGAACTGGTTGGGGGAGCTGTTATAGCTGATCGCGCGCTCATCCTTCATACGGGCACCCTGCGCACCATTGAAGAGAATGCGCTCGATGAGGTCTCCATATTTCGCCTCGCCGGTAATCCGGGCCATCCAAGAGAAAGTGTTTAGAAAGGTAGTGAAATTGCAATACTCGGTCTCATGGTTGGCGGATGGCGGCGAGAGATATTCGAAGTTCGATGCGGGTGCCCCGGTGCATTGCCAGCATTTGTCCATGATTTGTTTAATGCCATTGCGGGTGGCGGCAAGAAATTCCGGCTTCCCGCATGCCATGAACACCATGGCGGGATGTTTCACCAACTCGCCGAAAGCCACCGCATGGTCCTCGTTATACTCGAGCTCCGCTCGCTGAAAGGATGCCATGCCGTGCTTGAACTTGTCGTTTTTGTCGAGCCACGCAAGGTAGTCGAGGCACCATTGATACAGCCGCTCATCGCCGGTTTTCAGATAGACGATGATCATCGACTCAGTGAGCGTCGGCGCCGCGTAGTCGGTCTTCTGGTCGCCGGCCCAATTTTCGACAAACCACAGCAGCCCGCGGTGGACAGCATCCAGGACCTTCCGGTCGCCAGTGGCATCATACCACGACAGAAGCGCCCGATAACACCAGTTCGCAGCCCAGGGGCAGAAGTCGTCGTGGCGGTTGTCGGTCTTGCGGTAGCTCCCGAGGTAGCCGTCGTCCTCCTGAAGAGCGAGCGTTGCGCGAACCCATTTTTCTGCCTTGGCCTTAAGTTCGGCATCGTTTAGCGTAAATGCCAGCTGCACCAGCCCGGTCCAATAGGTGCCAGAAATCTCGCCCGACCAACCCGGAGCGACTTTGGATTGAAAGTCCCTCGTGACATAAGGTTTGCCGATCATGTCGGGCTCCAATTCATCAAGATGCCCACCCATGCCCGCTTTGCTTCGTTCGAGCTGCGCTTTCAGCCAGCCTTGTGCAGTGATGCTCCCGAGCGGCAACCGGGTGAGCTGGCTGTGATTTGAGACGATATCGTTTGTGGTTTTCATGGGCATTGAGGCGCAGAGAAGCGATAAGCTTCTCGCACGACGACCCTACCCGAGCATCTGCCCTCAAGGCAATGGACAGAACGGCAAATTAGTTGTATGATCTGGCATCCTGTGAAGACCTCAAACCAAAAACAATCGGAGAGCATGCAGACCTACGCGTGGACGCATCAAGCGCGGGCAATGCCCCAGCTTCTTTCCGCCACGGAAGCCCGGCGTAACACGAGCGGCCTGAGCTCAAAGATCCAGACCCCGTATTGGGTGCTGGATTTCTCATACGTCCCGTGCGGTCTCTTCCGGGGAGGCTCGAAGGGGCGGCCATGGCAGGAGCGGGTGGCGGGGGAAGCGCACCTGTATCCTCCGGAATTCCCATTTTGGGAGGACAGCAGGCCCGTCGGAGGATCGTTTCACAGCGCCTATATGCTCTTTCTCGGCGGAGAGCACGCTGGACTGGGGGCGCTGACGGGCAACCCTCGCGGGTTTGCGCGACTGATGGATGCCAAGGGAATCCTTGGGCTGAGGCTCCGGGAACTCGCCCTGATCGGCCACCATCGAGGTGAGGGCGGATTCTGGCAGGCGCACGGCGTCTTTTTTGAGATCCTCGACCTGCTCCTTAAGTCGAAGCCACTTGGCGAGGAAAACTACAAGGTGGTCGAGGCGGGATGGGAGCCCGCCCAGCCGCCGATCGTCGCCGGAGTCCGTAAATTCATCGAGGCGCATCTTGCCCGACCGGTCACGATGGACGAGATCGCCCGGCACCTGAACGTCAGCGTTTCCACTCTCTCGCACCAATACAAGTCGGCCTGCGGTGAGACCCCGATGGAAACTCGCATGCGCATGGTGCTAAACGTCGCGAAAAGCCTGCTCATGAAAGGCAGCCCGCTCAAGAAGATCGCTGAAGAGACGGGTTTCTGCGACATTTACCACCTCTCGAAAGCGTTCAAGCGTGTCGAAGGTGTTTCCCCTCGGGCTTACCTGCTACGGCAGGGTGGCATATAACGATCAAGCGGGAGGAATCAAAGGGACAATTCCTTCGGTCAGAAACCAACCTTTTGCGCCTCCGGGGAGCTGGCCGTAAAACCATCGGCCCCGCTGGGAAAGGAGATTGACGATGCTTCCCTGCGGCAGCGAGGCGGTTTTTTCCGACTGGTCGGCGGGGGAACTGCGCACCGACGTGCCGCCGTTCGTGAGAACGAGCGCGGTGTTGGCAAGCGTGACTCTCGGGTCACACAACCAAACCACGGAAACCAGGGAGATCCCCAACAGCAGGAGCAGGAGCCCCGCCACCAGCCTCCGTTTGCGGAATGCCGTGGGAAGAAAGGCCGCCAGACCGACAAACGCGCCGCCCCAGAAGAACACGGTCCCTGCCAGTGTGAGGGAATCCATCGGAATGCGCTCGACGACCTGTGCCTGCCAGCCCTGTTTCACTGGAGGGATCCCCAGCGCGACATTGGCTTCCTGCAAGGCGGACCGGGCCGGGGCAAAGCGGGGGTCGAGGATCAATGCACGCCGGAAGTTCAACGCAGCCCGGGCCTCCTGCCCGGTCTTGTTGAGAGCCCGGCCCAGCTCGAAAAAAACCGCCGCGCTGGGCGGGGATTTTTCGAGCGACTGCTCATACAGTTTCGCCGACTGCTCGTATTCGCCATCCTGAAACCGGGCGCTGGCATCCGAGAGCATATCCGCCCTCGCAGAGAAGCCGAGAAGCAGCAAAAGAACCACGATCAGACTACTTTTCATAACGTGCCTCCAGTTCTTTCAGAATCGAGATGACCGCCTGCCGCTCCTCCACGGGTGGCGGGGGCGCTCCGCCGGCGGCGTATTTGGTTTCCCCGTGGCGCTCGATCACCCGGTGAAGAGAGGCCTTGAATTCGGGTGGCAGAGAGGAGGAGTCGATCCTCGCCGCGACAGCCAGATCGTCTCCTCCGGCATTCAAGCGCAGATAAATGTAATCCCTCGCTTTTTCGTAGAACTCGTCGGACCCGGCATCCCGAAGTCCGGAGAACGCATCCCTCAACAGTTTTTTCCGCGCCAATTCGCGGCCCGCGCGCGAGCTCGCAAACCTGCGGAGCGACAGGATCAGGAGCATCGCAAACCAGGCGACCGCCATGGACGCATTCGCGATCACGAATTCCCTGCGGAAGAACAGCGACACCCAGCTCGTGGACCCTCCAGCCGCCGCGGTGACGTCCGGCGTGGAAACCGGTGTGGGCATCGGGGACGGCTTGTCTCCCCGCGAGAGGGCGGGCGTGCCGGCAGCAACCGGCGGTGCAGCGCCTCCGGCTTTCGCGTCCACCTCGATCGGGTCCTGCGTGAGCACGGAATATTTTCCCGCGGACGGGTCGAAAAACGAGAACCGCACGCCGGGAGTCCGTGTCTGGTCCTGTCGCGCGATGAGGGGAAATTCAAAAGTCTTCTCGCCGGTAAAGCCCACCGCGTCCGTGGACTGGAATTTGTCCGAGGGCGGATACGATCTCCAGCCTTCGTCCCCGGTCAGAAGAGGTGCTCCCATGCCCTCGAAATTTCCCTGGCCCGAAACCGTCACCTTCAGGTTGACCGGCTCACCCGCGGATGCCTTCTTGGGAGACACGCTGGCTTCCATGGCGAACTTGCCGACAGCGCCGGAAAAATCCTCCGGGCGGCCATCCTTCGGCAGCGGCAGGATCTCGATCTGCATGGGCTTCGTCTTGAGAGTGACCTCCCGGTTATCGGTGAACATGCCCTGGGGGAGAGGAAAGTTGTTGAAAAAATCCCCGAGGCCCTGGGGCGTTTTGCCGGGGAACTGAAGCCGTGAATCCAGCGTGGCTTCGGGGATTTCCAATGTGCCGGCTTTCACGGCGGCGATCGCGCTCTGGAAGCTGAAAACCGTATAGTTGGTCCCGTTGACGATCTGCTCGCGTTTGACGGCGTTGGAAAATTTCTGGACCGTGAACCCTTCGCCCCCGAAACTCGGCCGCTCGCCCACCTGGCCGCCGATCCGGGAATTGAAATAGAACCGGAGTTCCACCGGAACGACCTCCCCGACATAGACCTTCTTTTTCGAGAGGATGAGTTCGGCAAAGAATGGTTCCCCCGCATCGGCGGAAGCCGGAGGAGGACCGGAGGGCACGGGCACCGTGTTCTGCGGGAAGCCCGGCATCTGCTGCGGCACCCGCGTGCCGCCGCTCACCGAGAACCTCATGGCCTGGGTGCGGAAGGTCTTTCCTTCAATCTGGACGTCAAAGGAGGGGATCGTGAACTCCCCCTCGGATTGCGGCACAACCAGGTAGGTGTAGGTGAGCGTCGAACTCATCTTGAAGTTGCGCATTTCGAATTGCGTCGAGCGTCCGGCGAGACTGATCTGAAGACCTTTCACCGAGAGCGTCTGGGGCACATCGGCTCCCCTTGCACCACGCACGGTGACCATGAGTTGGACGGGCTCGCCCACCTGTGCCTGGTTGGACGACAGTCCGACCGCGACCTCCTGTGCGTGCAGGCAGAGCGGCAGGAGAACCGCCAGCATAGCAAAGATACGTTTCATAGTCTTACCAGTCACGCAGCACCTCCTGGGAAGTGGGCTGCTGGATGAGATTCACTTTTTCCTCCTCGGAATTCAAGGACTTGAGCAAGGCGCGGGCCTGGGCCGCGCTCATCTCCCCGTCCTTGCCCTGTTCCTCGGCGGCGGCCGCCGCCCCCTGCTCTTCGGGTTTTTGATCCTTCTTCTCTTCACCGGCATTGGCTTTGACATCGCCTTCCTTCTTTTCGCCGGGAGTGGGAGTTGGTGCAGCGGCTGGTTTTTTCTGATCTTGGGAATTCTGGGACTTGGGGGACTGATCATTCTGATTCTGCTGGTCCTGCTTGTTCTGCTGATCTTTCTGATCCTTGTCCTGCTGATCCTTCTGGTCCTTATTCTGCTGGCCCTGCTTGTCCTGCTGATCCTTCTGGTCCTTGTTCTGCTGGCCCTGCTTGTCCTGCTGATCTTTCTGATCCTTGTTATGCTGGCCCTGCTTGTCCTGCTGATCTTTCTGGTCCTTGTTCTGCTGGTCCTGCTTGTCCTGCTGATCTTTCTGGTCCTTGTTCTGCTGGTCCTGCTTGTCCTGCTGATCTTTCTGGTCCTTGTTCTGCTGGTCCTGCTTGTTCTGCTGATCTTTCTGGTCCTTGTTCTGCTGGTCCTGCTTGTTCTGCTGATCTTTCTGATCCTTGTTCTGCTGGTCCTTCTGGTCCTTTTTCTGATCCTGCTTCTTGTCCTGCTGTTTTTCCTGCTTGTCGAGTTCCTCCAGGAGCTTTTTCACGATGTCGCGATTTTCCTTGGCCTGCTGATTTTTCGCATCGAGGTTGAGGGCTTCGGTGTATTGTTCGATGGCATTTTTCCAATCGGACTTTTTGGCCGGTTTATCCTTGGCGGCCTCGCCGCGACGGACGAGGGAATTCGCAAGATTGTAGGCGGCATCCTCGCGCAGCTTGTTGTCCTCGGAGAGCAGCGCGCTCGTAAAGTGGGAGATCGCCTGTTCGAAATCGCCGAGTTTGTAGGCGGAGGCCCCGGCGTTGAACTGCACCTCGCGAGAATCCGGTGATTTCTTCAACTGCTGCTCGAAGACCTTGCGGGCCCTGTCGTAGTTTCCCGACTGATAATCCTGCAGTCCCGAGGAGGCCGCATCGAGCCGGGGAGCGAGCGCGAGCGCGATCAATGCCACGGCAACCGCACCGCGGGGACGCCCCCTGCGTTTCTCTCCCAAGAGCAGCCAGAGCATCAGAAATCCCACGGCCAACCCCAGCGGCCATTGATAGCGCTCCAACGGCTGACGCGAAGAAAGAATTCCCGACTCGGCAGCATCCATCGGTTCGATGCCCTGTTGGAAAATTTCCTTCGCGGCATCAGGCCCGATGGGCACGAAGAACCCACCGGTCGCCTTGGCAATCTCCTTCAGACGGGATTCATCGAGCTTCGTCTGAACGGGTTTGCCGGAGACATCGCGGACGAAGTCCTGCCGTCCGTCCTCAGACCGGAACGGGATGAGGGAGCCTTCGGGAGAACCGATGCCGACTGTAAAGATGCGGATGCCGTGTTCCGCAGCTTTTTTCGCGGCAGCAACCCCGTCTTCATCGAGTTCCTCTCCATCGGTGAGGAGGACAAGCGCGCGCGTCTGACCCTCCGCCTTCCCGAACGCCTGCTCGGCGGTTGAAATCGCGGACGCGATATCGGTTCCGCCTTTCGGGATGACATTGGTGTCCAGTTCGTCGAGCGCATTGATCACGGCGCCGTAGTCAAGCGTGAGGGGCGCCTGGAGAAAGGCGGAACCGGCGAACGCGACAAGCCCGACCCGGTCGCCTTTGAGCAGGCGGATGAGATCCTGGGTGAGAAGCTTGGCGCGCGCCAGCCGTGTGGGCGCAACGTCCGTCGCCAGCATGCTCTTGGAAGTGTCCACGGCGACGATGATGTCGCGGCCCCTCTGCTTGATCTCCTGCTGGATGAACCCGTATCGCGGCTGCGCGAGGGCAACCAATACCAGGCCCAACGTGAGGACGATGAGAACCCCGCGGACGACCCGTCGGACGACACTCACGGAGCCGGCAAGCTGCTCGCGGAGACGGGGTGCCACCACTTTGGAAATCAGGGCACGCCCGCGAAGATGCGACCACACATACAGCGCCGCGAATACCGGCAACGCCAGCAACCCCCAGAGCCAGAGCGGGGAACCGAATGTCAGGGCAATCGTCTCCATAATGTCTGTGAAAGCAGGATTTCGGTTCCGAGGCAGGCGAGGCCGGCCATCAGAAACCAAGGGAAAAGGTCGCGGTAGTTCACGATTTTTTCCACCTCGACTTTGGACTTCTCGAGCTTGTCGATCTCCCCGAGGATTTTTTCAAGCGAGCGGGTGTCGGTCGCCTGGTAGGAAATCCCGTTGGCGATTTTGGCGATGTCATGGATCGTCTGGGGGTTGAAGTCAACCGGCACGTTGCGGTAAACCTTGCGGCCAAATGGATCGGTAAAAGGAAATGGGGCTTCCCCCTGGGTGCCGACCCCGATCGTGTAGATTCGGACACCGAGCGCTTTCGCGGCCTCGGCAGCGGTCAGCGGCATGACCTTGCCAGCGTTGTTGTCCCCGTCTGTCAGCAAAACAATGAGCTTTGTCTTCGCCTCCTTGTCCTTGAGGCGGTTGGCACCCGACGCGATGGCGGAACCGATCGCCGTGCCATCCTCGACGAGGCCGATCTGGATGCGGTCGAGGTTCTGGAGCAGCCAATCATGATCGAGGGTGAGCGGGCTCACGAGATACGGGCGCCCGGCAAACGCGATGATCCCCATCCGGTCGTTCGGACGCTTGCGGATAAACTGCTCGGTCACCTTCTTGACGACCTCGATCCGTCCCGCCCGGCTGGCTCCGATAGAGAAGTCCTCGGACAGCATCGAACGGGAGACATCGAGAAGCAGCATGATGTCCACCCCGCTGGCTTGGACGCGCGTGATCTCGCTGCCAAGTTGAGGGCGGGCGAGCGCCACGATGAAGGAGGCCAGAGCCAAATAGGAAATCGCCGCGAGAAAGGCCCCCGCGCGAGAACGCCGGCGCATCCCCAGACGGACCAAGGATTCCGTGCTGGAAAAGGTAACGCCCGCCATCCCCCCGAAGCGGCCGCGCAGAAAAGCGATGAGCGGGACGAGGAGCAGGAGCAGAAGCACCCAAGGATACGCGATGGTCACTCCGAAAAGCGTCATGGTTTTGCCTCCGCAGTTTTCCCCGGCTGGACCTCGGCGCGAACGAGCCGGCCCGCGGTTTCCAGCAGCCCGATCATCTCGGACTCGCCGGCTTCGGCCCTGGCGTATTTCAAGAGGTCGGTCTTCTCCAAAAAGACCGCGAGGCCGGATTTTTCATTGTCCGTGAAGACCGGGTTGGAGCGGATGCTTTCCAAAAACTCCAAGGACGTCTGCGTGGTGGCCTGTAGCCCGTGCTGCTCGTGGATGTAGTTTCTGATCGCGTCGGAAACCGTGATTCCGAAGGCATACGGATCGGCTCCGGCAACCGTGCCCCGCAGTGCGTCCAAGACCGCGAGCGCCCGTTCCTTCGCTGTCGGCGGAGTCTTCCGGCCGAGCCACGAACGCAGCCCCCACGCGAGGCCGGCCAGGAGAAAAAGAATCCCGAGAGCCACGCACACGACAACCCACACCGGCCAAGGAAAAAACCAGACCGGGCCGACGATGTCGTGGATGGGAGCGGGAGTGGGGGCGGCAGGGACTGGATTCATGCGGCAAGCCGGCGTTCCCGCTGCTCGAAAAACGCGCGCAGTGGCAGCAGGTAGTCCTCGGTGGTAGAGAGCGGCACGATGTCCACCCTCCGGCTGCGGAAGAGACGCTCGGCCGACTTGCGCCGCATCTCATTGAGATCCGCAAGCCCGCGGCGCACGCCCTTGCTTCCGGTGTTGATGTCGATCTGCTGTCCGGTCTCAGCATCTTCCAGCGTGATGATGCCCACATCGGGCATCGCGGATTCGCCCGGGTCGCTCACCGGCATGGCTACCACATCGTGGCGGCGGCTGGACACGGTAAGGGCCTTGGAAAAATCCGGCGCAATAAAATCGGAAATCAAAAAGAGAACGGCGCGGCGGCTGATCACGCGGTTGAGGTAGTCCAGAGCGCCCGCGAGGTTTGTTCCCCTCCCCTTGGGCTGGAAATAAAGCATCTCGCGGATCAGGCGCAGGGTGTGCAGACGGCCTTTTTTTGGCGGGATGTAAAGCTCGACATCGTCGCTGAAAAGCAGGAGCCCGACCTTGTCGTTGTTGTTGATCGCACTGAACGCCAAGATCGAAGCCACCTCGGCGGCCAGCTCGCGCTTGCTCAGCTCCACGCTCCCGAATGTCCCCGACGCACTCACATCCACCACCAACATGACCGTGAGCTCCCGTTCCTCCGTGAACTTTTTCACGTAGGGGGCATTCATCCGGGCGGTCACGTTCCAGTCAATCGAACGGATCTCATCGCCCGCGGCATATTCACGGACCTCCTCGAAATTCATCCCGCGGCCTTTGAAAACGCTGTGATACTGGCCGGCGAATCCGGCATTCACCAGGCGGCGGGTCCGCAGCTCGATCCGGCGGATTTTTTTCAGGATTTCTTTTGGGTCACTCATGAAGGGTTAAGTATTAAGGTTTAAGCGGTCGCTGTGCCGGGTTTCCTTAAATCTTAAAACTTTATTCTTAAGACTCGGTTTTAGGGGACCGGGAGGCCGGCGAAGATTTGCTCGATGATCATTTCCGACGTGACCGATTCCGCCTCGGCTTCGTAGCTCACGGCGATGCGGTGGCGCATGACCTCAAGCCCCATGGACTTGACATCCTGGGGCGTCACGTAGCCGCGGCCTGCGATGAAGGCATTCGCTTTGGCCGCCAAGGTGAGAAAAATCGTGGCGCGCGGGGAGGCCCCGTAGCGGATCATCCCGTCCAGTTTGAGCTTGCTGGCCGCCGGATCGCGGGTCGCCCAGACAATGTTGACGATGTAGTCTTTCACGCGCTCGTCCACGTAGATGTCGTTGACAACCCCGCGGGAGCGGATGATTTGATCGGCCGTGACGACCGCCTGGACATCCAGCCGTGGGGCGGATGTGGACATGGCATCGAGGATGGCACGCTCCTCCTCGCGGGTCGGATAACCAACATGGACTTTCAACATGAACCGGTCCAACTGGGCTTCGGGGAGCTGGTAGGTCCCTTCCTGTTCGATGGGGTTTTGAGTCGCCAGAACAAGAAATGGATCCGGGAGTTTGAAGGTCTGATCACCGATGGTCACCTGGCGTTCCTGCATCGCCTCGAGCAGGGCGCTCTGAACTTTGGCGGGCGCGCGGTTGATTTCGTCGGCGAGAATCAAATTCGAGAAAATCGGGCCGAGTTTCGTGGTGAACTGGCTCTCGCGGGGGTTGTAGATCAAGGTGCCGATCAGGTCCGCAGGAAGAAGATCGGGGGTGAACTGGAGCCGCTGGAACCCGGTTTGGATCGAGTTCGCGAGCGTCCGCACCGTCAGCGTCTTGGCAAGTCCCGGAACGCCTTCGAGCAGCACGTGGCCGTTGGTCAGAAGACCCACCAGCAACCGGTGCACAAGGTTCTTCTGCCCCACGACGACCTTGCCCACTTCGGAAATCAGCGGGTCAACCCACTGGCGGTTTTCTTGGACTTGCTGGGTGAGTTCGGAGGTATTGATGCTCATAATTTATGTTTTACTTTGTAATGACAGGATTGTGTTGGAAATTGAGACAGAGAGCCGCGGCATTTCGTTCAAAATGGGAATGAATTTCTTGCTGGATTGTTACGCATGGGCAGGATGCCCATGCCACATGAAGTGATCGCTCAAAAGCCTTGGTTTCGATGGGTTATTTAACAAGGTAGGGGCCGACATCGAAAGAATCGCCGACTTTCACCGCGTCGTATCGTCCTTTGTCGTTGAGCCAGACGTTGAAGGTTTTTTTCGAACCATCGTTTTGCGGCACCTCCACCGAGAGCAAATACTGTCCTTCGCTGGTACGGGCACTGACGGTGCCGCCGCGATTCAGGGTGATCTGCCGCTCGGGCTCGGGGTAGGGTTGGAACTCCTTCGAGACGATCACTCCGGTCTTCCGCGCCTCGTGCAGCCCCCTTCCGCTTTCCCACACGGCATAAAGAATAAATCCCACGGCAAACACTCCGATCAGGACTGCGGAAACAAGAACGCGTATGGGGACTTTGGTCTTCACGACACGGTTCGGTGTGCTCATGCAAACCAGACTACCACAGCCTGCAATTGCGGTTGAAACAAATTTTGCCCCGCAGGCACCCACTCCCGCGCTTGATCTTCGGCAACGTCAACCCGGAGCAGATTCAGCCGAAACAAAAAAAGCCGCGGGCTTGGGGGCTCGCGGCTCTTTTGTTGATGGATTTTGGATTACTTCTTTTTGGCTTCGCCGGGGCGGTATTCCTCTTCGGCGAACTGGAAGGCCTGGTCGAGACCGACCATGTCTTCGCCGGGGCGGAGGGTATCGAATGCTTCGGCTTCCTTGCGGAGAGCTTCCTCGCCGTAGTTGGCGGCCTTGATAGAGAGACCGATGCGGCGCTCGGCTTTGTCCACCTTGATGACGCGGGCTTCGACTTCCTGGCCGACCTTGAGGACGTCTTTGACTTTCTCGATCCGCTCCTCGCTGATCTGCGAGATGTGGACGAGGCCGTCGATATCGTCCTGGAGTTGGACAAACGCGCCGAAGTTGGTGAGCTTGCTGATCGTTCCCTTGACGAGATCGCCGATGCGGAAGCGGGTGTCGATTTCCTTCCAGGGATCGGTATCGAGCTGTTTGATGCCGAGGCTGATCCGCTGGTTGGCCTTGTCGATATCGATGACCACGGCTTCGAGGTCGTCGCCCTTTTTGAGCATTTCGCTCGGGTGGTTGATCTTGCGTGTCCAGGAGAGGTCGGACACGTGGATCATGCCGTCGATGCCTTCCTCGAGTTCGACGAATGCGCCGTAGGCGGTCATGTTGCGGACCTTGCCCTTGACCTGCTTGCCGATGATGTAGCGGAGCTCGATCTCGTCCCACGGATTCGGTTCGAGCTGTCGGACGCCAAGGGAGATCTTCTGCTCCTCTTTGTTGACGCCGAGAACAATCGCCTCGATATCCTGCCCCAATGTGAGGACATCAGACGGGCGGGCGATGCGCTTGGTCCAGGAGAGCTCGGAGACGTGGATGAGACCCTCGACCCCCTCTTCGATTTGAACGAATGCGCCGTAAGGCATGAGGTTCGTGATTTTTCCGGAGACTTTCTGGCCGACCGGGAACCGCTCCTCGATCTTGTCCCAGGGATTCGACTGCATCTGTTTGAGGCCGAGCGAAACGCGCTCCTTCTCCTTGTTGATGTCGAGAACCTGCACTTCGAGCTGCTGCCCGACCTTGAGGATTTCTCCCGGATGGTTGAGGCGCGCCCAAGACATGTCGGTGACATGGAGCAGGCCGTCGATACCATCGAGGTCGATGAAGGCCCCGAAGTCGGTGATGTTCTTGACCGTCCCGAGGATTTTGTCGCCGACGGTGACGCCCCCGAGGAAGGCCTGCCGCTTCTCCGACCGCTCCTGCTCGATGATTTCGCGGCGGCTCAGGACCACGTTTTTCCGGTCCTCGTTGATTTTGACGATCTTGAAATCGTAGATATTCCCCACGAACTGCTGGAGGTCTTTCGGGGGGATGATGTCGATCTGGGAGGCCGGCAGAAAGGCCTCGACCCCGACGTTGACGGTCAGCCCGCCTTTGACGACCGAGCGGACTTTCCCCTTGATGAGGCCGTCGCCCTTGAAGACGCCGACGATCTTTTCCCAGTTCTGGCGCTGGGCCGCTTTTTCTTTCGAGAGAACGACCATTCCCTCGTCGTTTTCGAGACGTTCGAGAAGGACCTCGATCTCGTCGCCGATCTCGACTTCCTCCGGGTCTTCGAACTCGGAAGCGGGGATGACTCCCTCGCTCTTGTATCCGATGTCCACGAGAAACTCCCGGGGTCTGATCTCGAGGATGTGTCCCTTGACGATACTTCCCTCGCGGTAATTTTTGATCGAGCTGGCGATCAATTCTTGCAATGCTGGCATAATGTTGATGGTTTCCTTTATTGGTTCCGCCGCCGCTGGAAAAATTCCACCGGTTGCAACCCTTCTGGCGCGGGCGGGTTGTCAACCATAGAGCTTCCTTTCGTGGGAGCAATCTTTTTTCCTGACTTTTTCAGTCTCAGGAGCTTGCGAAAAACCGGAAAAGGAAGCGGTCAGTTGCCGGCGCGGAGAATTTGTTCCGCCGCGATGGCATCCTCCGGGGTGTCGATCCCGAGGCCAACGCTTTTGGTGATAAGAACACGGATTCCTGCCCCATGTTCGAGGGCGCGGAGCTGTTCCAGCTTTTCCGATTTTTCCAGCGGCGTCTGCTTTCGTTTGACAAGATCCAGGAGAAACGCTCGCCGGTAGGCGTAGATGCCGATGTGGCGCAGCCGGGACGGACGGGAATCACCATCGCGGTCGCATGGGATGGGGCTGCGGGAAAAATAGAGCGCGTTTCCCTTCAGATCGCAGACGACTTTGACAACGTTGGGGTTGTCCAGATCGGAGGGATCGAGCGGGCAGGCCGCGGTGGCCATCCGGGAGTCGGGATCATTCTTCAATGCCCTGATCAGCCTGGCAGCGAGTTTGGGATCCAAGAACGGCTCGTCGCCCTGGACATTGAGGAGGATGCCCGTCGAGCGGAGGTTTTTTGCGACCTCCGCAATCCTGTCGGTGCCGCTCGGATGCCCGGCGGATGTCAGGGCAACCTCCGCGCCAAACGAAAACGCGGCTTCCAGAATGCGGGAGTCGTCGGTGGCGACGATCACCTGATCGACTCCCGGCACGGCGATACAGCGTTCCCAGACATGTCGGATGAGAGGTTTCCCGGCGAGAAGATGCAGAGGCTTCCCGGGAAAACGGGTCGAGCCCCAGCGGGCGGGAATAACAATGGCGGTGCGCGACATCAGGATGCGTGTTGAAGAATAAAGTCCACAGCTTCGCGAATGTCATCGGCAATGCGGTCGGGGCGAGAACCGGCGTGGAGCGATCCGTAGCCGGTGCGGACGAGGATGGTGCGGCAGCCGGCGTTGCGCCCGCATTCGATATCGATACCCTTGTCGCCGACCATCCAAGACCTCGAAATGTCGATGCCAAGATCCCGGGCCGCCTCTTCAATCATCCCGGTGCCCGGTTTCCGCCGCAGGGTTGGAGAGGAAGGGGCATCTGCGCAGAAATAGACCGCATCCACGAGCCCGTCGAGCTGGCGGTGGAGTTCGGATTCGACCGCACGGTATTGGGAGAGCGTTATTTTCCCCGAGGCCAGGCCGCTCTGGTTGGTCACCACAACATTCAGCCATCCGGCCTCGCGGAGCCTGCCGAGTCCATCGGCTGCCCCCGGGAATGCCCTCACCATGGCGGGATCGCTGCAATAATGAACCTCTTCCATGAGCGTCCCATCCCGGTCAAAAAATACTGCCGGCCTAGTTTCCATCCTGCTCGAAGCTTGCGACAAGCTCGTCGGCCACGAGGGTGGCGGTTCCAAGTTTTGCCACGACAACTCCGCTGGCATGATTGGAAATTTCCGCGGCTTCATGAGGTGTCGCCCCGGCACAAACCGCCAAGGTGTATAGGGCGATGGCGGTATCCCCTGCCCCGGAAACATCGAACACCTCGCGGGCTTTGGTCGGGGTGTGATACGGCGGAAATCCCTTCTCAAAAAGAACCATCCCATGTTCTCCCAAGGTCACCAAAAGACCTTGCAGGCTCCACTTTTGCAGGAGGAGCGAGCCCACGTCGAGAAGAGCGGCATCTTGCAGCGGATCCTCCACGGCGCCGGGATCCATCCGCCCCGCCATCGCAAACGCCTCCGAACGGTTCGGCTTCAAAAGATCCACCCCGCTCCAATCGAGCTGGTTGCCCGGATTGGGGTCTGCCGCGAGGAATTTCCCGTGCTCCCGCGCCAGGCTGCACACGCGATCTTTGAGGGTTTGGCAGAGGAAACCTTTCCCGTAGTCCTCGATGATGACCGCATCCACGGAAGGCATGAGTTCCGTGATCAGCTCCACGGCCCGCTCGGTCACCTCGGCGATCGGACCCCGGTTTTTTTCGCGGTCCACGCGGACGACCTGCTGTTGGCGCGCGACGATCCGGGTCTTGACGATCGTCGGAATCAGAGATGTGGCCACCAAGGCCCCCGTTTCAATCCGCTCGTCGGCAAGAAGCGCCCGCAGCTTCGCGGCAAAGGAGTCCTCTCCCACAGCGCCGCAAAGCAAAACCCCGGCACAGAAAGAACGCAGGTTCCTCGCGACATTGGCTGCTCCCCCCGGATAAGCGGATTCCACCTGCACCTCGACAACCGGCACCGGAGCCTCGGGGGAGATGCGGGAAACCCGCCCCCACACAAACTCGTCCAGCATCACATCGCCAACAACCAAAATCCGTCTGGAAGCCGCTCTCTGAAGAAGATGTTGTAATCTTGATGGATTCATCGCATGATTAGCCTCTGTTCTAAACCGGTGCTGCTCCCGCAACAAAGCTCATTTTTTCACATGACCAAGAATATCCCTTTGATTCTGGCCGCAACCTGTCTTGCCGCGCTCCATCCCGGTGCGGCCCAACCCGCCCCGGAGAGCATCGATCTCTCGAAATTTCCGGCCAAGGAAGTCGATAACATTGTCGTTCCCGTGCCCAGCGAGATTTTTTCCGTTCTGGACAAGCTCGGGACCCCGAACTGGCGGGCGGAGCTCAGAAGCTCCACGGGGAAAAACACCGGAAACCGCGCCCAGGTGGCGCTCCTTCTGGGCACGGTGATTGCCGAAGGCTTCATTGCTGTCGAGGCCGAAGATTCTGAAAAAGTGAAGGACATCGGGCGTGAGGTGCTGGTGCTGGCCGAGGCGATCAACGTCCGCAAAGCCGTGATCGCCCGAAGCAAAAGCATCACGGAAAAAGCCGGGGCCAAAGACTGGCGGGCGGTCCGAAAGGAGTTTGACGGAGCGCTCCAGGATGTCCGCGCGGCCATGGAGGAACTGGGCGATGATGAACTCGCCCAGCTCGTCAGCATCGGAGGCTGGCTCCGCGGCACGCAGGTCCTGACCTCGATCGTTTCGAAAAACTACTCCCCAGACGGCGCGGAACTCCTTTATCAGCCCCAGCTTCTGGACTATTTCACCAAGAGGCTCGACGGCCTGAAAAACACGCGTCTCGGCAAAGACGAACTTGTCTTGAAGATCCGGAAGACGCTTGCCGCGATACGGCCGCTCATCGGCAAGGATGACGGCTCGAAAATTCCGCCGGAGAATGTTCAACGCATCAACAAGATGACCGGCGAAGTGGTCGCCGCCATCACATCCAAGGAGAGCTGATCCCTGCGATGAAAAAATCTCTCTGCTTTCTCCTGGCGCTGCTCCTGCTTGCACCGGCGTATGCCTACGTGAACGACGCGCTTTCGTTCGCCCACGAGGCGGTCAATCCCTATGTCAAGAAAGGGTTCAACGTCCGCGAGGACGCCTGGGGCGGCGACCTCGGGGTGAAAGACCAACAGGCGGTCACCGCGCAACTTTTTAAGGGAAACGAATACTGGTTCTGTCTCGGCACCGAGGTCAAGGGGGCCGTGGTGACCCTGCACCTCTACGATTCCCAGGGAAAGCTGGCCGAATCGGAATCCTGGCAAAAGGGGCGGTTTGCAGGAGCGCGCATCGCCCCCTCAAAAACCGGCACATACTACGCCATCGTCACAGTGGACAAGTCTCCGCAGGAACGCACGGGGTGGGCGGTTGTTTACGCCTATAAATAACTCCTCATGGAGAATTTTACGCTGGAATTCGAAAACGCCCGCGCGTTGCAGGCGGTGTATGGGGGGGACGAAAAGCTCCTCCGCGAGCTGGAGACCCGGCTCGCCGTCCGCGTGACCGCGCGGGACGGATGGCTGCGCGTCGAGGGGGACGAGCAGAATCTCGATCAGGCCCGTGCCGTGATCGAGCAGCTTCAGGAGGCGGTCAAACGCGGGGTGTCCATCAAGAGGCACGAGTTCCAATACGCGCTGAACTCCGTCAACGGGAAATCCGCCGGGAATGACGGCTTGGGGAGATTGCTCGAAACGAGGATCCAATGCTCGGCACGAAAACCTCCGATCATTCCCAAAACCTCCGGGCAAAAAGGCTATATCCAGGCCATTCTGGCAAACGATATCACCTTCGGTATCGGGCCGGCGGGAACAGGAAAGACCTACCTTGCCGTGGCGCTGGCTGTCGCTGCGCTCAAGCAGGAAAAGGTCAGCAGGATCATCCTCACCCGCCCGGCGGTCGAAGCCGGAGAGGCGCTCGGATTCCTGCCGGGCGACCTCCAAGAAAAAATCCTGCCGTATCTCCGCCCGCTCTACGACGCCCTCTACGACATGCTGGAAGTCGAGGAAATCCAGAAATTCATGGATCGCGGAGTCATTGAAATCGCTCCCCTCGCCTACATGCGCGGGCGCACCTTGGCCAACTCGTTCGTCATTCTGGACGAGGCTCAGAACACCACGGCCGAGCAGATGTTCATGTTTCTTACCCGCCTCGGCGAAGGGTCTCGGTGCGTCGTCACCGGCGACCGCACGCAGATCGACCTGCCCCGCAACAAGCTGAGCGGGCTCATCGAGGCTGTCGAGGCCCTCCGGGAGGTTCCCGGAATTGCCATGCATTTCTTCAGCGAGCAGGATGTCGTCCGCCACCCCTTGGTGCAATCGATCATCCTCGCCTACAAGGAACACCGGGGGGCCAGGGAAAGCCGGATCTGAATGCCATGTGGGACTTTTTGAGAAAACGCCGCCTTGTTGGCAAGGGGCTGGACTGCGGGAAGCGCCGCCGGACCATCGAGCAGAACGAGTTCGCGGAGTCCCTCCAATCCGGCTGGCTGGCCAGGTCGGTCCTTTTGGCGGCATTCATCGCCGGACTTGCCATTTTGATTTTTTCCGGCCAGCAGGACGAGCCGGCCAAGAAATTTCTCCTGTGCCTGCTCATCTTTGTGACCGCGGTCGTGCAGTTGTGGATCAACCACCCGCAGACGCTGGCCGTGAATTCGAGGCTTTGCCTGCTGCTGGGGGTTTTCCTCGTGCAGTTGACGGCGATCAAAGTGACACTTTTCCAGGCGGCTTCGGGGCACATCGACCTCCAGCTGGCTCCGCTTCTCGTCCCCTACGCGTTCGCCCCGCTCGTGCTGTCCGTGCTGCTGGGCCGCAACCACGGGCTCTACGCGGCGGTCTTCGCGAGCCTCTGGGGCTCGCTCCTGGTCGGCCGCATTGACCCGGTCTTCCTGGTGATTTCGCTCATCACCGGATTCATCGCCGTCTATGTCACGCTGCAGGTGAGGCGGCGCAGCAGGCTGATCCGCGCGGGAGTCTATGTCGGAATCGCCACATGGGTCCTCGCGGCTGCATTCGGGCAGATCGGCCCGGTCATCTGGGAGGCTCCGGCGCAGACCGACTGGAGAATGATCGGCCTCCAAAGCCTCGCCGCCATCGCGACGGGAATCGGGACCGCGATCATCGTCAGCGGGATTCTGCCCGTGCTCGAGCCGCTGTTCAAAATCACCACCGATATTTCCTGGCTGGAAATGAGTGACCTGAACCATCCCCTTCTCAAGCGGCTGAGCATGGAGGCCCCCGGCACCTACCACCACAGCCTTGCCGTGGCCAACCTGGCGGAAGCGGCCGCGGAGTCCGTCGGCGCGAATCCCACCATCTGCAGGGTCTGTTCCTATTTCCACGATATCGGCAAGCTGGTGAAACCCGATTACTTCACGGAAAACATGCATCCGGGCGACAATCCCCACGACGACCTGACGCCGACGATGAGCGCGCTCATCATCATTGCCCACGTGAAGGAAGGCGTCGATCTCGCTCTGAAATACAAACTCAACGGCGAGATCACCGACATCATCCGGCAGCATCACGGCACTTCTCTCGTCGCGTATTTCTACAAGCGCGCCCTCCAGCAGCAGGAGGATGCCCGGCTTGGCGGTAAAATCATGAACATGCGCGAGGACGATATCCCCGAGGTGAGAGAGGAAAGCTTCCGCTATCCCGGCCCGCGGCCCAAGACAAAGGAAGCGGCGATCGTGAACCTGTCGGATTCGATTGAAAGCGCTTCACGGAGCCTCGATAGACCGACCCCCCAGAGGATCGAGGACCTGGTCAACGATATCGTGGAAACCCGCATCGCCGAGCACCAGCTCGACGAGTGCCCGCTGACCCTTGCCGAGATTTATCGCGCCGCGGAAAGTTTCCGGTTCACGTTTGTCAACATGCTCCATGCGCGGATTGCCTATCCCAAGCGCGAGGATCCGCCCGCTGCCGACAAACGCGAGGAAAAATCCGTCGCCTGAATGCGAAAGCATGCCTGAAATCCTCATCGTTTCGAGGCAACGATTGATCCCCTACGGCCACGACAGGCTCGTTCTGCTCGTGAAAAATGCCCTGCCGCTGTGCGTGGAAGCCGCCGCGAGACTCGGGGGCCCGCTCCTCGATCTCAGCCACGTCGAATGCGCGGTTGTCGGTCATCGCCCGATGGCCCGTGTCCACCGCGAGTTTCTCGGTATCTGCGGGAGCACCGACGTGATCACGTTTCCTTACGGGGAGATTCTGGTCTGCGCCCCTGCTGCAAACGAACGGGCCGCGGAGTTCGGCCACGATGTCACCACCGAACTCGCGCTGTATTGCATCCACGGGCTTCTCCATTTGGCCGGACACGATGACCTATGGCCGGATTCCGCACGGCGCATGAGCAGGGAGCAGGAGAGAATTCTCAAAGCCGCAGGATCGGCTTTGTAGAGCCCGGTGAGCCAACCGCCTGCGGACAGTGCAAAACAGGCGTCCCGCACCGTTCTCCCTGGTCGCCGCGAAGCCCAGTTATTTCGAAGAGATGGTATTATACACCCTCCGGTCGGTTCTTCCAAGGGAGTCGGGTCGCCCCCGGCCCGACCAAGCAAGCCGTTCTCGGTCCCGCCGCCTCTAGGGGGACGAGGGCGTCCCCCCTCCATTGGTCACTTTTCCCGGCGTGCGCCCCCTAATCAACTGCAATGTCCGAATTTTTCCAAGAGGCGGGCTTACTTGCCCATGGACCGTGCTTGGAAAGTCGGGGGAGGCAGGGTCTCCGGCAAGCCAAGAGGCTCGACGATTTCTTCCTGCTCTTCATCCTGCCGGACCGGCTTGCCCTCGGCATCCATCAGGCGGGCGGTCACAAAGATAATGAGGTTGCGCTTGATCTTCTGGGAAGCATCCGAGCGGAATAGCCGGCCGGCAAGCGGGATGTCCCCGAGGATCGGCACCTTGTCCTGGGTTTTTTGAACGTCTTCACGGATCAGGCCTCCCAGAGCCACGGTTTGGCCATCCCAGACACTCACGCTGGTTGTCACCTTGCGTTTCGAGAAAATTGGCTGGTTGATGACGTTGGCCGTGATGTCATAAGTGCCGACAGTAAACGTGAGAGGATTCCAAATCGGCCCTTTGATCGGGCTGCCATAGTTGACAAAGCCTTCAAACTCGACGACCTCCGGAGAAAGATTCAACTCGATGGTGTAGTTATCGGCCCCAACCTGGGGCTCGACCTCGAGCGTCACGCCAATATCCCGGGTTTCCCAAGTTGTGGGCGTGGTCGGGGAGACCAAACTGTCGGTATAAAAACCTGTTTTGACAGTTGTGGTCGACACCGATGCCCCGGTGCTTGGCGCGGGTTGTTGCGGGGGATTGTATTGGGTGGCATAAGGGAAGCTGCGGGTGACCTTCACCACCGCTTTGTTCCCGCTCTTGGTCGTCACTTTCGGGGCGCTCATCAGGTCAGTCCCTTTTTTCTGATTGATGCCGCGGATTACCATTTGGAACTGGGCATTCGAAAATATTCCAGCGAGCCCGAAGATGCCGGGCGCTGCCGACGTGACGCCCGGGGAGATGCCCGCCAAGAGCGCATCAATCGAGTTTGCTGTAACGGCCGAATTCGGCGTGGTTCCCTGGCCCGACCTCAAACCTCCGGTGACCGGGTTCTGGCCAATCGTCCCGAACGGGTAAACCGATCCATCGACCGGATTGCCAAAGCCCTGGGTTCCTCCGGAACCATACGTTCCGTTACCGATACTGAATGGCCCGAGCATCCAGTCGAAGCCGAGTTCTTTCAGGTTGTCTTGTGAGATTTCCAGAAATTTCGATTCGATCTCAACTTGGGTCGGCTGGACGCCCATCGCCGCATCGACCAGAGTGTCGATCAGATCGAGCGCGCTTTGGGTATTTCTCACAAACAGCTTGCTGCCTGCGGGAACATACTGTGCAAAGGAATCGGGCGGGAAGGGAACCCCCTCACCCTTCAAAAATTCCTCGGCATTTTTTCCGCCCTTCACCCGAATTTCGGTCATCGCGTCGGCTGGTTTCCCGGCAACGGGTCCCGCCGAGTTGGTTGCGTTGGCGGCATTGGCGGGAATGAAGCCGGGAGGCACACGGTATTCTTTCGTGAGAAGCTCGTCCGTGTTCTCCGAGATCGGAACGATGGATACCGCAAACGGCTCCACTTTGTATTTCAGGCCCGAGAGCTCCGTCAGATACCTCAATGCCTCGATGAGGGGGACATTGCTGAGCGAGAGCGTGATCTTGGTGTCCGCTGTCACCGCCGGGGTGGCAGTCGTGCCCGCCGGGGCGCCTGGAGCGGGGACCGCGGCAGCATCGGCCCCAGGGGCACCAAGGGCAGCTTCTGCTGCGACCAGCTTCAAGACGATGTTGACGCCTTTTTTCAGTTTGGGATCATCCGTCGTGGTATCCAGTTCCCGGCTCCTTTGTTTGAGGAAATCAACCGCTTCCCGGATCGTGGTATCATGGAGTTCGATTTTCGGGATAACGATACGGTTCAACTTCGCCGAAATCGCCTCGGTCCCTGTTCCGGAAATATTTCTCGCTTGCAGGCCGTTGGTGGTATCGCGGCTTTGAAAATGCCGCAGCGGGCGCTCCCAGGCGCGGTCAACCAGCCAGAGCATCCGGCTACGGGTCTCGTTGTAGGCCTCGCTGTAGTAATTGCTTTTCTGGCTGTTCACCCGCTCCATGCCCATGCGGGCCGCATTGTTGTAGCGGTCGATGTTCAAAACCTGCTCATAGCGTTTGATGGCAAGATCGAAGCGCCCCGTGGCATAGTAGCCGTCGGCTTCCGCCAGAAGCTTGGAAACCTCATCCCTGCTCGCCGCGAACTGGGGGGTGACGGTTTTGTTCACGTTGTCCGGCTGTTCCAGATTGGCGAGAAACTGGACGGCCGGCTTGTATCCCGGGCTGAACTGGGGGAGCAGAATGGTCTTGGCGACCTTTTCCGCATCTCCGTAACGCCCGTTCCTGACGAGAAGATTCGCATACGCAATCCCCGCATCGGAGAATTTCGCCACGACTGGGCCGCGCTTGGCCGCAGCAGCGGGACCTTCGGGAATCTTGTCCAGCGCATCCAGATAATTGACGTAAGCGGTTTCAAAGTCCTTGTCTTTGACCGCCTGATCCCCTTTGGCGACCAGCTTGTCCGCGAGAACCAGATCCTCCTGGCGGCGGACAATCTCCCGGTCCGCAAGAGCGACGGGGTTCTGCGCGGGAAGAGTCGCAGGAAGAACCGCCAGCAGAACCAGCAAGAATGGAAGCCAAGATGCTTGTGGCATGGGCTTCCAGCCCATGCGATTCAAGACATGGGCTGGAAGCCCATGCCACGGAAGAGAGAAACCCGAGGCGCTTTGTTTCATCGAAAAATTATTGTGGGAGAGGAATGGTTGACACGGCCCCGGGAACAGCCTCGGACTGGATTGCTTTTGCATCGGGAACGGCGACGACCTGATCCTCGGAATTGGCTTTGATGAGGGGCTGGCCGGCGGGGTCAATAAGGTTTGCGGTGACAAACATGATGAGGTTCCGCTTCACGTGCTGGTCCGCGCTGGTTCTGAACAACCTGCCCGCGAAGGGGATGTCTCCAAGGATGGGAACCTTGTCCTCCACTTTCTGCACGTCCTCCCGCATCAGGCCACCCATCACGACGGTCTGCCCGTCATACACCGAGACCTGGGTGGTCACCTCCCGGGTCGAGAACACCGGCTGGTTGATGACGTTTTCCGTCACCGTGATGATATTCTGGCCGAGCAGAAATCCTGCAAAATCATAATAAGAAACATTGGCCGTAATCGGGCTGCCATAGTTGATGAACCCGTCAAACTCGACGACCCTGGGAGCCAGGACGAGTTCGATGGTGTATCCATCCGGGCCGACTGTTGGCTCGACTTCCAATGTGATTCCCGTCGGCTTCATTTTAAAAGACGTCGGGGTGGTCGGGGTGACCGGGGTATACTGCTGGCTCCCTGATGAAGACGCGACCGTCGGGAGGTCATAATTGTCAGGGTACATGAACTCCCGGACAATTTCGATGGTGGCCCTCTGGCCGCTCTTGGTCGTCACGCTGGGAGCGCTCACCAGATCAACTCCCTTGGCTTGGTTCAGGGCGCGCAACACCACCTGGAACTGCGGGTTTGTAAAAATTCCCGCAAGCGCAAGGATCGCAGGAGCGGGTCCGGCCGGACTGCCAAAAAGCAGGCCATCAACCGCGTTGGCACTGATGGCCCGTGTTCCGGACCTGTTGCCCGAGGTGATCGGGCCTTGGGTGCCGGACGATGCCCCGATGGGAGTGGTGCCCCCGGGGGTCATAAGCGGAAAGGAATTCGGGGCGAGGGTCGTTCCGCCCGCTGTCGTTCCGCCACTTCCGTAAGTTCCCGTGCCGAATGGGAGCTGGAAATTGCCGACGAGCCAGTCAACGCCGAGTTCTTTGAGGTTGTCTTGTGTGATCTCGAGGAATTTGGATTCGATCTCGACCTGGTTGGGAGGAGTCGTCAGCGAGTTTTCCACGAGGTTGTCCACCAGATCCAAATTGCCCTGCGTGTTTTTGACAATGAGACGGCTGGTGGAAGAGATGTAGTTGGCGCTGGCATTCGGGGGGAAAGTGACTCCGTTGGCCTCGAGAAACTCCTTAGCTCCCGAGCGGGCGGTGACCGAGGGCTGCGACCCCGCAGCCACTCCAGGCACCGGGGCCGGTGCCGTAGCGCTGTTGGCCGGCAGGGCCGTGATGAAACTCGGCGGGACTTTGTATTCCTTGGTGATCAGCACATCGATCGGTTCGGACTGCGGAACCACCACCACCGAGTAAGGTTCCACCTTCAGCTTCAAGTTCGCGGCCCGCGCCACGTAGTCGATCGCGGCGCGCAAGGGGACATCGGTGAGGGAAAGCGTGATTCTTGATCCGGATTCGGCGGCATCCGGAGCGAGCTTGAGAACGATGTTGATCCCCTTCCGTGCGGGGTCCTGCTCGACCGAGTCCAAGGAAGAGGCGCGCTGCTTGATGAAGTCCAGCGCCTCGCGGACCGTGGCATCCCGGAAATCGATTTTCGGGATGATGATCTCGTCGAGCTTGCGGTTGATGTTGGCGGAGCCGTGGGTGTCGATCTGGGGCTGGTCGATGATCTGGGAAGCCGACACGTCGAATTTGTGGACCGGGAGCTCCCAAGCCTTGTTGACCTGCCGGACCATGTCGCCGCGGGTCTCGTTGTAGGCGGTCTCCTGGTATTTGATACGGGCGTTGTTGACCTGCTCCATGCCGCGCCGTGCGGCGATGTTGTATTTGTCCACATTGAGGACCTGCTCGTAGCGTTTGAATGCGAGGTCGTAGCGTCCGGATGCGTAAAATCCTTGGCCTTCCTGCAGAAGCTGTTTGACTTCCTCCACGTTGGCCACAAACCCCGGCGTCATCGTCTGGCTGTAAAACGAGGTTTTATCCTTGAGCTCGGCGCTGAGAGCAACAGCCGGTTTGCAAGAGGGGTTGTAACGTTCCTCCAAAACCACGGCGACGGTCGTCTTGGCGTCCTCGAAGCGCCCTTCGGAAATCCGTTGGCGGGCCAGTTTGACAGCGGCATCGCAAAACCCGTCCATCGCCTGCTGGCGGAGGGATGCCGTGGCCGAGCCGGCTGCAGGCAACATATCCACCGCGCTCTTGTAATAGGCAAATGCACTCTCGTAGTCCTGCGACCCCAGGGCTTTCTGCCCCTTCGCGACAATTCCCTTCGCATACTCCGAGGTCTGTTCGGAGCGGCGGATCTGGCCTTCGGCGGTTCCCTGAACCCCGGCATACTGGGCTTGCGCGAGAGGGGGCAGGCAGAGAAAAAATGCCAGGAGCGAGGAGAAAAGCAACGGGTTGGAAACCCTGCGGGTTTGCGCGGAAGAGAGGCCCGTGCAACTATGCAACAGAATGGATTTCATGAATGGTTCTTGCAGCATGGAAAAAACAAGACGGGTGCTCATTCCGCCTTTCCGATCCGGAATTTTAGTCCGGTCTCAAGATCTTCTATTTGGGCTTCTTGCGCGGAAATGTCAATAAGTTTGTATTTCCGGTTGTCTTCCGGGGTGAGCGTGAACACATCATCCTTTTTGACACGGAGTTTCGATTTGTTCCAGAGGTAGAGAAACTCTCCGTAGGATGTCGGGTCATCGGCCTCTTTGTCATAGACGAGAACGATTTTTTGGCCGGTGTCGGTGTTCTGGATGGTGAGTTCCGAGACATTCACCTCCATGTCGTTCTTGTTTGCGGTTTTCTTTTCATAGTGAAGGAGTTTGTAGGGAGCCCCATCGATCATATCTCCGAGCTTCAGGAACTGCGTGCGGGCCTTGGCGTCCCTCGCATTGATGATGAACGTCTCCCCGTCCCCGGAATCCCCCCCGAACTTGAGCCGGAAAGGCACGGGGTCGAACTTGGTGAGCCGGAGTTTCGTGTGGTAGGACGGGTGAGAGTTCGCGTTGGTGGGATCGGTCCCGGCGAGAAATTCCTCGAGGTTGGTGAAGCCGTCCTTGTCGGGGTCCTCGTTGGCCACATCCGGATCGCCGTAATCGAGATTATACTTCACGAGCCACGCGTTCGTGATGGGCGGGTGCAGAGGAACATTCCCTTCGAGCGGGTCGAAGATTTTGTCGTCCTTGAGCACGTAAGGCCGGGAGACAAACAGCGAGCCCTCGTGCGGGCTCCACGAACGGGGGTTGGAGGCCAGTAAGGAAGCGTCATCGACGGATTTGGTGTCGGGGGGACTGATCGTGTTGTCCGGCTTCTTGTTGCTGTTGCGATCGGCAAAATTGTCCGGAAACGAGAGCGCCTGCCACGAGAGCCAGCCCGAACAGGCAATCAGGGCCAGGGCGAATGCCCCGAGGATCGCACGTTCGTAGTGTTTCTTAATCCAATTCATGGCTCTTGTTTTTTCGCGGCTGGCGGCTGGGCGAAATTGAGGATTTCCATGTGGAGGGTCACTTTGAGGACTTCACGACCGAGGATGACCTGCAGGTTCGCCTGTCCTTTTCCCGGAGCGGTCCCCGGCCCGCCCGCCAGCGGGTTCGGCATACCCGCCGGCTCCGTGCTCTTTTTGGCGGGAGCCTGGGGAACCGAATTGTGAATATCCAATGACCTGACAATCAAAAACTGGTCGGATCCCAGAAGGGAGTTGAAAGCCACGCGGAATTTCGGCTGCTCGGCGGTGAAAGAAATGTCGAACGGGAAACGCGCCAACACCGGCTCCGTGGCAGCCGGCTTTTTTTGCCCGGCCGCAGCGGCAGCGGATTCCTGCGGAAGCGGGACACGGGTGACCCCGTCGATCGAGGTCACTTTGAAGTCCACGAGCCGGACAACGAGGGATTGGATCACAAGGAACTGGCGGTTCAGGAACGGGGCGGCCTTCTCCGAGGGAACCTGTGTCTGGTATTGGTCAAATCCGAAGTAGAAATTCGCGGGCAGTTTGACCCCGTTGGCCTCGGCTTTGATCCGGATATCGTTGACGGCCGTCCTGAGTCCGTCCTGGAACTGCTGGGGCGTGAACTTTTCGTCTAGCGGAACCTCCATTTTTGCCAGTTGGGCCTGCAGGCCCTTGATGTGCGAGGAATAATCCTCCAACCCGGCCTGAATGGCTCTCAAGTTTGTGTCGCTCGGAAACGGAACCTTGTTCTGCAGGGTGTGGAGTTTGGCCACGGCAACCGTGTAGGCATCGGAGGAAGCGGAATATTCCGCAACCGATTGGACGGTCAGGTAGCCCAGAACGCCCGACCCGACAATGCAGACGGCCAAAATTCCGGCGAGAAAGGGATTGTCCTTGAACCAGTTCATGGGAGAGGGATCGGTTTGCGGAGAGGCAAAACCAGAGAGTAACCATAGGCCCAGCTTTCCCCGGTGGGCGTGGTTCGGATTATGTTCTTGGACATGTCCTCAGGAAGCGCAAAGACAGGCGAAGTTTTCAAATTGCCCACAAACTCGTCAACGATCCTCGCCTCTTTCTCGTTCGGCGGGTTGTCGAGAAACAGCCCCTTGATCTCCAAGGCGGTGATCGACGGTGAGGCCGACAGCGGCTGTCCCGGCCGGGGTGGTCCCGGAGGTTCGGGCCTGCCGGATGCCGGCCCGCGCGCCCCGACAGGCTGCAACTCCGTGACCCAGATGAACCGGGCCGGAAGCTTCGCCCCGAGCTCATCAAAAATTTCCGCCCACGCGGAACGCTCGGCCGACGCGAGCAGGAGAGGCGCGACAGCGGTTTCGAGCCTCTTCCGTTCCGCGGTGAGCTTGTCGGTTTGCTGGGCGATGCCGTCCAACTTCGAAACATCTTTCTGAACGCCCGCCAAAACGTCGTCGGTGACCTTGGCCGCTTGGCTGAAGTAGAGCCACCAGGCGGCAAGGGTCAGGAGCAGGCAGACCGCAGAAAGAATCAAAAACGGTTTCCGGCGGGCAAGATCCTGGTCCCGCACCACGGATTCGGGCCGCAGGTTGATCTCCAGCGGGCAGTTCTCGAAGGACCGCAAAGCGGCTCCCACCAGCTCGCCGAAGGTGTGCGCCTTGGCGGCAAGCGCCTCCGCGACGCCCGCGCTGTTCACGGTCACGTTGCGCAGCGAGTTGAGAAACTCGATGGGCGTCTGGAGCTTTTCGCTGAAAAATTCCACCATGTAGGGAAGGCTGACCGTGCCACCGCAAAGAAGGACCCTGACCGGCTGGCTTCCCGCCTGGCTGGTCCGGTAAAAACTGATCGACCGCGCGATTTCCGCGTGGAGCCGCGTCATCGTGTTGCGGACGACCTTTGCGACTCTTGCCTCCGTGGGGTCGCTCGGTTCCGCATACGCGCCGCCGAGACTCACGGAGCCTTTCTCCACTTTCAGCCGCTCGGCCAGCGTGATATCCATGTGGAGCTCCTTGGCGACGGCGGCGCTGATGGAGTTGCCGCCGACCGGAATGCTCCGGCTGAAAGCCCGGGTTCCCTCGACAAAAATGAGGTTCGTCGTCCGCGCCCCGATATCGATGATCAGCGAGCAGCCTGTTGTTTCCGGGTAATTGAACCGGAAAGCATTATAGACGGCCATCGGCGCGACATCGATGACCTGGGGTTTCAACCCCCCCGCTGTCACCGCGTCAGCGACCTCGGTCAACTGGTCCGACTTCATGGCAACCAGGACGACATCCCAGCTCCCGCCCCGCTGGGCACCCATGATCTGGTAGTCCCAGACCACCTCGTCGATCGGGAACGGCACGTTCTGCTGCGCCTCGAAGGCGATGATCGAACTCACGTCTTCGGGCGTTCCCCCGGGAAGCTTGACAAAGCGGGAAAAGACCGACTGGGCGGGCAGGCAGAAATTGACGGGCTCCTTGGCGGGGACATTCAGCGCGTCCCGGAGTTCCTTGACCGCCTCCTTGATCTGGGCGGGCCGGGTCGCGTCGGCCGAGGGATCGGTGATGAGCTCCGTCACCTCGAAGGCGTTGAGACTGAGCCCGCCGTTCGGGAGCTTGTGAAACTCGGCCAGACCCACAGTCTGCATGCCGAGATCGAGAGCGTAAATTCGTGAAGGTTTCGCCATCGAGTGAGACTCAGTTGCCGGACTTCGACTTGACGGCCTCGTAGTAGTCCCATTCCAAGGGTGCGAAAGGGGTCTCGTTCTTGTTGAGCAAAACCCCGGTTTTCGGGGTGTAGCGTGCTGTGTCATCCCACCACCCTTTGTCCCCCTTCACCGTTCCCTTGGAGGTCGCGATGGCAAGGAGTCCGTTTTTTCCGGAGATGGTCACCCCGACGTCCGTGACGGTTTGCTGGGCGTTCACAGGAGTTTTGCCGTCAAAAAAAGCGGCGAGCGCCTTGGGGCTGACATACGCGACGGAATGCAACCCCTTTTCCTGCGGCACGTTGACGTGAATGATCGAAGCGGTGAGCAGCGTCGGCTTCTTGTCCTCGGTGGAACGCTCGTTTTTTAGCAGGACGTAGTAGTTGAAGGTCAGTTCGTCGGCGAATTTCGGCTCTTTCGGAACGGCGTTCCGCTCAAAAGTCACCTCGACCTCCAGCCAAGGTGCGGGTCGTCCAATCGTCTGCTTGATAAATCCGGCGGCGGTAATTTTCGGCGATGCCAGGAAACCCGGTTCGATCTTGTTGATCACGACTTCGGTGTTCAAGGCGACCTGCTGGGCCCGGACCGCAACGGGATTCACTAGGAGCGTCAACAGGATTGCTGCGGAAATCGTGGCGGATGAGGGGCGCATTCTGGGGAGAGTCTTAAATAATCAACGACGTGAAGTAAATAAAGAAAACCCGGACGCAACAAAATTTATGCAACTCCGGATCCTGTCGGCGACAACCAGCCACACCGCCAACATGCAGCGATGTGAATACGATTGACGAAACCCCGGCGATTCCCCAAAAGAATCGGCTCCCATTTCCTCGTGGACAACATTTCCATCCAACGCCCACGAAACCTCGACTGGCAGCGCGCCTCGGCAATCCTTTATGGCGACTGGGGGACGAGCAAGGCGTATGTCATCGGGCTCGCGTTTGCCGCCTGCGGATTTTCATCGCTCCCGATCATTGTTGCCGTCTGCGCCCTCACTGCCTTGGTGGGTTTGAACTACCTCGTTGTCTGCCGCTGCTTCCCGGACGGAGGCGGCGTGTATTCCGCCGCGCGCGAGCACGGCAAGCTCCTCGCCGTCGTGGGGTCGCTCCTGCTGGTGGCGGATCTCACGGTGACCGCGGCCCTCAGCGGATGGGCCGCGCTGAGCTATCTCGGCGTGCCCAAGCAATACATCATGGTCGCCACCATCGCAGCCATTGCGGTCATCGGGATCCTCAACCTTTTCGGCCCGAAACACAGCGGGAGTTTTGCGGTCGCCCTCGCCCTGCCAACCGTGGCGGTGGTCATCGCCATCATCGCGTTGAGCGCGCGCTTCCTGACCACCGACCACCTCGCCCACATGAACGAATCCGCCGGCCACATGTGGGTTTCCTTCGTCGGCGTGATCCTGGCCTTGAGCGGGGTCGAGGCGATCGCCAACCTCACGGGGACACTCAAGCCCGACAAAGGCTCGGTGATCGGCCACCCGAAAGTCGGCTGGGCCTCGGCAAAAGCGATTCTTCCGGTGGCCGTGGAAGTCAGCGTGGGAACCGCCCTTCTCGGCTGGGCCATGCTCTCCCTGCCGCCCAGCCTGGCCCCGCAGATGACTGCGCGCAAGGAAGACATGCTCCGGTTCATGGCCGAGCAATACGGCACGATGAATTTCGGCGCGTGGTTCGGGGGCATCTTCGGTTTTGTGGTGGGCCTGGTCTTCGCCCTCCTGCTCCTGAGCGCTGTCAACACCGCCATCGCCGCGCTCATCGGCCTGCTGTTCATGATGTCGCGGGAGGGGGACATGCCGCGCAGCTTTTCGAAGCTGAACCACCATGGAGTCCCGCTCACCCCGCTCGCCATCGCCGTCGGCCTGCCGGTCCTCGTGCTGCTGATCTGCGATAATTTTGACGCGCTGGCGGGCCTCTACGCGATCGGCGTCGTCGGTGCCATCTGCGTCAACCTCGGCTCCTGCGTCACCAATCTCAAACTGCCCATGCACTGGACGGAGCGCGTCCTCATGGCCGGAACCTTTCTCATCCTCGCCGCCGTCGAGATCACCCTGGCGCAAACCAAGCATGAAGCCCTCTTCTTCGTGGTCTGCGTGCTGGTTGTCGGCCTCGCGCTCTGGGCGTATTCGCAGCGCCTGAGCGGGGTGAGAACGCTCACCGTGTCCCGCGAAATCGCGGAACTCGTCCGCCCGGAGATGGTCGAGACCCTGCGCCAGCCGGTCGTCGATGCCCAGAAAATCCTGGTCTGCATCCGCGGGCTCACGCCGGTGCTGGGGTTTGCCTTCGACGAGGCGGAGCTGAGGAAAGCCGCGCTCTATATATTGTATGTGCGCGAGGTGGCGGTGCTTTATCAGGGCGCCCAGCTTGCCCCCACAAACTGGAAAGACGATCCCGAGGCCAGCGCCATCCTGAATACCGCGATCCAGATCGGCAGAACCCGCGGGATCTCGACCATCCCGATTTTTGCCTCGTCCCATTCCGCCGCCTCGCTCATCGTGGATACGGCGGCGACTCTGGGGGCGGACTTCCTGATCCTCGGGGCATCACACCGCGGCTCCCTCACCAAAATGCTGCGCGGCAACGTGGCCTCGGAGGTCGCGGCCAGCCTGCCGGACAACATCCAGCTCATCATCCACGGGTAAGGCAGGAAAGCGAAAAGTGAAAAGTGGAAAGCGGAAGGTGAAAAGCTGAAATAGTTTTCTGCCGTTACCAGGGTGCGCCACCTCTCTTTCGCTTTCCTCTTTCAGCTTTTCACTTTTTCTTCACAGCCGGAACCGGACGTCGCGGACGATTTTTTTCCCGAAGCGTTCCTGGAGTTTTGCGAGGATGTCGCGCTTCCAGGCCCGGTCGAGTTCGTAGCGGACGCTCGGCTGGACGACCTGCACGGTGAGCACTCCTCCGCTCAAACCCACGGGCAGCGAATGGGTCGCGAGAAAATCCCCGACCACCTCGCGCCAAGCGGCGGCGACCTGCTGTTCGCCGAGCCTCTCCCCCAGCCCGAGCTTCGGCATCACCTTCTGCAGGAGGTCGGCCACCGTGGAACAACGGTCGGCTTTCGGCCGGGGTTCGTCGAGCCCCCGCCACTCGGCGAGCGCCCTGCAGCGGAGCGTGTCGTTCGACATAAAAAAGGCCTCGGGCCGTTGACCCGGGAGCCCTGTTCGCGAATCCGGTTCTACTCGCCGTCGCTTCCGATGGCTTCGACCGGGCAGCCTTCCATGGCCTCTTTGCAGAGCGCCTCTTCTTCGGGAGTCTCCGGCTGCTTGAAAAGAAAGCTGTGGCCGCCGTCCTCGTTGCGCTGGAAGTTTGCGGGAGCGGTCTCGCGGCAGAGGTCGCAGTCGATGCACTGATCGTCCACGTAGAATTTTCCGTTCGCGTTTTCCGGGTATTTGTTTGCTGCGTCAGCCATTTGAATGAATTGTTGAGCAGGGAGATTTGGATTTCCCTCGCCAGAATGCAATCGTTTTCTGAAAATAAGACCGTTTTCTGATCCGCCATGCAGCCGCTTCAAGAAATTCAGCCCGCCATCCAAGGCGGGTTCGCGCCGTGACGCTCGCAGCAAAAATCCGGAATGTGGAGGAGGTCATCCGGTCCATGTCCCCGCTCATTGTCGCCTGCTCGGGCGGGGTGGACAGCACGTGCCTTCTGGCGCTCGCCACCCGCTCCGCCGGCGACCGGGTCCTCGGTGTCATTGCCGACAGCCCGAGCCTTCCCCGCTCGGCCCTGCGGCAGGCGCTCGATACCGCCGCGCGGATCGGTGCTCGCGTCGAGGTCGTCACCACGGCGGAGTTTGAAAACGAGGACTACCTCGCCAACCCGCCGAACCGGTGCTACTTCTGCAAGGCCGAACTTTTTTCCCGTCTCGAAAAAATCGCGCGGGACCGAGGCTTCCGGGCGGTCGCCTACGGGGAAAACGCCGACGACCGCGCGGATCTCCGGCCGGGTTCCAAGGCGGCAGCGGAGTTCCATGTGCTCGCCCCGCTGAGAGAGGCCGGTCTCACCAAGGCCGAGGTGCGCGCGGTCTCGCGGGAGCTGGGGCTTCCCACCCACGATGCCCCCGCCCAGCCGTGCCTCTCCTCGCGCATCCCGCACGGCACGCGCGTCACCGCCGAGGCGCTTTTTATGGTCGAACAAGGCGAGGAATTCGTGCGCTCGCTCGGGTTCAAAATCTTCCGCGTCCGGTTCCTCGAAGGCCCTCCTGTCACCGCCAAGCTGCAGGTCGCCCCCGAAGAAATGGCCCTGCTCGCCGGACGGGCTGCGGCCATTGAAACCGGATTGAAAAACGCGGGGTTCGAGGCCGTGGTCATCGACCCGGAAGGCTACCGGTGAACACGCTGTTCCACCGGCGGATTTCCTCCCACAACCGGCATGCCGTGATCGCCGCCCTGCTGAGTTTCGCCGGCGCATGGCTGGGATGGACGATCGCCTACGGGCTTTTTGTGGGAGTGGTCCTCGGCGCGCTCACCGTCGCCCACGGGCAGGAGGTTCTCCTCGGTGAACGGCTGATGTGCCTCCCGGCATGGATCCATCCGTCGGCAATGGCCGCCGCGCTCGTGCTCCTCGTCTGGGCGGCGGTGGATGAACGGCTGCACCGGTTCCATCCCGCGAGCGACCGCGCGATCATCGGATGGCACCTTCTCGGGGACGTCCTGCTTTTGCCGGCCCGGCTGACATTTGGAGTCGGGCACCAATTGGCGGCGGTCATCCGCCTGAACCATTCCGAGCGGATCGAGGCGCTCGACCTCCTGCACCACATCTACACGGAAAAACGCTGCCCGCTGCATTCGCTGGGAGCATGGTTCCCCAACCCCGGACGCCTTCGCAAACTTCTCCTCGCCCTGCAGATGGCCGGTTGGACCGACCTGCTCCGCACCGAGGAGGGTTGGATTTACATCGTGCGGAGCACCGAGGCGGACGAAGTCGCCGCCATCTTCGGCGACGAGGAGGAAAGCCCCGAACCCACCGACGGGCAGTGAAGGGAGCGCGCGATTTTTTCAGCGCGATGGTTGGTCGAAGGAAAAGATGCGGTTCCAGTCGTTCTTCATGCTGATGACCGTCCAGCCGCCCTTCTTCGCCTCGTCGTAGAGCGCCTGGGTGAACGTGCCGACCTTGGTGTCCGGCAGGCTCTCGGCGGGGCCGTAGGCGTATTCGCGCTTGGCGTCGTCGTGCAGGACAAGCATGGCGAGGCGGGCACCTCCGCCGGCCTTGGTGTATTCCAGCATCTGCCGGTCGCCGGTCGAGTTTCCGAACGCCGCGAACGGATGGCGACCGATCATCAGATGGATGCCCTCGGGCTTGCCGGCGAAGTTGTCATCGAGCAGGAGCTTCGGCTCTTTGGTGAGGAATGGCTTGCCGTCCTTGTCGTAGCCATAAGTCGTGCTGGTCGCGGTGCCGACCACCTGCTCGGGCGGGATCCCGTAGGTCTGCTCCGAGTAAACACGCACGAAGTCCTGCCCGCCGCCTGTCACGATGAAGGTCTTGTAGCCATTGGCGCGCAGGTATTGGAGGACTTCCTGCATCGGCTGATATGTCAGATCGGTGTAGGGCTTTTTCCAGCGGGAATCTTTGGCGGCGGCAAGCCACGCTTTCACCTCGGCTTGAAACTGTTCGACGCTCATGCCCGTGAGCGTGGCCGTGGCGATCACTTCCAGATCTTTCGCGGTGAGTTTCGCGATGGCCTCGCGGTCACCGGACAGGACGGTTTTGAAAGGCTCGGCGGTTTTGAGCGCTGGTTTTTCTTTCGCGAGCGCACCCACACGATCGAAGCAATACACGACCTGTGAATAAACCGGATGCTCGACCCAGAGCGTACCGTCCTGATCGAACGTGGCAATGCGCTCCGCGGGCGGGACAAAATCGATGGTGCCCGCTGTGGTCGTCTGGTGGACGAAATCCACGATGGCCTGCTTGGCCGGACCGTCATTCCACGACGGGAGCGGATCTTGGGCATGGGTGGCGGCGAGACCGGCGAAGAGAACCGCCAGCAGCGCCAACGCGCAACGGCCAGATTTCATAAGTCTTCCTGGCCGCCGTCCAACCATGACAGCGCCTGCGCTTTTTCGCCGCCGCCAAAGTGCCGGACCTCGGCGTGGACAAAATGCCCGACGACGCGCGGCATGATCGTAAGGAAGCCGCTGTCGGAGACCACCGCCACTTTTTGAATGTGCCGCTCGTGGCCTCTCACAAACTTGAAGTGGGAGATCATGTCGCCGAAACTCTGCCAGCCGGGAAACTTGGGCGCGTCAATCAGCAGGCCTTTGAGGTCGTGCCCGGCTTCAATGACAGGGTCCACTGTTTCGGCCAGCTTCTGGAAGTCCGCAGTCTCCAGCGGGCCTTCCGGAGTGACGGTCAGTATCCTCTGGTCGCGAAGAAATTCGAAGTGGATCATAAGCGATGAGTTTGTTGCCGGCGAAGCCGCGGCCCGCGCGTTTCAGCGGCGATGTTTCTGTAGTCCTAGCCGCCGGTGGGAACGGCGGTCGGCATGTGATTCGGGTTCAGCGCGGGAACCGGGTTGTCCGGATGCTGGAGGTCGGGGATCAGGTCGTTCGAAGCACCGCCCGGGGAGCGCTTGATGCTCGGATACTTCATGATCGACCTGTCGAAGTCGGCGAGCACCTGGGCCGAAAGCGCCCCCGCCCAGCCGTTGTCCTGTCCGGCATATTTGCCCGGCGAGTTGGTAAACGCACGGTCCGGAGCCGCCCCGTTGAAGATCATGTCGTATTTCTCGTAGGGGTCCATGGTGAGGTTGTAGAGCGCGGGAATGGATCCCGTGTTCATCGAGGGTCCCAACCAGGTATCCTTGGCCGTCCAGCAGAACTTCCAGGCGATGTTCGACCACGGCTCTTTGGGATCACCGGCAATGTCGACGCGGAGGGCATTGAGATACTCGCCATTGATGTAGATCCACGACCGGCGCGCGGAGTGATCTGCCTTGCCGAGGATGTAGGCGCTGTTGTCGATGCTGTCGAAGTAGATTGGCTTGCCGTTGTTGTCCATCATCTCGCCGGTGGGGGGCGGGGTGATGCCCGCCATCGAGGCCAGCGTGGACCAGCAGTCGATGTGCGACATCATCTCGCCGTATTGAACGCCCGAGGGAACCTTGCCCGGCCACCACATGATCGCCGGCACACGCCAGCCACCTTCATACGCGGAGCCTTTCATCCCGCGGAACGGGGTCGTCCCCGCATCGGGATAGGCGTCCAGCCAGGCACCGTTGTCGGCGGTCAGGATGACGATCGTGTTGGGTGCGTCCTTGCGGATTTCGTCAATGACCTTGCCGATGTCGGCATCCATTTCCATGAGGGAATCGGAATAGTCGCCGAGATGCGACCTGCCGCGGAAATCCGGCGCCGCATTGGTCGGGTTGTGCATTTTGATCCAGTTCACGTCCATGAAGAACGGCTTGTCGTCTTTTGCGTGCTTTTTGACATACTCGACCGCGTAGTCCGCCTGTCGCTCGTCCATCGTCGCCATGTAATCGTAGGTGATTGTTGCAACCTTCTTGGCGGGCTGTCCTGCAACGCCTTCCCACTCGTCAAGGTTCACGACGGAATCCCACACTTTTTCGAAGCCCTCATTATACGAGGGAAACCAGGGATGAAACGATTTGTCGGTGTCGGGATAGGCGTAAACGCCGGCGTAGTAGGCGGCAAATTCCTTCATCTCGTCGAAACCATGTTCGATCGGGTAGGACTCGGGCTTGTCGCCCATGTGCCACTTGCCGGAGAAATAGGTCTGGTAGCCGTTCTTTTTGAAAAACTCGGCGATGGTCGGAGTTTCCTTCCGCAGGTAGTTCTCATCGCCCGGAGCGACCACGATCGAGAGTGCCGAGCGGATCGGGATGCGGCCGGTCATGAACGAGCACCGGCCGGCCGTGCAGCTCGCCTGCCCATACCAACTTGTGAATACCGCGCCTTCCTTGGCCATCCTGTCGATGTTGGGAGTCGGATGCCCGAGGTTCGCGCCGCCCCCGGAGTAGCAGCCGAAGTCGCCCCAGCCGGTGTCGTCGGTCATGAGCATCACGATGTTGGGTTTTTTCGCGTCCGCCGCACCGGCCTGCGAAAGAATGAATGCCGCAGCCAGCAGCGCGGCGAAGGAGGATTTGAACGGATAAGCATTCATGGGATTGGCGAAGTTTTTTGGGAGGCCCCGAAAGGGGGGAGCGACAGCGCCTGATATCTTGGCAAACCGCGACGAACACGTCACGGCTTATCTGTCCGTTTTTTTATTACCTTCAGCCAAAAACCGGCTGAAGAATCGGATTGAGTCCTCTGCGGCTTCCGGGCGACAACGTCACCGGCGGAACGATCCGCCACCGCCGTGGGCTCCGTGCCACGATCCGGATCCGCCGCTCCACGAGGCCGAGCCACCGCGCCATCCGTTGGCGCTGCCGCTACCGTGGTTCCAGTTTGCGGAGCCGCCACGCCAGCCCTCGGCGCTGCCGCTGCCGTTGTGCCAGTCGGCCGAGCCGCGGGCCCCGTTGTAGTATCCGCTGTTTCCGTTGCGGTAATACGATCCGCCGTAATAAGCGCCGCTGCTGCCGTAGTATGTGCCGCCGTAGAAACCGGCACCGCCCCAGGCGACGACCGGTGAAGGACCGTAGTAGGCGGGGGCGGGACCGGCGGCGTAGTAGCCGGTGCAAGCGGTTTGCGAGAGGCCAAGGACCGCGGCGAGTGCCATCATCGCGAGGAAGGAGAAGGAATGTTTCATAATAAGTTTATGCGTTGGCGGGATCAGCGGCCGGCTGACTTCAAGACGGAACGGAACGGAATTTCGGCGGCTCCGCGCGGCTTGTGGAAAATAAATTCTCCGGCACCCAGCCAGGGGCTGAGATTCCAGCCGGAAAATTCCACCAGCGTGCGCGGGAAATTTGGCCGGTCGGTGAACGTGACCGCCAGCCGCAGCGGCAGGGAACGGACACTTTTTTCAATCCAAATTTCCCAGTTCACGCCGGGAGAGCGGAAAGCGAGGTGCTCGCAGACCGTGCCGTGGACCATGGACGGGCCGACCACCACCGCACTCGTGAGCCCGCGGGTCATCACGCGGAAGGGGTTGCTGAGGAGCAGGGGTGCCGTGACGAAGCGGATGCCGGTCTCCTCCTCAAGATCAGGCAGCATGGCATCGATCGTCGGCGGGGCCTTCGTCAGGGAATAAACTTTCGTGTGGGGAGCGAACGCGGCGACGGTTTTGCCGCCATAGAAAAAATCAAAATGCGGCGCCTCTCCGATCATGCTGGCGCGGAGTTTGTCCGGGCGTTTGAGCGCGACATCGGCGTTGGAAAAAAGCGTGAGAAACTGGCCGGTCTTGGCGGGCACCTCGAAGATCGAGGAGGATTTGTAGGTGAACGCCTTCGCGGCCGCGAGCGTGTCGCTCATGCGCTTGAGGGCCGCGAGGGCCTTCGGGTTGACCGGCGGGGTGGATGGTGCTGCCTGGACCATTGCGGGCAGCAACAGGGCGGCGGCACAGCTTGTCGCGAGGGTTTTGAGGAGAGTCGTTTTCATGGGTGATGGACTGGCGGATTGGTTGCGGAAAAATTCCTGGGTGAGTTGTGGAGCAACGGATGGATTCCATCCCTTGTTCGAGGAAAATGCCAGCATTAATCGGCTTTTTGAGAGCCGGATTCCAGCACGGCCTCGGCGAGGGCCAGGTCGCGGGGGAAGGTGACCTTGAAGTTCAGGTTGCCGTGAAAGACGGTGCGCGGCCTGATCCCGGCCTGGATCAGGGCGGACACCTCGTCGGTCACCCCGCGTTTGGAGGAACGGGCGGATTCGAGGGCATCGCGCAACGCCGACAACCCCGCGACCTGCGGGGTCTGCATCGCCCAGAGGTTTTCTCGCGAAACCGTCTCGACGAGATGTCCCGCCCCGGCGGCGCGGTGGAGAGAATCGCTGACCGGTTCGGCGGCCACGGCGGCACCCCATTCCGCGGCCGTGGCCACGACCTTGGAAATCATGAGCGGTGTCACCAGCGGACGCGCGGCGTCGTGAACCGCGACCAGCGCGGGCCCGCGTGATTCGAGCGCCCGCAGCCCGTTCATGACAGAGTCGGCCCGCTCGCTCCCCCCGGCGACGATCAACTGGAATTTTTTGTAGGGCGCTGCCAGAGCCGTGAGTTCGTCCAGGCGCGACTCGGCGCAAACAAGGACGCACGGCCCGATATCGTCGCAGTCTTCGAAGGCCTGCAGCGACCAGGCGACAAGCGGGCGTCCGGCCAGCGGCGCTGTAATTTTGTCGAATCCCATGCGGCGGCTCCCGCCGGCTGCGACGATCAATCCCGCCGCGCGGACATTTTGGGTTTCCATGCGAAACCTTTATCTCACCGAAAACCGAAAAAGGGAAAACGGATTTTTCTTTTCTCGCCAACATCGCGCCGCGCAAAGTAATGACTTTTGTATGAAATCGATTCCCCTCCTCGCGGTTCTTCTTGTCGCCCTATCGCTGACCTCCGTCCGCTGCGCCACAAGCGACGGCTGGCCGAGAACCTTTACGAACGCGGGCACCTCGGTCACGGTTTACCAGCCGCAAGTGACCGGCTGGACCGGGAACACGCTCACCGCCCGGATGGCCGTCTCCGTGACTCCGCAGGGTGCCGCCGCGCCGCAATTCGGCACCGTCGTCCTGACCGGGACGACGGATGTGAACAACGACCAGCAAACCGTCTCGCTCTCGAACATCACCCCCCTTCAATCCAATTTCCCCGCCGCGCCGGACCAGGCCTCGAACTATGCCGGGCTGGTGTGCGTCCAGGCCGCCGCATGGGCGCGGAATCTCTCGCTTCCGGCGGTCCGGGCGAACCTCGCGGTCACGAGCGCGGAAGGCAAGCCGACGGTCGCCGTGCAGAACCCGGTGCCTGCAATCTTTTTCAGCGAGTCCGCCGCCGTGCTGGTGCTGGTGAACGGGGAGCCCGCGCTCCGGCCGGTCGCGGGAACCCAGCTCCTGCGCGCGATCAATACCCAGGCCCTGCTCGTCATGGACCAGTCGAGCGGGCTCTATTATTTGAGGATCAATGGCGGCTGGTCGCAGGCGCAGGCGCTCGCCGGCCCGTGGACGGCCGCGCAGAACCCTCCTTCTTCGCTGGCGACCGCGCTCCAGAACGCCCCGTCCTCCACCCAGCTTTTCGATCCGCCCTTGGGCTCGAAGCCAGGACAGCCGCCCGCGATTTTCGTGAGCACCGGACCGGCCGAGCTGATCACCACGCAAGGGACGCCCCAGTTTTCCCCGATCGCGGGCACCCAGCTTCTGCGGGTCTCGAATTCCGGCAGCTCGGTTTTTGTCTATGTGCCGAACCAGGCGTATTACGTGGTGATTTCCGGACGGTGGTTCTCGTCCGCGTCGCTGGCTGGCCCCTGGCAATACGTGCCTGCCGCTCAGCTTCCCGCAGATTTCGCGAACATTCCGGAAAGCGACCCGGCGGGGACGGTGCTGGCGTCGGTCGCCGGGACTCCCCAGGCGGGCGAGGCGGCGATCTCCTCGACCATCCCGCAGACCGCCACGATTGCGCGGACCGCGAAAACCCAAGTCAGCTATACCGGGGACCCCGAGTTCAAGCCGGTTGAAGGCACTCCGCTCTCGTATGCCGTCAACACGGCCACGCCGGTTGTCCGTGTCGCCGAGGATGCTTTTTACGCGGTCGTCAACGGCGTGTGGTTCGTGGCCCATTCGGCGGCCGGGCCGTGGGCGGTGGCCGACTCCGTGCCGTCCGTGATCTACACGATCCCGCCAAGCTGCCCGATTTATTACGCGACGAACGTCTATGTTTACGGCTCCACGCCGGATGTCGTCTATGCCGGTTACACTCCCGGCTACTACGGTCCGTGCCTCTCGCCGGAAGGCGTCGTCGTCTTCGGAACCGGGTTTTGGTATCCGCCTTATATCGGGGGCGATGTCTGGATCGGGCCGCCGCTCACCTACGGGTTCGGCGCGGGGTTCGCTTGCGGGCTGGCCACTGGCTTTGCATTCGGCCTGGCCGCCGACCACGGCTGGGGATGCTCTCCTTGGTGGGGCCCGTGGCATGGAGGGTGGGGAAACGTCAACAACGTCAACGTCAACAGAAACTGGAACAACGTGAACGTCAACGCCCACAACGCCTACAACAACTGGTCGAACAACGTGGTGAAGAACAACGGGAACCCCGCGAATATTGCCAACCGCACGAACGCGGAAAACGCGGCCAGAAACGACGCCAACAAAGCCCGCTCAAGCCAGGATTACCAGAACTGGAAGAGCAACCATCCGGCCACCCCGGCGGAGAACCACGCCAACGACTTGAAAAACGTGGACCGCCAGTCGCTCAAGACCGACTCCTCGCGCCTCGGCAACAACAATGTTTTTGCGGGCAAGGACGGCAACGCCTACCGCCCGTCCGATGACGGCAACTGGGAGCGCCACGACTCGGGCGGCTGGTCGAAGCCCGACCATTCGTCGTTCGATGACAGCACTCGCTCGGACTTGGACTCCCAGCGTTTCTCACGCTCGATGGGTAACACCCGCTCGTTCGGCGGCGGAGGAGAATTCCGCGGCGGCGGCGGTTTTCGCGGCGGCGGGCGGAGATAGCAGGAGAACGCTGCCGTGTAGAAACCACACCGTGGCATGGGCATCCTGCCCATGTCTTGATGGATTGTTTACGCATGGGCAGGATGCCCATGCTGCGGGACATGCTCGTAAACCATGGTCTCTTCCGGGCAATGAAGCGCCTCAAGCCACGGCTTTCGAGGGCAGATCACCCCGCAATGCCTGCACGATCGCGTCCCCCACGAGATCCGGGCTTTCCAGAGCGGCCAAGATTCCGCAGCCAGGCAGGATGTCCATGGAGGCGCGGGGGAGTTTCCGGCAGAGCGATGCTCCGCCATCCGGCGAAAATCCGGTCGCGCGATCGGGCCACAGGATATGCACGGGAACCGTGACATCGTGCAGCCGGCGCTCGATGTGGAACGCCATCCGCCCTCGCAGAAACCCCAGGATCGCATGCTCGGCCCCGTATTGCTGGGCACACGTCGAAAGGATGGCCACCATCTCCTCGGTCAGCGCGTCGGGATTCGTCAGGGCGAAACGGGTGAGCCAGGCGCGGATGAACGGGGCGCGGGAAAGATAGTTGCGGTAAACAAACCGCCGCACACCAGGCAGGCCGCTCAGGCCCAGCATTCCCATCGCCCGCCAATTGCCGGATTCCTTCAGCCCGGTGGGAAGAAAGAGAACCAGCCGCGAGAGCAGTTCCGGATGCCGGGCGGCGAGGAGCAGGGAAATTCCGGCCGTGAGCCCGCTGGCCACCAGAACCGGTTTTTGCCCGGGACAGACCTCCCGCAAAAACTCGGCGAGCGCCGCCGCATAATCCGCGGCATCCATCTGCGTCGAGGGGCGTTCCGATTCTCCGAAGCCGATGATGTCCGGCACGATGACCTCGTGGTCCATCACGAAACGCGGATAGACCCGCGACCACTCGTAGGACGAGGCGCCGAGAAAAACCCCGTGCAAAAATACCAGCGGCTCGCCGGACCCGCTCACATGGTAGATCATCTCGCCGAAGTTCGTCCGGGCGACGCGCGTGGCGAAGATCGCCGGGGAAATCGCGTCCGGGATCGGCTCCCGCGCGGTGCGCTTCATGCCGTAGCGGACGGCGAGAGCGAGAGCTCCCAGAACGCCGACACCGATGCCGATGCCGAGTGCGGGTTTGCGTTTCCAGACTTTCACACGATCACTCGATCACCACGTCTTTCGGCCCCCGGACGACGGAGCCGATGGCGATCCCCTTGGTGAGGCGCAACGCCTCGGCTGCACGGGCGGCGGGAACGATGACAACCATCCCGATCCCCATGTTGAAAACCTGATACATTTCCTTCTGCGGCACCTGCCCGCCATGCTGGATCAGGTCGAACAGCATCGGCACCTTCCAGGCCCGGCTGTCGATCAACGCCCGGCAGCCCTCAGGCAGAACCCGAGGCAGGTTGTCAAGGAGTCCGCCGCCCGTGATATGGGCGGCTCCATGGACAAGACCGGCGGGCAACGAAGACATGAGCGGCTGGTAGTTCGGATGCACGCGCAGCAGTTCCGATGCCAGCGTGGTCTTCATGCCTGGAGCCGGCTTATCGAGCGGCAGGCGCAGCCGCTGGAGCAGGACCTTGCGCGCCAGCGAATACCCGTTGGTGTGAAGCCCGTTGCCGCGAAGACCAACCAGGATGTCTCCCGTCCGGATCTTCGATCCGTCGAGAAGCTTGGGCCGGTCCACGACTCCGACGATCGTGCCCGCGAGGTCGTATTCCCCGGGATGATACATGCCCGGAAGCTGGGCGGTCTCGCCGCCGACGAGGGCGCATCCGCCGGCCCGGCAGGCCGTCGCGAAGCCTTTGAGGATCTGGCGGAAAACCACCGGGTCCAGCTTCTCGCCGGCGATGTAGTCCAGAAAGAAAAGCGGGCGGGCACCGATCACGGCGATGTCGTTGATGCAGTGGTTCACCAGATCCTGCCCGACCGTGTCGTGGCGGCCGGTCGCAAAAGCGATCTTCAATTTCGTGCCGACCCCGTCCACGCTCGATACGAGCACCGGGTCTTTCAGGCCTTTGAAATCCGGCCGGAACAACCCGCCGAAGCCCCCGATTTTTCCCAGCACCTCCGGCCCGTGCGTCGATGCGGCAAGCTCCTGGATTCCTTTCTTCACACGGTTGCCGAGGTCCACATCCACCCCGGCGGCGGCATAGGCTTTGAGTTTGCGTGGCATAAGTCAGAGGAGGCGGTCGGAGGCGGGTTCGAGCAGGCGGGCGTTGTCGCGGCGCTTTTCCATGATGAGTTTGTCAAAATTGGCGTCGAAGGGCACCGGGTAGTCCCCGTTGAAACAAGCCATGCAGAACTCGTTGAACGGCCGCCCGGTGGCCCGGACCATGCCCTCCACGTCGAGGTATCCGATCGAGTCCGCGCCGAGATACTTGCAGATCTCCTCGCGCGTGCACTGGTTCGCGAGGAGCTTTTCCGGATCGGGGAAATCGATCCCGTAGTAGCAGGCGTGCTTGTGGGGAGGACAACTGATCCGCATGTGGACCTCCTTGGCCCCGTTCTCGCGGAGGTTGATCACCCGGGTGCGGGCGGTCGTCCCCCTCACGATCGAATCGTCCACCACCACCACCCGCTTTCCCTCGACGGCCTCACGGATCAGGTTCAGCTTCACGCGGACGTTGAAATCCCGGATGAGCTGGGTGGGCTGGATGAATGTCCGGCCGATGTAGTGGTTCCGCACAAAGGCGGGAAAATACGGGATGTTCAGTTCCTCGGCGAACCCGAGCGCCGCAAAGATCCCCGAGTCGGGCACGGGGACAACCAGGTCCGCTTCCGCCGGGCACTGCCTCGCCAGCTCGCGCCCCATCTCCACCCGCACCTTGCTGACGTTAATCCCGCCGATGTTGCTGTCCGGCCGCGCGAAATACACATACTCGAACATGCAGAACGCGCTCTTGCTCGCCTTGAACGGCCATTCGCTGCGGATCCCGTTACTGTCGATGATCACGACCTCGCCGGGTTCGACGTCACGGATGAACTCGGCGTGGATCAAATCGAACGCGCAGCTCTCGGATGCCAGGACATACGCCCCGTCCAGCTTTCCCAGGCAAAGCGGGCGGAACCCCTGCGGGTCGCGGAACCCGATGATCTCGCGTTCGCCCATGAGCACGATCGAAAACGCCCCTTCCATCCGCCTCAGCGCCGCGAGCCCGCCGCCCGTCCCGCGCGGCTGGGCGAGCAGATGCAGGACGATTTCGCTGTCCACGGTAGTTTGAAAAATCGATCCCTTGGCCTCGAGCTCGGTGCGCAGCGCGGCGGCATTCGTGAGGTTCCCGTTGTGGGCCACGGCGAGCTGCCCGCGCGCCGTGTCCACCACGAACGGCTGCGCGTTTTTCGCGTTGCTCGATCCGGTCGTGGAATAGCGTACGTGCCCGATCGCCCGCGTCCCGGCGAGCCGCTCCAGCTCGTCCATCGTGAACACCTGCGAGACCAGCCCCATGCCTTTGTGGAATTGGAAGGTCCGCTCCGAGCCCTTTGCCGATACGATCCCCGCACTCTCCTGTCCCCGGTGTTGCAGGGCGAACAGCCCGTAGTAGGTCAGCAGCGCCGAATCGGGATGACCGAAAACGCCGAAAACGCCGCATTCATCCCTGGGTTTGTATTGCGTGGACAAAAGTGAGTTCAATTCGTGATCCGGCACATTGGACCGGCTCCCGCCCGCGATCAAGGCTTGATTGTCCAAACCTTCCACAAATCCGGGTCCGCCCGGTAAAACGCCCTCCCCGCCCTGCAACTTCCCGCCACAGGTGGGTTGCGAAGCCATTTTGAATCCCGAACGGGCTACCCCAGCAGAGGCCGCAATTTTTTTGAAATCGGGATCTCGATGACGCTGGTGCCTTTGAATCCCAGCGCACTGTTGAAAGCGGATCGGATCTCATCCGGAGTTGAAGCGCGGACCGTCTCCGCTCCGTAGCCTTTGCCGAGCGACACGATATCGATCCCGGGCAGATCCAGCCAGGGGACGTTCGGGGTGTTTTCGAGCACGGCGAACTCCTTGAGGATGGCATACTCCTCGTTGCGGAGGACCACGAAGATCACGTGCGCCGCCTGCTGGACGCCGGTGTAGATGCTCTGCACGGAATATTGGAACGAGCCGTCCCCGATCACGGCGACCACCGGCCGGTTGCGGCCCGATTGCTTTTCGGCCAGGGCAAGCCCCACGGCGGCGGGCATGTCCCACCCCAGCCCGCCCGACGCAAACGTGTAAAAGCTGTCGGGCTTGACGATGGGAAACCTTCTTTGCAGATCGACGACGTTTGAGGGAGATTCCTCGACGAGGACGATGTCTTCGGGACAGAGCGAAGAGACGATTTCAAAAACCCGGTCCGGGCTGAGCGGCAGATCGTCCGAAGCAGGCGGAACCGCAGCGGCTTTTGCGGCACGCCTGCCGCTTCGGGGAACGGCCAGCGGTTGAATGCTTTCAAAAAACAGCCGGCTGTCCGACACCAAACTTTCCCCGACAGGAGCTTTGGACGACATATTGGGATCGTCGGTCACATGGAGCAGCCGCGCTCCAGCAGGCAGGTATGCTCCAGGAACAAACGGATAATAGCGGAACACGGGAGCCCCGATGACGATGATTAGATCGTGGCCGGTCAATTTGTCCGAAAGCGGCCCGATCGCTGCGGGGAGCACCCCGGCAAACAGCGGGTGGTTCTCAGGAAATGGCGTGCGCTCGCAAAACGGGGCGGCCCAGACCGGGGCATCGAGCGATTCCGCAAACCGTATCCCCTCCTCCCAAGCCTGGCTGCGGGCGATATCCGCGCCATAGACCAGAACGGGATTTTTGGCCGCATTGATCGCGGCGGAGAATTCCTGAACCCTTGCCGGATCGGGACCGCTCCGCGTGGAAACCGTTCTGAAAACATCGGCTTCTTCCATTTCCCGGTCCCAGTCATCGAGCGGTAGCGACAGAAACACCGGGCCCGCGGGTTGCTGAACCGCCGTCGCATAAGCCCGCATGAACGCGGCGGGAATATCCTCGGCACGGGCCGGCTCGTAGCTCCACTTCACCCAAGGCCTGGGCAGGTTCACGGCATCGATATTCGTGAGGAGGGGCTCCAGCAGAAGCATCTCCCGGATCTGCTGGCCCGCCGTAATGATCAGTGGCGTCTTGTTTTGGTAGGCGGTGAGGATGCAGCCCATCGCGTTGCCCATTCCGGCCCCGGTGTGAACGTTGACAATGACCGGCGTTCTCAGGCCTTGGGACAAGCCGTCGGCAATGCCCACCACACTGGCTTCCTGAAGCGCCATCACATAGTTGAAATCATCCGGAAAGTTCTTGAGAAAGGTTTCTTCGGTCGAGCCCGGGTTTCCGACAATCGTGGTGAGCCCGAGCCTGCGGAGCAGGTCGAACGTGATGTCTTTGACGGTTCGCATGATAAAGTCGGGGTAAACGATGTCGGCGCGGATGTCAAACGCCCTCGCCAGGCGGCTGCTGGTCTTCCTGAAGGCTTTGCAGAAGCTCCGAGGTGTCCTCGACTTCCTCCCAGACAACCCCGCTCACGTAGATCGGCGCCTTCTGCTGCGCGGCCATCGCCATGCAGTCGCTCGGCCGCGCGTCGAGCTCGATGATTTTTTTCTGCTGGAGCTCGTTTTCCGCGGACAGGATCAGCCTGCCGAAATAGGTGCCGTTTTTGAGGTCGTTGATGACGACTCGCTCGACCTTCGCGCCCACGGCGGCCAGGACGTGACCGAGGAGGTCGTGCGTCAGCGGGCGTTCCTTGTCGGCCCCGCTCAGGAACATTCCGATCGCGGCCCCGACCGTCTGGTCCACGTAAATCACGAAAACCTTCTCGTCGTTTCCGAGAAAAACCGCGCAGCCCGCGTTCGTCGGAATCAGCGCGCGGATTTGAACGGGGACCACGGTCTTGTCCATACGGGATACACTACAGGAATTCTGCGGCGGATGCGAGAAAGTTAGTGGGCGGGGCCAAATATCGGGTCCTTCAGGGAAATCCCCTGGCGATTCGGGCCGTTGGAGCTCCGGGGGGTTATTTTCCCGACATGTCGAGGCAGACGAGTTCCCCTTTGTTGTTTTTGCAATAGATCCGCCCGTTCGCGAGCACCGGGACAACCCAGCTGCGGTCTTTCAATATTTTCGCGCGCGCGACTTCCTGGAACGATTCCGGCGCTGCCTGGGCAATCACCAGATCGCCGCTCTCGCTCTGGATGACGAGCTTGTCTCCGGCGAGCATGAGAGAGCCCTTGCCGAGCCCGCCCTGCGTCCATTTGACACTGCCATCCGCGAGGTCGAGGCAGGCGAGCGTGCTGTCGTCAAACCCGTAGAGATGGTCTTTCCAGAGCACGGAGCTGCTGAAGTGGTTCTTCATCTTTGTGTTTTCCCAGAGCGGCTGCAGGCTGCTTCCGTCGAACTTGAGCAGCGCGCACCCCTTGCCGTAACCGGATGCAATGAAAATTTTGTCGCCGGAAACGATGGGCGTCGCCGCGTTCACTTCGTGTGGGGTTTCCCATGGATACGTCGCAAGTTCTTTTCCGGTTTTCGTTTCGCGGACCGTGAGCCCGGTCCCGTCGAACGACGCGGCACATGCTTTGCCGCCGTATGAGAACGGCGTGATCGTTGAGTAGCCAGCCGGTGCGATGCCGCTTTTCCAGACCGTGGTGCCGGTCTTTTTGTCGAGCGCCACCGCGGATGCGCCGCTCGCTCCGGTTTCGACAACCAGCAGATCGCCGGCGACGAGCGGCGATCCGGAATACCCCCACTTCGGGGGTTTACCGCCGAAATCGTTGACGAGTTGCTTCGACCAGACCGGCTTTCCCGTCAGCGCGTCGAGGCAAAACAGTTGGCCGGTGCGGCTCAGGGTGAAAACGAAATTCCCGTCAACCGCCGGCGTCGATCCGGGGCCGCCATCATAATTGCGCGGATCGAGCGGGCTCGCGTAGGTGTGTTTCCAGACCGGCACCCCCGTCTTCGCGTCGAGGCACCAGACGGTGTCCGAGTCGCTTTGGTTGCCCATCGTGAACACGCGATCGCCGACCACGGCAACCGACGAGCAACCGGTCCCGACGTCGCCACGCCAGAGTTGCTTCGGTCCGTCGGCCGGCCATTGCGACGACCAGTCGGATTCGGCGGAGATCCCATCGCGGTTCGGCCCGCGCCACTGCGGCCAGTCCGATGCGCGGGCCACACAAGTCGCAGCGAGAACCGCGGTAAAAATGACAGTTCGAGAATTCATGGCGCCGGCATCTTATCTCAAGAAACGGGAAAATGAAAAGACCCCAGTCGCCTAACCGCCAGGATCGAAGCGGTCACTTTTCCCGGCACTGGCGTTGTACAATTGTCGGATCCATCCAGCTCCAGAACTCGGGCTGCACGAGCACCCTGTAATTTGCCGGATCCGAGTCGATGCGGCTGTGCGACCCGTCCTTTTTTGGCTTAACCTTCCAAGTCTTCCAGATGCCGTTCCACTCGGATGGCCGGAGAATAAGAAACTTGTATCCGAAATCCGGACCAACTTTGGTTTCGGGGCAGCCGGCAAATGCGAGGACCGCCAGGATGCAAAAAAATACGCGGAGGGTTGTTTTCATGACGGTGCCGGAGGAACGAATGCTTCCAGGGGGAGTCCGGATCACTTCTCCCGCGGGCGAAACGCAAAAATCACGTGAGGGATGATCATGCTGACGACGAACGAGCCAAGCAGGATTTCCACGTAGTGGGATTCGGACGCGCCCGTGACGCTGGCCGGAGGAAGGAACGAGATGACCATCGACAGGATGACCATGAGCAGCCCAGCGCCGGCGACAATAAATCCGCCCGCTTTTCCGCCGGGGATGTTGTAAGCCCGCCCGACATCCGCCCGCTTGGTTTTGAGGACGAAATAGGCGAGGAAGAGCAGGATATACATCGCGAGGTAGGTCACGACGGTGAGCGCCATGGCCAGCAAAAACGAGAGGTTGTTGCCGCCGCCGCCGAGCGTCAGGATGACCGCCCAGATCGTGACAACAATCCCCTGCGCCAAGATGAACGGGATCGGCACGTCCTTGCTGTTCACTTTTGTGAAGACTGCCGGGAGCATCCCTTCTTTTGCCGCGGCAAACATGCCCTGGGCAGGTCCCACGACCCAGGCGCTCACCTCGGCGACCGTCCCGAGCGCGAGCAGGATCGCGACCGGCTTGAGCGCCCACGCGAAGTGGTATTGGTCGAGCAGGACCTGGAATGTCTGGAGCACGCCGGCGCTCAGGTTGATCTTGTTGGCGGGAATCACGATCGCGATCGCCAGCGCGCCCAGGATGTTGATCACGATGGCGAAAATCGTCAGCAGGATGATCGCCAGCGGGTAGTTCCGCTTCGGGTTTTCGAGGTCGTTGACGTGGGGAGCCGAGGCTTCGATTCCCGCGTAGGAGAGGATGAATGCCACGAGAACCACGAGCGTTTGAACATCTTTGAAATCCGGCAGGAGGTCGGACATGCCCATTTTGATCTGCATCGGATCGCCCTGCACGATATACGTGATCGCGAGCCCGATGAGGATGAAGGCCGGGATCGAGACGCCGCCGATGAGGCCGAGTGTGGCGAGCCGGGCGGTCCACGATGTCCCGTTGAAGTTGAACGCGGTGACCAGCCAGAAAATGGCGAGGATGAACCCGAGCTTGAGCCACGGGTTGGTGTTCAGCTCCGGCCAGTTCAAAACGTAGCTGAGCGCGCCGACGATAAAATAGAGCATCGTGACAAAGCCGACCGTGATCTGGAGCCATTGCAGGAAGATCGCGGTGAACCCCCACCGCTTCCCGAACGCGGCGGCCACCCACGTGTAAACCCCGCCGGTCTGCCAGCCTTCGCCGGTCGCCAGCTCCGCGGCCACCAGCGCCACCGGGATGAAAAACAGCAGCCCGGAAAACACCAGGAAGAACACGAGCGAAAACCCGGAGGTCGCAAACGCCGGGTAGCTGTAGATGGTCATGACCATCGACCCGGTCATCATGAAAAATCCGGTGAGTCCGAGGGAGGGCTTTTTTGTGTCGATCATTGGGTTGTGCGGTTTGAAAATTCTCGAGGCCGTGCAGACACGCATCCTACTAACACGAAACGTTCCTCGTGGCGATCAAGTTTTTCAGGCCCTCGCGCCTGTCGCGCAAATTCAAGAATCACGCGAGATGGATTTGTGCCTCGGCAGTGCCCCACTGGCCTCGAAAGTTCCAGGACGAGCAGCTGGTGGAGCGAGAGGTCTTTGCCTCGCTTCTGCATGCGTTTGACATCCTTCTTAAATTGCTTTGTTTGAGCGAGCCTCATTCGTCCCATGAGGCATAAAGCTCAGCGGCTGAATTAAACCGCTCGATGTCCTGATTCTTGTCGCTTTTGGTGAGCACTGACGCGGTGAGCTTGTTGGGGACGTGCAACTCCAGCGGGAAGGACTTCCTGATGGCGATCTGACGATAGAAAAGCCTGATCGCCTCGGTCGGTGTTATCCCCAAGGCGTCAAGCACCTTCTCAGTTGCGGCCTTTGTCGCTTGGTCGATTCTTGCATGGACTACTGCGGATTGTGACATGGCGGCATGTGTATCACAGACGCAACACATGTCAAGTGGCGATATTTTTCACCTCCGCCGCCACCGACACCGGACCTCTGGCGCGACGGATGCCGGGAGCGGAGCGACCAAGCATCCGGCGTGACGGCGGGTAGGTGTTCGGTGGACGGCTTATTTTTTTGATTCAACTTTTGAGATTGTTAGTGTGTATTCACGATTTCCTGAGGAAAAAATACGGAGCGGTTTATCTAGGGTAATTATTGCGCTGCTTCCAGCTCCAGAGCTAACGTAAGATATACTTTTTGCTGTTGCCTGCGCCGATGGTTGATCCGAAATGGTTGTCAAGCTGGCAGTCTCTACGACAGTTTTGATCGCCAGCGTGTAAACTGCCAAAAGTGAATTCTCCTTATCTTCATTTAGTTCCCCGCTAAATGTCACAAAGGTATCACCAGTGGAAGCATTGAACCGGTTCGTGGCAACAATAAATGAAAGGTTGTATACCGGTTTATCTCCTTCTTTCGAAGACAATGTGACAAGGTAATTAGCTTTTAGAGGAACTGTCTCCCCGCCTTCCGTCGTAATACGACGTCGCTGGATTTGGACCGGTTGCTGTTGATCTGATTGAGCATTTATGGAAGGCAGAAAGGCCAGGATTACTATTGCGATGATGTGTTTCATAGAGTGATGTGGATGCGAAAGATATTTTGTATTGCCGAACAACCAAAATGCGTATGGTATCCTCTTGGACACGAAAGAGAAAGTTGAAAGGAAATCGTTCCAGATTCGCTCTTCTGAAATTGCCCCTTCTGATATTGTATTTTTCTGGTTCGCCGGACGCATCCTGAACAAAAAGCCGAAATTCCGCATAAAAGTCGTCGGCAAGCTGGATGCCAGCAACCCGCTCGTAATAATCCATGATTGCATCAACCTCCGAGAAGACCTTCGGATGGAATACAACCCGCAGACTCATCTGCGTTGGGCGATCAGACGGTCGAACTGCTCAAGATTGATTCCCTTGCTGGGATCTGCGTCCAGTTCTGAGTCCCGATGCTCCGCTTCTGCAATTCCATCATCCGAATCAGTAAACAGTGGGGGCAGGGTATCGAGAATGCGTGAAGCCAGCATAGCCCTCTGCTGCTCAGGGAGTTCGAAAGCAAGACTTTCAACCTCTGTCAACGTCATCATGCCTGAAATGTAGGTGAGGCGACACAGTCGCGCAATATTTTTTTCAACGTCCCCCGTCAGCAATCGCTGGCTGGCGGTGTGGGCGGATCGCAGGCAGCGGGAGCGAAGTCACTCGGCCTGCTCTTCTGCCAGCAGGCCCTGTGCCTGAGCGGTGGAATGTCAAATTGGTGTTCATCGAAACTCCCCACGGGCCAGCGATTAGCTGGACGAGCCTGTTCGGATTTTATTCATTGATAAGACGGTTGCGATAGAAATCAGGTTGTCTTCGAGTCAGATCCTTGAAAGTCCAGAGCGGATGATACGGAAAACTCTTTGAAACGAAAAAACCAGCCCTCTCACCTTCTGAGTTGGTGAACCAGACAGAATAGGGATCATTGCCATGTCTTGAGGTGACTATAAATGCGTCTTGGTGGATGGGTGGATCATATATTGTGCCATCAGCAATTGCCTGTGAAAAAATCAACTTTACTTCTGCTCTCTCACGACGATCAATGCCACGAAGATACCATTGTCCTGCTTGGAAGAGAATGAATAGCAATACAATCGCTCCGACAATTCCCCAAACGACGAGAGCTAAAAAGTCGCCAAGCTTGCGAGAAACGTTAGGGCCTTCGCTGGGAGTCATTTCATTTCCGAACGTCCCCAGTGACCTATCCCTACTTGCTTCTGGCATCCAAGGCTGCCCCGCAGCCGACATGCCAGAAGTGCCGCAGGCATAGGGATTAGGTTGACTGGTTCGTTCGGCCATATTCTATTTTTCATTGCGCAAATTGACCGCCTCACGTGTGACGTCGATGGTAATCGGTTGTTCTGTGCCCTTACGCTTTAATGTAAGCTTTACTGTGGTTCCCGGATCACCTCGCAGCATGCCCGCCGCTGCTTCCACGCCCATGCCTTCTGTCTTGGTTGTATCAATCTGAATAATCTCATCGTCCGCGAGAACTCCAGCTTTGTCCGCTGCACCATTTTGGAGTGTCTTAATAATGACGATCTTTCCTGTGTCCTTGATCTTTTTGACCACCGCGCAAATGCCCGCCAGATTGGTGATAACGGTCATGGGGGTAACACCATCTTCTGGTGAAACGGTGACCGTGGTCTGATTGTAATTTGATTGAGCTAACGCTGAACAAACAAGACCAGTGAGGAATAGTAGAGGAAGCAGTTTCATGGGAGATTATTTCTGGCCTAACGTCCCCGATGACCTATCCCTGCTTGCTTTCGGCATTCCTCCTGCCCGCGAAGCGGAATCAGCAGGAGGCATGCCGAAAGTCCCGAAGGGACAGGGATTAGGTCGACTGGCTCGTTAGCCATATTTTTAGGTTTCGGTGAAGTAGTCAGAATCGATCTTCTTGACGCTGTATGCCGCAACCGTGGTTACGCCGACGCCAAAATCAATCATCAATCGTGAAAGGGTTGCGCCATCAATGAGGATGATCTTGGAATCGATGCGGGAAACAAACTCAAGGGCATCCTTGGAAAAATCCGATGTCGTGATGAAAATACCCTTCCGAGCGCGCTGCCCCTGGAGCGCACCGGCAAACTTCTGAATCTCCGGTCGGCCAACAGTCGCCTCCCAGCGCTTCGCTTGGATGTATATGTTATCGAGGCCAAGATGATCTTCTTTGATGATTCCGTCGATGCCCTCGTCTCCGCTCCGGCCGATGGCTCGCCCGGCATCCTTGCGGCTTCCGCCGTAGCCCATCTTCACGAGAAGCTCAACAACGATGTTCTCGAACATTGTCGGGTCGGTCACCTTGGTGCTGGTAAGAATTTCAGCAGCAAGCTCGTTGCGCAGTCGGTCGTATGCGGATTCAAGTGCCTCATGGGGCGTTTGCCCGAGCGCAAGCTCGGGCTCTTCTGCGCCATTTTCTTCAGGCTTTTCGCGTCGAATAGACTTGAATTGGACGAACTCCGGAAACCTCTCCAAATATTTCTGATTTATTGCAGGGGGATTCTCCTTCAAAACGGTCTGGCCGCGATCAGTGATCTGGAAGAATCCGCGTTTGGGAGACGATAGAAGGCCCGCCTTCTTCATATAGGTTCGTGCCCAGTGAATGCGGTTTGTGAAAACGGGTTGCTGGCCGCTGGGCAAGAATTCATTCTTTTCGTCGTCGCTAAGGGCGAACTCGTCAGCAAGAATGGGGATCGCATCCCGCAATTGGTGCTCTTGCCCGTCTTTGGCAAAACGGAGTAGAGGCAACATGCAGGATTGGTAGTCGGGTATGGGCATATATTTCTTGGCTAACGTCCCCGATGACCGATCACCACTTGCTTTTGGCGTGACTCCTGCCCGCGAAGCGGAATAAGCAGGAGGCATGACAAAAGTGCCGAAGGCATGGTGATTCGGTCCATCGCCCCGTTAGGATTATTTTTGTTTTTTGAGGCTTTCAAGAATGGTTTTCGCTTTCTCGTTCGGTCTTCCTTCCAGCCACACGCCGGTTGTCCATGGAAGAGTTTTCTTGATGTCAAGTGGCAGCGTATAATCACCAATCTCGATCCGTATTGGTTTCGCCTTGTTGAATTCGATGTATTCCTTGATTTGCTGGATTGATTCCGGTCGGAATATGAGCTGAATCTGGCTCATATCATTATCAGCAGGAAGCAACTTTGCGGTAGCAACATCTCTTGGCTGAAATGTAAGAATCGCTTCTGGAGCAGGCGATGGAGCGATCAGGGATTTGTCAATCAGATCACCGCGCATTTGTCGGTATTCAGGACCTGGCGAATCAATGATGAAGCGGAGATGCTCTTCTTGTGCAGTGGCGATGGTCACAGCAGCGGCAAATAATGTGAGGTAGTGGAATGTGCGCATATATGTTTTCCTAACGTCCCCCGTCAGGTATCGCGGGCTGGCATGGCGAATGGATCGCAGGAGGCCGCGAGCGAAGGCACTCGGGATGCTCTTCCGCCAGCATCCCCTGTGCCTGAGCGGTGGAATGGCGGTCCTGCTCCGCTCGAAACACCTCACGGCCAGCGATTAGCTGAACGGGCTCGTTAGCAATTATATTTTTTAGGACAAAAACCATGAAAACAAAATCATCACTTCCTTCTTCTGTTATTTCGACTCTTCGCCGCGAGCTTGAATGGCTTTGTGCAAAAGCTCACCGGAAGCCATCGAGGAGATTTGTAGTGCTTGAGTCCCTTCGCGATTGGAAAGGTAGGAAGCTTCTGGTCAATCATGTAAATAAGGGGATTTGCGGGGTGCATGAAAATCTTCCCACTCTTAAGGAGCTCATTGAGGGAATCGAAGGCTTCGGAGGAAAGGGCGGGCCAAAGGATGACATTCGGGAAGTGAACATCGTGCATCGCAATATCACCATCAAACCCCGGAACCTCTCGGGACATCTCCGCAAACGAGACATATTGGCGATCGCTGACGAGTTGGAGAAGCTTGGCTTTCATATCGAGGGTGGCTTTTGTTTTGCTAACGTCCCTCGTCAGGTATCGCTGGCTGGCGCGGCGGGTGGATCGAACGAAATGGGAGCGAAGGCACTCGGCCTGCTCTGCTCTTCGCAGGCCCTGTGCCTGAGCGGTGGAACGTCGGATTGGTGTTCATCGAAACAGCCCACGGGCCAGCGATTAACTGCACGAGTCTGTTCGGCCATTGTCGTTTTTTCATTGGCGGCTACAAAAAAACCGTCACTATTTTGCTTGAAGCTTTTGAAGCTGAACCTCCCCAGATAGAAAGCCGTAGGCAACATATCCCGAAATATGTCCAACTAGAATAATAAAGTCCTGTGAAGTAGGGTTTTTAACAGGGCGGAAGTAGTCGAATTGAATCTTATTGGTGAGCTTGTTATACACCTCTTGATTCAGATATTTCAGCTGCACAAGATCATCCAGCTTTTTTGGAAATGGTGAAATTGCTACGAGAGAGGGGGCGATTGATGGATCATATTGATGGTCACCTTCCAGTTTATTTAGGAGAGTAACGAGCGTATGGGTATTATGGAGCATCTCGTCAGCTGCACGCCTATTGTCCAAATCGGACTGAGCGAAGCC
>Ga0364900_10023_pt1 | contig 63723 bp, 61 predicted proteins | sample ExccelJu500002D3_FD_206974 | JGI IMG/M metagenome (GOLD analysis project Ga0364900, IMG submission 206974) | Enriched cells from Trout Bog Lake Hypolimnion, Wisconsin, USA - BchlTB.July09.5000.02.D3 | ecosystem: Environmental > Aquatic > Freshwater > Lake > Hypolimnion/Profundal zone | place: USA...
CCAATAAGGTGGTGGCGTCCCCCTTGGGAACCGATGCGGGAGCAGGCAAATCCTCTAAATGGGTTTGTGTCTGAGACAGCCATTTTTGGTACGGCCGCCCTTGGGCCAATTGCTGCTTTAATTCCGCGTCACTCACGATGCGGCCTTGGTCCAGGTCGATGAGCAGCATTTTTCCGGGCTGTAGACGCCATTTTTTGATGATTTTATGTTGTGGAATATCCAGCACGCCCATTTCAGAAGCCATGAGCACCAGATCGTCGCTGGTTTGCAAATACCGTGCGGGACGCAGGCCATTGCGGTCCAAGGTGGCGCCAATTTGGCGTCCATTGGTGAAGGCTACGGCTGCAGGGCCATCCCAGGGTTCCATGAGGGCGGCGTGATACTCGTAGTAGGCGCGACGGGTTTCATCCATGAGTGGGTTGCCGGCCCAAGCTTCAGGTATCAGCAGGGTCATGGCTTGTGCCAAGGGGTAACCACCGGCCACCAATAATTCCAGCGCGTTATCAAAACAGGCAGAGTCGGATTGACCTTCCATAATCAGCGGCCAGATCTTTTTAAGATCCTCGCCCAGATAAGTGGAGGACATGGCCGCGCGCCGCGCCGCCATCCAATTGACGTTGCCACGCATGGTATTGATTTCGCCGTTATGGGCAATCATGCGGAAGGGGTGCGCCAAATCCCAAGTGGGAAAGGTATTGGTAGAAAAACGTTGATGCACCAAGGCCAAGGCCGACGCCAGCAGCGGGTCGTTTAAATCGGGGTAATACTGGCCCACTTGGTCTGCCAGCAGCATGCCTTTGTAGACCAAAGTACGCGAAGACAATGAGGGCAGGTAAAACAAAGTGCGGTTCATGCCCAGCCCAGCAATGGCGATTTCAGCGCGTTTGCGCAGCACAAATAATTTGCGCTCAAAGGCGTTCTGGTCGGGGGTATTGGGGCCCTGCGCAATGAACAGTTGGCGGATAACGGGCTCGAGGGCTTTGACGCCAGCACCTAAGCTGCTGTTGTCGGTGGGCACTGTACGCCAACCCAAAATTTGCTGCCCTTCTTCGATTGCAAAGCTAGTAAGCGCTTGCTCACACTGCGCCCGTTGGGCGTCATCTTGGGGCAAAAACACCATGCCCACGGCATAGTGATTGAGTTTGGGTAAGGTAAAGCCGAGGGCAGCGGCCTCACGACGAAGGAACGCATCGGGCATTTGAATCAGGATTCCAGCACCATCTCCGGCCGTGGGGTCAGACCCCGTGGCGCCGCGATGGGTGAGATTTTCTAAAATTTTGAGGCCTTGTTCCACGATGGAATGGCTCTGCATGCCCTTAATATGGGCCACAAAACCGACGCCACAGGCATCATGTTCATGGGCGGGTTTGTATAAACCCTGTGCGACGGGGGGTGAGAATTGGCTCACTCGAATAACCTCGGCAATTTCAAATGGTCGGTTGCGTGGAGCCAATGCAGCTATGGCGAACCGGGTAGAAGATGATACAGCCAACACCCTGACGGGGCAATGGTTTTGGCCTGGTTTTGATGGCCATACAAGGAGATATGGCTATTGCGGGATTAGGTTGGCCGCACCAATAAAGCGTCCAGTTTTGGCAGTAAGGGCATCCGTCACCATCGGGATGGGCACCTCATGGCTTAATACGGCATGGCCCAAAGCCTTAAGCAGCACATAGCGAATATGACCGGCTTCAACCTTTTTATCCGATCCCATGAGTTCTAAATAGCGCGCCGCACCCAAATCAGGGGCTTGGATGGGCAGGCCTGCACGGAAAAAGAGTTGCGTGATGCGTGCCACATCCACATCACTGAGCCAACCCAGGCGATTGGATACATCCGCAGCCAGCAGAGTACCCGCAGCCACTGCTTCACCATGCAGCCATGTGCCATAGCCCATGCCCGCTTCAATGGCATGACCAAAGGTATGACCTAAGTTAAGGAGCGCGCGTTGGCCGTTGGTTTCAAACTCATCCAAAGCCACCACCTCGGCTTTGTTGCGACAGGCGTTGTGAATGGCTTGTGCCAGCAATGTGGCGTCTCGTTGTAACAACACATCCAAATGGGTTTCCAACCAATTTAAAAAGGGTACGTCACGAATAAGGCCGTATTTAACCACTTCAGCTAAGCCTGCGCGAAACTCACGGGCCGGTAACGTGTTCAGCGTCAGTGTATCGGCCAACACCAGGCGCGGCTGATGAAAAGAACCGATTAGGTTTTTGCCCAATGGGTGGTTAATACCCGTTTTTCCGCCCACGGAAGAATCCACCTGAGCCAATAATGTGGTGGGGATTTGAATAAGAGGAACACCTCGCAAAAAAGTAGCCGCGGCAAAACCCGCCAGATCGCCCACCACACCCCCGCCTAAGGCGATTACAGTGGTTTTGCGCTCACAGCGTTCTGCCAGCAGTGCATCATGAATATGGTTAAGAGAATCACGGTTTTTATACGATTCGCCATCGGCTAGGATAATGGCAAAACTTTTAATGCCGGCACTGCCCAAAGCGCTTTGCAAGGAGGCCAAATAAAGAGGGGCCACTGTATCGTTGGTGACAATGGCCACCTTGGGCAGCATTAAATGAGGGGCAATCAGATCAGCGCGGCCCAACAGACCGGGGCCAATATGAATGGGGTAATGGGACTGGCCCAGATTAACAATCAGGGTTTTCATGGGGTACCGTAGGGTTAATATCGTTTTCTAATTGAGCCACCAGCTTTTGCACCGATTGTTCGCCTGTATCCACCACAATATGGGCCACCTCTTTGTAGAGGGGGTCGCGCTCAGTATAAAGCTGTTGCAAGCGGGCTTTGGGGTCATGCGTTTGCAACAAGGGGCGCGTGCGGTCATGGCGTGTGCGGCGCCATAAATCTTCAACCCGGGCACGCAAATAAATCACGGTGCCATGTTCTCGCAGTCCTTGACGCGTCAGGGGGCTTAAAATAGCCCCGCCGCCAGTGGCCAATACAATGCCTTGACGCTGCATAAGCTCGGCGACGACCTCTTCTTCGCGCATCCGAAACCCGCCCTCACCCTCTAATTCAAAGATGGTGGAAATTTTAACGCCTGTGCGCGCCTCAATTTCATGGTCGGAGTCCACAAAAGTAAGTTTAAGACGGCGCGCCAAGGCCCGGCCAACGGTGGATTTGCCGGCTCCCATAAGGCCTACTAAAAAAAAATTGCGATTCGCATCCATTCTGACATTGTACCGCGACCACCCTTTATAATGCCGTAGTACCCATTTACGAGCCCAATATGTCACCACGCAGTTTTCTCTATCCACTGGCTATTCTGGCCACCTTAGGTTTGGTGGGTTTGGGCCTGATTGCCTTCACATTAGCCTTGCTCTACCCCAACCTGCCCAGCTTGGAAACCATGACCGACTATCGGCCCAAAGTGCCGTTGCGTGTTTTTACCGCGGACGATCAGCTGATTGGTGAGTTTGGTGAAGAGCGGCGCGCCGTGTTGAAATTGTCCGCCGTACCGCTGCGCATGCGCCAAGCTATTTTGGCCGCGGAAGATGACCGTTTTTATCAGCATGGTGCGGTGGATTACCAAGGGGTGGCGCGCGCCCTTATGGCCAATCTGTTTTCTGCCAGCGTAAAAGAAGGAGCCAGCACCATTACCATGCAAGTGGCGCGTAATTTCTTCCTCAGCAACGAGCGCACGATGACGCGCAAGCTTTCAGAAGTGTTGTTGGCCTACAAAATCGAAAGTAATCTGAGCAAGGACCAAATTCTTGAGCTCTATATCAACCAAATTTACTTGGGCCAACGTGCCTATGGGTTTGGTGCGGCAGCCTATGTGTACTACGGTCGCCCTATTGATCAATTGAGTGTATCCGAGCAGGCCATGTTGGCGGGATTACCCAAAGCTCCTTCGCGTTTCAATCCCATCGTAAACCCCAAACGCGCTGCGCTGCGCCAACAATATGTGTTGCGCCGTATGCATGAGTTGAAATTTATTAATGATGCGGAATATAACGCCGCACTGCAAAAACCAGGGCATATTTCGCCATTACGCGGCGGTTATTTGTTAAAGGCTGATTACGTGTCTGAGATGGTGCGTCAGTACATGGTGCAAGCCTACGGCGAAGAAGTTTATAACAAGGGCTATAAAGTGGTGACCACATTGCTCAAGGCCAATCAAGATGCCGCCTATCAAGCGGTGCGCCGCGGTGTGATGGATTATGATCGTCGCCATGGGTACCGTGGACCTGAAGACCAGGTAGAGCTGCCAGCCAAAGGGGAGGCGGATGAAGATTTGGAAGACGCGCTTTCCGATGCTGATGTGAGTGACGACTTATATCCTGCTGTGGTTACCGAGGCCTCCGAAAAAGAAGTGCGCGCCTTTGTTAAAACCTTAGGCCCTGTTGTGCTGAAGGGTGAGGCCCTGTCTTTTGCGCATGTGGGACTAAGCGCCAAAGCCACCGCTGCACAACAAATTAAGCGCGGATCTATTATTCGCGTGCATCATGACGATCACAATAATTGGGAAATTATTCAATATCCCAAAGTGGAATCAGCGTTGGTATCGTTAGACAGTCACAATGGCGCTATCCGCGCTTTGGTGGGGGGGTTCGATTTTAATGAGAGCAAATTTAATCACGTGGTTCAAGCGTATCGTCAGCCCGGCTCCAGCTTTAAACCGTTTATTTATTCCGCTGCATTGGAAAAAGGCATTACGGCAGCCACTTTGTTTAATGACACCCCCATCAGTATCGACCCTGCGCAAAATGGTGGCGAGGTGTGGGAGCCCCATAATTACGAAGATGAATATTTAGGGCCCATTCGGTTGCGCGTGGCACTGGCAAAATCCAAAAACATGGTGGCCATTCGGGTCTTGCAAGCCATTAAGCCCTCATATGCCCATCAATACATTACACGTTTTGGTTTTGATCCCGATCGTCATCCCCCGTATCTCAGTATGGCCTTGGGCTCAGGGCAGGCCAGTCCATTACAAATGGCCAGTGCCTACGCGGTATTTGCCAATGGCGGCTTCCTGGTAAAACCATTTTACATTGATCGTGTATTGGACAGCCATGGCAATGTGCTCAGCCAAAGCCAGCCGCAAGTAGCTGGCGAAGGGGCGGAGCAAGTGATTGATCCGCGCAATGCCTTTATCATGACCAGTCTGTTGCACGAAGTGATTCGCAGCGGTACGGCCATGCGTGCACAAAGCTTAGGACGACAAGATTTGGCAGGTAAAACCGGCACCACCAACGATCATGTGGATGCTTGGTTTACCGGGTTTCAGCCCAGCTTGGTGGCGGTGGCCTGGGTAGGCTTTGATAAGCCCGCGTCGTTGGGGGCGCAAGAAACGGGCGCGCAGGCGGCGTTACCCATTTGGATGAGTTATATGGCGCGCGCCCTGCGCCCTATTCCAGAAAGCTTTCAGATGGTGCCACCGGGTGTGAATACTGTAATGATCGATCCTGTCACCGGTCGGCCCGATGACAGCGGCCCCAACCGCGTGAGTGAATATTTTTATTCACCAGCCACACACGCCGACTAAGGAACGAACAGCCATGGCGGGTAAGCGCAACCAACAACGTGAACGCTTGGCTTATTTGGCGGCACGCATTATGGCCGAAGATGGATCGCAAGATTTTTCTGCGGCCAAACGCAAAGCAGCGCGTCAAGCGGGCGTAGAGGGCACGCAGCAGCTGCCGGACAACCGCGAAATTGAAGCGGCTTTACGCAGTTGGCAATCGCTTTATCAGCGCGACAGTTTGCAACCCTTGCTGCGTGAATTGCGCGCCGCCGCCCTAGAAGCCATGCGAATATTAGAACCTTTCGATCCATGGCTCATCGGTTCGGTATTGTCGGGCAGCGTGGGCCCACATTCTGACATTAATTTACAATTGTTTACCGATGACCATAAAGAGTTGGGCTTGGATTTGCTCAATCGCGGACTGGATTATGAAATGAGTCAGCGCAAAATTCGTTTGGGCGATCGCACCCTAGATATTCCGGTGATTAGTTTTGAGGTACATAACCGCGTGGTGAATGCGCAGTTGTATCCGCGTGACGCGCAGCGGGTGGCACAGAAAACGGGAGACGGCCGCCTAATTGAGCGCGCCCGAGCTTCTCAGGTGAGGGAATTATTGGATCTATCTGTTATAGCGCTTTGAGGCAGACAATTTTGTTAGCGCGATTTAATGGCCGCAGCGGCCTCCAAGGCAAAGTAGGTCAGCACACCGTCCGCACCCGCGCGCTTAAAGCACATTAAACTTTCAAGAATACAGCGTGCATCCAACCAACCGGCGTCAATGGCACCGCGCAGCATGCTGTATTCACCGCTCACCTGGTAGACAAAAGTAGGCGCCTTAAACGTATCTTTTACTTGGCGCACAATATCCAAATAGGGCATACCCGGTTTCACCATCACCATGTCCGCGCCTTCTTCTAAATCCAGACCCACTTCCCACAACGCTTCGTCAGCATTGGCAGGGTCCATCTGATAGGTTTCTTTGCTGCTGGCCCCTAAATTTTTAGCGGATCCTACCGCATCGCGGAAGGGGCCATAAAAGGCTGAAGCATATTTGGCCGAGTAAGCCAAAATGCGGGTGTGAATATGGTGTTGGGCGTCCAGCGCTGCGCGCACGCAACGGATGCGACCATCCATCATATCTGAGGGCGCCACAATATCCGCACCGGCTTGGGCTTCCACCACTGCTTGGCGTGCCAAGGCTTCTAGGGTGACATCATTCATCACGTAACCCTTGTCGTCCACAATCCCGTCTTGGCCATGACTGGTGTAGGGGTCTAAGGCCACATCGGTGATGATGCCCAATTCTGGAAAACGTTTTTTAAGCTCGGCTACAGCACGCGGCAGCAACCCATTGGGGTTCCAGGCTTCGCGCGCATCGAGGGACTTTAGCGTGCTGTCGATAACCGGAAACAGCGCCATGGCGGGAATCCCCAAAGTAAGGCAACGCTCGGCAGTGGCCAATAATTTATCCACGCTCTGTCGATGAATACCCGGCATGGAAGCCACCGCCTGCTCAACATGTGTACCCTCAATGACGAAGGCGGGGTAAATGAGATCGTCGGCGGTGAGGGTGTTTTCTCGCACCAGACGTCGCGAGAAGTCATGGCCGCGATTGCGGCGCGGACGTCGTGCGGGAAAGTGGCCTAGAGTTTCCATGAAGATACCTTGCGTGTGGGACTAAAGGATAAAGTTAACCGACCTGAGGAGTAATGACAACTGGCCCATCTGTTTGGGGCTGGTAGAGGCGTGAAATAGCCGCTTCCGCTTCTGGCAATCCTTCGCGAGAATGGCTGGAAAAGGCAATCACGTCAAGACGTTGGTCAAAGGCTACCAGTTGGGTGCGCACTTCATTCACCACCTGCATGCGCGCCGAGCGCGACAGTTTGTCCGATTTGGTCAGCAGCACCACCACCGGTTTACCGCTCGGTAAAAACCAATCCAATAGTTGTACATCCAGAGGCGTTAAGGGATGACGAATATCCATCAGCACCACCAAAGCACGCAAGGATTTGCGCGCCACCAAGTAATCAGAGAGCAAAATTTGCCAATGACGTTTCACGGCCAGAGGCACCTGAGCAAAACCGTAACCGGGCAAATCCACCAAATACCGGTTGTCGCCAAAGCTGAAAAAATTAATGTGCTGCGTGCGCCCCGGTGTTTTGCTGGTGTAGGCCAAACGTGAGCGATTGGCCAACACATTAATGGCGCTCGATTTGCCGGCGTTAGAGCGACCGGCAAAGGCCACCTCAACACCATCATCGGGCGGTAACCCTTCCCACTCATTCACGGTAATAAAAAATTCGGCTTTCTGAAAAAAAGACATGAATAGGGCTCGAGGTTAGCGCATATGAGACAAAACGGTTTCAGCAGCGCTGAGCGTTTGGTCCAGCTCGGTGCTGCCATGTACGGAAGAGACAAAGCCCGCCTCAAATGCCGAGGGTGCCAAATACACACCGGCTTTTAACATGCCGTGGAAAAATGTTTTGAAGCGTTCGGTATCCGAGCGCATCACTTCTTTTAAATTAGTGGGCAATGCTTCCTGGAAATGCAGACCAAACATCCCACCCAGCGAACAGGCCACCAGGGGAATACCGTGGTGCCGACCAATGGATGCAATGCCTTCTGTGACGGCGTGCGTCATTTCACCTAAGCGCTGATACAAACCCGCTTGCATGGATAGTTTCAAATTAATCAACCCAGCGGTGACCGCCACCGGATTACCGGAGAGCGTGCCCGCTTGGTACACGGGTCCCACGGGAGCTAAATATTGCATGATGTCGCGCCGACCGCCAAAAGCCGCCAGGGGCATGCCCCCACCAATGACTTTGCCTAAGGTGGTGAGGTCAGGGCGAATACCGTAGAGCGATTGTGCACCGCCCAATGCCACCCGAAAACCCGTCATCACTTCATCAAAAATCAGCAGCGCGCCATGTTGCGACGTGAGTTCACGCAAACGGCGCAGAAACTCCGGATTCGGCAGCACCATATTCATGTTGCCGGCCACAGGCTCCACAATGACAGCCGCAATCTCGTGGCCCACGCGGGCGAAGAGTGCCTCTAGGGCGTCCACTTGGTTGTATTCCAATACCAAGGTGTGCGCGGCCAAATCCGCCGGCACACCACCGGAATCAGGTTGACCAAAGGTAAGCGCGCCAGAACCCGCTTTCACCAACAGCGAATCACCATGGCCGTGATAGCAGCCATCAAATTTAACAATGTTGGTGCGTCCCGTAAACCCGCGCGCCAGACGAATGGCGCTCATGGTGGCCTCCGTGCCCGAGCAAGTGAGGCGCACTTGCTCAATGGAGGGCACTAAGGCGCACACCTGTTCTGCCAATTCAATTTCTAATTCGGTGGGGGCGCCAAAACTCAAACCCTTGGCCGCCACCGCACATACCGCTTCAACAATGTCGGGATGCGCATGACCGTGCAGTAAGGGCCCCCAAGAACAGACGTAGTCGATGTATTCCTGCCCGTCGGCGTCCCAAGCGCGCGGCCCAGCCCCGCGTGCAAAAAAGCGCGGCGAACCACCCACAGCACGGAATGCGCGCACGGGTGAATTAACGCCCCCGGGAATATGAACTTGCGCGCGCTTAAACAGTTGATCGTTGTGGCTGTTCATAGTGTTCCTGAAAATAATGTTGAAATTGTGCAGCTGTGGCCGCAATGTCGGGGGTATCAAATAGTGCGCTAATCACCGCCACGGCATCCGCCCCCGCCTTAATCAGTTGGTCCACATTGTGCAGCGTAATTCCGCCGATGGCCACAATGGGAATACGAAGCGCATGGTGCGCCGCTGCCAGCAAAGAGAGCGGAGCCTGCACCGCATCAGGCTTGGTGCGGGATGGAAAAAAACTGCCAAAGGCCACATAGTGAGCCCCTGCCGCTTGGGCGCCAACAGCCAATTGCAAAGAGTTGTAGCAAGACACACCCAGCATAAGTTGGTGTTGTGTATCACGGGCCAGCGCATCTGCAATTGATCCGTCTTCGCGTCCCAAATGAACGCCATCGGCACCGCAGGCTAAGGCTAAGGACACATCATCGTTGATGATCAGGCGCGCACCCTGTTCATGACAAAGTGCGCCTAGGGCCTGCGCTTGTTCCAGGCGCAGCGTGGGCGGTAATTGTTTGGCGCGGTATTGCAGCGTGAGCGCCCCACCGTGTAGTGCAGCCGCGGCTTGCGACAGCAGGTGCGCGCTGTTGGTCGTTTCGGGCGTAATGGCATAGAGCCCGCGCAGAGGAAAAAAATTAGTGGGCATTGCCAGGCAGGTTTTCTTCTTTGGCCCAGAACAGTCGGTCGGGGATGGGCTGCCCCATGCCCAAGCGAAAGCCGTCTTTTAATGTTTGCCAAGTGTATTCCTGCGCTTCTGCTACTGCCTCTGCAATATCGAGGCCTTGCGCCAAGCCTGCCGCGATGGCGGAACTTAACGTGCAACCCGAACCGTGATAGCTGCCTGCCAAGCGCTCCCAGCCATCCGAGCGCACCACGCCCTCGCGCCCATACAGCGTGTTGATGACCTGCGTAGAATTGCTGTGCGTGCCGGTGATGAGGACATATTCACAACCGGTTTCTAAAATACGTCGAGCCGCTTCCGCCAAATCAGGATTGTCTTCTTCAACGTTCTCGTCGTATGCAATGCGTAAAATTTCTAAAATGTTGGGTGTGACGATGGTGGCTTGCGGAATAATTAAGTCGCGCAGTGCAGAGAGCATGTCTTCTGAGGCCAACTCATCACCACGGCCACTGGCCAAGATAGGGTCTAGCACTAAGGGAATTTCGGGATAGTCTGAGACAATTTCAGCAATCGCTGCAATGGATTCTACGCTGCCCAATACCCCCAGCTTGAATACGGCCACCGGCACATCTTCTAAAATGCAACGCGCCTGATCGGCCACCCATTCCGCGTCAAGAGGCATGACGTCTTCCACGCCGGTGGTGTCTTGAACGGTAATGGCCGTCACCACCGACAAGGGGTGACAGCCCATGCTGGCCAAGGTCAATACATCGGCTTGTAAGCCGGCACCGCCACTGGGGTCGGTGGCTGCAAAAACGAGGACGGCGGGAGGGGTTGGCGTCATAAATGCAAGTTGCTCTTAAAAGGTTCCGGTTCTATCATGCATGAGAGTTGGGGTCAGACCCCATGGGGGGTCTGACCCCCCATGGGGTCTGACCCCTATTATCACTAAATTTCATTCTAACTCAATTCCGGAAAAACTATGGAAGCTGGCGCACCCTACAAAACCTATCTTTGCCTTATTTGTGGCTATATTTATGATGAAGAACAGGGGGCGCCCGAAGAAGGTCTGGCGCCTGGAACCCGTTGGGAAGAGGTGCCGGTCAACTGGCTATGTCCTGAATGCGGTGCCCGCAAAGAAGAGTTTGAATTGATCGAGATTTAATCTTACTCCGCTGTCCAATGAATCCAGCCCATGGCGCTGGTGATCAATATGGCAATGCCAAACACAATACGATAGGCTGCGAAATAGGTGAAATTGTGGTGGCTGACATAGCGCAGCAGGGCGCGCACGGTAATGAAGGCAAATATAAATGAGAATAAGGAGCCCACGGCGAAGAGTCCGATGTCTTCGCGGTGTAAGAGCTCATGGTATTTCACCACTTCGTGCAAGGTGGCCGCAAATAACGTAGGAATAGCCAAGAAAAAAGAAAACTCCGTGGCCGCGGTGCGCGACAAACCAAAGTACAGCCCGCCCATAATGGTGGCTCCTGAACGCGAGGTGCCGGGGATAAGGGCCAAGGCCTGACAAAACCCAATCTTTAAAGCGGTTTGCCAACTCATTTCATCCACGTCAGTGACCAATACGGGTTGACGGCGCGACTCTACCCATAAAATAACGAAGGCCCCCACGATGAACGCCAAGGCAACGGGTATGGGGGCGAATAGGGTGGCTTTAATACGACTGGCCAACAGCAAGCCCAGAATGGCCGCAGGAGTGAAAGCCACCATAAGGTTTAAGGTGAAGCGTTGCGCTTTTTTATCGTGAGGCAGGCCGCACACCACAGTGGTGATTTTGCGGCGGTATTCCCAGCACACGGCCAAGATGGCGGCAAACTGAATGACGATTTCAAACATCTTGCCTTTCTCGTCATTGAAATCCAGCAGGCTTCCTGCGACGATTAAATGCCCCGTGCTCGATACCGGTAAAAATTCGGTTAGCCCTTCTACAACACCTAAAATAGCCGCCTTCAACAACAAAATCATGTCCATGCGTGATTACACCTTGCGATACAGTTCAGAGCCTTTTTCCACAAATTCGTGGGCTTTGTCTTTCATTCCATGATCTAGGGCCTCTGTGTCGCTTAAGCCTTGGCGCGCGGCGTAGTCGCGCACATCTTGGGTGATTTTCATGGAACAGAAGTGTGGGCCACACATGGAGCAAAAGTGCGCTAGTTTGGCGCCTTCTTGCGGCAAGGTTTCATCATGGAATTCCCGTGCTTTATCAGGATCTAGCCCAATATTGAATTGGTCGTCCCAGCGGAACTCAAAGCGTGCTTTAGAGAGCGCGTTGTCGCGCAGTTGCGCCCCCGGGTGGCCCTTGGCCAAGTCCGCGGCGTGCGCCGCCACCTTGTAGGCCATGATGCCGTCCTTTACATCATTTTTATCGGGTAATCCCAGATGTTCTTTGGGGGTAACGTAGCACAGCATGGCGGTGCCGTACCAGCCAATCATGGCGGCTCCTATGGCCGAGGTAATATGGTCGTAACCGGGGGCAATGTCGGTGGTGAGGGGCCCCAAGGTATAAAAGGGCGCCTCGTGACAGAGCTTCAATTGCAAATCCATATTCTCTTTAATGAGATGCATGGGCACATGTCCTGGGCCCTCAATCATGGTCTGCACATCGTGTTTCCACGCCACCTGGGTAAGCTCGCCCAAGGTTTCTAGTTCAGCAAACTGGGCTTCATCGTTGGCATCGTAAATAGAGCCCGGACGCAGACCATCGCCTAAGGAGAAGCTTACGTCGTAGGCTTTCATGATCTCGCAAATGTCTTCAAAGTGCGTATAGAGGAAGCTTTCGCGATGATGCGCCAAACACCATTTGGCCATGATAGAGCCGCCGCGCGACACAATACCCGTCATGCGCTTGGCGGTCATGGGGATATAGGCCAAGCGCACACCGGCATGAATGGTGAAGTAATCCACGCCTTGTTCGGCTTGCTCAATTAAGGTGTCGCGGTACATCTCCCAAGTGAGTTCCTCCGCTTTGCCATCGACCTTTTCCAGGGCTTGATAGATGGGCACGGTGCCGATGGGTACCGGGGAATTGCGAATGATCCATTCGCGGGTTTCGTGAATATCGCGCCCGGTGGATAGGTCCATTACGGTGTCGCCGCCCCAACGAATGGACCAAGTCATCTTGGCCACCTCTTCGTGAATGCTGGAACCCAGGGCGGAATTGCCAATGTTGGCGTTAATTTTTACCAGGAAGTTGCGCCCGATAATCATGGGTTCCGCTTCCGGGTGGTTGATGTTGGCGGGGATAATGGCACGTCCGCGCGCCACTTCATCACGCACAAATTCAGGCGTGATGAGCGCAGGGATGGCGGCTCCCATGGGTTGACCGGGGTGTTGCGCAGCCATTAAACGATGCATGGTGGGGTTGCTTTTGGCCATATGAGCCAACATTTCTTCGCGCCGGCAGTTCTCTCGAATGGAGATAAATTCCATCTCGGGTGTAATGAGGCCTTGGCGGGCGTAATGCATTTGCGTGACATTTTTGCCGGGCAGCGCGCGGCGCGGCAGACGGTGCAATTTAAAACGCATGGCGGCTAAGGCGGGGTCGTTTAACCGACCGCGGCCAAATTCAGAGCTCGGGCCACTTAAGGCTTCGGTATCCGCGCGCCCTATAATCCAGGGGTCGCGCACGGACTTAAGCCCTGCGCGAATGTCGATGAGCGCCGCTGGATCGGTGTAGGGGCCGGAGGTGTCGTACACCGTAAGAGGCGGATTGGTTTCAGCACCCATGGTGGCGGGGGTATCCGACTGACTAATTTCTCGCATGGGCACTTGGATATCGGCGCGCGAGCCCTCCACGTAAATTTTACGGGACTGGGGCAACGGAGCCACGGAGGCTTCATCTACATGAGCCGTTTCAGCAAGAAATTTAGGGTTAGCATTCATTCCAACACACTCCGACAATCAGCCCTTTAAGGCCTTGTTTAGTTTTTCGTAATCCAGCTCTTTTTCCCAACGGGATATCACCACGGAGGCCACGCTGTTACCAATGAAGTTGGTAATAGCGCGCGCTTCAGACATGAAGCGATCAATCCCTAAAATAAGCGCCAGCCCCGCCACGGGTACGCTGGGTACTACGGCCAAGGTGGCGGCTAGGGTAATGAACCCCGCGCCCGTAACGCCGGATGCGCCTTTAGACGTGAGCATGGCCACAAACAGCAAAGTGAGTTGTTGTTCTAAGGACAGATCAATATTGAGCGCTTGCGCCACAAATAAGGAGGCCATGGTGAGGTAGATGTTGGTGCCATCCAGATTAAACGAATAACCGGAAGGAACCACCAATCCCACCACGGCTTTAGGGCAACCCGCATTTTCTAGTTTTTGCATTAACGGCACCAACGCCGCCTCTGAAGAAGAGGTGCCCAGCACGGTCAGCAACTCCGCTTTAATGTAATTTAAGAAACGGAAAATATTGAAACCGGTTACGGCGCAAATGGCACCCAATACGACAATAATGAAAATGAGGCAGGTGAGATAGAACACGGCCATCAATGACATTAAGGGGCCTAGGGCAGCCACACCATATTTACCAATGGTGAAGGCCATGGCGCCGCCAGCCCCAATGGGTGCCAGCTTCATGATGCCATTCATCATACTGAAGAAAGCCCGTGAAATTTCATTAATGAAACGGTGTATGTATTCCCCGGTATTGCCCATGCGGCCCAAGGACCAGCCAAACAAAATAGCCACCAATAAAATTTGCAGCAAATCACCACTATTGGTAAAGGCATCCAATAATGTTTTGGGAATAATGTGCAGAATGTAATCGGCCACCGTTTGATCGGAGGCGGCTTTGGCGTAGGAGGCTACCGCTTTGGGGTCTAGCGTGGCAGGGTCGATGTTAAAACCCTTGCCCGGTTTAATGGTGTTCATGACTACCAAACCAATCAGCAGCGCGAAGGTGGATACTACTTCAAAATAAATCAGCGCCTTGCCGCCCACGCGCCCCACTTTTTTCATGTCACCAGCGCCGGCAATGCCCAGTACCACGGTACAGAAAATCACCGGACCAATCATCATTTTAACGAGCGCAATAAAGCCATCCCCAAAGGGCTTTAAGGCCACTGCGTCTTTAGGGTCCAAATAGCCGTATAGGCCGCCGGCAAAAATGCCCAGCAATACCCAGAAATATAGGGTACTCATTAATCTTTTCATTTTAAGGGCCTCTCTCTATTTAGGGTTTTTGTCCAGAACTGAGCGCAGTAGACGTTAATTACAGAGTCGCATCAGTTTACCCTGATTATAGAACCGGGTGAACGTCCATGAGCGTTAAGACTTGATCAAGAACAAGGGTCATTTTGCCCTTTGAGAGGCTATGGGAGCCGTGCAGAATTTGGTAAACTAGTGCCTCCGACACCTAAGGCTTCTGGAGTGGCATTCATGAACATCGAACAAGCCCGTTTTAACATGGTAGAACAGCAAATTCGTCCCTGGGACGTGCTCAACACCACCATTCTGGATTTGCTCTACACGGTGCGCCGCGAAGATTTTGTACCCTCCCCATGGCGAAGCCTGGCTTTTGTGGACATGGAACTGCCCCTTGAGCATGGCGAGCATATGCTCTCGCCTAAGCTAGAGGCCCGATTGATTCAAGAATTACACCTGCAACCTACGGATTGGGTGCTACAAGTGGGTACGGGCAGCGGTTACATGGCAGCGCTCATGAGCCGTTTGGCGCATTGCGTCACCACCATCGAAATTCATCCCGATTTGGCCGCCGCCGCCAAGCAAAAACTGTCGTCTTACAAGAGTGTAACCGTGGAAGTGGCGGATGCCGCACGGGGCTGGATGTCGGAACAGCTATGGGATGCCATTGTTATTACAGGCTCCTTGCCAACTGTTCCCCAAGCCTTTTTTGATTTACTGGCTCCCGGTGGGCGCTTAATCGCCATTGTGGGCGATGCCCCAGCCATGAAAGCCACGCGCTGGGTGAAAAGCGTGGATGGTCTGTCAACACCCGCGCAGGTGTTGTTTGAGACCGTGGTGCCTCCTTTGCACAATGCCGCACAACCGGAACGCTTTACGTTTTAATGCAATCAACCTAACGCGCAGGATTACTCCACGCGGTATTCCACTGATTCAATTTCTACCTGACGGATGCCGGCTGGGCTTTGAAACTTTACCGTGTCGCCCTCGCGCGCTTTGAGCAATGCGCGCGCAATGGGCGAAACCCAACTAATCCAACCGCGCGCAAAATCCGTTTCATCTACTCCCACAATGCGATAGGTCTGTAACGCATCCTCTTCATCCCGCAACACCACCGTAGCCCCAAAAAATATTTGGCCATTGCCTTTTTGCTGCAGGGGGTCCACCACTTGTGCCGCTTCTAGGCGTTTGGTTAAAAAACGCAGACGTCGGTCGATTTCGCGCAAGCGGCGCTTGCCATAAATGTAATCACCATTTTCTGAGCGATCGCCATTAGAAGCCGCCCAGGATACGATTTCCACCGTTTTGGGGCGCTCCACGCGCAACAGTTGTTCAAACTCAGCCCTCAGATGGGCATAACCGGCGGGTGTAATGTAGTTGGGTGCACCCGCGGGCAGGCTGGGCGCGCTCTGCAGTTCATCATCATCCTCGCCATCGGATTCGCGCGTAAAGGCTTTACTCATGACGTACAGGGAGAAAGCGTTGAATGAGGGTGAGAATATTTTGTGCCGCACCGCGATGGGCTAGCGTGAAGTGACGGCCCGCATCGCCCATGCGTTGGCGCAGCTCATGATTGCCCAATAGGTCCGGCAGTACGGTCAGCAATTCATTGGGCTGCAATACACGCACAGCGGCCCCCGCCGCCACGGCAAAATCGGCGGCATCATGAAAATTATAAGTGTGCGGGCCCACGATGGCAGGGCAACCCACGGCGGTGGCTTCGATTAAGTTTTGTCCGCCAAAGGGCAGCAAACTGCCACCAATAACAGCCACATCCACGGATTGATAGTAAGCGGACATTTCACCCATGCTGTCGCCCAATAGTACCGGCACATTATCGGGGACAGGACGTCCTTCCGAGCGACGCACAAAGTCAATACCGTGGGCTTGTAGCAAGGCGGCCACTTCAGCAAAGCGTTGTGGGTGGCGTGGCACCAATACCAGTAAGGCATTGGGAATATTTAAGCGTGGCAGCAGGTTTAGCAACAGCGCCTCTTCGCCGGGACGCGTGCTGGCGGCCATCCATACCGGTCGCGTGATGCTCCAACAAGGTAAATCGGTGGGGTTGGCGCTGGGAGTGGGTGCGTCAAATTTTAAATTTCCCGACACCACCACATCTTGCGCACCCAAATCCTTAATGCGCTGCGCATCGTTAAAGGTTTGCGCGGCAATTAAAGACAGACCACGCAAGGTGTTGCCTGCCAAGGGTTGATGGCGACGATGACCCGCAGCCGATTTTTCAGATAAGCGCGCGTTGACCAGCAGCAGAGGAACTTGAGCGTTGCGGCATGCGGCGATGAGGTGGGGCCAGAGTTCGGTTTCAAGCAGCAACCCCAACGCTGGTTTGAAATGCGCCAAAAAACGCGCCACTGCAGAAGGCAGATCATAGGGTAAATAGGCGCGCAATACATCCCCATTCAATTCAGGCGAGGTGGCGCGTCCTGTGGGGGTCATGTGCGTGATAAGCAGTTGATGCTGCGGGTAATGGGTGCGCAGCAGGGGCACCAAAATAGTAGCAGCACGTGTTTCGCCCACCGATACAGCATGCAACCAAATGATGGGTTTTTGTGGATGTAGGGGGTAATAACCCAGCCGTTCGGCCCAATGTTGACGATAGCGCGCATCAAGCCGGCTGCGCCAGAGCAGGCGCAAAAATGCAAAGGGCAGCAGCACAACCAGCAAAGCACTGTAGCGGCGTAAGGTAGTCAACATGGTAGGGCTTGCATGACTTCTGATACGGTGGGTATTAAGCCCTTGCCGCCACAATTTACCGCCCAAGCACTGCCGTACACCCCTGTGGCCTGTGGATCGGTAGCGGTATAAATGGCCACCACCGGGCGATTAAAGGCCGTGGCCAAATGCGTAAGACCCGTATCCACACCCACCACCGCCTGTGCGTGAGCCAGTAGGGCTGCAACTTGAGCCAAATCCATCGCGGGGGCGGCCTGCGCCTGTGGTATTTTTTCTGCCAGACGAAGCGCGCGCTCGCGCTCCACACGATTGCCGCCAGGCAAAATAGCGCGCAACCCACGAGCGTTTAGTTGATGACCTAATTCAACCCAATGATTCTCCGGCCATTCTTTTTTTGCGCGACTGCTGGCATGCAACAGCACTGCATACCCATGGCTGGGTGCCCATTGGGGCGCTGAGAGCGGAGAGGTAATTCCATAACGCACAGTGGCATCGGGTGTGTAACCCAAGGCCTGTGCAGCCAGTAAGCGGTTGCGTTCTACCGCATGCAAATGCCAAGGCACTACAAATTTTTCTTGGTACGCCAAGGTGGCCAAGGGTTCGCGGGCACTGGACCAACTCAACCCCACGCGATGTGCGGGTGTTAACCAAGACAGCAGTGCGCTTTTAATCAGTCCTTGTAAATCCAGCGTGAGATCGTAATGGTGAACGTGTAAGGCTTTATGCAATTTCAGGAGGTCCTGACGTGTGGTGCGCGCCCATGGCCGATGACGCCAACGGCGTGTGGCCACGGGAATAATGCGGCACACGGCAGGGTGTAGGCGAGGAATGGCTGCAAACGATTCTTCCACCAACCAATCGATGGTGATGTCGGGGCAATGATGGGCAATGTCCGTCACGGCGGGCAAAGCGTGAACCACATCCCCCAAGGAGGAGGTTTTGATGATTAAAATTCGGCGCATCCCGCCATTCTAGGCTGTGCAGCGGTTTGCGGCTACCTGCGGGTATGCCATGCTAAAATTTCCCCATGAAAATTCTTATTACCGGGGCAGCAGGCTTTATAGGTTTTTACGTGGCGCGGCGCCTTTTGGCCCAGGGCCATTCTGTAGTGGGTATTGATAATCTCAACGATTATTACGCCGTGGCACTAAAAGAAGCGCGCTTAAAACAGTTGCAGGGTCAGCCGGGCTTTCGCTTTGAACGGCTGGACCTGGCGGATAGCGCGGCCATCACAGCACTCTTCGCGCGCGCGGGGTTTACCCATGTGGTGCATCTGGGGGCTCAAGCAGGTGTGCGCTATTCCTTGCAAAACCCCCACGCGTACATTAATTCTAATGTCACGGGGTTTTTAAATATCTTAGAAGGGGCGCGCTACAGATCTTTGGAGCACTTGGTGTACGCCAGCTCTTCCAGCGTATACGGCACCAACACCCATATGCCTTGGAGCGAGGGAGATGCGGTGGATCACCCCGCCAGCCTATATGCCGCCACCAAAAAATCCAACGAACTGATGGCCCATGCCTACAGTCATTTGTTTAATATCCCCACCACCGGGTTGCGCTTCTTTACCGTATACGGTCCGTGGGGCCGACCCGACATGGCGTACTTTAAATTTACCCGCGCCATTTTGGCCGGCGAACCCATTGCGGTGTTTAACCAAGGTCATATGCAGCGCGACTTTACCTATGTGGAGGATATTGTGGAGGGCATTGTGCGCGTGCTAACAAAGCCCGCCACCGCCAACACAGAATATAATCGCGCGGCACCGGACGCGGCCAGCAGTAACGCCCCATGGCGGATTTATAATATCGGTAACCAACAACCCGTGGCCTTGGGCGTGCTGATTAAAACATTGGAGCGGCATTTGGGCTGCGCGGCTATTCAAGAGCTCATGCCCATGCAAGCGGGCGATGTGGAAGCCACTTTTGCCGACGGCATACGCCTTACAGAAGCAGTGGGTGCGTTGCCGCAAACTTCATTGGAAGTCGGGATACAACAATTTGTTTCTTGGTATCGGAGCCATTACCTATGACACTTTCAGTGGTGATAATTGCGCGCAACGAAGAACGGGCTATCGAAGCCTGTTTGGATTCCGTGGCCTGGGCTGACGAACGCATTGTTTTGGATGGCGGCAGTACCGATGCCACCGTTAAAAAAGCACGCGCTCTAGGGGCCCGTGTGGAAGAAGCCTTCGACTGGCCAGGCTTTGGCCCACAAAAAAATCGTGCCATTGATTTGGCCTGTGGGGATTGGGTGCTGTCTTTAGATGCGGATGAAACCGTAAGTCCAGAATTGCGCACCGAGATTGAAGCGGTGATGAAGTTTCCTGCTGCCAACGCCTTCCGCATCCCGCGTGCTTCAAGGTATTGTGGGCGCGTGTTGCGTCATGGCGGTTGGTGGCCTGATTATGTGACGCGCCTGTTCCGGCGTGGCTCTGCACGTTTTTCTGATGATCTGGTGCATGAACGCTTGCTCACCGATGGGGCCGTGGAAACCTTGCACAGCCCTTTGCAACATGACACCTACACCAGTTTGGAAGAGGCCATTGGCAAAGCCAATCGCTATTCCACCTTAGGTGCCGAGCAATCCTATGTGCGCGGCGAAAGCGCCAGCTTATGGGGGGCTACAGGGCATGGGCTATGGGCTTTTTTTAGAACCTATATTTTGCGACGAAGTTTTTTAGATGGCGGTCAGGGGCTATTGCTTGCGGTCACCAATGCTCATGCTACATTTTACCGTTACGCCAAACTGTGGCTTAAATGGCGCTAAGCGGCTGCATTTGATGTAGGCGGGCGTATTGTCCGTTGCGAGTCAGCAGTTCGCTGTGGGTGCCCATTTCTACAATTCTTCCTTCATGCAGCACCACAATGCGATCTGCGTTTTCGATAGTGGATAGGCGGTGCGCAATCACTAAGGTGGTGCGTCCTTTCATAAGCGCATCCAGTGCGGCTTGCACTGAGCGCTCCGATTCGCTGTCTAGGGCCGAAGTGGCTTCATCTAAAATTAAAATCGGCGCGTTTTTTAACAGGGCGCGCGCAATGGCAATGCGTTGACGCTGCCCACCTGAAAGCCGAGCCCCGTTCTCGCCCACCAAAGTATTAAAACCATCAGGCAGTTGCTCGATAAAATCCAGCGCATGAGCAGCACGAGCAGCATCGCGAATGCGGTCCATAGAAATACTGCGCAAGGGGCCGTAGGCAATGTTATGCGCCACGGTGTCGTTGAACAACACCACTTCTTGACTAACCAAGGCGATGTTGGCGCGCAGGCTACCCAACGTCATAGATTCTAGCGTATGGCCGTCCAGGCGAATAGCGCCCGCAGTGGGGTGATAAAAGCGCGGAATGAGATTGGCCAGCGTGGTTTTACCGCTGCCCGATTGTCCCACCAAGGCCACGGTTTCACCGGGTTGAATCAGCAGGTTAAAATTTTCAAGGGCGGGGCGGTTGCCGCTGGGATAAGAAAACGAAACCTGATCGAATTGCAATTCACCATGCGCGCGCTCTACCACTACCGTGCCGTGATCTTCTTCGGGTTTTTGGTCGATTAAATCAAACACGCTCTCTGAAGCGGCTAAGCCGCGCTGCAATGATTCGCTGATGTCAGAGAGGCGCTTAAGCGGGGCCAACAACATAATCATGGCGGTGATGAAAGAGACAAATCCACCCACCGTGGTTTCATCCGCGTTGGCCTGGCGTGTGGCCAACCAAATAATAGCCGCCACCGAGAGAGCGGCAAAAAACTGCACCAAGGGCACATTGGCAGCACCGGCTGCCGCTTGCTTCATGCTGATGCGGCGTACGCGGTTGCTGGCCTGATGAAAGCGTTCGGTTTCTACTTCAGCACCGCCAAACACTTTAATCACCCGTTGGCAATTAATGGACTCATCCAATACGGTGGTGATGGCACCCATGGCCACCATGCCGTCGCGACTGACGCTGCGCAAGCGCGCGTTGAATTTTTTCATGATCCATGCAATGGGGGGTGCCGCCAGTAATGTAATACTGGTCAGTTGCCAATTGAGGTATACCAACCAAGCCAGTAACCCAATCACCACAAAGGTGTCGGTGACCAAATTGGTAATGACCGTGGTGGCCGCTGTCATCACTTGGCCGGCATCAAACAACAGCTTGGAGATAATCACGCCACCTGGGCGTTCATCGTAATAGCGTACGGGCATTTGCAATAGACGTTGAAACATTTCACCACGCAAATCCATCACCACCTTGTTGCCCACCCAATTCATGGCGAACTTGGAGATGAAGTTGGCAATGCCACGGACTATAAACATACCCATCAGCATGACCGGAACCCACTGAATCCAGAGCGGGTCTTTGTGCACAAAGCTCATGTCCAACAGGGGTTTTAATAGGGCCGGCAGAAGGGGTTCTGTGGCGGCGGTAATCACCATGGCCACAATGGCACCCACAAACTCCCAGCGGTAGGGAAGCACGTAGCGCAGCAGACGGCGGTAGAGTACGGCGCTATGAATGGTTTTTTTCGCTGATGTCACGCAGAGTCATCCTTACAGTGAGGGGAATAGTATACCGTACCAAACCCGGAGGAATTTTAAGGAATCTGGTACTATTCCAATCAATAGCAACCCCTCCCTTAGAAAAACCAACATGAAACTTTCCAAACCACAGTTGTTTGCCCTAGGCGCCGTGCTTGCGGTGCTGGTCACTGTCACTCATAGTCAGCATTTTGCCACTCAGTTGCACCTGCCGCCTGCCACCTGGGCTGCTTTCTTCTTGGGTGGGTTTTACCTGAGCCGGCTTTCATTACTGGCAGTGGGTCTGCTGTTGGTGGCCGCCATTGATTTTGTGGCCATGACTTGGGGCGGCGTTACGGAGGCGACTTTTGTCCCCGCCTACCTATTTATGGTGCCCGCTTACAGTGTGTTGTGGGTGGCCGGACGCCGTTTTGCCCGTCTCTATACCCCCCGTTGGTCCACATTGCCTTACTTTGCTTTAAGCCTCACCAGTATTTTGGCTGCTGAATTCTTTGCCAGCGGCAGCTTTTATCTGCTGATGAACCCACAGGGCGTCATCAGCCCCATGGGTTTGTGGATTTATCTGGTGACATGGTTGCCTGAAACCTTGCAATCTTTCTTCTTCTGGATGGCGCCGGCCACGCTGCTTCACGCAGTGATTACGGTACTGCGCCTACGAAGCCATCCAGAGTCTTACCTTCAGAAGTGATATTTCAATAGCAGTTCACCATTGCGGCCGGGTGAGGGGTAGTACCCGCTGTAACTATTGGCGTAATCGTAATACTTCCTATCTAAAAGATTGTTAAGAGACATAAACATGCTCCAGTGCGCCGAGAGCTTATTGGAGTAGCGCAAGTCTGCGGTCCAGAAGAAGGGAATTTGCGTCAGCGTGTTGGTAAAGTCAGAGTCCACGTATTGTGGGCCCACCAATCGCGCAGACAAGTCAACGCTCTGATAGGGGGTGACCTCCCATTCAATACCCGCTTGGGCGTTAAAAGAGGGAACCAGCGGGACGCGATTGCCGGCATAGGCGCCTTGACTAAACAATGCACGAATCACTTGCAAAGACCCTCGTAAGGCAATGCTTGAGGCCGCTTGATAGCGCCCTTCCAGTTCCGCCCCCTCGCGCTGCGTGGGCGCTAAATTAACGTTTGTATATTGAACGGGGTCGTAGGCCAATTCGTTGTGAATATCGCTTCTAAACACACGCAATGTGGCGTTGCTGGGTGACAAACGCTGAAAGCTGAGCCCCAATTCGTAGTCTATGGCGGTTTGCGGCAACAAGCTGGCGGCCGCACCACGCAAGTCATCAATATTGGGCACTCGATAGCTTTGACCCGTGCGCGCATAGGTCTCCATAGCGCTACTCCATGAATGGGTGTATTGAAGCTCAAAAGCGCTTAAGCCGTCACGAGTGTTGGGGTTGGCTCCCGCCCCGTTAAAGTGGGCCACTTCCTTTTGAATGTTTTCCAGGCGAGCACCCATTGTGAGGCGATTGCTGGAGCTAAGCGTCCAATCGTCTCTAAAATAGGCGGCAAGACTGTTTTGAACAAGGGATTCATCAATGGTAGAAAAGGCGGGAAAGGCGGGGTAGATTGACGAGTAGGTACGGTCCCAACGTGAAAGATCCATGCCGAAGGACAAATCATTTCCCGCGACTAACAAATCATGAATTTTGGCCCGCGGTGAAACACCAAAGTAATGGGCTGAACTGTTTGTGCTGCCCCCAAGGCTGGGCAGAACGCTGCTGGCTTGCTTGTTGCGAGCGTTAATATCCACCGCCAACTCGGCATTTTGAATCAGTGTAGAGCCAAATAAGGTGACGGTGTTGCCGTTGGTGATTCCATAATCGTTTGGGTTAATGGACTGTTGTGGGTTCTGTTGAAACTGAGCCAGTGTTAATGGTCCTGGCAAATGAGTGGCCTCTTGGTCGGTGTAAATGCGCATGCCCAAAAGAGTATTGGGTTGCGGCTGATATTGCACAGCTGCGCCACCGGAGCGTATTTGCGCCTGATTGTTCTGACGATAGTTATCGGTATTGAGCGTTTTGCCGTAAGCCGCAACAGAAACTGCGCCATTTTGTTTTGAAACATAAGCGCTGCTTTCCTGTGTGGAAAAGCTGCCCAAGCCTGCAGACACCGTAGCCAGATCGTCTAAATGTCTTCGGCTCACGATGTTAATCACGCCGCTCGTGGCACCTTCACCATAAAGCACACTGGAACCACCGCGAATAATTTCAATGTGATCGATGGTTTCTACTGGAATCATGGAAACGCGCGCAGTGGCTTGCTCAATTTCAGATAACCGAACCCCATCCAGAAGAATGACCACATTGTTATCGCTGGTCGCTCCATAGCCCCGTAAATCTATGGATAAATCTTGAGCACCCGTTAGGTTTATGCGCGTTGGCACATTACCCAGTTTTTGTAAAATTTGAGAAACATCGGTTAAACCACTTTTTTCGATTTCAGTGTGGGTGATGAGGGTGGTTTGTGGCAGCGCTTGCCCAAGCGATTCATCGAACCGTGAAGCTGATACGGTAATAAGCGGCAAGGCAGCAGCAGAATCTGTGGGTTCTGCGGCAGAAGTGTGCGCTGACATAAAGCTTAGGCAAAGCGGTACTGCATTGGCAAAAATAGCCAAGTAATGACGAATGTTCAAAACAATCTCCCTGTAATAGACAGGGAAACACTAGGGATATTTCCAGGAAAACCAAAAACTCAAGCGACCGTATTCACGAGCGCTTGCCCGAATACTGCTACCCCGCAGTATTTCCAGCACGCCAAAGGATTTGGCGACTTGTAGCTTGGGGCCGGTATCCGGGCTCATCCGAAAACCTTTGTCGTCTTCCCGGGCCGTGGGCGTTAACCTTCCGACCTAGTGACTGTAATGACAAAGTGATCAGGACTTACCGTTGCGGGGGCAGCACAGGCCTCAAACCTGTTTCCCGTTTAACTTGGGCGGAAGAACAACGCCCAAGCACCCCAATGTGAACCATTCACATTAGCTGCGTCCATTGTAACCAATGGGTAAAAAAAGTAAAGAACAGAGAAGCATTGACGCCACAAAGCCCATGGTCTTATATTGATGGCATGGACAAACATTTTGCCAGTTTGGAACAGAAGATTGAGCGCGTAATTAGCCAATGCGATCAGTTGCGAGTTGAAAACCTGCGCTTACGCCAAGAGTTGTTGGCTAGGGAGGAAGAAATGAATGTTATGGCCGCCAAAATGGAAGAGGCGCGCCACCGTTTGCAGCAGCTGGCCAGCGAGGTGCCGGAATAATCATGAGCAAATCCAAATCTAAGGATGTTGTGGAATCAGTGCCCATGGAACTTACGGTTTTGGACCGGAACTATCGCATTTCCGCCGCACCCGACAAACAAGCGTTGTTGCAAGAAGCTGCCCAGGACTTAGATCGCCGCATGCGCGAAGTGAAGAGTCAGGCCGATGGTGTGGGGCCCGAGCGTGCAGCGGTATTGGCAGGGCTTGGTGCAGTGTATGAAATGATGGAATATAAATCAGCCAGCAGCTGGGATGTGGATGATATTAAGCGTAAGATTAAAGACATGGAGAAGCGGTTGGATCGTTGCTTCTTTGATCAAGAAAACCTTTTTTAGATTTCCCCTGGGGTGTTCGTTACGGTTTTAATTCTTTGAACCGATAATCATCTAACCCGGTTATTAACCCTATGAGCGCTGTTGTGCGCGTCCTAAGGGAAGCGCCTGATGCGCTCGGTTGGTAACCACCTTTGAGGCCTGGGTTCAAGATGCCAGCCGGACGGCACCCACGGGGGACCCCCATACCATGGCCTACTGGCTAATGAAATCCGAACCATCGGAAGTGAGCTTTGATGATGTGCTGGGAATGCCCGGCAAGCGCGTGCTGTGGTTTGGCGTGCGCAATTACCAAGCGCGCAACTTCATGATGCGGGATATGAAAAAGAAAGATGGTGTGCTGTTCTATCACTCCACCTGTGCAGAGCCTGGCATTGTGGGAATTGCAGAAGTGAGCCACCTGGCCATCCCCGACGAAACCCAATTCGATGCAACATCCAAATATTTTGACCCTAAGGCCACGCGTGAAACACCACGTTGGTTTAATGTTGAAATTAAAGCGCTTAAAAAAACGCGCCTCATCTCGTTGGCAGAATTGCGTGAACATGAGGGGTTGGGTGAGATGAAGTTGCTGGCGCGCGGCAACCGGCTATCCATTACACCGGTTACAGAAAAAGAATGGAATGCTATTCTAAAAATGCTTTAAGCGGTAAGTCTACGCAATGCTTCTTCGTACTTGGCGCCTGTGCCTTCAGCAATCTCAGTGGGCAATTCAGGGGCAGGCGGCTTCTTGTTCCAATGAATGGATTCCAAATAATTGCGCACAAATTGCTTGTCAAAACTCTCCGGGCTAACCCCCGCTTGGTAACGATCCAAGGGCCAGAAGCGTGAAGAGTCGGGGGTCAGCACTTCATCCATCAAGGTGAGAATGCCGTTCTCATCCAAGCCAAATTCAAATTTAGTATCGGCAATAATAATGCCGCGCGTTAAGGCGTAGTCCGCTGCGCTTTGGTATAGGCGTATGGCCGTATCGCGCACTTGGCAGGCCATGTCCTCGCCAATTAATGAAACAGTGCGAGCAAAGTCGATGTTTTCATCATGATCGCCCACGTCCGCTTTGGTGGCGGGTGTGAAGATGGGGGCGGGTAATTTAGAGGCGCGTTGCAAACCGGCGGGCAAGGCAATGCCGCAGACGGATTGACTGTGTTGATATTCTTTCCAACCGGAGCCTTCCAGATAACCCCGTACCACGGCTTCTAGGGGTAAGGCTTTCAGGCGCTTGGCCACCACAGAGCGGCCGGTCACTTGATCGCGTTCATGGGCAGCCACTACGCTCTCTGGCGAGATACCGCTTAAGTGATTGGGCACTAACGATGCAAAATGCATAAACCAAAAATGGGTCATGTCATTAAGAATCTTTCCCTTATTGGGAATCGCCGTGGGGAACACCACATCGAAGGCCGATAAACGATCGGTGGTCACCATCAGTAAGTGTGCATCACCCACCGCATAAATATCGCGCACTTTGCCACGCGCAATCAAAGGCAATGAGGTGATAGTGGTTTGCAAAACAACGCTCATGAAAACCCTTAATTGTGATCGCCGATGCGGATAATTTTCATGGTGTTGGTGCCACCGGGCTTTCCGATCGGTTCGCCAATGGTCAGTAAAATAAGGTCGCCCTTTTTAACCGCATTTAAATCAAGCAAGCACGCTTCAGCCATGGCGATAATTTCTGCAGCACCTTCGGTTTTATGCTGAAAATCAACCGGATATACACCACGAAACAATGTCACCTTGCGTTGCGTGGCTTCCACCGGGGTCATGGCATAAATAGGTACATTTACATCTGCGCGTGATACCAATAATGCGGTAGTACCGCTTTGTGTGAGGGCTGCGATGGCCTTCACGCCCAAATGACGGGCCGTGTGAATCACGGCGCGCGCCACTGCTTTTTCTACTTGGTCAATGCGGTCCGATTCGTGCAAGCCAATCAGCTCTAAGGTGTCTTCCTTCTCGGCCTCGGTACAGACGCGTGCCATGGCGGCAATGGCTTCCACCGGGAAAGAGCCTGCAGCCGACTCAGCGGACAGCATCACGGCGTCGCTGCCATCCAATACGGCATTGGCCACATCAGAAACTTCCGCGCGGGTAGGCACGGGGCTGGAAATCATAGATTCCATCATCTGCGTGGCGGTGATGACGGTCTTATTCATTTGGCGTGCCAAACGAATCATGCGTTTTTGCATGGCGGGCACTGCGGCATCGCCCACTTCAACAGCCAGATCACCACGGGCCACCATAATGGAATCGCTGGCGGCAATAATATCTTCTAAGGCATCAATGGCCTCTGCACGCTCAATCTTGGATTGAATTTGGGCGTGGCCACCAGCCTTATGCAGCAGGTCGCGCGCCCATTGCACATCAGCGCCAGAGCGCGGAAAGGACACTGCCAAGTAATCCACTTTCATGCGCGCCGCAAGCTTAATGTCTTCAATATCTTTTTCGGTGAGTGCCGGTGCGGTTAAGCCCCCGCCACGACGGTTAATCCCCTTGTTGTTGGAGAGTACGCCGCCTTGCACCACCGTGGTATGCACTTCGTTGCCCTCCACACGGTCCACCCGCAATTCGATCTTGCCGTCATCGAGCAACAGTGCATCGCCCATGCTTACGTCACGCGGCAATTCTTTGTAATCAAGGCCCACGCGCTCTTGGTCGCCTAAGGTGCAGGCGGCGTCCAGAATAAATGTCTCGCCGGCTTTAAGGGTAATGCGAGAGTCACGGAATTTACCCACGCGAATCTTGGGGCCTTGAAGGTCGCCCAAGATGCCCACAGTACACCCCAGTTTCTTGGCGATGGATCGAATCATGTCCACACGGTCCAGATGGTCTTGCTCGGTGCCATGCGAGAAATTAAGCCGAGCCACATCCATACCGGCCAGAATCATTTTTTCTAATATTTCTGGGCTGCTAGAAGCGGGGCCAATAGTGGCGACAATTTTTGTACGACGGGGCATTTAGAGGCTCCTAAGGCGTTAAGGGTTATGTGTTGCGAGATTCTAATATCGCTACAGCAGGCAGTGGACGTCCTTCTAAAAACTCAAGAAATGCGCCACCTCCGGTGGAAATGTACGACACACGGTCGGCGATACCGTATTTGGCTACAGCCGCCAGAGTGTCTCCCCCGCCGGCAATAGAGAAGGCGGCAGAGTCGGCGATGGCCATGGCAATGGTTTTGGTTCCGGCGCCAAATTGGTCGAATTCAAATACACCCACCGGACCGTTCCACACAATGGTTCCGGCGTTTTTTAAGATCTCAGTCAAGCGTGCGGCAGTCTGAGGTCCAATATCAAAAATCATATCGTCGGCATCCACATCATCCACAGATTTTGTGACAGCTGTTGCGCTTTCTGAAAACTCTTTGCCCACTACCACATCCACGGGTATGGGGACATTGCCACCACGGGCTTGTGCCACGGCAATAATGCGGCGCGCTTCTTCCACCAAATCGGGTTCGGCCAAAGACTTGCCAATTTTTTTACCGGCTGCCAATAAAAAGGTGTTGGCAATACCTCCCCCCACAATCAACTGATCCACTTTTTCAGAAAGGGTTCCCAGTACAGTCAGCTTGGTGGACACTTTCGAGCCGGCTACGATAGCCACCAGAGGGCGCTTGGGCTCTTTTAGAGCACGTCCCAAGGCTTCCAGTTCGGCGGCCAGCAACGGGCCCGCACAGGCAATGGGAGCATAGCGTGCCACACCGTGGGTGGAGGCCTCGGCGCGGTGTGCGGTGCCAAAGGCATCCATAACGAATACATCGCATAAGGCGGCCATGCGCCGCGATAGCGCATCATCATCCTTCTTTTCGCCTACGTTAAAGCGCACATTTTCAAACATCACCACAGCCCCCGAGGCCACAACGGTTTTGCCATCCAGCCAATCGCGAACCAAGGGTATGGGCTTGCCTATCAGCTCAGACAGGCGCGCCGCGATGGGCGCCAGCGAGCTTTCTGCATCAAACTGCCCCTCTGTGGGGCGGCCCAGATGAGACATCAACATCACTTGCGCGCCAGCAGCCACGGCTAACCGAATGGTGGGCAAACTGGCGCGAATGCGGGTGTCGTCGCTGATCATCCCTGCTTTAAGGGGTACATTAAAATCTACCCGGATCAGCACGCGCTGACCGGCGAGGTTAAGGTCCTGCATTCGAATAACGCTCATGTCACCACCTTCAAGAGGGTTAATAGGAGATTATTTCGCCGCCATCCAGCATGCGGTTACATCCAGCATGCGGTTGCTAAAGCCCCATTCGTTGTCGTACCAAGACAATACTTTCACGAGGGTACCACCGGAAACCTTGGTAAGCCCGGCATCAAAGGTGCTGGAAGCGGGGTCATGGTTAAAGTCCACGGAGACCAAGGGGGCGGAGTTGACATTCAGCACGCCTTTTAACTCACCTTCTGAGGCGGCCTTCATAATGGCATTCACTTCATCCACCGTGGTGGCGCGGGCGGCTTCAAAGGTTAAGTCCACCAGCGATACATTAATAGTGGGGACGCGTACGGCAAAACCGTCCAAGCGGCCATTGAGTTCAGGCAACACCAATCCCACAGCCGCCGCCGCACCCGTCTTGGTGGGGATCATGGACATGGTGGCGGAGCGTGCACGGCGCAGATCGGAGTGGTACACATCGGTGAGCACCTGGTCATTGGTGTAAGAGTGAATGGTGGTCATAATGCCTTTTACCAAACCAATTTTTTCATGCAAGGGTTTCACCAAGGGGGCCAAACAGTTGGTGGTGCAAGAAGCGTTAGACACAACGGTCATGCTGGAATTTAATATGTGGTGATTCACGCCATACACCACGGTGGCATCCACATCTTTGCCGCCCGGAGCCGAGATCAATACTTTTTTGGCACCACCGGCAATATGGGCGGATGCTTTTTCCTTGGTGGTGAAAAGGCCGGTACATTCCAACACCACATCCACGCCCACGCTGGCCCAAGGAATGTCCGCCGGGTTGCGTTGCGAGAACACCCGAATTACGTCGCCGTTAATCACCAGATTATCGCCTTGCACCAACACTTCCGCAGAAAAACGGCCATGAGTGGTGTCATAGCGGGTGAGGTGGGCATTGGTTTCTGAATTGCCCAAATCGTTGATGGCGACAATTTGAATGTCACGGCGTCCGGACTCATATAGGGCGCGCAACACATTTCGACCAATGCGGCCATAACCATTAATACCCACACGAATGCTCATAACCGGCTCCTAAAAAATAAAAAAATGTGACAAAACAGTAACATCCAAAATTATTAATATAAAGTCTAGAAATAGAGGCTAGTGTTTTGGCGCTTATGTAAGAAGGGGGTAACAATTATCACCCAGGCGCGCGCTACGGTCATCCCCTGTGTGGCAACGGCAACAGTTATTTTTGTCAGACAGGTGGAGTATTATAAGAAATAATAGTGAGACCGCTGAAAATTTATAAAATGGGCTTATAAGGGAGCGTAATTCATGCATTTCACCTTTCGCCAGTTGCAAATTTTTGAATCTGTGGCCCGCCTGCTGAACTTCTCGCGCGCCAGTGAGGAATTGCACCTCACGCAGCCTGCCGTATCCATGCAAGTGAAGCAATTGGAAGAAGTGATGGGTTTGCCGCTTTTTGAGCATATGGGCAAGCGTATTTTCCTAACCCATGCAGGCCTGGCCCTGCATGAGCATGCCCGCATTATAGCCCGCCAAATGAAGGAGGCCCGTGAAGCCATTGAGAGTTTGCGCGAGGGGATTAGCGGTCGCCTAGACATTGCCATCATTAGTACGGCCAAATATTTTGCCCCCACCCTGCTGGCTCGATTTTGTGAGCTGCATCCTGCGGTGCAGCTTAAGTTATCGGTGAGCAATCGGGATGGCATCGTGCATCAGCTGGTGAACAATGAAGTGGATTTGGTGATTATGGGTCAGCCCCCCGAAGGGTTGGATGTGGTGTCGGAATCTTTTGCGCGCAATTCGCATCTTATTGTGGCGCCACCCAATCACCCATTGGTGGGGGTTAAAAAACTGACTCTCGAGCAAGTAGCGGAAGAGCCTTTCTTGTTGCGTGAAAAAGGTTCGGGCACACGTCAGCTGTTGGAACGCTTTTTAGCCTCCCATGGGCTGTCGGTTAAACCGCGTATGGAAATGAGCAGCAATGAAACCATTAAGCAAGCGGCTATCGCCGGCATGGGCATCGCGTTTTTGTCCGAACATACCATAACTTTAGAATTGGAAACCGGCCGCTTGGTGGTGTTGCCTGTTCCCGGGTTGCCCATTGTGCGTGATTGGCACTTGGTGCATCACCAAGAAAAAAAACTATCTCCGGTGGCACGTGCTTTTAAACAATTTTTATTGGAAGAGGCGCCGGGCATGTTGGCGCAAAATAAACCCACAGCGAAGAAGAAAATTTAGCGCGCCGTGCGCAACCAATGACGCCATTGATTAAACAGTTCCGGATTAAGGCTGGCCATTACCGAGCGAGCCCAGGGTTGTCCTTCCCAAAACGGTTGCTCATCAAGGCTGCAGTAATGCCCGCCCGATTCCTCCAAGATAAGAGACCCTGCGGCGTAATCCCATAACTTTTGACCACCATGCAAATACACGTTTAGTCGCCCGGCGGCCACATAGCACCACTCAAGCGTGCTGGCACCAAAATTACGCTGTGAGGCGTAGGGCGGATTGGCGCTTAAGGCTTGCGCCAGTGCGGCGGGCAAACGTTTTAAATCAACGCCCGCGATGGCCTCTTGCAAAGTGGGCGTGGTTTCGGAAATGGGCAATGGCACACCATTGAGCCAAGCACCCTGTCCTTTTTCTGCAGAAAAACATTCGTCGGATACGGGGTCATACACCACGCCCAAAATAGATCGACCGTTACGCATCAGCGCCACGGACACAGCGAAGTAGGGAATGCCGTGCACAAAGTTGGAGGTGCCATCGATGGGGTCTACGCACCAAATGTCCACGCTATGTTGGTTCCATATGGAATGCTGCAGCGATTCCGTCATTTCTTCGCCGAGGATAGGGCAAGGATGCAAGGCGTTAAGAGCGGTAACCAAGGCTTCTTGGGTAGCTAAGTCAGCGGCAGTGAATAAGCTGCCGTCATTTTTGCGTTCATGCGCCACCTTCAAATAGCGCGGCATCACCTCTTGCTGGGCGACAGTTTTAACCACTTGAATAAGTTGATCGCGCATGCGCGCATGATAGCATGGTGCCATCTGTTATTTTGGGGTCAGACCCCGTACGGGGTCTGACCCCAAAACAACGAACCATGGCCATTCCACGCTTTTATTGCGACACCCCCTTGGCGGACCATCCGCATTTCTCTTTGCCTGCCACCGTGGCCCATCACGCGAGCCGTGTGTTGCGCCTAAAGGTGGGCGAAGACATCATCTTATTTGATGGCACGGGTGGGGAAGAGCGCGCCTGCATTACCGAAATTAATGGCGGGGAGGTTAACGTGCAGCGCGTGTCCCGCTCAGAGCGGGAGGCCGAATCCACATTGCGGGTATGGTTGGGGCAGGCCCTCTGCGTGACTGAAAAAATGGATTTGGTATTTCAAAAATCAGTGGAGCTGGGCGTAGCCCGCTGCACACCCATTAGTACTGAGCGCAGCGTGGTGAGATTGAGCGCCGAGCGCGCTCAAAAAAGAGAACAGCATTGGCAGCGTGTGGTGATATCGGCCTGTGAGCAATCGGGGCGCAATCGCGTCCCTACGGTAGATGCAATAACGCCGCTGCAAGAATGGCTCACCACATTGCCTGTCGATAGCCTGAAGCTTATTTTGGCCCCCCATGCTCAAACCACTTTGGACCAACTCACCGCGCCTGTGGGGCCGGTGGTACTGCTGGTGGGGCCTGAGGGCGGCTTTACTGAGGGTGAGATGGCGGCCGCGCAGGCGGCGGGCTTCATTTCATTGCGCCTGGGACCACGCATTTTGCGCACCGAAACGGCTGCCATGGCCCTACTGGCCACCTTGCAGGGGCGTTGGGGCGATTTTGTGGAAACAGGGCTCACGCAACCGCTATAATCCCTTCATGACCAAATCAGACTCCTTTGTAAACTGGTTCCGCTCCGCGGCGCCCTACATCAACGCCTTCCGCGATCGCACCTTTGTGATCGCCTTCGGTGGCGAGGTGGTGGCCGATGGTAAGTTTATTGCCTTAACCCATGACCTCAACTTGCTGGAAAGCCTAGGTGTGCGCTTGGTGCTGGTGCATGGCGCCCGGCCACAAACCGAGGCCCGCCTTACCGCGCGGGGGGTAAAGCCTCAATATGTAAAAGGCCTGCGTGTTACCGACCCAATGGCTTTGAGTTGTGTGATTGAAGCGGCTGCCACCTTAAGCTTTGAAATTGAGGCGCTGCTGTCCATGGGCGTGGCCAATTCCCCCATGGCAGGCTCGGACATTCGCGTGGCCAGTGGCAACTTCGTCACCGCCCGCCCCATTGGCGTGGTGGATGGGGTGGATTTTCAGCACACGGGTTTGGTGCGCAAAATTGATGCGGTGGGCATTAGCCGTCGTTTAGACGATAAAGAAATTGTCTTGCTGCCACCCCTGGGCTACTCCCCCACGGGAGAGATTTTTAACCTTACCGTGGAAGAAGTGGCTACAGCTACGGCCATTGCCTTGCGTGCAGAAAAGCTCATTTTCCTCACCGATACCCCGGGTGTGCAAAATGCCGCAGGAGAAACCCTTTCCGAGCTCACTGCTGCGGAAGCGGAGGCTTTATTAAAAACCGGCCAGCCGCAACCAGAAGACGTGGCCTTCTATTTGCCCTGTGCCGTGCGCGCCTGTCGCAACAAGGTGCCACGCGTGCATCTGATTACACGCCACGTGGATGGCGCCTTGGTGCAAGAACTCTTCACCCGCGAGGGCATTGGTACCATGGTGACGCGCGACACCAATGATACCTTGCGGCCCGCCGCTCTGGCCGATGTGCCCGGACTGGTGGCGCTGCTAGAGCCCTTGGAGGCAGATGGGGTGCTGGTAAAGCGCAACCGCAAACTGCTAGAAGCTGAAATTGGACGCTTCTCGGTGCTGCTGCATGATGGCCTGATTATTGGCTGCGTGGCGCTCTACCCTTTTACCGCAGAAGATTCCGCAGAGTTGGCCTGCTTGGCCATTAACCCCGAGTACCGCAATATGGGCCGCGGCGATACGCTGCTGCACCATGTGGAGGCACAGGCGCACGCCCAAGGCATTCAAAAATTATTTTTACTCAGTACGCGTACCGGGCAATGGTTTGTAGAGCGCGGCTTTGCGGAAACCACGATTGAAGTGTTGCCGCATAAAAAGCAGGAACTCTACAATTACCAACGCCGTTCCAAGGTGTTTGTAAAACAGATTACAACTAAGGCCAAATAATGAGCAGAACTGTTCAATGCATTAAGTTAAAACGTGAGGCCCCTGGGTTGGCCTACGCGCCATACCCCGGACCCTTGGGTGTGCGCATTTACAACGAGGTATCGGAAGAAGCGTGGAAGGGTTGGATTAAGCACCAAACCATGCTGATTAATGAAAACCGGCTGAATTTGGCTGATGCTAAGGCACGCGCCTATTTGGCTCAGCAATTGGAAGCGCATTTCTTTGGCGACGGGGCTGATGCCGCCGTCGGTTACGTGCCGCCTACGAAATAACTTCCTGCTCTACCTCTTCAATAGAGATATGGCGCACATCTTTACCCTTTACTAAGAAGATGACGTATTCCGCCATGTTCTTGGCGTGATCACCAATGCGCTCAATGGCTTTGGCAGCGAACAGCATTTCAATGGAGTTGGAAATGGTGCGCGGATCTTCCATCATAAAGGTGATGAGCTGGCGCAAAATGCCGCGGAAAGACTCATCCACGTTTTGATCGTCACGCAACACCTGCATGGCGCTGTTGGCGTCTAACCTTGCAAAAGCATCTAGTGAACGGCCCACCATGTCCTTGGCCATCTGAGCGCAGTGGCGCAAATCCACAGAGCGGGTGGTTTGCAGGCGGTCGGCACCGTGAATCATTTTGGCCATACGGGCGATTTTTTCTGCTTCGTCGCCAATTCGTTCTAAATCTGTAATGGTTTTAATAATAGCCAATACCAAGCGCAAGTCGCTGGCGGTGGGTTGGCGGCGCGCAATGATGCGCGTGCAGTCTTCATCAATGCCCACTTCCAAGCCGTTGACGCGGTGGTCTTCAGAGATCACATGGTCAGCCAACGCGATATCCCCTTCATGCAAGGATTCTACGGCACGCTCAATCTGCTCTTCCACCAGTCCGCCCATTCTCAGCACTTTGGCGCGGACGGTTTCAAGCTCTATGTCGAATTGTTTTGTAATATGTTCTGAAGACATGGTTGGTACTCCCTCAGGAATGGTGAATATTTTTCCTATCAGATCAGCGTATCACAGGCTTATGACAATTAGGTGCCACTAACGACGCAAAATCTGCACGCCCTGGGCAGTGGCCATTACCAATACGTCTGCTGGGCGGCGTGCAAAAAGACCGCACATCACCACCCCTGTGATGGCCGATAACCGGGTTTCCATTTCCACCGGGTTGATAATGCTTAAATTGTGAATATCTAAAATAATATTTCCGTTATCCGTGGTAAAGCCCTCGCGTAAAACAGGCTTGCCGCCCAGCCGTACCACTTCACGGGCCACATAGCTGCGGGCTATGGGGATGACTTCAAGGGGCAGCGGAAATTGACCCAGCACCGGCACATGTTTTTTACTGTCCGCGATACAGACAAACTGACGCGCCACAGCGCTGATGATTTTCTCGCGGGTCAGTGCGCCACCCCCGCCCTTAATCATGGCGAAATGCTCGGTAATCTCGTCCGCTCCATCCACATACACAGGCAAGTCGTTGACGCTGTTTAGGTCCACCACCGCAATACCGGCGGCTTTTAGGAGTGCCGTGGAGGCTTGTGAGCTGGACACGGCACCCTCGATGCGCCCCTTTATTTTGGCGAGCTCGGCAATAAAAAAATTGACTGTAGAGCCGGTGCCCACGCCGATGATGGCGTCTTCCACCACGAAGGCCATGGCCGCCTTGGCCGCTGCTTGTTTTAGTTCATCTTGGGTCATGATGATTCCTATCCATAGGGTTTCAGCATAACCCCAAGCGGGGTCCGGCTCAACCGTTTTTGGTCAATGCGCAAAAGTTTGTTACCCTTGATCACTTAAACAGTGAAAAACCCATGGCCATAGACTATTTAGAACGCATCCTCAACGCCACTCGCGTGTACGACGTGGCCATCGAAAGCCCCCTGCAGGAGGCCCAACGGCTTTCGGTTCGGCTCAGTAATCGCGTGCTTTTAAAGCGTGAGGACATGCAGCCGGTCTTCTCTTTCAAGCTGCGCGGCGCCTATAACAAGATGGCGCAGCTTTCAAAGGCGGAATTATCGCGCGGCGTGATCGCGGCTTCCGCCGGTAATCACGCCCAAGGCGTGGCCCTATCCGCACAGCGCTTGAAGGCCAAAGCCATCATTGTGATGCCCACCACCACGCCCTCCATCAAGATTGAAGCGGTGCAAGCCCGCGGCGCCACGGTGGTGCTGGAAGGGGTGTCTTATTCTGAGGCTTATGATGCGGCGCTGAAACTATCGCACCTTAAGGGCTACACCTTTGTGCACCCCTACGATGACCCCGACGTGATTGCTGGGCAGGGCACCATCGCCATGGAAATTTTGCGACAGTACTCCGAACCCATGGATGCCATTTTTGTGGCAGTGGGCGGAGGTGGTCTGATCTCAGGTATCGCGGCGTATGTAAAGCGCCTGCGCCCCGAGATTCGCATCATTGGTGTGCAACCCCAAGATTCCGATGCCATGAAGCAGTCTTTGGCTGCGGGACGACGGGTGCGTCTGCCGCAAGTGGGCTTATTTGCCGATGGGGTGGCGGTGCGCGAAGTGGGCGTGGAAACCTTTCGTCTGTGCAAAACCTTGGTGGATGAAATCGTCACCGTGGATACGGATGCCATTTGTGCTGCTATTAAAGATGTGTTTGATGACACCCGCGCCATTTTAGAGCCTGCTGGTGCCTTGGCCATTGCGGGCATGAAGCAGGTGGTGGCGCGCGATCGCTTAAAAGGAAAAACCTTGGTGGCCATAGCGTGCGGCGCCAACATGAATTTTGATCGGCTGCGTTTTATTGCTGAGCGCGCTGAATTAGGCGAGCGCCGTGAAGCGGTGTTCGCGGCCACTATTCCAGAAAAACCGGGCAGTTTCCGCAAGTTCTGTGAATTGTTGGGCGAGCGCGGCATTACCGAATTTAATTACCGTTACGCCGATGCCGAAGCGGCACAGGTGTTTGTGGGTGTTTCAGTGGCGCACGATCGTGAAAAAACCGCGCTACTGAAAACCCTTAAAAACCACGGCATTAAAGCGCTGGATTTAACCGACAACGAAATGGCCAAGCTGCATGTACGCCACTTGGTGGGCGGGCGTGCCCCGCAAGCCCACAACGAAATGGTGGTGCGCTTTGAATTCCCCGAGCGTCCCGGGGCTTTGATGCGCTTCTTGGACAGTATGAACGCCGGCTGGAACATCAGTTTGTTCCATTACCGCAATCATGGGGCCGATTACGGCCGTGTGTTGGTGGGCTTGCAAGTGCCGCCCAAAGACAAGAAGTCCTTTGAGAAATTTTTAAACGGCTTGGGTTACCCTTGGGTGGATGAAAGCCAAAACCCAGCCTATGAATTGTTCCTAAAATAGGGGTCAGACCCGGGGTGGGGTCAGACCCCGCATGGGGTCTGACCCCACCCCGGGTCTGACCCCTATCCGTTTTTCACCCAAACCGTTTTGATGTTGGTGAATTCTCGAATGCCATGGCTGGAGAGTTCGCGCCCAAAGCCTGAGGCCTTGGTGCCCCCAAAGGGCAGACGCGGATCGGAGCGCACCATGCCATTAACAAACGTACAGCCGGCTTCGATGCCTTCGGCAAAGTGTTCGGCGTGTTCCGCATTCCGCCCCCATACGCTGGAGCCCAATCCATAGGGCGTGTCATTGGCCAAACGCAAGGCATCCATTTCATCGCGTGCGCGAATGATGAGCGCCACAGGACCAAACAATTCTTCTGTCCACACCGGCGAGCTTTCGGTGATGTTGTCTAATAGGGTGGGTGCGTAAAACCAACCAGGGCCGGGCAGCATATGGCCGCCCATTAAGCAGTGGGCACCGGCACTCAGCGCCAGATCCACTTGGCGTTGCAAGTTGTCACGCAAGTCCTGGCGCGCCATAGGGCCAATGGTAACGCCCGGGTCGGCGGGGTTGCCCACCTTCAAAGCGGCTACCTTCTGTTGCAATAAAGCAATAAAGTCATCGGCAATTTGGGGCAGCAAAATAAACCGTTTGGCAGCGATGCAGGTTTGCCCGCAATTGCTAAAGCGCGAGGTTATGGCTTGATCTGCGGCCCATTCTAGGTCCGCATCCGCCAACACCACAAAGGGGTCTGACCCCCCCAGTTCTAAAATACATTTCTTTAAGGCGCCACCACTCAATGCCGCCACAGCACGCCCTGCGCGGCCAGAGCCCGTAAGGGTAACGGCTTGCACGTGTGCGCTGGCGATGGCATCCGCCACCAACGCATCTTCTATGTAGAGATTGGTGATGAGGTGTGGGGGAAAGCCCGCTGAACTCATAACCTCCGCAATAGCCGCCGCACAGCGCGGCACGTTGGGGGCATGCTTAATGGCCACGCCATTGCCTGCCATGAGGGCTGGAACAGCAAAACGAAATACCTGCCAAAACGGGAAGTTCCAAGGCATAACGCCCAGCACCACGCCGATGGGGTGGTAGGAAATGTAGCTGTGGTGTAACTCATCGGAGGCTGTGGGCTGCGGGGTTAAAAAGGCCTCGCCCTCAGTGGCGTAATAAAGGCATACGGCGGCACAGCGTTTAATTTCCGAGAGGGCCTCACGGGTGGGTTTGCCCATCTCTTCGGTAATTAAGGCTGCCAAGCGGTCTTGTTGCGCCAACAACAGGTGGCTTAAGGAACGCAGCACCGCAGCACGTTGCGCAAAAGGCCTGTGACGCCATTCTTGCTGGGCAGCATGGGTTTGTGACAAAAGTGCGGCCAGGGCGGTTTTATCGAGGCTATCAAAGCGTTCAAGAATCGTTTCGGTGGCGGGATTGTGACTAATAAAGGGCATGAACAATGGCGCGCGGCATGGGAAATCGTTAAGGCTACCCCAAAAGACGGAATTTTGACAACCAATGCTTGATGCCTATCAACCCCGCTTAACAAAAAGATATAAATTTAATTGCGTTTTTATGACGCCATTGATATGTTCTTAACTCGATGTAACAAGTGGTTGCATGTTGCAGTGCAAGAAAACCACGTTAACCCGAGGAGAGCTACAATGTTGCACAAGAAATTAAAACCGCTGGCGCTGGTGGCCGCAATTGCACTGGGCTCCGCACTTGTTCTGCCATTGGCCGCTCATGCCGATGGTACGCAGGACGAAATAAAAGCGCTGAAAGCTCAGCTGGAAATGCTCAATAAGAAATTGGATGATCTCTCCAAGAAGCAAGATAAAACCGATCAAAAAGCTACTACTGCATCAGAAGATGCAAAAAAAGTGACCGCCAGCTTTGAGCGCATTCAAATTCCTCAGCAACCCGATAGCTACAAACCTGGCACGGTGAACATGCACACGGGTGCAGCCAATCCAGGCGTAGTGGATAGCGCTAACTTCTTGCACCGTGAGCGTGATGACAGCCTGACCTTTGGCATGCCCAGCGGCGGCGGCATTACCCTTTATGGACAGTTAGACGTTTCTGTTGATGGTATAAATAATGGCTTGCAGGGAATGGTGCAGGGGCCAAATGCCAATCATCCTGGAACATCACCAATCACTACGGTGAGCACGATGCCCGACATTGCTACCAATTCAACTTATGTTGGGTTGCGTGGCTTCCAACCCATCGCCTCCTGGAACAATGCACAGTTCCTCTGGCAGTTGGAAACTAACATCGCTTTATCTGCAGTATCAGGAACCGGAGAAAATAACTCGTCTCAAAACAATACAGCATCCGGCGCTTTAACGACAGGCACCAGTTACATTGGCTTAGGCGGCAAAGAATGGGGGGCTGTCAAAATTGGTAAAACCTTCGCACCATACAGTTTGTCCACCCGAATTTTCGATCCCTTCTCAGGAAAACTAGGCAGCATGAATGTGGTTATGGGCAATACAGGCGGTGACAACCGCGTTGAGTTTGGCACCATCATAGAACATGCAATTTGGTATGAGTCACCAAACTATAACGGCCTGAGTTTGGCTGCGCTGTTCTCGCCAGGTCAGAATAGGGCCCAAGATAGCAGCTCCATTCCGTCGGGTAATTCAAACTGCTCTGGGGGTAATATGCCCGGTAGTGGTGGCCTGATTGGTGGCGCGGGCAGCAATTTGCCAGGTGCGCAGGCATCCCCTGACGGTTGTAATGATGGCGGCTTTAATAATGCCTTTAGTGCCAGCCTGGTTTACGACGATAAAAAAGCCTGGTATTTGACTGCTGCTTATGAGCTTCATACAAAGGTCAACCGCGGTAGTGACATTCTTGGGCTGCCACCAACTTTAATTCCTGGTGAGTCAAATGCTATGTTTACTGGCGGACCAAATTCAGCTGCTTGGAATCAAGCAATCGCTGATGATGTTGGTGATGAAGCAGCCGTCAAATTGGGAGCGCTGTATCGCTTCCAGTCAACCGGCACCACTGTAGGTGCTATTTATGAACGCATGACGCGTAAGATTCCGCAATACTTGCAATTCCAAAATGAACGCCAACGCAACGGTGAATGGATTGTGGTTCAACAAGCATTGCCGTATGCAAGCATGGTCAGTTTTGGGTGGGGGCATGCCGATTTGCCAAATGGTGACGCAGGCGGACAGCATAACTATGATCCCAGTCTAAGTAATCAAAGTACTGCTGATATGTATACCCTGCTAGTGCAGCATCAAGTGGACCGCAATTTGTCTTTCTATGGTAATTGGGCCACTACTTTAAACCATGGAAATGCCCATTATGATTTGGGTGCCGGCGGCCATGGCGTACAAACCGACTGTCATGATGCGGGTCCTGGGATTTCGGCTTCAGGTGGTCTCGATTCAAGTCCTCAATGTTGGGGTGGAAATCGTGTCCAGGGTATTTCACTGGGCATGAACTATCGTTTCTAAAGATACAGAACGTGTTGCATAAAATAAGAGCGGCTTAGGCTGCTCTTATTTTTTATATCCAGCATTCTGCAAGTTCTTGTTGTCCCCAGTGGGTATTTTTCATGGTATTTTCGTCATTATGAATAATTCACCCTCCAAAATTGAAATAGGGGTCAGACCCCTAATGGGGTCTGACCCCTATTGGCGATTATTTTTGTTTCTCTTGCTGTTTCCGCTGATGGCGCTCACATCTCCTGAAGTGTTTAGTGATAGCAATGACCCGCTGCCCAAGCAAACGCTCACGGCAGATTACATCTTGTTGGGCGAAGTGCACGACAACGCAGCCGGCCACGCGCTGCGCTTTTCTTGGCTGCAGCAACTCACAACGCAACGAAAAGTTTCCATTGCTATGGAGCAGTTGGATGTTTTTAATCAAGCGGCATTAGATAGCGCTATCACGAGTTGGAAAAGTGCGCATCAACAACCAGACGCCAATCAAGCCCGCAGTATTGCCGAAGAAGCGAAATTCGATTTTAAAGGTTGGAAATGGCCGCTCTATGAACCGGTCTTCACATGGGCATTGGCGCAAAGCATTCCACTCGCCGCTGCAAATTTGTCGCGCTCTGAGCTGGGTCAAATTATGAGCGGTGAACGCTCAGCGCCCCATGAGCCCAGCGCTTGGAGTAATGAGCAAAGAGAGGCCCTATTGAATGAAGTGCGTGTGGGGCACTGCAATTTAATGCCAGAACATCTGCTGCCCAGCATGGTGAATGCCCAACGGGCGCGTGATTATGAAATGGCTCAGACGTTGGTGGCGTTGCATCAACGCACCCATGGCCCCGTGGTGCTGTTGGCCGGTAACGGGCATCTGCGCAATGACTTGGCGGTGCCCGTGTGGTTGCATCAAATGGATCCTCATGCGGTGGTGGTGAGTGTGGCCGTGCTGGAGTCAGAGTCACAATCGTCTAATCAAACATCACCGACGGTCGCGCAGAACCATGATGCTGAACCGCAGAATGCTTTTGATGTGGTGGCTTATGTCCCCGAAGAACCGCGCCCTGATCCATGCGAAGCGTTGCGCCAGCGCCTGCATAAATAGACGCTTCAGAATTGATTGGTGCTGATGAGACGAATCGAACGTCCGACCTACTGATTACGAATCAGTTGCTCTACCAACTGAGCTACATCAGCACTATGGGGATGCAATTATAGCCGTTGAAGGCGGTTGCCGGCAATTTTCCTATTGCCGGTTAAAATCAGCATTGACTAGGCCAAAGACTCTAGTGACTGAGGCGTGATTCCAAATACTTGCGTTAACGCGTTAACACCCCCCACAGGCAAAACATTATCCAACTGCATGGAGGCAATATTGTCGCGCGACATAAGGGGCGTGCCGGGCATCAGTTCAAACAATCGTGCTTGCAGTTGTCCCACCCAACCCGGTAGAGGAATAATGCGCCGCTGGTGACCAATGCGCCTGCCGGATAATTGAACCAATTGACCCAATGTGTATGCTTGCGGTCCCACCAAATCAAAACTTTTTCCGATCGTATCAGGCAAGGTGATGGAGCGCGCAAAGGCCTCTGCCACATCGTTCACAGCGACAGGCTGAAAGCGCGCATCCGCATTGGCCAGCGGGACGAGAGGCAAAAACCGAGAGAGTTTGGCAAACAGATTAATAAAATTATCTTCTAAGCCAAAAATAACCGAGGGCCTAAAAATGGTCCAATCCAATTCACTGCTTCGCACCAACGCCTCTCCGTCACCTTTGCTGCGCTGATACATGGAGGGCCCACTGCTATTCGCGCCCAAGGCGCTCATGTGCAGTAAGCGTCGCAGACCTTGTTGCTCCATAGCGTCAATGATGGACTGCACCAAGGTGACATGAGCGGCCCTAAACTGCGCGCCATAGGGAACACCCGGTGTATCGTGCAGCAACCCCACCAAATTAACCACGACTCCCTGAGGGCCTACAGAGGCACAGCAAAAATTCAAAAAATCAGGATTGTGAATGTCGCCCTTCAGCCAATGGTTTTGGGATGCAGCAGCATCACGAGCAGGCGCATCATGACGGCTGGGAATAAGCACCGTATGGCCCAAGGCCATGAGGCGAGCGGTGAGTGCGCGGCCCACAAAGCCGCTCCCACCGATTAATAGGATCGGTGCCATGTTTAAAATTGAATAATTAAGAAAATATTAGGCAGCAGCAGAAGCAGGCGCGTGGTTACGCCGAATGCGCACCACAATACTCACACCTTCTTGTATCGTCCCTTCGGGTAGAGGGGGTACATAATCCACATGCATCACACGGGGCTCGATGTCCGTGAGTGTGCAGGAGTCTACGTCGAAGAAATGATGATGTGCACTCACGCGGGTGTCATAAAACACACGATTGCGGTCTACGATTACTTCTCGCACCAAACCCTTTTCAGCAAACAAATTAAGGGTGTTGTAGACAGTAGCCTTAGAAACCTCAGTGTGGGATTGGTTAACCATGTCCAGTAATTGTTCAGCAGAGACATGTTGCTGACGTGCAAACAAGGCATGGGCGATCACCAAACGTTGATGAGTGGGAATAATGTCCGATTGCCGCAACAGCTTAATGGTGTCAGCTCGATCTGGCGTTTTATCAATAATCATGATGAGGTACCTGAATTATAGTTTTGATAACTTAACACTATAGACTTGAATAGAATTGAATTCAATCACCTAAAGCGCGCGGCAATGGAAACGTGACATTTTCAGGGGTACCTGCCAATTCTTCTACAGTGGTAGCGCCCATTTCTTGTAAGCGGGCAATGACTTCAGAGACCAGTATTTCAGGAGCAGAAGCGCCCGCAGTCACACCGATACGGGTCTTTCCCAACAGCCATTCCGCTCTTAAATCGTCAGCGCGGTCCACCATGTAGGCATCAATACCCCGGTTGGTGGCCACTTCGCGCAGTCGATTGGAGTTGGAGCTGGTGGGAGAACCCACCACAATAACCAAATCCGCCTCAAGGGTTAATGTTTTTACGGCGTCTTGGCGGTTTTGTGTGGCGTAACAAATGTCATCCTTGCGTGGCCCCGTGATAGCCGGAAAACGTGCACGTAATGCGGCGATCACCCGTTGTGCGTCATCCACTGAGAGGGTGGTCTGTGTGACGTACGCCAATTGCGCGGGGTTCTGAACAACTAGCAGCGCAACATCCTCTGGTGTTTCCACCAGGTAAATGCGATTGGGGGCTTGGCCTAAGGTGCCCTCAACCTCGGGGTGACCTCTGTGACCAATCATGACAATTTCACGACCCGCTGCATGCAAGCGCGACACCTCTGTGTGCACCTTGGTGACTAAGGGGCAAGTGGCATCAAATATCTCAAGCCCGCGTTGGGCGGCCTCTTCGCGCACCGCCAAAGACACACCATGCGCACTAAAAATAACGGTGGCCCCTTTGGGGGCTTCGCTCAGTTCGTCAATAAATATTGCGCCTTTGCGTTTCAAGTTATCCACCACAAAACGATTATGGACAACTTCGTGACGCACATAAATGGGGGCGCCGAAGCGATCCAGGGCGCGCTCTACAATCTCAATGGCGCGATCCACCCCGGCACAGAAGCCACGTGGGTTGGCCAACACAATAGAAATATTCTGCAATGTCATGAACGCGCCTTTAAAGAATCCCATATCAACAGCACGGCGCCCACGGTAATAGCAGAATCGGCCAGATTGAATGCGGGCCAGTAATAGCTGCTCACATGCCATTGAATGAAATCGGTCACCGTGCCTTGTGCCACACGGTCGATCAAGTTGCCTAAAGCGCCGCCCATAATCAGAGTAAGGCCAAAACAAAAGTGACGATTTTTAGTATGTTGTTGGATAAGACGCGTTAAAAATATAATAGCGAGGAGAGAAATGCCTGAAAAGAAATAGCGCTGCCAGCCCGCCGCTTGCGCCAAGAAACTAAAGGCCGCGCCGGAGTTATGGGCCAACACCAAATTAAACCAGCCGGTGAGGACAATAGGCTCAGTGGGTGAGAGTGTGGCGTTAATATAAAACTTGCTGAGTTGATCGAGCGCTGCGATTAGCAAAGCCAGACCCCACCAATGCAAAATATTACGCATGATGACGCGCCTCACCAGCACCTTCCAGATTGATGATGCAGCGACCACATAGACCCGCATGAGCGCCTGTGTGATAAACGTCCGCGCGGTAATGCCAGCAACGTTCGCATTTGCTGTGACTGGTGGCCACCACTACCACAGATACTTCCATTGCAGCTTCTCCTACGGCGGCCAAGTTAACATTTAGCGCATCGCCAGGAATGGTGCATTGAGCGCTGTCTTCCACAGTGGCGCTAGAAGTAATAAACACAAAGCGCAAATCGTTGCTGTAGCTGTGTAGCCATTCCAGCGTTGATCCTTCGGCATACAGCGTCACTTCACCAGCCAATGAGGAACCTAAGGCGCCCGCCGCGCGCAACTCTTCTAAGCGTTTTTGTACCTGTGTGCGCAGGGCGCGCAAGCGATTCCAGTGGATTACACGCTCTACTTCTTGTGGCACGGTAGGCAAGTCATGCCAGGTTTGAAAGAACACGGAATCATCATGCTCGGGTGTGGTGTTTTTTAAAGTAGCCCACACTTCTTCTGCGGTAAAGGTGAGGATGGGGGCCATCAAGCGCACCAAGCTCTGCGTGATGTGCCATAGGGCATTTTGTGCGGCACGACGTGCGTGAGAACTGGCGCCTGCGGTGTAGAGGCGATCTTTTAGAATGTCCAAATAAAAACCACCCAAATCTTCCGAGCAGAAAGTCTGTAGGCGCTGCGCCACCAAATGAAATTCAAAGCGCTCATAATCACCCACAGCCTGTTGTTGAAACTCTCGTGTCAGGGCCAAGGCGTAGCGATCAATATCCAGCCATTGCTCAGGTGGTAGAGCATGTTGCTGAGGGTTAAAGTCCGCAATGTTCGCCAGCAAGAAGCGCAACGTATTGCGAACGCGGCGATAGGCTTCCACCACACGCTTTAAGATTTCATCAGAGAGATTGAGTTCGCCAGAGTAGTCGGTGCTGGCCACCCATAAGCGCAAGTTGTCTGCGCCCAAGGTGTCCATGATTTTTTGCGGCAAAATAACATTGCCCAAAGACTTGCTCATCTTACGCCCTGTGCCATCCACCACAAAACCGTGGGTGAGTAACGACTTATAAGGGGCATGGCCATCTAATGCGCAGGCGGTGAGCAATGAGGATTGAAACCAACCACGATGTTGATCCGAACCCTCCAAATATAAATCAGCGGGATACTGCAAATCACTGCGTCGACGTAATACGGAGACATGGGTGGTCCCAGAATCAAACCACACATCCAAGGTGTCACTAAGCTTGCGGTAATGCGCGGTGTCATCGCCCAATAATTCTTCAGCATCTAATTCAAACCACGCTTCCAACCCCGATATTTCAATGCGCTGCGCAATGGTTTCTGTGAAGGCTTCCGTGTTGGGATGCAGGGCTCCCGTTTCTCGATGCACGAAGAAGGGCATGGGCACACCCCAAGCGCGCTGACGCGACACGCACCAATCGGGGCGATTTTCAATCATGGCCTTAAGGCGCGCTTGCCCCCAGGCGGGGAAAAATGTGGTCTCCGCCACAGCGGCGCAAGCCGTGTCGCGCAACGTCTTGCCATTTTGAGGCGCATCGTCCATGGCAATAAACCATTGCGGTGTGGCTCTAAAAATAATCGGCGACTTATGGCGCCAGCAATGGGGATAGCTGTGCGTGATCTGTGCTTCGCACAGCAAACGACCGCGTGCGCGCAATGCTTCAATCACCACGGGGTTGGCTTTCCACACATTTAAACCCCCCACCAAAGGCGTGTTTTCATAAAACTGACCGTTGCCCCCTACGGGGTTATCCACCGCCAAGTGGTAGCGTTGACCCACTACGTAATCGTCCACGCCATGGGCGGGTGCCGTATGCACCAAACCCGTACCGGTTTCGGTGGTGACGTGATTTCCGCAAATCATGGGAGAGGGGCGATCAATAAAAGGATGCTGCAAGGCCAAATGTTCCAGTGCAGCGCCTTTGGTGTGTGCCAATATTTCTTGGGGCTCTAGGCCATAGCGGGTCAGGCTCTGTTCCATCAATTCTTGCGCGAGTATCAACAGACCTTTGCTGGTGCGCACCAACACGTAATCCAATTCCGGATTCACACTCACCGCTTGGTTGGCGGGTAAGGTCCATGGGGTGGTGGTCCAGATGACGGCAAAGGCTTCTGTGCTGTCCAGGGTGATGTTGAAGGCCTTGGCTAAGGCGGCGCGATCGGTAACAGCAAACGCCACATCAATGGCAGTGGACTTACGGTCCTCATGTTCCACTTCGGCCTCGGCCAAGGCAGAGCCGCAATCCAAACACCAGTTCACAGGCTTTTGCCCTTGTACCAAATAACCGCGTTTCCAAATGCCGGCCAAGGCACGCACGATGTCGGCTTCAGTTTGAGGGTTTAAGGTGAGGTAGGGGTTTTCCCAATCACCCAATACACCCAATCGAATAAAATCTAATTTCTGGCGCTCCACTTGGGTTTTTGCATACTCGCGACAAAGGGCGCGAAAGTGCGCGGGCTCGATATGTTTGCCATGCAGCTTTTCCACTTGGTGTTCGATGGGTAAGCCATGACAATCCCAGCCCGGCACGTAAGGCGCGTCAAACCCAGAGAGGGTTTTGCTTTTCACAATCATGTCTTTGAGAATTTTATTGACGGCGTGCCCGATGTGAATATCACCATTGGCATAGGGAGGCCCATCGTGCAGCACATAGCGCGTCCGACCCACGCAATGTTGGCGCAGACGCTGATAGCGTTTTTGTTGCTGCCAAGAGGCAATCCAAAAAGGCTCGCGCTTGGCCAAATCAGCCCTCATGGGGAATGGTGTTTCGGGTAAGTTTAATGTTTTCTTAAAATCAGTCATGAGGCGCTCAAGTGTTGCTGGTCAAAATAGTCGCGTGCGGCATCGGCGTCGTGTGCGATCTGTTGGGTTAATACATCAAGGCTATCAAAGTGTGCTTCATCTCTGATTTTATGATGAAATTCTACGTGAATACGTGCACCATAAATGTCGCGATTAAAATTAAATAAATGCACTTCCAACAAAGGTTCGCCTTGGCAGGTTACGGTGGGGCGTGTGCCCAAACTGGCCACCGCCGGCAGCGCTTTGTCCTCCAAACCCTTCACCGTAACAGCAAAGATGCCAGACAGGGGCGCAATCCGTCGTCCCAAGCGCAAGTTGGCGGTGGGATAGCCTAAGGTTCGGCCCAGGCGCTGGCCTGGAATAACACGACCGGTTATAGAAAAGGGTCGGCCCAATAACTTGCTGGCCAATTTGAGTTGGCCGGCAATTAAGGCCTCGCGCACAGCACTGCTGGAAGCCCGTTGCCCATCCACCAGGATGCTGGACAGTGAAAAACAATCGAAGCCCTGTGCCAGGCCGGCCTGTTGTAAGGTTTCGAAATGGCCCATGCGTCGTGCGCCAAAACGGAAATCATCCCCCACCAACAGCCAACGGGTTTGTAGCTGCTCTACCAAGAGGTGCGAGATGAACACTTCAGCGGATGTATCGGCCAAGGCTTTGTTAAAGCGCAGCACAATCACTTCATCTATACCTGCTTTATCGAGTAACTCTAACTTTTCTCGCAAGGTGGTGAGGCGTGCGGGGGCATCAAGTGGTGAAAAAAATTCTCGGGGGTGCGGCTCGAAGGTCATTGCTGCCGTGGGGAGGCCCAGCTGCTGCGCTGCTGTAGATAGGGCGTGCAACATGGCTTGGTGCCCCAGGTGGACGCCATCAAAATTGCCAATGGTAAGAGCCAGGGGGCCTATAGCGGAAGCTGGGATTCCCAAGTGGATGCGCATGAACAGACCCGGAAAAAAGGAAATTTTACCGCAAATTCAGCCAGTTCCGCCAGCCTCATGGAGGTTGCTGCAGTACCCAAAGGGGCTGACAGTAAGATTTTTACGGTGATATTAAGTAATATAGTGTTTTGTTTACAAAACTTCTGGTTCTAAAGGGCGTATCCCATGAAGCTTCAACAACTGCGTTATTTGGTGGAAGTGGCCCAAGCGGGGCTTAATTTCTCGCAGGCTGCAGAAAATCTTTTTACTTCGCAGCCGGGCATCAGCAAGCAGATTCGCCTGTTAGAGGATGAGCTGGGCGTGGACATTTTCGTGCGCAATGGCAAGCGGGTGGTGGGCGTTACCGAACCAGGACGTCGTATTTTAATCATTGCTGAGCGCGTGCTGTTAGAGGCCAAGAATCTAAAAGACGCAGGACGGGAATTCAGCAATCAAAACGTTGGCGCCCTCACCATTGCCACTACCCATACCCAAGCGCGGTATGTGTTGCCGGCGGTGGTTGCCCGCTTTGCAGAGCGTTACCCTTTGGTAAAACTTATCTTGCATCAGGGTAATCCCATCACGGTGGCCGAGGAAGTGGTGGCCGGCCGCGCTGATTTGGCCATTGCCACGGAGGGCTTGGATCAGTTTGCGGATTTGCGAGTATTGCCCTGCTACGAATGGAATCGGTGTGTTGTTGTGCGCCCTGACCACCCCTTACTGAGTCGCGGCAAAATCACTTTAAAAGAATTAGCAGCCTTGCCGCTCATCACCTACGACTTCGCCTTTACGGGGCGCTCCAAAATCAACCAGGCTTTCGAGCATTTGGGGCTAGAGCCCAACGTTGTGCTGACCGCATTGGATTCGGACGTGATTAAAACCTATGTGGAGTTGGGCATGGGGGTGGGCGTTATCGCGGCCATGGCCTTCGATCCCATTCGCGATACGGGACTGCGCGCCATTGATGTCAGTCATCTGTTTGAAAACAGCACCACCCGTATTGGTATTCGCCGTGGCGCATTTTTGCGGCAGTACACCCTCGATTTTATTGAGATGTTTGCCCCCCACCTGACAGAGGCGGTGGTAAAAGCAGCGCTGGATTAACTAGGGGTCAGACCCCTAAGCGCCGCGCTTAGAGAAATCACTCAAGCGCACACCAGTCAGCCAGAGCGTGGCCAGATAGCTAAAACCAGCACCCAGCAATAAAGGCGTTAGCCACAGCAAATGCTGCCAACTATCCCCCTTCAGCCAACGCCCTTCCTCTCCTTGAAAGAAGGACAACACTGCCCCCATGACAAGCAACGCCAACAAGAGCTGCATGAAGAAACGGCCCCAACCGGGGCGTGGCTGAAATAAATTGCGACTGCGCAGGCCGTGGTAGAGCAGCCCCGCGTTCAGGCAGGCGCCCAATCCTGTGGCCAAGGCCAACCCCGCATGCTGAAAGGGAATCATGAACAGCACATTCATTACCTGTGTTACAGCCAATACCAGAATGGCAATTTTTACCGGTGTTTTGATGTTTTGCCGGGCGTAAAAACCAGGGGCTAGAATCTTCACGGCAATCAGGCCGGTTAAACCCAGGCTGTACGCCATTAAGGCATTGCGCACCATCAGCACATCATGGGCTTGAAAAGCGCCACGGAAGAACAGCGTGGAAACCAGCGGCACACCCGCCACAGCCATAGCCACCGCCGCAGGCAAGGTCAGCACCAAGGTAAGGCGCAAGCCCCAATCCAAGAGGCCGGAATAGCGGTTTTCATCGCCCGCCGCATGATGGCTGACCAGACTGGGTAACAAAATGGTACCCAAGGCCGCTCCCAGTAAGCCGGTAGGAAATTCCATCAAACGGTCTGCATAAAACAACCAAGACACACTGCCTGTGGGCAAATAAGAGGCAAAAATAGTACTGATCACTAGGCTGATTTGTCCTACCGACACCCCAATCACGGCGGGCCCCATCAGTTTGAGTACCCGCAACAGACCCGGTTCACGGGGGTTCCAGCGAAAACGAGGCCACATGTGAATGCCGCGCAAAAAAGGTACTTGAAACAGCAATTGCAGCACACCGCCCGCCAAAGCGCCCCACGCCAACGCCATGATGGGACGGTCAAACCAGGGGGCTGCCACGAGGGCAAAGAAAATAAAGGAGACATTAAGCAATACAGGGGTAAAGGCGGGTACCCAGAAGCGGTTCCAGGTATTGAGCACCCCGGCGGCCAAAGACACCATAGAAATAAAGAAAATATAAGGAAAAGTAACGCGCAACAGGTCTGAGGCAATGGCAAATTTATCAGGATCCGAGGCAAAACCGGGGGCTGAAATAGTGATCACTTGAGGAGCAAACACCACGCCCAGCAAGGATGTTAGGGCCACCACCAAGGCCAAGGCAGTGGCCACATGGTCCACCAAGCGGTGAGCCGCTTCCTCACCTAAGCGGGTCTTGGCTTCGGCCAAAATAGGGACAAATGCTTGGGAAAAAGCCCCTTCCGCGAACAGGCGACGCAGTAAGTTGGGGATGCGAAAAGCCACAAAAAAGGCATCGGTCAGGCCGCCGGCCCCAAATACGTGGGCAACAGAGGCATCCCGGATAAATCCGAGGATGCGTGAGAGCAGCGTCATGCTGCTGGTTTGGGCAAGGGCTTTAAGGAGGTTCATGAGTGTCACAGAGGGTAACATAGCCCGCCTGGGCTCTTCGAGGGCGGAATGATGAGCCCATTGATTTTTGATAGGAAATCACCTAGAATGCCCAGTTTTCCACAGAACTTTAAGGAATTGCGGCATTGAAGCCGCGGTTCTTGCAACTGGAGCATTACCATGGCCAATACCGCCCAAGCTGAAAAACGTGCCCGTCAGGCTCAAGCCCAACGGGCCCACAACATGTCTTTGCGTTCCACATTGCGTACCGCAGTGAAGAAGGTTCGTAAAGCAGTGGCCGAAGGAAACAAGACTGCCGCACAGGCTGTTTTTCAAGCGTCCATTAGCACTATTGATAGCATTGCGGATAAAAAAATTATCCACAAGAATACCGCATCCCGCACCAAAAGCAGACTCTCTGCGGCAGTCAAGGGCATGGCCGCCTAGTGTCGAGGACGCAAATAGCAGGACGCAAACAGTAGAATGCAGGATCGGGCGGCGGCGATAGAAATATCGCCGCCGATTTCATTTTAGAGCAGGCAGCACATTACGCTTAGGATTGCAGCCATGAGCCATGTCATGAACACCTATAACCGGTTACCCGTGGCCTTCGAGCGCGGTGAAGGCGTCTGGTTATGGGATGTAGACGGCCGCCAATATTTGGATGCCTTGGCGGGCATTGCTGTGAATGGGTTGGGTCACGCTCACCCCCGTTTGGTACAAGCGATTGCCCAGCAAGCAGGGCAACTGATTCACACCTCCAATATTTATCGTGTATTGCACCAAGAAGAATTGGCCGATGCCCTATGCGCGCTTGCGGGTATGGATCAGGCTTTCTTTTGCAATTCCGGTGCCGAGGCCAATGAGGCCGCTATTAAGTTGGCGCGCCTGTACGGTCATCAACGTGGCATCGACACCCCCACGATCGTGGTCATGGAAAAGGCATGGCATGGTCGTACCATCGCTACGCTTTCTGCTACTGGTAGTCGCAAGGCGCAAGCGGGCTTCGAGCCACTGCTCGCGGGTTTTGTGCGGGTTCCCTACAACGACATGGCGGCAGTAAAAGCCGTGGCCGAACATAACCGCAATATTGTGGCGGTATTGCTCGAACCGATTCAGGGTGAGGGCGGTATTAATGTGGCCGACGTGGAATACCAACGCAGTTTGCAGCAGCTGTGTCGCGAACGCGACTGGTTGTACATGGTGGATGAAGTGCAAACCGGTATTGGTCGCACCGGGTATTGGTTTGCCACACAGCATGCCCAAATCGTTCCTGATGTCATGGTGCTGGCCAAAGGATTGGGTTCAGGCGTCCCCATTGGCGCTTGTTTGGCGGCCGGTCCCGCTCGTGATGTGTTTAAGCCGGGCAATCATGGCACCACCTTTGGTGGTGGCCCATTGGTTTGTGCCGCGGCATTGGCCACGCTTTCCATCATGCAAGATGAAAAATTATTAGAAAACGCGCAACACCAAGGGCAACGGCTGCACGCGGGTTTCACAGAAGCGCTGGCAGGCGTGGCGGGTGTGATGGCTATTCGTGGCCAAGGGCTCATGATGGGTATTGAATTGGCGCGCCCCTGCGGTGAATTGGTGAAACAGGCCTTAGAGAAGGGCCTGCTGATTAACGTCACCGCCGACACCGTGGTGCGTTTATTGCCCCCGCTTATTTTAAACGATGGTGAGGCCGACCAAATTGTGATGCGCTTGGCGCCCCTGATTAAAACGTTTTTGAGTACTGCACCATGAAGCACTTTTTACAATTTAAAGATTTTACGCGCGAAGAGTTTGAGTATTTGTTTGAGCGCACACGTCACATCAAAGCCATGTTTAAGGCCTACGCCATCTACCATCCCCTGGGAGATCGGATGCTGGCCATGGTGTTTGAAAAGCAAAGCACCCGCACACGCGTGTCTTTTGAAGCAGGCATCCACCAGTTGGGCGGATCCTCTATTAACCTCACCACCACCGACACTCAATTGGGGCGCGGCGAGCCGATTGAAGATGTGGCGCGGGTTATTTCGCGCATGGTGGATTTGGTTATGATCCGCACATTTGATCAATCTATCATTGAGCGCTTCGCGGCCTACTCGCGCGTACCGGTCATTAACGGGTTAACCAATCAGTATCATCCGTGCCAAATTTTGGCTGACGTTTTTACCTATATTGAACGGCGTGGCTCCATTACCGGAAAAACGGTGGCCTGGATTGGCGATGGCAACAACATGTGCAGCACCTGGTTGCAGGCGGCGCACATTTTTGATTTCCAGTTAAACGTGTCATCCCCTGAAGGGTATGCATTGAATACTGAATTAATTACCGCGGATGAGCTTGCGCATCTCACCACCTTCGAAGACCCCATGAAGGCGGCACAGAACGCGGATTTGGTTACCACCGACGTGTGGACCAGCATGGGATTTGAAGCGGAAACCAATGAGCGCAAAGTGGACTTTGTGGATTTTCAGGTGGATGAAGAAATGATGGCGGTGGCGCGCTCTAATGCGCTCTTCATGCATTGTTTGCCTGCGCATCGCGGTGAAGAGGTTTCGGCAGAAGTATTAGAAGGGCCTCAGAGTGTGGTGTGGGATGAAGCAGAAAATCGCCTGCATGCTCAGAAGGCATTGATGGAATATTTAATTTTGGGCCGTGTAGCCAAACCTTAAGGAAAAATAGATTCATGAGCGACATTAAGAAAGTTGTGTTGGCCTACTCCGGTGGTTTAGATACTTCCGTTATTTTGCAATGGCTGCAAGACACTTACCAATGTGAAGTGGTGACATTTACCGCTGACGTGGGTCAGGGGGGCGAACTGGAATCGGCACGCATCAAAGCCGAAAAATTTGGCATTAAGCAAATTTACATTGACGATTTGCGCGAAGAATTTGTGCGCGACTTTGTGTTTCCTATGTTCCGTGCCAATGCCATTTATGAAGGTGAGTATTTATTGGGCACCAGTATTGCGCGCCCTTTAATTGCCAAGCGCCAAATTGAAATTGCACGTGAAACGGGTGCGGATGCGGTATCGCATGGCGCCACCGGAAAGGGCAATGACCAAGTGCGTTTTGAGCTGGGTTATTACGCCCTAGAGCCTGGCATTAAAGTCATCGCTCCCTGGCGCGAATGGGATCTCACCTCCCGTGAAAAATTGGTGGCGTATGCCGAAACCCATGGCATTTCCGTGGACATGAAACATAAATCGGGCGGCAGTCCCTACAGTATGGATGCCAACTTATTGCACATTTCCTATGAAGGGAAAATATTAGAAGACCCCGCCCACGAACCCGATGAAGACATGTGGTTGTGGACGGTGTCTCCGGAAGCGGCGCCCGATAAGCCAGAATATTTGGATTTAGAATTTATTCAAGGGGATGTGGTATCGCTTAACGGCAAACCGCTTTCACCCGCGCAAGTCCTCACCGAGCTCAATCGGTTAGGCGGCAAGCACGGCATCGGTCGTCTGGACTTGGTGGAGAACCGTTACGTGGGCATGAAATCCCGCGGCTGTTACGAAACACCAGGCGGCACTATTTTGTTAAAAGCGCACCGCGCCATTGAATCCATTACCCTAGATCGCGAAGTGGCTCATTTAAAAGATGACCTCATGCCGCGTTACGCGTCCATGATCTACACCGGCTACTGGTGGAGCCCGGAGCGCTTGGCTTTGCAAAAATTAATCGATGACACGCAGCACGTGGTAAACGGTTGGGTGCGCTTAAAGCTATATAAGGGCAATGTGATCGTGGTGGGCCGTGATTCCAAAACCGATTCGCTGTTTGACGCCAACATTTCCACTTTTGAAGACGATGGCGGCGCGTATCAGCAGTCCGATGCCGCAGGGTTTATCAGGCTTAATGCTTTGCGCTTGCGTATTGCCGCACGCCTGCGCGCGTCCAGTGCCAAGCGTGGTAAATAAACGAGGTTGGGACTATGCCATCTTTTGATATTGTGTCCGAAGTAGATAAGCAAGAAGTGCGTAACGCGGTGGAGCAAGTCAATCGCGAGGTGAGCACCCGTTTTGATTTTAAAGGCTCGGATGCGCGGGTTGAGCAAAATGAGTTTACTCTTACCGTGTTTGCCGACGATGATTTTAAGTTGGAGCAAATAAAAGAAATCTTAAACTTGAAACTTGTTAAACGCGGCATCGACATTCGTTCGCTGGACACCAAAAAATCTGAAGCTATTGGTGGTGATAAAGTGAAGCAACTGATTACCGTAAAGGTGGGGGTTGAGACGGAGTTGGCGAAGAAGATTGTTAAGATTTTAAAAGAGAGCAAGCTTAAGGTGCAAGGCAGTATCCAAGGGGATGCTGTGCGCGTAACGGGTCCTAAGCGCGACAATTTGCAAGAAGCCATTGCCTTAATAAAATCCAGCAAGTTAGAGCTGCCCTTACAGTTTAATAATTTTCGCGATTAATTATCGTTTTTGTTGGGTGTTAATTCTAGCGCCCGCGCATACAGCTTACTGCGATTCTCGCCGGTAATTTTAACGGCTAGGCGCACCGCATCACTCACCGATAGTTTTTCTAATAAATCTTGCAGCAGCACATCATGCGTACTGACATCCGGTGCCTCCTGCGGTGGCGCCCCCTCGATGGCCAAAACAAACTCCCCCCGTTGATGGTTGGGATCCTCTTCAATCCACAGTAGGGCTTCACCCAAAGTACAGCGGTGAACGGTTTCAAACACCTTGGTCAGTTCGCGCCCAATCACCAAACGCCGCTCTAAGCCAAAAGCTTCCCCAAAAGCGCTCAAACATTCCACAATACGATGCGGCGCTTCATAAAAAACCAGCGTTGCCGTTTGGGTTTTTAACGACAGTAATTCATGCGCACGGGCTGAGGCCTTGGCGGGCAGAAACCCCACAAACAAAAAGGAATTCTGTAAAAACCCACAGGCTGACATTAATGTGGTGACGGCACTGGGTCCTGGGATGGGGGTGACGGTAATGCCCGCATTCAGAGCGGCATCTACCAATAGCGCTCCGGGGTCGCTGATGCCTGGGGTGCCGGCGTCGCTGACCAGCGCAACAGATAAACCCGATTGCAGTTTTTGAATCAATGCCGGTGCCGCACTGCGTTCATTATGGTCGTGCAGGGCGGTGAGCGGTGTGTCGATTCCGTAATGGCGCAGTAAAGCGCCTGAGTTACGGGTGTCTTCCGCAGCCACCAAGCTTACAGTGCGCAGGGTATCCAAGGCGCGCGCGCTGATATCAGTCCGATTGCCAATGGGGGTGGCCACAATGAATAAAATGCCGATTGAGTGGGACATGAACGCAACGCCTCGCTTAGAACAGCCCCATTCTCAACGCTTAGGGCATATAGGCGCAAGGGGTGGGCCGTGAATGACTCGGGCCGGCGCGGTCGACAGGCCGAGCAGAGGGCCGCTCAATTTTTAAAGGAGCGCGGCCTGGTGATCTTAGTTAATAACTTTACCTGCCGTTGGGGGGAGGTGGATTTAATTGCCCGTGAGGACAAAACACTGGTTTTTGTAGAGGTTCGATTGCGCCACAATGACCTAAGAGGAGGGCCCGCGGAGAGCATTGATGGGCATAAACAACGCCGTCTGGTAGCAGCAGCACGCTTTTACTTGAAGAGATTTCGCTCTATTCCCGCCTGTCGCTTTGATGCGGTGCTGTTAATGGGTAAGGAAGAGGGCCTGCAATGGCTTAAAAACATTATCCTGCTATAAGCGCTTTTGCCGTATTGGGCATCAATGTCATACAATAGCCACCATGGATCTTATTAGACGCATAACCGGGCACTTTAACGAAAGTGCCAATCTTAAGCTGGCGTTGGCCGGCGAACTGGCCACCCCCATCGCCATGGCTGCTGAGCGAATGGTGCAATGCTTATTGGCCGAAGGGAAGATTATGGCCTGCGGCAATGGAGGCTCGGCTGCGGATGCGCAGCATTTCGCTGCAGAATTGCTCAACCGTTTTGAAATGGAGCGCCCGCCATTGGCGGCCATAGCGCTCACTACCGACTCATCCACACTCACTTCAATTGCCAATGACTACCATTACAACGAAGTGTTTTCCAAGCAGGTGCGTGGCTTAGGTCATAGTCGTGATGTGTTGCTGGCCATTTCCACCAGTGGTAATTCCGCTAATGTGATTGAGGCTATTAAAGCCGCTCACGAGCGTGAAATGGCTGTGGTTGCCTTAACGGGTAATGGCGGCGGACAAATGGCCGAACTGTTGGATGGCAATGACGTGCATATCAATGTTAATTCAAAAGTCACGGCGCGCATTCAGGAAGTGCATATTTTGGTTCTGCATTGCTTGTGCGACGCCATCGATTGCGTTTTATTAGGAGCTGAGTAACCATGAAAAAAAATCTTTTGCCATTGGTCTTAATGGTAGCCGCATTGCCTCTTTTGCAAGGATGCTTTCCATTGTTTGCCACCGGCATGGTGGGAACGGGTTTGGTCGTTACAGACCGGCGTACGTCGGGCGCGCAATTGGAAGATGAAGGCATTGAGCTGCGCGCCAATCATGCCGTGAGTGATAAGTTTGGCGATAAGGTACACGTCAACGCCACCAGCTTTAACCGTAATTTACTTTTAACCGGTGAAGCGCCAGATCAAGCCACCCGTAAGGCTGTGGAAGCCGTGGTTCAAGCTGTGCCCAATATTCGCTCGGTTATTAATGAAGTCACCATTGCCGGTAACAGCTCGTTTTCTGAACGGGCTACTGATGCATTCACGACCACCAAAGTACGTACGCGCTTACTCACCGAAGCCAATAATCAGTTTGTGCCGGTACAAATTAGCATTACCACCGAAGCCGGTGTGGTGTATTTGATGGGTTTAGAAACTCATGCTGAAGCAGATGCAGCCAGCGCCATTACCAGCACCACTTCCGGTGTGCGTCGTGTGGTAAAAGTGTTTGAATATATCCCCAATATTCCTGACAACGAAAAGTCGGCACCACCCAGTACGGATGCAACCAAAACGGATGCTCCTGCAAAATCAGGTAAGCCCGTAGAGGTTCAAGCGCCAGCGCCGCAAAGCGAAGTATTGCCACCTGCACAAGCCATTAAGTAAATTAAAGCGTCATCGTGACGACATTTGCGATACCCGCTTTCGAACATAAAATCGCTGCGCCAAGCCAGTGGTTAGAGCGTGTGCACCAGTTGCCGCGCCCTTTGGTGTTTACCAATGGCGTATTCGATATTCTTCATCGCGGCCATGTCACCTATTTGGCTCAAGCACGCGCCTTGGGTGCATCGCTGGTGGTGGCTGTAAATACGGATGCTTCCGTAAAACGTTTGGGTAAGGGCGATGATCGCCCCATTAACAGTTTAGAAGACCGCATGGCCGTATTGGCTGCGTTGGCAGATGTTGATGGGGTGACTTGGTTTGATGAAGACACCCCCTTGCAACGTATCTTGGAATCCTTGCCGGACATTTTGGTAAAAGGTGGCGATTGGCCCTTAGATCAAATCGTGGGTGCCGCAGAAGTGCGTGCTCGAGGGGGTAAAGTGGCGGCCATCCCCTTCGAGCACCAACTTTCCACCACCGCATTGTTGCATCGCATTCGAATTTAATCCGCCATCAGGCGGACCACTCCCTCTAGAACCAAATTCTGTATCGCCAACACCGGAAGATTGAGGCGTGTAATGAGTTCATCTTGTGCCCCGCCGCTTAATAGGCAAATAACCGGTTGTTGCGTGCGTTCATGCAGTGTAGCGGCCAAGCGTTCAATGGCCCCCAAGGTAGCCAAAACAGCACCACTGGACATGGCATCCACAGTATTAAGAGGCAGTTCGGTGAATTGACCGCGGTCGTGCGGCAGCTGCGCAGTGCCCTGAACCAGAGCGGCCGTCATTAAGGTTAGGCCGGGCAATATAAACCCCCCTAAAAATATACCGTCTGCGCTGAGTGCATCCACTGTTGTGGCAGTGCCGGCATTGACCACCACGGCATTTTTTTGTGTCAGGGTGCGTGCGCCGATCAGCGCAGCCCAGCGATCAGCGCCCAGTTGTGCTGTGTCGTAGTGGCTGTGCAATAAGGGGGTAGGTGCGTTTGGATTAACCCACTGAAGGGGCACGCCCGCCGCAGCACAGCACTGTGTAACGCCAGCCTTTACTGCGTGATCGGCCACATGAGCCGCCATCACCTGCGCGGGTGTCCGCTGTAACAGTGAGGCGAGCTGCATCCACTGTGTTGTTTCCCAATCACCCTTATCCACCCAGCCCTCACTGGTGAAGAGGCCCCACTTGGTGCGACTGTTGCCAATGTCTAAAGCCAATTTCATGAGAGCACTCGCAAGGAGATTTCCCCAGATAAAAAGCGTTGCACGGTAGCCCCTTGCTTAAGCAATAGCGCACCATCATGATCAACACCTACTGATTCCCCTGTAGATATGCGCCCATCGGGGAGCGTGAGTTGGATCATGCGGTGCTGGTGAATGCTGCGCGACATCCATTCATCTTTTAAAGGCCCAAATCCAGTTATGGCAAATTGATGCAACAGGGGTAAAAGCTCATGCACGATAGCGGCCAATACCACTTCACGATCGGGTGCGTCAGCAACGGGGTCAGTATTGGGGTTAGTATTGGGGTCAGACCCCTGGGGGGGTCTGACCCCAATACTAACCCCAATACTGTTACCAAGGTCGGTGGCTGGGTTCTGTAAACGATCGGAGAGCTCATCGTTTAATACCACATTCAAGCCGACCCCCATTACAGCACCCACAGTGCCGTCACCCGCATCAGAAATTTCGACCAACACACCAGCCATTTTACGGCCATGACGCAATAAGTCGTTGGGCCACTTAAGCGTGACACCCTCCACCTGTAGTGCCTCCAGCGCGCGCGTCACACCCAACGAAACCGCTAATGCCAAGCCCGTCAATTGTGCAACGCCACCCTTAAAACGCCACAGCAAAGAAAAAGTAAGAGAACCCTTGGCATCAGACAACCAGGGCCGTCCCTGCCGCCCACGCCCCGCTGTTTGTTGTTGTGCTACCAAACAAAGACCGCTCTTCGCCCCTTGGTCGGCCCGCATTAAAAGATGCTGATTGGTAGAATCAATTCTCTCCACCAACTCCAATTGGATCTTTGCAGCGTCAGCACCTAAGAGAGAAAGAATGCGTGCGTCATTAAGTGGCATGTAGGTCGCCGTCAATGCCATGTTCGCCGTGACAGGCGGACACTTCGCGCTGGTAAGCAATACCCGAAATAATAGAATCCAGCAGCAGCGTAACGCGCTTTGATAGTTTGCTTTCCGCGCGGTAATCGGCAGGGGCAATAAAATCAACACGCTTGGCTGCAAGCAAATCAATGCAGGTGTCGCGGTCATGACGGTTGCGTGGGGGATATACCGCCAAGGGGTGCCCGCCATTTTTTTTAGTCAAGGCCATGCTGGGCACGTCGGTCATGCCATCGCCAATATAGATCATATTGTGAAAGGGGATGGGGCGCTCACCTTCCGGCATATGTTCGTTAATGGATTGCTCTAAAGTTTCCTTACCCTTGTTGACGCGAAATAAATATTGCGTTTTGGTCGTGTCGGTAATCAGCAATTTTGGAAAGGTGGCGATGCCCTGAAAATTAAAATGATATTCAGAGGCATAAATTTGCTGAAAGTAGCGGCGAATGGAGATGCCTTCAAGTATTTCCTTCATGCCAGCCGAGATGATGTAATGTTGAACGCCCACCTGGCCGCCCCCTTTTTTCTTGACGTAGGCATTGATGCGAGAAAACCAGCTCTGTACACCAGGAAAATATTCAATATTTTTTCCCATGGCCTGAAAGTCACTGCGGCTGATATTGATTTTGCGGGAATGGGCTTCTTCCAAAAGTAGGCGCATGTACACCAACATTTTTTCTGAGACTGTGTCGGCGGACTCCTGGTCCACCTGGCCCCAAAAGTCCTTGGGTTTAATGCCTAATTTGGGAAGAACGGTATATTCCTGCATGGGCTGTGGCGAAAGAGTGCCATCAAAGTCATACACCATGGCAATGGTGTTTTGGAAGAAGGGTTTTGCAGACATGGCAGGCGCTCCATACAGGTGCTTCTATTCTATCGTATTCGCGATCTTGGAGCCGAACTTGGGGTCAGACCCCTCCCTGTCACAACCCCTGTCACATAAGAGCCGCTTAAGGTAGAGTATGAGGTTACAAACAACCTTGGCACCGTGACCCCCGAAATGTCCAATCCAACCCCGATTCCTGCCGCCAACTTTATCCGCAATATTGTCGCTGAAGATTTGGCACAAGCCAAAAACGGCGACCGTGTGGCCACGCGTTTTCCGCCCGAGCCCAATGGCTACCTGCATATTGGGCATGCCAAATCCATTTGCCTCAACTTCGGCATTGCGCGCGACTTTAATGGCGTGTGCCATATGCGCTTTGACGACACCAACCCGGCTAAGGAAGATACGGAATATGTGGACTCTATTCTAGATACAGTGCACTGGTTGGGCTTTGACTGGGGCAATCACCTCTATTACGCCTCTGATCATTTTGAAAAATGCTACGCCTATGCCGAGCAACTCATAAAAGCAGGTAAAGCGTATGTGGACAGCTTAAGCGCCGAAGACATTCGCAGCCACCGAGGCACGCTAACGGAACCTGGAAAAAACAGCCCCTTCCGCGAGCGCTCCAGCGCAGAAAGCACTGATCTTTTCCACCGCATGCGCGCCGGCGAGTTTGCCGATGGCCAGCATGTATTGCGTCTAAAAATTGATATGGCCTCGCCCAATATGAACTTGCGCGACCCTGCCATTTATCGTATTCGTCACGTTCCACATTGGCGCACGGGCAATACTTGGTGTATTTACCCCATGTACGATTATGCCCACGCCATCTCAGATGCCGAAGAACATATTACCCATTCTATTTGCACGCTAGAGTTTGAGGATCATCGTCCGCTCTATGATTGGGTGGTAGAGAACACAGCGGTACCCTCACGCCCCTATCAGTATGAATTTTCTAGGCTCAACCTGACCTACACGTTAATGAGCAAGCGTTTGTTGCTCGAGCTTGTTACGCAAGGCACAGTGTCTGGCTGGGATGACCCGCGTATGCCCACGTTGGTGGGATTGCGTCGGCGCGGTTACACGCCACAAGCCATCCGCCTTTTTTGCGATCGGATTGGTGTTTCGAAAGCCGATAGTTTGATTGATGTGTCGGTGCTGGAAGATTGCTTGCGCACTGATCTTAACGAACGCGCCTTGCGGCGCGTGGCGGTATTAGACCCTGTGCGCCTTACCATCGACAATTATCCTGATGGTAAAACGGAAGAATGCGAAGCGCCCAATCATCCACAGCATCCAGAATGGGGCAAGCGTACCATTCCTTTTGCAAAAGAATTGGTGATTGAACGTGAGGATTTTATGGCAGAACCCACCAAAGGGTTCTTCCGCTTAACACCCGGTGGCGAGGTGCGACTGCGCTACGCATACATTATAAAATGCACCAGCTTTGAAACGGATGCTGCGG